>Ga0209573_1005400_pt1 | contig 11567 bp, 8 predicted proteins | sample TNRBio252014_DNA_FD_185870 | JGI IMG/M metagenome (GOLD analysis project Ga0209573, IMG submission 185870) | Wastewater treatment Type I Accumulibacter community from EBPR Bioreactor in Madison, WI, USA - TNR Reactor_6/25/2014_ DNA (SPAdes)... | ecosystem: Engineered > Bioreactor > EBPR >...
TGCCCGGTTCAGAATTGTGGGGCGATCTCCGTCGGCTGAGGTGCTGACATTGACTGATATCCCGGGAATTCAGGTCACCGGCGCCGTCGAGGATGTGCGAACCTGGCTCTATCGATCCACCTGCGCCGTCGTTCCCCTGCAAATCGCTCGCGGAGTCCAGAACAAAGTCCTGGAAGCCATGTCCTGCGGGAAGCCGGTGATCACTTCACCGGAACCATTAAAAGGCCTGAAGGCAGAACCGGGCCTCCATCTGCTGAAGGCCAACAGCCCGGACGAATGGGTGCAATCCATCAGCCGTCTCTTTGAAGATGCAGGACTGCAGCAGGATCTGGGCCTTGCCGGTTCGGCATTTGTGCAGCTCCACCATTCGTGGGATCACTGCCTTGCTGAGCTGGATGAACTGCTCGAACGTCCTTCATACGTCGCCCACGATGTACTGGAGGTGACTCGATGAAAGGCCTGATTTTCACGTGGTTGCTGACGTTGCTGGGCGTTTCTGCTGCTGTCATTCGTCCCTATTACGGCTTTCTGGTCTACGTGGCCCTGGCCATTCTGCGTCCGGATGCACTTTGGTCCAGTCATATCTCCGGCGGGCGATTCAGCATGATCGTGGCATCGGCGATGCTGCTCAGCTGGGCTTTTCGCTGCGGAGGCAACTGGGATCTGGGACCCGCTCGCCGGATCGTGTCGCTGTTTCTTGGCTACTGGCTGTGGAGTGTCTTTCTGGCATTCAATGCGGACAGTCCCGCGCATGCGTGGTACTACGTCGAACAGCAGGCCAAAATTGTCCTGCCATTCATTGTGGGACTGACCACGGTTCAGAATTCCGCAGACCTTCGTCGACTGGCCTGGGTAATTGTGGTCTGCCAGGGCTATGTGGCGATGGAACTGAACCGATGGTACTTCAGTGGTTACAACTACCTGTGGATTGAGGGATTTGGAGGCCTTGATAATAACTCGATGGCCATTGGCCTGGTGACAGCCCTTGGCGTGGCGTTCTTCCTGTTCTTCTATGAAAAAGAAACCTATCGCAAAGCGATCATCGCCGCCTGCGCTGCGTTTATCGGGCATGCGATCCTGTTTTCGTTCTCACGAGGAGCCATGCTGGCGACCGTGGTTTTTGCGGGTGTGTCCTTCTTCATTATTCGCAAGACTACCGTGCACTACTGTGTGTTTGGAGCAGGCATGCTGATTGCCATTGTGCTGGCAGGTCCGCAGGTTCGGGATCGATTCCTGCAGACATTCGCTCAGGACAACGGAGTCCGTGAAGCTTCAGCCCAGAGTCGACTGGATCTGTGGCGTGACTGCGCGACGCTTTTGGCTCGGGATCCGATCATGGGCTGCGGTCCGGATCACTGGCCACTGCATGCCGAGTCGTTTGGCTGGACGCCGCTGAAGGAAGCCCACAGTCTGTGGGTTCAGACCGCCGTGGAACTCGGGATCCCCGGGATCCTGTTGTACGCGGGCTTTTATCTGACCGTCCTCGCCTGCTGCTGGAAACTGCTGAAGCAAACGCGAGATGACGAAGACGAATGGTTTGCGGACTCAGCCCGCATGACAATCGCGTCACTGGTGGGGTTCATCGTGGCAGCGCAGTTCGTCAGCCTTGAAGCACTGGAGATTCCTTATTACGTGGCACTGCTGGGAACCGCCACACTTTCAGTTCACTACCGCACCGTGAAACAGGCAGCGCAATCCGTGCTGACTGCTGAGCTCGATGTGGCATTCGTACCAGCAGACACAACAGACGGAGCTCTGCCCTTTGGCTTCTCAGAACCGGAATACACCCTGCCGCAGAGCCCGGATCCGATTCGCTGGATGAATGTGCCGCAGGAAATCACGCCGGAGATTCGCCATACGGATGAGTCAGAACCGGTGGTGGTATCGGACTGGCGAGACCGGATTGAGAGTGAATCGGAATCGGAACCACGGCTGATCCTGAACTGAATATTTCCCGTAGACCCTGCAGGTGCCAGCCATGCGGAATGTTTCAAGTCTTCTGCTGCCCTTCCTGATGGCAGGTATCATGCTGGCCGGAACGAAATGGTTCCGCAACCGCAGTGACATCACTCCAGCGTCCGCCATCAGCACTGCAAACAGCGACTCGATTCAGCGTCTGACTGCAGAAGCAAATTCACAGCCCCCCGGGACTTCCGCTTCCACCGATCATTCAGACGTTCCGCTCCCGCAACCAGACCCTGTGCCGGATCCGATCTCGGAGACGCCTCAAACACACGCTCAGCCGATCCGACATCAGGCCCCCCTGCATCCGGAAATGATCACGCCAGGGAACTTCGAATACCTCGGAGCATTTCTTCCTCCGCATCTTCCGGATGAAGAAGCCTCCTTCTCGCATTCCTCCGGCGTACTGGCTTTTCGCCCGGATCCAACTCGGCCCGCGACGGAGACGCATTTGGCGGGTTCTCTTTACCTGACGGGGCACATGTCCGGTCAGCAGGTGGCCGAGATCTCCATTCCCCGCCCGGTACTTTCGAAGCTGAAGCGCGCTGACGAACTTTCGCGAGCCAAGCTGCTGCAGCCGCTGACAGACGTTACGGGGGGAATCATGAGGCGAGTCTCCGCATCGCTGGATGGATCGCCCTTTCGAATCGGCGGCCTGCAGGTAGCGGACGATCGACTCCACTGGACCATGCACATCTATTACAACGCCGCGCAGTATGATCCTCCGACACATGGTTCCAGTGCACTGGACTTCAGTCAGCTCGATGCACGCGGGCCATGGTACCTGGGAGATCCCGAGTCCACACTTCCGGAGTGGCACGCGGACAAACATGGAGGCTATCTGTTTCAGATCCCATCAGATGTTTCAACGCGATGGATGGGCGGTCTGAATCTGCTCTGTGGCCTCTGGACATCTCAGGGATTGCAGAATTCCAGTCACGGCCCGGCAATGTTTGCCTTTCGCTCTTCGCCCGATGCGGTTCCCGAATCAGGACTGACCGCAAAGCCTCTGGTCTGGTATCCGAACAGTCAGCCTCTGGAAGGCCATCATGCGGCAGATCGCTGGGGCGGCGGAGCGTGGCTGACCCTGGGCAGTAAGCAGGCTGTCATTGTGATCGGCCAGAAAGCACTCGGGCCCGTGTACTATGGACTCGCTCGAGCCATCGACTGCGATGAAAACAAAGGCTGGCACGGTCCACCATATGAAACACAGGTGTACCTGTATTCGGCCGCCAGTCTGATCCATGCGGCTCACGGTGCAATGGAACCGAACCGAATTCAGCCGTGGATGAGATGGACAGATCAGTCGGCAGGAGGTGGATTCGGACAGTACCTGTTTCCTCGCTGCTATCGCGACGTGGGAGGCGTGGCCTGGGACAGTGAAAACTCCCTGTTGTACGTCAGTCAGCCGAATTCGGGAGCGACTTCCGAACAGCCATTTTCGGCCGTTCCCGTGATCCATGTCTTTCGCATCACGGAATAGCAGTGGTGGCCTGAGCGGATTCCGGCAGGACCGCTTTGAAGTCCCAGACGCTGTTAATACACCAACCTGAAGCGCAAGCGAGAAAACAAGTTAGAGCAAACTCAGAATCTCCTCAATGGGCCGCCTCGCTGGCGATTCGGGTTAGTGTTCTCCCTGTGTTCTACCCGCTTACTGAAAGATCGGCTGGTCAGAATACTACGTGGAAACACGGCCGACTGCGATTCAACATGGAATCACATCATCAGGTGCAGCGAAGCACAATCAGTGTTCGATCATCGTGAGGCGGGTGACCATTCGCAAACGCGTTCACGGCTGACAACATCTTCTCCATCAGTTCCGAAGAATCCAGTCCGCAGTTGGACAGCACCTCGTCGATGCGCCGTTCCCCGAATTGTTCACCGGCGGTATTCTGAGTTTCGGTGATGCCATCGGTGTAAAGCACAATCTGATCGGCATACTGCAGATAGATGGATGCCTCCTGATACTCGATGTCTTCCATCACGCCCAGCGGAAGACCACCCACTTTGTCCAGTGTGACCACCGTCCCGGCCTGACATCGTTTCAGTCGCGGTGGATTGTGTCCGGCACACGCATAAGTGAGCTTGCGGTTCTCCGGGTCGAAGGTCGCATAGAAGGCTGTAACAAATGTTTCGATACGATTTGAGTACCGTTCTGTCAGATGTCCATTGAGATATTTCAGGACGGCACTGGGAGGATGAACTGGTCCGGGATGGGTATGAGCCATGCAGTGCATCACCGCCATCATGACAGCCGCCGGTGTTCCGTGTCCGCTGACGTCCCCGATGAAAACTCCCCACAGGCCTCCCGGGAGTTCAAAGAAATCGTAGTAATCGCCACCCGCGCGGCTGGCCGGCTGATAGTAAGCCGTCACATCGAGCCGTCGAATCTTCGGCAGTTCGGACGGCAGCAGAGCACGCTGCAGTCGAGCCACCGTTTTGAGTTCCCGGTCAACAGTCTTCCAGGCAGCTTCCAGCTGAGACTTCAGGACCAGCGTTGCCGTGGCCCGACCAAACAGATTGCTGCGCCATACCAGGTCCGGAACCTGTTCGCGATCAAACGCCGCCGCTCGCTTTTGCAGCAGAATGACCCAGTTCAGGGATTTGCCTTCGTCGTACATGGGCATCGCCAGCAGGGATCGATATCCCTCCAGGTATTCGAACGCCGGGTCATCCGGGCTGATGCGCAGATCATCAATCAGTGTTGTGTGTTCGCGATAACACAGCTCACTCAGCAGACCACCGGAAAGGACCGGCAGGCGTTCCTTCTGCAGCCATGGATTGATCTCCTCGTCCCATGACGTGCTGCGCGTAATCCGGTATTGAGGGGCTTCGAGATGACGTCGACTGAGTGACAGGCGCCGGTCAATCGGAGTCAACTGCTGGATGCGTTCCCCATAACGACGGACCAGCGATTGCGGATCCGTTTCCTGACTGATGGACCGCATCGTGTCTTCGATCAGATGCAGACGATCATTCCAGTCAAGACTTTCGGGCGACGTCATGTTGCTGAAGTATCCTGAGAGATTCCGATGACAGGCATGGCACAGTCTGTGAGTGAACCGACACAGTATGACACATGCGAGTTCACTGTGCATTCACGAGTGATGGCATTCACAGGCACAGGCATTCACAGGCACAGGCATTCACAGGCACAGGCATTCACAGGCACAGGCATTCACAGGCACAGGCATTCACAGGCACAGGCATTCGCAGGCACCCCCAATTGCCGTCGAAACTGACGAGGAAGGGCGGACATCCAATCGCCACCGGGCAGACGAGGGTTCGCGGTCTGCCCCAGGTCCTATCGAATGATCCTGGACGACACTTCGGCTGAAGGCTCAGATTTCAATCCGACGGTATTCACTGCATACACTCGATAGCGGTGCCCTTTTCCGGGTTCGGCTGTCGAGTCAATCCATTGCATCTGCATCAGCGGCTGTGTGGGCGTGTCGCTGTACGAGTTCTGCTGAAAGATCGGGCGGCCAAACGGATTTTTGTCGGTTTCCGGAACCGTTGCGATCTGCTGACCATCGCGTTCAATCACGAACGTCGCCAAGCCACTTTCCAGATCTGCTCTGCAATTCCAGCGAAGCTGCTGCCCTGCGATTCTCAGATCTGTCGGCGCCGGTGGTGAGGAATTGTCGCCGACGACCGTGTCCTTCACATACTGCTTCCAGGCAACGGCCGTGGCTTCATCAGGCAGCCAGACAGACGTTGCCGTTTCACCGGAAAATGTGCGAGCCGGGACAGCCGTAGCCAATGTCGGGTTGTCGATGGACAGCTCGGCAAGCCAGGAATTCTCTGCCGACATCGGCTGCAACGGGGATCCGGTTGTGGCGGGCAGTCGCGCGGTGAGACACGCGTCGAGCCATGGGATTGCCAGATACCGCTGATTGCCACACTCATGGCTGGACAGGGGATCCACTGCGACACCACACAGCGAGTTACGACGACGCATTTCTTCGAAGAAGACTTTCACACCCGGCCACACGCCGGCAAACCGCCCTTCCTTATCGGTCACACCTTCTTTGGTGCCCACGTTGCACATAATCGGAACCAATGTCGATCCGTGCGGAGTGCCCCAGGGAGCTGGTCGTCCCTCCATGGCCTTCAGCGGCGGAACACCGGACCGAAGCCAGGCCGCGACGATTCGATCCGGATGAAGCAATGTCATTCCCCCAGCCCAATGACCTCCTCCACTGTGCCCCCAAAGTGCCCATGGAACACGAACCAGTTCCGGATGACCGGTTGTTTCGGCCAGCGCTGCAAGGGCGCGTCGAAAAGTGCGATCCGATCCATTGCGAGGATCACACCACATCTGACAGTTCCCGGTTTCCGGCTGCTCAAACACCGGACTCAGCAACGCACAATGATGCTTCTCCGCGAGCGCCTGCCAATGCAGATCGTAGGCCCCCGTCAGGCCCGATTTGCAGGAGCCTTCTCCGCAGCCATGCTGATGGACAATCACTCCACGAAGTTCGGTCACTTCGGGCGGAAGCCACACCGTGAAGCTGGAAGGAAACGTCAGCTCTCCAGGTGCCGATGACGCCTCAAACCGCACGCGGAACCAGGGCGGTTCGGCTGCAGGAAACGTGTCATAAGGAGGCTGTTGAGAAAATGCTTCGCCCGCAGCCAGCATTACCAACAGACAGGTCAGAACTCTCATTCACCGTCTCCCGATCCGGGCTCTTTCCTGGTACTCGCCATTCGCCGGTCGCGTGCCGCTATCGCAATTCAAAAGCGGTCATCCTCGACAAAGCACACCAGACATGCATCTTAGAGGCCCTGACAAACCCGGGACAGGCACCCGACGCCCACAACAGACACCCCAGACCATCTAAACACCCCATCTACTCAATCAGGGTTCCCGCTGGCGGCAGAATCAGCCGATCTTCGCAATTCTCGGGCGCCGCGATCAGCCGTTCAGTTTCATGCCGATGGGATCCGCCATGTCTTGAAACTCTGCCGAGAAATACGATTCGCAATTGACGGTTCCGGGTCTGAAAATCTCCAGTCACCCAGATTCAGTGTTTGCGATTCTCCATGCCGTGTGATCCAACATCACCCTTCCGGCATCTCTCCGGACTCAACAACACCGCGTTCTGCAGCCTTTGCTGTCTGAGCGTTGCTGTTTTGTTGTCAGGCTGCGCAGCGGACGCATGGTTCCCGAATTCAATGGCCCGCGTCCGCGTCCCGTCCGATCATGTGTGGCTGCTGGAATCGAATTCAGATGCTGCAGATGACAGCGACTTGTCGGTGGCCTCCGTGGATTCACCAAGTCGAGTCACGGCTCAATACACTCGCGCCAGCCTGGCGAAGAATGACCTGCCGGATGCACCGACTCCGGTTTCCGAACGAGATGTCACAGACAAGGCTCCAGATCCCGCTGCAGGACACTCGTTCGTGCGGCCCCGCGCTCGACTGCGTCGACCACGGCCGGTCGTCGGTGAGACTCGCGAAGCATCCTCCGATTCGGCGTCGCATGCGTTTGTCGCCGGGGCTCCATCGGATAATCCCGATGGCCAAGCGACTTCGGAATGGAATCAGGATGTCCGTAACGCAGACGTGCCACGATCCATCCGGGAACCTGAATCGAGCACACTTCGTTCGGCGATCGGTCCGCGACAACCGGAAACGCCGGGGACTGTTGTCGAGGTCGGAGCCATCGCCACGATTCCCGAGGCAAATGATGGATTGACCGATCCAGAGGCTTCTGAAGTGGCTGAGCCTTTGGAATCAAATCTGTCGCCATCAGCAAATCCGCCGGTCCTGACAGAACCCACAATGCTGGATCGACTGCGAGGACTGGCTCCACGTTTTGACGACAACACCGACAAGGCCCTGCGACAAAGCCTGAAATGGGCCGATCCATTCAGCCTTCTCAGAAAGGGTTCGACTCCGGCACAGGTTCCGGTTGATCCGGGCAAAGCCGCTGAACAGACGGCGGAGTTCACTGGTCCGAATCCTCAGCCGGCTGAGACCACAACATCTGACAGCGCGGCTCTGGAGTCGTCCATCGAAATGGCAATTGCCGAAATCGAAAGCGAACTGGCTGCCTGGCCGATGGCTTCCGGCGGTAAGCCCGAAGATCCTGCTGGCTGGAGACTCCGTCAAACGGATCTGCGAATGCTGTATCTGGTGGCCGGGCGTTCGGCCGAGTCCGTTCGCGTCATTGAATCTCTTCCAGCCGAAGAACAGGAGTTCTGGCAGTCATTGATGCTGGCTGTGAATCAGTATCGCGATGCCTCAGACGAAGACGCTCGGGCCGACGAATTCTCGGCCGCACTCAACCATCTCCGCACCGCCAGTCGCCGACTGCAGCCGCTGTCTCGACTGCAGATCCGTCGACTCACCCTGTGCGAGCGGATTGATGGATTCGGAAACGTGACGGAATATCCCACGACAGACTTCGATCCGGGGCAACGAGTTCTGATCTATGCCGAGATTCAGAATTTTCGATCACAACTGACGGCCGAAGGCTTTTATCAATCGGAATTTGCCGCATTAATCGAATTCCTCCGGGACGGCGACGGCGAAATCCTGGAGACCATTCGTCTGCCGCAAATTATGGATCGCTGCGACGTAGAACGCACCGATTTCTATCAGAGCTTTGAACTGACTGTTCCCGCACTGGCCGGAAAGTACACTGTTCGCCTGAAACTGCGGGATCAGCTGAGCCTGCAGACGACGGAAGCGCAGCTGGAATTCAACGTCCGCGAAGGACGCTGAGCAACTCCGTTTGGCTGATGGCTTCAATCACGTCCTGCCTTTTCAGCATTGTCCGCGAGCGTAACGACAACAACTTATCTCAACCACAACAGCTCGTCCAATGTGTTGCTGAGCTGTTCCATTGGCCCTTTGATTCCAGGAAGCTTTCATGCCGAGGTTTACCAGTTTCGTATTCGCTGCAACGGCCGTTTTTTGCCTGGCCGCTGCCTTCCAGTCCACTCAATCCGATGCAGCCGTGTATTCGCCCGAGCCATCACTGTCTGCGGACGACGTCGTCCCGGTGGAAGACAGTATGCACGAATTCATGGAATACGTCTTTCAGCCAGCCTACCTGCGACTGAAGCAGAGCATGGCTACCGCACCGGCCGACAACAAAGGCTGGAAAGCCATCAAGGCTGATTCACTGACTCTGGCAGAAAGCTGCAACCTGCTGTACGGCCGCAAGCCAGCAGAACACGGCGACGACTGGGTGCGACACGCAACAGCATCCCGTGAACAGGGAGCGATGCTGTACAAAGCCGCGAAGGAGAAGAACTTCGAATCCGCAACGGCCGCCTGGAAAACAATGCTCGACCGCTGTAACTCCTGCCACAAGCAGTTCGAAGATGGCAAACACATTCTAACTCCCTGACAAGGGGCTGAGAGCCCCTTGACCCCGGGTCGAGCTGACGCTCGGAGGATGAAAACCGCTCACGTTGTTCGCTGCCTGCAAAAGTGCGTACAGAAGTTCGAATAGGAGTCTGAAAAAGGGCTGAGAGCCCAGTGACCCCGATTCGAGCTGACGCTCGCAAGATGAAAACCGCTCACGTTGTTTACCGGGACTCTGTACCGAATTCTGCAAAACCGTGAGCCGCAGGGCGCTAGCCGCGGGTTCCGGCGAATTACCGGCGGCTAGCGACTTGCCGCTCACGAAAGGAGCGGTATCCAGATAACTTCGACCTGCCAGTTTGCGTACATCAGATCAAGAGATTTCAATGTCGGCACTGCAACAATCAGGCTGGCTTGCCATCGTGGTGCTGCTCGTCCCCGGAATCCTGCTCGCAGAGGACTCGGATCTCCTTGTCCGAGTCACTCTGAGATCAGAAGTGCCGGCAACAACTCCGGCAACTGTTGAAGGTCGGCTGGTGGTGGAAGCCCAGGACGGTGGCCTGCTGGTTGAAGAACGCAGTGGACGACTGCAGATTCTTGCCGCTGACAAAGTCGTCGGACAAACACCTACCGAGCAACCGTTCACGGCAATGTCGGTGGAGGAACTGGGAACGACTTTGTTGCAGCAGGCTGGCAGTGGATTCGAAATTCATGAAACCGATCATTACGTGATCTGCTCGAATTCCGCGGACCCCTACGTTGATGTCTGCGGGCGAATGCTGGAACGGGTTCACAATGAGTTCTTTCAGTTCATGAAGCAATTGAAAGTTTCTGTCACCGAGCCGAAACGAAAGCTGCCCGTTCTGATCTTCGCCCTGGAATCAGACTTTCAGCTGTTTGCCAAAGCACAGCATCCGGAAATCTCCTTTGACGACACTCCCGGGTATTACTCGGTCACCGGCAATCAGGTTCTGCTGAAGGACCTCACACGAGACCGCTCGGCCCGGACCACTTCTGCCGTGCGAAAGCAGCTTGCCGATCAGCCACTGCAGGTCGCCACCATGGTCCATGAATCCGTTCATCAGCTCGCTTTCAACTGCGGACTGCAGGTACGTCTCGCGGACAACCCCACATGGCTGTCCGAAGGCCTGGCACTGTACTTTGAACCGGTTCAGCCCGGCCGAAGTCAGCTCTGGACCACGCCTGGCCTTGTCAATGAACGGCATCGACCCGTGTTTCTGCGCTCGGCCGAAGGTGGGATGCCAGCCGTTTCCTTCCCGGATCTTGTGGCCAGCGACGCATCGTTTGCTGACTCGTCGTCTGTCGCCGCGGCCTACGCCGAAAGCTGGGCTCTGACCACGTTTCTGGTGCGAAAGCATCAGGACGGCATGACCCGGTACCTGACTCAGATTTCCCAGCGGAAACCGCTGCGTCGAGTGCCCGCTGACGAACGTCTTTTGGAATTTCAGACCGCATTCGGAAATTCGCCAGACGAAATGAGGGCGGCTGCCGTTTCCTATCTGCAGCGACAGAAGTGATTGAACCATTAAGTCTGCCGCGATGGCGGGTCAATGGCTCTGCAAACAATGCCATCCGGGTCAGGGGTCGCTTAACCCCGTTTCAGGGAGTGTGTCATGTCCTGGATCACGGAAAATTCGTGGCCGCTGATTCTGATTCTGGGAGGAATCGCGGCCGTGTTGTTGATTCTGGGTGAGTCCCGAATGCGAACCGCTGCTCTGCTCTGTGCGGCCGCCGCGGTCGGGTTGCACTTCCTGGAAAACGCGATCGTGACCGCCAGCGAAGAAGTGGAAATCGGTCTGCAGGAAATGTTCGACGGCTTTAAGTCGGCAGATCTTCGCGTGATTGAAGAGCGGATCTCTGCAACTTCACCGGAGTTGAAAGACACGGCCGCAAAGGGCCTGGCAATGGTCACTCTGTCAGATGACTTCCATATGGAAGATATCGTGATCACGGTTGACAGCGATCAGCAGGCTGCCACCGTACAACTGCGAGCCAATGGCGGGATGATCCTGAAACAGAGTGACACTCCGGTCCGAGCAGCAACTCGCTGGAACACGCGCTGGGTTCTGGAATCAGGTCGCTGGAAACTGTCCGAAGTGCACCGCCTGAACCCCGTTACCGGCGACGAAATCGGCGTACTGGATCGTCAGTAGGGATGTCAGCGCAAGTGCAGCTCAGCCCGGTGTGGTCGGGAGGATTCTTGTTTTGTCAGGACCTCCGCGAGGTGTTTTCTTTGTGATTGAGGCCCGGCGGGCCGACAAAGC
>Ga0209573_1005401_pt1 | contig 11566 bp, 11 predicted proteins | sample TNRBio252014_DNA_FD_185870 | JGI IMG/M metagenome (GOLD analysis project Ga0209573, IMG submission 185870) | Wastewater treatment Type I Accumulibacter community from EBPR Bioreactor in Madison, WI, USA - TNR Reactor_6/25/2014_ DNA (SPAdes)... | ecosystem: Engineered > Bioreactor > EBPR >...
CAGCGATTCTGAGCAAATACAATGCCCTTTGGTTTGGGGCCGCAGCGTTTTTTCTGCTAGTGCTTCGCCCACGGAGCCGCAGCCTCAAGCTCACACTCGCCTATGGCCTGGGTTGCCTGCCGGCTTTTGCGATCATCGGCCTCTACAACTTCGAGCACTGCTGGATCAACTGGTCACGCGCCTCGGCCCGCATGGCAGGGCGCGATATTCTGCCCTTGGGATTTGTCGTCGCACTCGCCTATCAACTCATCGCGGCCACCCCCTGGGGTTGGTGGGCCTACTTCTCGCGCAAAGAACGTCAGTCGGAATTTGATGAACTGCGCCGCGTGCTGCCTCTCTTCTTTTTCATTCCCCTGGCCTGCCTTTTCTACGTCAGTCTTCAAAACAAAGTGGGCGTCCACTGGATGCAGAGTTTTTATCCCTTCTTTTTCTTGATGCTCGTTGAAGCTCGCGAGAAAACGCTGCGCCTCTGTCTCAAGCTGAACGCGCTCGTTGTTGTTCTTCTTCTGGCTCTCGTGACCGTGATCCTCGCAACACCGATTTCGTGGTTTGCAACCAAGAGCCCTCGCTATCATCACGATGTCGTGATCGCTTTCGACCCCAACTCTGTTTGCGACGCTCTCCAAGATTTTGCGGGACCTGAGGCGACCCTCGCCACTTTTGACTACAGCCAATCAAGCACCCTCTGGGTGGGCTGCCTCAAGCCCGTCCTTCGCTACGGCTATGGCGCACTCGATGGACGCGACTTCGACCGCATGACAGACTACCGTGCGCTTGACGGCAAGCAGGTCGCGCTCATGTGGCAAAAACCCTTCACGGAAAAGAAACTGTCCAGCGCTATCCTGGAGCCGCGCTTCGGAAGCTTCACCGTTCACGGAAAAACCTTCCACGCCGCCACCGGCATTTTCTCCTACGAAAACTACAAACGCTCTGTTCTGCAGCCTCAACTCGAACGTATCTACGATCCCCAAAGCCGCGAGCTTCCCAACGAGGCCTGCTACTTCAAAAAACGCTATTTCCCCGAGCTGCGCTGAGCCCCCTAGCGGAACTTTGCGTTGCAGTAGGAGCGGGTCCACGACTTGATCGCGTTCACCTTGCTCGAGGTGCGCAAGACCGACCAGTACCTGGCACCCCCGCGCCACGTGCCACCGAGTTTGCCCGCGATCCGTCCATCATTCACGACCCATCGATTTAGGATTCGCAGTCCACAGCTCAGATTCTTATAAGAATTGTGAACGCTCGACTGAGAAGAGAAGCCACATCCGTAGGCATTGCCGCTCTCATAAGAGAGCTGCAGAAGTCCACGGCTCATCACCCTGTTGCCGCTCCCATCCGTGAAGGCTTCACGGTAGGTCTGCGACGGATTGAAATTGCTTTCGAGCTGGGCGACCGCCGAAAGAAGGTAAACCCAGAAGTTCTTCTTCTCCTCTTGCGACAGCGATCCATATTGAGGGCAGAACTCTTTCGCGTCCGAGACGCGCGTCGTGAGCAGTTTTCCCGCGAGCTTGGAGACCTCGGAATACGTATGAACTGTCCAATCTCTCCCGTCGGAATGCTTTCCTTCCCAACGTGCGGAGTGGATTGTCCCCGAAGCCGAGGGGGAACTCGACCCTGCCGCCCCCGCGGACATCGATGAAGCAACGAGACTTAGAAGGGCCAAACGGCGAAGTTTTTTAAACGTCATATTTGCCCATCGACACCTCGTTGCACGGGCTTGAGAAAATTTCTGAAGCTGACAGTGTTTTTAAGGGCCTCGTGACCAAGGCTCGAAGGCTAAGCACTTGTTTTTATAAGCTTCGAGCCGCAACTCCCCTTCTCTTAAATGTCCTCAGCGCTCTGGAGCTTCTTTTTTTTAAGTCGCAGAGTCCCAAATTCCGAGAGGAGAAAGATGAGCTCACTCTCTCTTTCAAAAAACCTCGTCCTCTGCGCGGCGGCGACACTTGTCGCCATCAGCAATTCCCCACTCGCACTCGCGGGAGGCTCCCAAAAGCCCTGCGAAATCACCATAAGCCCGACCCAACTCTCGTCGTGGATCAAACGCTATGTCCCACGGGGTTCGAACGGGCGCGGTGCCGCCGCCTCATTTCTCGAGGTGACTTCGACGGGGGCCGTGGCTCGTGAGGTTTACGGCGTGAACCAACATAAGGCTCAGGCCGTCGCGAGCATTCAAAAAATTGTCACAGCCTATGCAGCCTATCGCAACGGAGGCCTCTCCAATATTGTCACATGGAACAGCGACGACCGTTTCTACGACAGCCAGGGGGCCACCGCTGTTATCTATTCAACCAAGAAGAACCCCTCGATCGGGCAGAGCATTCGCGCCCACGAATATCTTTGGACGCTGATGACCCACAGCTCGAACGGTGCCGCGCTCGCACTTTCACGGAGCATCGACTCGGGATCAACCAAGGCCTTCGTAGAATCGATGAACTCATTGTCGCGCTCACTCATTGGCTCCGAGACGCGCAATTACGACACCTATTTCCACAATCCCGCAGGACTCACAGACAATGCGGACGACTACGAGTTTGGCAACCCAAACGAGACCCAGCGTTCGACGGCAGACAATATGGCGCGTCTCACTGCGCGCATCGTCGGCAACAGCGGCTTCCGCTCGACAATGAAGCGCTATGGGCTCACCCAATACGAGGGTGGGATCGTCACCAAAGGCGGATCCACGCAGGCGGCAGGCAAGACAATCATCGCCTTCATCCCCCTACCCAACTGCAAATCAAAAGCGCTCAGCTATGCCGTTTTCGGCGAGGGCACGTCGGCTCAGTGGACCCAGTTCAGCCAATTGCATTCGCAGATCGTCAAAGCGCTCGGCTACAAGTAAAGCATCTTCAATGAAAACTTCCGTGACAGGTCGAAATGTTATTCTTTATGACGGCGCGTGTCCGTTCTGCACCTCGGTGTCGAGCTACTACGAACTCAAACAGGCCCTCCCGGGCCTGGAAATCATCTCGATGCGGGATGGGCCTTCGCTCAAGTCGCTGCAACTGCCCCCCGAGCTAGATTTCAATCTCGGCATGGTCCTCATTCGGAGCGATGGCAGCCTGCTCCAGGGGGCCGAAGCCTTTGGAGAAATCAACCGGCACATGCCGCTCACGAACTGGAAAGACCGCTTGCTCTTTGGGATCAACTCTCAAAAATGGATCGCCGAGCTGAGCTATCCCCTCGTCTACAAGGCCCGTGACCTCGTCCTGAAATCTCGACGCATCCCGCGTGAGCTTCCCCGAATCGACCTCGATTCGAACGCTAAGATATAGACGCAGTGTGCGAAGCTCCCTGCTAGCCGTCCGTGACCCTGCGCGCCCTTCACCAGAACAACTTTGCTTTGCCAATTCCGACAAACTTCCTTAAACCTTATCCATGTCGTCGCAGGAAATCGCCCTCGCACCCGCACGCCCTTTCAAAATTTTCTCGGGATCTTCGAATCTTCCTCTCGCCGAAAAAATCGCGAGCCACCTGGGCGAAAAACTCGGGGCGCGCAAGCTGAACACCTTCTCCGACGGCGAAATCCAATGTGAAATTCACGAGAACGTTCGCGGCCTCGACGCCTACGTCGTGCAGAGCACCTGCAGCCCCAGCGCAAAGAACCTCATGGAGCTCTTCGTAATGGGAGACGCCCTGAGCCGCGCTTCGACCCGCAGCCTTTGCGCCGTGATCCCTTATTACGGTTACGCCCGCCAAGACCGCAAAGTCGCCCCTCGCACCCCGATCACCGCCAAACTCGTCGCCGACCTGATCACCACGGCCGGCTATCAGCGCGTCATCGCTTACGACCTTCATGCCGGCCAGATCCAGGGTTTCTTTGACTACCCCCTCGATCACCTTTTCCCCTCCGCCGTCGCCGCCACCGATCTTGTGAAACTCTACAAAGGCCGCGAGGTCACCATCGTCAGCCCTGATGCCGGAGGCGTGGAACGCGCCCGGGTCTTTGCCAAATTCCTTGATGCCCCGCTTGCGATCGTCGACAAACGGCGCTCGGGACCCAACGAAGCAAAAGCCATGAATTTAATTGGAGAAATCCGCGGTCGCACCGCGATCATCGTCGACGATATCATCGACACCGCAGGCACGCTCTGCGAGGCCGTTCGCCTGCTGAGACAAGAAGGCGCCGCAGGTGTGGTGGCCTTTGCGAGCCACGGTGTTTTTTCGGGACCTGCCCTGCAACGGCTCAAGGCCGCTGAGCTCGATGAAATCCTGATCACAGACACAATTCCCTTGCAGGAAGACTTCAAAGAACTTAAGAACTTGACCGTATTATCGGTCGCTCCCCTCGTGGCAGAAACCATCCGGCGCATCCAGAGAAATGACTCCGTGAGCGCGTTGTTCTGAAAAAAGACTCAGAACACTTTATACGGATCGTTTAACGACGAGAGCATCGACGGAAGGACTTGAAGAAAATGGCTCAACAACAATCTGTTACCCTCAAAGTTTACGGACGCGAGAAAACCGGCAAAGGTGCCTCGATCCAACTTCGCATGAAGGACATGGTTCCCGCTGTCGTCTACGGACCCAAGCTCAAAACCCCCTTCAACATTTCGCTCATCCCCAACGAGATCATCGCCGCTCACCGCGCCGCTGGTAAGACAACACTCGTCACACTCGAGCCCTCCGAAGGCGCTCCCGCCGAGCTCAAGGGTATGAAGGTCCTCTTCAAAGAAGTCACCGCTCACCCCTTCAAAACCAAATTCGTTCACGTGGATTTCCACGCGATCGACCTCACCAAGAAAATGCGCGTCGTTGTTCCTGTGCACTTCGTCGGTAAGTCCATCGGCCAAGCCAACGGCGGTATTCTCAACGCGACTCTGCGTGAACTCGAGATCCGCTGCGCTCCCGACCAGATCCCTCCTTCGATCGATGTGGATATCACGAACCTCAACATCAATGACTCGATCCACTTGTCGGAAGTCGAAAAACTCTTCCCCAACGTCGAGTTCATCTACGAGAACGATTACTCGCTCGTGACGATCTCTGAGATCCGCGAAGAAAAGGCCGCTGTGGTCGATCCCGCCGCTGCCGCTGCGGCTGCTGCCCCAGGTGCCGCCGCTGCCGCGGGTGCTCCCGCCGCCGCCGGCGCAGCTGGTGCGAAAGCTCCTGCCGCTGCCGCTCCCAAGGCTCCTGCAAAGAAGTAAGGGATCAAACCCTTGAACGTGGACGCTGTCGTCGTAGGCCTCGGCAACCCCGGTGCTCGCTACAAGTTCACCCGACACAACGTCGGATTCATGGCCCTAGACCTTGTCGTAAAAGGTCTGGGGCTTTCCTTTTCCAGCTCAGGGCTCGCTTCAAAAATCCAAGCCGAGATCTGCGAGGCTCCGTTCGCCGGGAAAAAAGTCCTCTTCGTGAAGCCGCAAACTTTCATGAACCTTTCCGGCGAAACGCTGCAAAAACTTTTTCAGCAACACGCCCACCTGCGCGACAAGGACCTCATCGTGCTGCACGACGAAGTCGATATTTCGTTTGGTGAGATCCGCGTAAAAAAAGGCGGCGGCGATGCCGGTCACAATGGCCTCAAGAGCCTGCGCGAAAAACTCGGCAGCGGTGAGTCCTACCGCATCCGTATGGGCGTGGGTCGCCCTCCCGCTGCCTGGAACATGTCCGTCGCAGACTGGGTCCTGACGCCTTACTCCAAGGACGACGACAAAGCGCTGATCGACCTCCTCATCCACACTGAGAACACCCTTGAAGCCCTCCTAACGCACGGACTCGAGATCGCGCAGCGGGTGGCTGGGCCCCAGCCCTAGGGCGCGTCCTAGAAGCTTGTCGAAAACAGGCCAGGCGGCTATAGACAGCGCATGGCTCTAAAGTGCGGAATCGTCGGACTTCCCAACGTGGGTAAATCCACTCTTTTCAACGCTCTCTCCGAAAACGCGAAAGCGGAATCAGCGAACTACCCTTTCTGCACGATCGATCCCAACACGGGCATCGTGCAAGTGCCTGACGAGCGCCTCGACAAGATCACCGAGTACGTCAAACCCCAAAAAACGGTCCCGACGCACATCGAGTTCGTCGACATCGCGGGACTAGTGAAGGGCGCCTCAAAAGGCGAAGGCCTCGGCAACCAGTTCCTCTCGCACATCCGCGACTGCGATGCGATCGTGCAAGTGGTGCGCTGCTTTGACGACGGCGATGTCGTTCACGTGGACGGAAGCGTCGATCCCATCCGTGACATCGAAGTCATCGAAACCGAACTCATGCTTGCGGACCTGGCGAATGTCGAAAAACGCATGGAAAAAGTCGCCAAGCTTGCACGGAGCGGCGATAAAAAAGCCCTCAAGCAAATGGAAGTCATGGGCGCCCTGAAAACCGCACTCGAAGCTGGCAAACCCGCACGCAGCGTCGCGATTGATGACGAGGGCAAAGAGGCGATGAAAGAGGTCCAGCTCATCACCTCACTTCCGATGCTCTACGTCGGCAACATCGACGAAGCGAACGCCGGCAGCGGCGTTGAAAACAAAAATCCTCATTTCAAAAAACTCATGGACTACGCCTCAGCACACGGCGCCGAGGCAATTGCGATTTCTGCAAAAGTTGAAGCCGAGCTCAGCGAAATTCCAATTGCGGATCGCAAATCCTTCCTCGAAGATTTGGGGCTCACAGACTCGGGCCTGCAACGTCTCGTCAAAGGTGCTTATAAGATTTTGGGCCTGATCACCTATTTCACCGCCGGCGAACAAGAGGTACGTGCCTGGACGATTCACCGTGGATGGAAAGGCCCCCAAGCTGCGGGCGTGATTCACTCCGATTTCGAAAAAGGCTTTATTGCTGCCGAGACTTACAGCTACGAAGACCTATTGAAATATCAAAGCGTCTCAAAAATTAAAGAAGCCGGACTGATGCGCAAAGAAGGCAAAGACTACGTTGTTCGCGACGGCGACATCATGCTCTTCCGCTTCAACGTTTGATTTGATAGGAGGCGCTTTGCCATCAAAGCTCGCTCGCATTTTTTTGCTCGTTGCGACGTTTCTCGCACCCTTGGCGCACGCAAATCTTGCTGACGAGAGCTGGACCTTTCATGGCCCCACGGGCAATGAAAACTTCAGACGAGCCCGCAGTTTGCGCGGAACACCGTACGTGTGCCTCCCTGAGATCATGAAGCGCTATGGCCTCAAGCTTCGCTACGATCCCTCTCAGTTTGAAGCGCTCCTCGAAAACCCGGCTCGCGGAAATTTTGCGCGATTTAGGACTTATTCGCCAGACGTGACGCTGCTTTTCGCAAAAGGCCCTCCCACGAGCTACGCAAAAAAAAGAAAAGGCCTCAAGCTACCTGAAGAACTTTTCACGGTATCAAACACGTTTCTTTCTCGACGTCCGGAATTCGTGGGCGCCTCGCTTTGCGTTCCCATTGAATTCGGTGATCGTGTGCTGAGGCCACTGCTCACAGGCAAAACATCGGAGACACCGATTTTCGTCAGCGACACCCGTGTGCTGAAATCGATTCAGGTGATCCTCGATCCAGGGCACGGAGGCAACGATCATGGCGCAAGCGTGAACGACCTTCTCGAAAAAGACCTCGTGCTCGCATTTTCAAAGGACCTCGCCGCTGCCCTCGGTGCTCTCGGCGTTACGACCCTCTCAACACGGGAGAGCGATGTGTTTGTCACGCTATCGGAGCGCGCACGCATCGCCAACGGGAGCGCCGCAAAGCTCTATCTTTCGATCCACATGAACTCAAGCCCCCAACCCGAACTGGGGGGCGTCGAAGTTTATGTGCTCTCACTGACCAAAGACGACAGTGGTGGGCGCGCCGCCGTGGCACGCGAGCATCAATTTATTCCGAGTGACCTTCCCGAGGGCTTCGAAAAGGCGGTGGCGGACCTGAGAGCAGGCGCCAATTTCGAGAAGTCGCTTCGCTGGGCGGATATGAGCGGTCGTTATCTCAAAGAACAATTCAAGAGCTCATCGTCGCGCAGCGTTCGAATGGGCCCTTTCTATGTTCTGTATGCCGCGCAGATGCCGGCCTTGCTGCTTGAGCTGGGCTATATCACGAACGAGGCGGATCGCCAGAAGATCGCAACCCCCGAGACGCGGCGAGCGCTGGCCGAAGGACTCGCTCAGAAAATCGCGGCCTCACTCCCCAAGAAGTGAGCTGTTTTCACACGATGAACTTGCGTCTGCCCGCCGCAGCTCCTAAGACATAAAGCCATGCGATCCGAAAACCGAAGCCCCGACCAAAAACGCGATGTTAAAATTTCCTTGAACTACTACGACTACGCCGAAGGATCTTGCGTGGTTGAATACGGTCGCACCAAAGTTCTCTGCGTCGCCACCGTCGAAGACGGCGTTCCGCACCATCTGCGGGGCCAGGGCAAAGGCTGGGTCACGGGCGAGTACAACATGCTTCCCCGCGCGAGCGCGGAGCGCATTCGTCGCGAACGCAGCAAGGTTGGAGGGCGCACCTACGAAATCCAGCGTCTTATCGGGCGTGCTCTGCGTTCCGTTGTTCGCAGCGAATGGCTCGGCGAGCGCTCGATCACTCTCGATTGCGACGTGCTGCAGGCCGACGGGGGCACACGCACTGCAAGCATCACGGGCGCGTTCATTGCCCTGACACAAGCCGTCCATCACCTCCACAAAAAAGGCAAGATCTCGGACTCCTTTCCCTTCCCCCTGAAGAGCTACGTCTCAGGCATCTCGGTTGGAATGGTTAAAGGCGTTCCGGTTCTTGATCTAGATTATTCTGAAGATTCGTCGGCGGATACCGACATGAATCTCGTCATGACTCACGACGGAAAAATGATCGAGATCCAAGGAACCGCCGAAAAGGACCCTTTCACCGAAGACGAGTTCCACGCGATGCTCTCGCTCGGACGCAAAGGCTGCCAAGAGCTTTGCGCACTGCAAGCCGAGCTTCTCGGACCTCTCGCCTGGCGCAAGTAAGCACTCTCCGAAAGCGGGCTTGTTCCAAGTCGGGACACGCCCTAAGATCGCCGGATGCGCGATTCGGACATCGCCCCCAAACCTCTTCTAAAAGGACGCGGATTCATTGCGACCGGTAACCCCGGCAAACTTCGGGAAATGATTCCGCTTTGCCACGAGTATTTTCAGGTCGAAGGCGAGATTACGGGGCTTGCGCCCGAAGGTGCCGTCGAAAGCGCCGATAGCTTCGAGGGAAATGCCCTGATCAAAGCGCGCTTTCTCAGAGATGTGCTGGCGAGTCGCTCGGAACCCGCACCGTTTTGGATTCTCGCCGATGATTCGGGACTTTCGGTCGACGATCTCGACGGACGCCCCGGCGTTCATTCCGCGCGTTATGCCGGTGATCACGTCGCCTCTGAAGAACACATGGCTAAGCTCATCGCCGAGCTTCGGGCCTCGGGCCACGAGGCTCCGCACCTGGCGCATTACACGTGTGCGCTTGCGCTCGTCGAGGCCTCCTCAACCGTGGGTCCCACTCGCGAAAGCCTGAGTGAGGGTGAGTGCCACGGAGAGATTGTGTTCTCGCCGCAGGGATCCTCGGGATTTGGTTATGATCCAGTTTTTTGGGTCCCGGAATTTGGACGCACTTTTGCCGAAGTTTCTTACGATGAAAAGAACTCCATTTCACATCGCCGGCGTGCCTTCGAAAAACTGGCGCGAACACTGCTTCCCTGTGTTTTCGCCTTGTTTGTGGGTGCCCACGCCCCTTCGCTGCGCGCCGAGCCTCTTTCAAAGATTCTCACGGCGTGGCAGCGTGAGTCTTTTCTGAATCTCCCGCAAATCCCGTCCGAAGCGCTCCCTCTCCAACCCGTCTCCCTCGACCCGAACACGCTAGAGATGGAAACCAAAGAACTTTTGTCGCTCTACACCTCCAAGCTCGCGACAGCTGACGCCTCAAAGCTCAGTTGGAAAACAATCGAACTCCCGCCTGAATTTCAGCTTCCCGCGGCTCGCCCCGGGCGCCGATATTACAACACACACCTTTTTCAATCTTTTGAAGGCACGCGCATGGTCGCGAGCTTTAGGGCGATTGACACAACCTCGGGATGCGCGTCGGCCTGTGCGCCCATCACGTTTCACTTATTGCTGCGGGCCGGATCCCAAACACCTGAGCTCTTCGAAGAAAAAAAGAGCCCTCTTCTTAAAAAAGGCCATGTCCCGTTCGATGACGAGGACAGACGTTTGCTTTCATCTCGACTCGCCGCCATTTCGCCGCTGCTCAAAAAAATTTCTTCGAGCGCTCAAACCACAAATACCCAAGAACAAACGTGGCCGCTCTACGCGTGAGCGGAGCTGCGTACACCAGCTACCGCGTTTACGAAGCCGCTCTCCAGCTTCTGGAGAGCCTCAACTCGCCTGTGAGCGCACGTCAACGCGACCTCGAAGCCGCGAACGAGCTGTTAGGCCGCGCTTATCGACTCACGGAACTTAAGGACGCTTCGAATTTATGGAATGAGCTCGTCTCAAAAAATTCCTCTCCCACGAAACACTCTCACCTGCTCGAACAGTCCCGCAGCGCGGTTCTTGCAGCGCTCGTGGCGTGGCGCTTTATGGAGAATCCTCGAGCGACTCCACAGAACCTGGAGCGCGACCTCAAAATCTCGCGTCTGGATTTGCTCCCCGCCTCGACGTGCCACGTCTTGGAGACACTTCTTTTGAATGCCTCAAGCCGTTCCAGACTCGAAGGCCTAGGGAAAACTTTTTTTGAAAACTGCGCAGGCCTCCGCAACGAATGGATCCGTATTCTTTCACTCGCAGCGCCCTCAACGCTTGACCCAACTCTCGTAAGTGTTTTGCGCGACGAAATAGCTGCGCTTCCAGATTTCCTTGCACGGCGTCCCGAACTCCTTTTCGAAATCGCAATGAAGCTTCCGCCTTCGGAACCGGCCCTGCGCCGTGAAGTGTTTGCTCAGCTTAAGGCGCGGCATCCCCGTTATGTCATTGAGGCCTCTCTTGTGGACGCCGCGCGCGTAAAACGTCTTGAGGACGACCTAAAAGAGAGAAGCCGCTCCAAACTCCGCGCGCCGCTCGGTGCTCTTCCCCAGGCGACATTCGAAAAATTTGAGGGCACGCAGCAGTTTCCCGTTAAAGGCAAAGAGGTCTACTTGTTTTTTGCAAGCTGGTGCTCTCATTGCCGACAGCTTCTCGAGACCCTGGGACGCGAGATTCGCGACCCTAAGCTCTGGAAGAAAATCCAACTCGTCGAAAGCCTATCGAGTTCAGAAAGCCTCTTTGAAGCTCAGCTTCTCTGCACATCGACCAAGCTTCCAAAATACATCTGCAACGAGATGTTGCTTCTGCCCTCGGCACGTCGCAATCCGCAACTTGACCATGCGTTGAGGCTCACGAGCGTTCCTCGCGTGGTGGTCACGGACAAAAATGGAGTCGTTCGAGATTTTGATTTTCGTTTTGAAGAAGGTCCGTGGCAGGATCCCGTACGCAAACTACGCTGGATCTTGGAGTGAGTCCTCACCACTGGGACTTTGGTTTCCTAGAAGTGCTTCGCCCCTTGAATGCGCATCGAGGAGGCCCGAATCGATCGATGCCAAAAGCGCAGTCAGGAGCTCCGCTCGCCCAATTTTACGGGCGCACTCCAACGAAAGATCCGTCATCACGTCGGCGCTGAACCCACAGGGATTGA
>Ga0209573_1005402_pt1 | contig 11565 bp, 9 predicted proteins | sample TNRBio252014_DNA_FD_185870 | JGI IMG/M metagenome (GOLD analysis project Ga0209573, IMG submission 185870) | Wastewater treatment Type I Accumulibacter community from EBPR Bioreactor in Madison, WI, USA - TNR Reactor_6/25/2014_ DNA (SPAdes)... | ecosystem: Engineered > Bioreactor > EBPR >...
GGGGAGCGGCATCTTGAGGACCTCGCCGTAGAGGAAGAGGAGGCCGGCGAGGGCCTGGTTCTGGGTGCTGGCGGCGACCTTGCCGTGGACGGCGAGGTGGGTGAGGAAGCGGTTGACGTGGTCGGCGCCGAGCTCGGAAGGGTGCCGCTTGCCGTGGAAGAGGATGTAGCGGCGGGCCCAGTCGACGTAGGCGCGCTCGGTGCGGATGGAGTAGTGCTTGGCCCGCAGGGCCCCGGCCATCCGGTCGAGGAGCTTCGGCTCAGTCGTAGACGCCGTCGGCGTACCACTTGCCGGTGGGGCGGTCGCGGAAGACGCGGTAGAGGCCGCCTCCCTCGAGCTCGACGTCCCAGTAGTCGCGGGCGGCAGGGGCCTCGGACCACCAGCCGTCCTCGAGGCTCCAGGGACCGGCGGCCACACGGACGCGTCCCCGGACGGGCGTCGGAGAAGCAGGGAGGGCGTTGAGGGAGACGGGGGTGTCGGCATGGGTGAGGACCTCCAGCTCGACGGCGGGGCGGAGCGCGCGGACGGCGAGGAGGCCGCGCGCGGGGCGGAGGGGCGGGGTGAGGAGCGGCGCCGGGGGCGGGGCGTAGGGGACGAGGGCGAAGCGGCCCGGGACGTGCCCGTCGGCGGGGCGAGGGGAGCCCGCGCGTCCCTCGCCGAGGAGGGCGAGGAGGCGGGCGAGGGTGCCGGCGAGCTCGTCGGGCGAGATCTCGGGGGGGCCGAAGAGGGTGAGCTGGCCGCGGCGGGGGCGGTCGGGGTGGGCGGAGAGGACGAAGCCGGTGACGGGGGCGCCCGCCGGGCGGGCGTCGAGGCTCTGGCGGAGGAGGGAGAGGAGCGTCTTCGTGTCGCGCGTGGGGCCGGGAAGGTCGATGGAGCGGACGTCGCACCCCTCGGGCTCGAGGTGGAGGGAGAGCTCGAGGCGCGCGCAGCCGAGGGCCTCGGCGGCGAGGCGGCGGACGAGGCGTTCGAGGGCGGCGGCCGCGAAGGCGAGGAAGGGCTCGAGGGCGACGACGGGCCAGTCGAGGGAGGCCCCCTCGGTGAAGGCGAGGGCGGGGAGGCGCGGGACGAAGGGCTCGGGGTCGAGGCCGCGCGCGGCTTCGTGGAGCCTGCGTCCCGGGTCGCCGAGGCGGGTGCCGACCTCGGCGGCGGGGAGGCGGGCGAGGTCGCCCGCGGTGCGGACGCCCCAGCGCGAGAGGGCGACGGCGAGGCCGAGCTCGGGAGCGAGGCGCTCGACGGGGAGCGGGGCGAGGAAGCGGGCCTCCTCGCCGGGAGGGACGACGACGGGGGATCGCGGGAGGCTGGCGGCGATGCGGGCGGCGCGCTTGCTCGAGGCGATGCCGGCACGGGCGGGAAGGCCGTCTTTCTCGGCGGCGCGGAGGAGGTCGAGGGCGAGGTCGCGCTCGAAGGCGAGGAGGTCGGAGGCGGAACGGGGCGCGAGGCCGGCGAGGTCGAGAAAGGCGAGGCCGTCGCCGGCGTCTTCGACACGGGGGGAGAAGCGGCCGGCGGCGTCGAGGAGGGCCTCCTCTGCGGCGTGCTCGGCGTGCGGGTCGCGGCCGCGGGCGAGGAGGCGCGGGACGAGGGCGCGGGCCTGCGGGAGGGTCATGCCGGGCTTCACGCCGGCGGCGCGGGCCTGGCGCGTGGCGGCGACGACGCGCGCGGCCGAGCCGTTCCCCTCGGTCACGGCGAGGGCCTCGTCGCGCAGCTCGGGCTCGGCGCGGAGGCGGGCGGCGAGGGGGAAGAGGGGGACGGCGAGAGCGAGGAGGCGCGGCGGGGCCATGGGCGGCTCATGCGCACGCGACCGCGCGGCGCGGAGGAGTGAGGGCCGCCGGAGAGGAGGCGGAGGCGGCGGGTGGGCGGAGGTCCGGGAGGAGCCGCCGGGCCAGCGGTGCGGCGAGGGGGGAGAGCGCGAGGAGGGGCGCCTCGGCGGGACGGCCGCCGCGGACCTTGAGAAGGGAGAGGCTCGTGGCGGCGCCGGCGAGGAAGCGCGCGGCGCCGGCCTGCTGGAACAGGGCGCGGGCCGAGACGCCGACGAGCGCCTCGGCGGCGAGGCCGGCGAGGGGAACGGGGGTGGAGAGGAGGAATGCGACACCGCGGGGCGCGGCGGCGCGGGCGAGGCGGAGCCAGGGGCCGGCGTCGCGCAGGCGCGAGGAGGGGAGGGCGAGGCCGGCGTCGAGGACGACGAGGCGGAAGCCGGCGGCGGCGACCGTTTCGGCGGCGAGGAGGGCGTCGCGGAAGCGGAGGGGGCGGGCCCAGAGGAGGCGCGCGAGATCGCAGCCGGCTTCTTCGGCGGCGGCGGGGTCGAGGTGGTCGCCGAGGTCGAGGAGGGCGGCCGCCTCGCCGCGGGAGGTGGCGGCGGCGAGGGCGGCGAGGACGAGGGCGAAGCGGCCGCCGGAGCGGCCCGAGAGCTCCACGAGCGCCCCGCGCGGGAGGCCGCCGCCGAGGAGGGCGTCGAAGGGGGCGACGCCCGTGGGGAGGCGGTCGCCGGGCTTCAGCGAGGCGCCGCGCCGCGGGAGGTCGGCCGCGCGGAGGAGGCGGCTCGCGACCGAGGCGGGAAGGGCGGCGGGGAGGGCGGACATGGCTGAGTGAAGAGTGGGCGTAAGTTGAGCGCAAGTCAAGGGCGCGAAGGGAATGAAGATGGGAGGATCTCGGCAGGTGAGAACGGGTGAAAGGCGAGGGGCCGGCCGGAGCCCCGCGGGAGAGCCCGGAAGGGGGTGAGCCGCGGCTCATTTTCCGTGCCGCAGTGCGGCGGGGCGTGATACCTTTTCTCCCGCGTGCACCACCCCGCTTCCCGGATCATCAGAACCGCGAGAGGAAAGAACGGATGAATCACGTCGTCTGCATCGCATACGTTCCGGACACCGAGACGAAGATCAAGATCGGCGCCGACGGCAGGTCCATAGACGAGGCCGACGTCAAGTGGATCGTCTCGCCCTACGACGAGTACGCCCTCGAGGAGGCCATCAAGGCCCGCGAGGCGAAGGGCGGCACGGTCACCGTGGTGACGTACGGGCCGGCGCGGGCCGACGTGGGCCTGCGCGAGTGCCTGGCGCGCGGGGCCGACGAGGCCGTCCGCATCGCGTCCGACGGCCTGGGCGAGGCCGACTCGCTCGGCGTGGCGCAGGCGCTCGCCGGGGCGGTCAAGGCGCTGCCGTGCGACGTTCTCTGGCTCGGCAACAAGGGGGTCGGGACCGACGCGCAGACGATGGTGCCGATGCTCGCCGAGCTCCTCGACCTGCCGCACGCGAACCTCGTGACGAAGCTCGAGTGGACGGACGGCGGCGTCGTCGCGTACCGCGAGATCGAAGGGGCGCGCGAGGTCGTCGAGATGCCGCTGCCGTGCGTCGTCGGCGCGCAGAAGGGGCTGAACGAGCCGCGCTACTCCTCGCTGAAGGGGATCATGGCGGCCAAGAAGAAGGTCATCGCCGTGAAGAAGCCGGCCGACGTCGGCGTCGACCCGGGCCAGACGACGGGCGAGAAGGCCGCCGTCCGCTGGACGAAGCTGGAGCTGCCGCCCGCGCGGCAGGCCGTGAAGCTGATCCCCGCCGACGATCCGGCGAAGGCCGCTGACGAGCTGGTCCGCCTCCTCCGCGACGAGGCGAAGGTCCTCTAGGCCGACGGCGAGACAAGGAAGAACACGATGAGCAACGTCCTCGTATTCATCGAGCAGCGCGACGGGAAGATCCGCAAGGCCTCCTTCGAGGCCCTCACCCTCGGCCGCGAGATCACGGCGAAAACGGGCGGCGCCCTCGGCGCCGTCGTGGCCGGCTCCGGCATCGCCTCTCTCGCTCCCGAGCTCGCCGCGTACGGCGCGGCGAAGGTCTTCGTCGCCGACAAGCCCGAGCTCGCCCTCTACTCCTGCGAGGGGTACACGGCGGCCCTCGACGCCGCCGTGACCGCGTTCGCCCCCGCGGTGGTTCTCGTCCCCGGTACGTCCATGGGCAAGGACGTCGCCCCGCGCCTCGCCGCGCGGCGGAAGGTCGGGCTCCTCTCCGACGTGATGTCCCTCGAGGTCGAGGGAGGGCGCCTCGTGGCGACCCGCCTCGTCTACTCGGGCAAGGCCCGCGCGACGGTTACTGCCGATCCCGGGGCTGCGCTCCAGATCGCCACGCCCCGCCCGAACGTCTTCCCGGCCTCGAAGGGCGCGGCGGGGGCGGGCGAGGTCGTCGCTCTCGACATCGCGCCGGTGATCCGCGCGAAGGTCGTGAAGATGGACGTCGCCGAGACGGGCGAGATCGACGTGGCCGAGGCCGACAAGATCGTCTCGGGCGGCCGCGGCATCAAGGGCCCCGAGAACTGGCCGATGCTGAAGGCGCTCTGCCACGAGATGGGCGCCGCGCTCGGCGCCTCGCGCGCCGCGGTGGACGCCGGCTGGATCGACCACTCGCACCAGGTGGGGCAGACGGGCAAGGTCGTCTCGCCGACGCTCTACGTCGCCTGCGGCATCTCGGGGGCCATCCAGCACATGGCGGGAATGGGCTCCTCGAAGGTGATCGTGGCGATCAACAAGGACGCCGAGGCGCCGATCTTCAAGGTCGCCACGTACGGCATCGTCGGCGACATGTTCCAGATCGTCCCGGCGCTGACGGAAGCGGTGAAGAAAGCAAAAGCGTAAGAGGAATCGTTTGGGGGGTCCGGGGGGGCCGGCGAAGACCAGCCCCCCCGGCGAGCGGCCTGATCGGACAAGTGGGGGGTCCGGGGGGCGGTTCCCCCGACCCCCTCAGAGACAGGAAGGGCGGCCATGAGGCCGCCCTTCCGTCGTCTGGTCTGTCCTTCGGGGGCTTACGTCTAGAACGTCAGTCCCGTGACGCTCGAGGTGAAGTCGGTGTAGCCGATGCCACAGCCGTTGACCCAGAGGAACCGGATGATGTCGAGGCCGGTGTAGGCGCCGGCCCGGTAGTTGTAGCGGCCGGGCGTGACCGGGTCTGGGGAGAAGGAGAAGCCGCTCTGGTTCTGGACGACCGTCCAACGGACGCCGGAGAGCGACGGGACCGAGGTCGGGTCGACGTTGATCTGCACGGTCGCGCCGCCGGCGACGTTGGCCGCTCCGGGGTTCAGGACCGGGACATAGAGCTGGGGGTCGACCGGGACGGTGAGAAATGCCGTGTCGGTCGAGCCGTCCTGCGCGCGGGCGGTGAGGGTGAAGTTCGAGGTGCCCGTGATGGTCGCCTCGACGCCCCCGTTGGCGACGAAGAAGTCGTCGTAGCCGCTGACGTGCACGCCGAGAGCGTTCTCGGTCTCCCAGGTGAGGAGGATGTTCGTCGAGGCGCCGCAGCCACGCTCGGGGATCGACTCGAAGCGGACGATGCGCGGAGCCCCGGGCGGGACGACGTGGGCGGTGAAGTCGGCGCTCGCCGGGCCGCAGGAGCCGGTGGCCGTGATCCGCACGATGTCGGTTCCGGGGGTGATGCCCGCCGTGTAGACCCAGGAAGATCCCTGGACGGTGAAGGTCGACCCGGACGATTCGTGCTGCACGAACTCGACGGTGACCGGTCCGGTCCCCGCGGGGAGGATCCCGGTGACGACGCCGCCCGCCGCGGCCGTCACGGTCGCCGGGACGGGTGTCGGGACGGGCGTCGAGGGGGTGATCGTGACCTGCAGCGGCTTCACCGCCGACTGGCCCGTGAGGGACGTGGCGGTGAGGACGAAGTCGGCGCTGGCGTTCACCGTCGACGAGACGGACCCGTTCGCCGGCAGGTCGTTCCCGACGCCGGTGATGCTCACCTTCGCGGCGCCGGTCGTCTGCCACGAGAAGGCCGTCGCGAGCGGCGCGCAGCCGCTGGCGGGGCTCGCCGTGAACGAGAGGATGACCGGGGCCGTCGAGAAGGCGCCGCGCTTCACCGCGAGGGGGATCGTGGTGCCGTCGCTGGTCTTGTTGTCGTTCCGGATGACGTAGGGGAGGCCGGCGCCCGAAAGGAGCCGCAGGCGAAGCGCGAGGGCGGGCTTGCCGGCAGAGGCCGGCACGAGGCCTTCGAGGGAGGACTGGGCGGCGCCGCCCGGGATCGACTCGACGACGCCCGAGCCCGCGAGGGAGCCGTTGGAGAAGACGGCGACCTCGAGCCGGCAGGCCTGGGTGGCCGTGCTGGCGCAGACCACGCCGACGTTGGTGCGGGCCCGGCCGGGGTCCGTGGACGACGACACGTCGGCTCCGCCGCCCGTCGCCTCGTCCCCGGGTCCGAGCAGCTCGGACGGGGGAACCGCCGCGAGGCTGACACCGTACCGTCCCGCGGACGACTCGTTGAACGTCTCCGACCAGGCCGTCACCGCGGCATCGGAGCGGACGTTGTAGGCGAACGCGCCCCTGCCGGCGAGTGCGGCCGGCGCCGCGAGAGCGGCGACGCCGTTGGCCGGGACCGTGAAGGGTGTGGTCGCGACGATGCTCCCTCCGGACCAGAAGTCGACGGCGCCGGCGGCCGAGGTGGCGCTGGTGACGTAGACGGTGGTGTCGAACTGAGAGCCCTGGGCTCCCGCACCCTTCGCACCAGGCCCGCCCCACAGGTCGATTCCCTGTGACGCGGCGAGCGCCGCGGCGCCCGGCCGCGGCGCCGCCGGGGCGGCCGAGGCGAGGGCGAGCAGTACGGCGATAACGAGGAACGACGCAGTCTTTCTCATCAGCCTGGCTCCGATTCCACCGGATTCGTTGGGCCTTCGAAACTTAGCCGTGATGATACACCCCGTCCGCGCCGCTTCGGCGGGGCGGTTTCGCGGGCTCGGAACCGCTCCCCCTGCGATATCCTTTCCGGTGATGATGCCGACCGAAGCCACCTATTTCGGGGTCCCCGGGACCCTCCTGTTCGCGCTGGTCCTGTTCGGCTCGATCGCTGCGTTCGCCTACACCGCCTCGCGGCGCTGGCAGCTCCTGACGATCGGGGGTCCGCCGGACGTTCGGTGGGACAAGCCCCTCGAACGGCTCCGGGGTCTCCTGGAGCTCGGGATCTTCCAGAAGAAGATGTGGTGGGACGGCTACGCGGGCCTCTACCACATGCTCATCTTCAGCGGCTTCGTCGTCCTCTCCGTCAGGACGCTGTCGCTCGTCCTCGAGGGGCTCTTCCCGAAGGCGGGGATGCCCTTCCTCCCCACGGGCGCGTGGCAGGCCTATCTCCTCCTGAAGGACGTCGTCCTCGTGACGACCTTCGCCGGTGTCCTGCTGGCCCTGGGGCGGCGGTACGTTTTCCGCCGCGAGCGGCTCGACCCCTCGTTCGACGCCGGCTTCATCCTCTGCCTGATCGGCTTCCTCATGGCGACCGACCTCCTCGCCGGCGCCGCGATGTTCGCGCTGACCCCCGGGCACGCCTCGGCCTGGGAGCCGGTGACCGCTGCACTGTCGACGCTCATGTCGGGAACGGCCCCGGGGACGCTCGAGACCATCTACTTCTCGTGCTGGTGGCTCCACCTCATCGCGGTCTTCGGCTTCCTGAACTACCTCCCATTCGCGAAGCACTTCCACGTTCTCACCGCCCTGCCGAACATCTTCCTGAGGAAGCTCGACGCGCCCGGGAGGCTCTCGATGGTCGACATCGAGAAGGCGGCGGAGGCCGAGAAGTTCGGCGTGGCGAAGGTCGAGGACTTCACCTGGAAGCAGCGCCTCGACATGTTCACCTGCACGGAGTGCGGGCGCTGCCGCGAGGTCTGCCCGACCCACCTGACCGGCAAGCCGCTCACGCCGAAGGGCTTCATGAAGGACGTGCGGAGCGCGCTCTACTCCGTCGCGGGAGACCTCGTCGACGTGGCCTCCGCCCGGGGCGACGCGGCGGCCGGGAAGCGGCTCGAGGAGCGCAAGCCCCTGATCGGGGGGTGGGTCGAAGAGGAGACGATCTGGGCCTGCACGACGTGCCGCTACTGCGAGTCGGCCTGCCCGGTCGGAATCACCTACACGGACAAGATCGTCGACATGCGCCGCCACCTCGTCCTCGAGAAGAGCGAGTTCCCGAAGGAGGCGCAGACGGCCTTCAACGGCATGGAGCGCCAGGGCAACCCGTGGAACCTCCCGGCTTCCGACCGGGACGCCTGGACGGCCGAGCTGGACTTCGAGATCCCCGTGCTGGGAGCGATGGACGAGTCCGAGCGCGCCCAGGTCGAAGTTCTCTTCTGGGTCGGCTGCGCGGGCTCGTACGAGGACCGCGGGAAGAAGGTCTCCCGAGCCCTCGCGAAGCTCCTGCACGAGGGGGGCGTGAGGTTCGCGATACTCGGTTCCGAGGAGACGTGCAACGGCGACTCGGCCCGGCGCCTCGGGAACGAATACCTCTTCCAGACGCTCGCGCAGCAGAACGTCGAGACGCTCAACGGGTACGGCGTGAAGAAGATCGTCACGAACTGCCCGCACTGCTTCAACACGCTCAAGAGCGAGTACCCCGACTTCGGCGGGTCGTTCGAGGTGATGCACGGGACCGAGCTCGTCGCCCGGCTCCTGGCCGAGGGACGGGTGAAGCTGACGCAGGCCCTGCCGAAGACGATCTCGTTCCACGACGCCTGCTACCTCGGGCGGCACAACGACGTCTACGACGCGCCGCGCAACGTCCTGGATGCCATCCCGGGCCTGACGCTCACCGAGCTGCCCCGGTCCGGCCGCAACGGCCTCTGCTGCGGAGCCGGTGGCGGGCGGATGTGGCTCGACGAGAAGATCGGGACGAGGATCAACCAGGCCCGCTACGCCGAGATCGAGGAGGCGGGCACCGACCTCGTCGGCGTCTCCTGTCCGTTCTGCATGGTCATGCTGGGGAACGCCCAGACCGAGATGGAAGGGAAGACGCAGCCGTTCGACGTCCTGGAGCTGGCGGCAGCGGCGCTTCCCGCGCACCCCGGGCCTGTGGCAGGCTGACGGGAAGCCGCGAGGAGGAATGGTGGCGGAGCCGAAGAAGCCGGACTCGAGAACGCCGTCGAACCCGTACGTCACGGGGCCGACGAAGAAGGTGGACCCCGGTCACTCGACGGCGCCGGTCCGGCGGGCCGTGCCGGAGACGACCCGCCCCGTGACGCGACCCGAGCTCGTGACCGAGGGGATGAAAGCCCACCGGCGCGAGATCGAGCGCCGTAAACGGCAGGCGGCGATCGAGAAGCTCCATAACACGCAGCAGTCCGAGGATGCGCTGCGGGTCTTCTGGAAAGGGCTCGCGTGGGCCGCCCTCGTCTTCGGGGGTGGCGCCGTCTACTGGGCCCTCCAGAACAAGTACGGAAACAAGTGGCCGATGTGGGACGTCTGGATCTTCATGGCGCTGGCGCTCTTCGGGGTCTTCGGCGGGCTCCTCTGGTACATGAACAAGAAGGACCTCTAGAGGGACACCGGAAGCAGACGATCCGCCGGCCGGCGGGACGTTCCGGATCAGTCGTCGTCGAACGGGCTGCGCGGGCGCGTCGCCGGGTCCTTCTGGGCCTTCTCGAGCGCCTCGCGAAAGGTCTTTTCGAGGATCTCGCTCTTGTGCTTCTCCCGCTCGAACGAGGCGGCGAAGAGATCGGCGGCCCGCTCCGTGCGGCGCGCGTTCTCCGCGGCGGCCTCCTCCAGCGAGCCGAGCTTCCTCTTCACGACGGCGGGCTCGTGCGAGAGGACGGCTCCGGTCGCGCGGTCGACCTTCAGGGTGGACTCGCAGTCGGGACACTGGATCACGAAGACGTCGTCCATCCGTCGATTATCCTCGACCGGTGTCACCCGGATGGAAGGAACGGCTCGCGGCGCTGGGCCTGTCGCGAAAGCGGCGAGCGGGCCCACGCGTCGCCGCGCCTGCGCGCGCCGCGACGACGCCGAAGGGACGGGACGGCGAGGACGAGGCGGCCCGCTTCCTCGAGGCGCGCGGGCTCTCGCTTCTCGCACGAAACGTCCGGGTGGGCGGGGGAGAGCTCGACCTGGTGGCCGAGGATGGAGGGGCGGTCGTCTTCGTCGAGGTGAAGTGGCGCCGCGACGCCTCGCGTGGGGCGCCGGCCGAGGCCGTCACTCCCCTCAAGAGGAGGAGGCTCCTCTCGGCGGCGCGTGCCTGGCTCGCGGAGAACCCGTCGAGCGCTCGGCGCGAGGTGCGGTTCGACGTGGTGGCGATCGAGGGCGACGCAGGGAAGATCGACTGGATACGAGGAGCATTCGATGCGACGTGAACGGACCGGAATCGGAAGACGGATCGCGGGGCCCGCGGTCCTGCTGCTCGCGACAGTGATCTCCGACGGGGCCCAGGCGGGGCTGCGGCTCGTGCCGGACGGCGGCCTCGGCGCGGACGTTCGGGCTTTCGCACAGTCGTTCGGCGTCGTCTGGACCGGGACGGCGAGCGGCGTCTTTCGCTCCCACGACATCTGGTCGAACGGCGCGCTCGACGGCCTCTCGGGCCAGCCGGTCTCTTCTCTCGCGATCTACGGCGGCGAGGTGTGGGCGGCGACGGGGGAGACGCTCTGGCGGCGTGCGGCGAGCGGCACCTGGAGCGAGGTGACGCTTCCGTCGCCGGCGGCCTTCCCGACGACCGTCGCCGTGGACACGTCGGGATCGCTCTGGGTGGGCGGCCTCGGGGCGTGGCGGAGGACGGGCGAGACGTGGACCGCCGCGCCGTCGCCGGGCGTTGGCTTCGTCCTCTCGATGCTCCCCGATCCGTCGGGCCTCGTCGTCGGCCTCTCGACCGGGAGCGCCGCGCGGTGGAACGGATCGGGCTGGAGCGTCTTCTCGGGCGGCGTCGGCTCGAGCGAAGGCTTCCGTGCGCTCGCGAACGTCGGTGGGACGCTCTGGGCAGGGACAAACGTCACGCTCTATTCCTGGAGCGGGAGCGTTTGGGTGGCGGACCCGTCGTTCGGGGGGCACGACGTCCGCGCGCTGACGACGGCAGGGGGCGTCCTTCGTGCGGCGACGGCCGATGCCGGCGTTCGCGTGAAAAGCGGCTCGGCGTGGGTTCCGGATTCCTCGGGAATCCTGCCTCGCGGCGCGCAGGCTTTCCTCGAGATCGGCGGCGACCTCTTCGTGGGGACGGCCGGCGGGCCCGTCTACCGCCGCCGTGGAAGCGCGTGGGAGATGAACGCGGGTCCGTATCCGGCGGCGGTCGTGACCGACGCCGCCCCGGTCGATCCGGCGACGTCCGGGGCAGGAGCCATCGGAGTCACGCGCGGGGGTGGGGTGGAGTTCCTGCTTCTTCCAACGGGAGGAGGACCGGGAATCGACCCGCCTTTTCTTTCCCGCCTCCCCGACGGCTGCGGCGACGCGACGGCAGTAGCGAGGACGGCCTCCACGACGATGGAAGCGGTCGTGGCGACGAATTGCGGGCCGTTCCTCGTGACGGCGGCGACGGTGACACCCGCCACGGGCGGGCTCGCCACGCAGGCAGCGCCGACGACCCTCGCGTCCCACTCCTCGACGGTCTACGGCGGGACGGTCGGGAGCGGTCTCCTTCGTCTGGACGGCACTTCGTGGAGTCGCGAGCTCGCGTTCGGCGACCGGGGCACGGGGACCGTGAACGCCGTCCGTTCCTTCGGCGGCGGTCTCTGGGCTGCGATGGTCGAGGGGCTCTTCACGCGCGGGTCGGGGCCGTGGTCGAACGTCTCCTCTGGGCTGCCGTCCGCGGGGCTCGTCGCCTCGCTGGGAGGCGACGCGACGACGGCATTCGCCGG
>Ga0209573_1005403_pt1 | contig 11564 bp, 11 predicted proteins | sample TNRBio252014_DNA_FD_185870 | JGI IMG/M metagenome (GOLD analysis project Ga0209573, IMG submission 185870) | Wastewater treatment Type I Accumulibacter community from EBPR Bioreactor in Madison, WI, USA - TNR Reactor_6/25/2014_ DNA (SPAdes)... | ecosystem: Engineered > Bioreactor > EBPR >...
AGCCGCCGACATCCAGACGTCGCTGGGCGACGCCTCGGTGGCGCTGCTGTGTCAGGGCGGCACCTATCAGATGCGCTCGTATGTCGGCGACAATGCCGGCGAGGCGCTGGACATCGCCCGCGAATTTTCCCGCTACTCGGATGAAGAACTGCGCGCCGGGTTCAACGATGTCTCGCACAAACTCGACAGTCTCCGCGAGGGTGGCGGCTCGGACGAGGATTATGACCGCAACCTCGACTATCTGTCGATCCTCGCCGCCGAAATGGACAGCCGCGGCGTGACACCCGAACGCGGTGTTCCCTCGTTTGCCGAGGTCGCCGGGCTGGACGCCAGCGGCTGCGGCAGCAGCGGCAGCGGCGGCGCAAGCGGTCCGCAATTGCTCGCCTTGGACGAAGGTCAGATCGAGTGGTATAACGAGTATCTCGCCGGGTTGGGCGACGACGAAGTGGTGGCCTATTTCCGCGAGCGGGAAGAGACCTATTATCAGGCCATCTCGAACGGCGACGAGGAAAAGGCGCCCTACGTGCTCGATGAGTTGAATCTCATCTCGAACGCGCTGTCCGAACGCCGCGACCGCGAGCGCGAGGCCGCCGAGGCGCAGGCCCGTTACGAGCGCGCCTACGAGCATTATCAATCCACTCGTCGCTGACAGCACCCCGGCTTGCCGCCGCATTTCCACGCGACGGCGGGCCTACGATTGTCGGCCCGGCAGCGCCGCCAAATCGCCATACTCGCGCCCTTGGGGGGCCGCAGTCGTCAGCAATACCAGCAGCATGACCTCTCAAGGATGGTGGTGTGACATGCGTAACCGACTCAAAGATTTCATCCGGAACACCGACGGTGCGGTGACTGTGGACTGGGTCGTGTTGGCCGCGGCGGTGGTCGGGCTGGGGGTGACCTCGGTCAACGTGGTGCGCTCGGGCTCGAATGCCTTGGCGGGCGACATCCAGACGTCATTGAGCAACGCCTCGGTGGCGCTGGTCTGTCAGGGCGGCAACCCCAGCGCGGGTGATTACCAGTTGGTGGTGCTGGTTGGCGACAATGCCGCCTCGGCCGACTATCATCGCGACTATTACAGCCGCGTCGATGACGCGACCTTGCTGGAGTCGTATCAATCCCAGATTCGCAAGATCGAAGACATTCGCCGCGAAGGGGCCGAGGTCGAACTGGCCGATCAGGTCGATTACCTCGCCCTCATGGCCCGCGAGATCGACGAGCGCGGGCGGGACCTTGACCGCGACGTCCCCGGATTTTCCGAGGTTCACGCCTCGATCTACGGCGCGGCCGGCGGCTGCGGCGGTGACGGCAGCGGCAGCGGGGCCGAGGCGGGCCATGAACTGGCGTATTACAGCGATCCGCGCCTGCAGGACGATTACCGCGCCGCCCAGGAGGAATTCCGCAACCACGAGACCGGAGCGCTGCACGACACGGTCCGCAAGATCGACGAGCAGTTCCACGAGGCGATCAACAACGGCAGCCTGCAAGACGCCGCCAAGCTGCTGGATCTGGCCTATATGGCCTATCAAGAGGCGCAGACCCGTGATGATGAACGGCTGATCCTCGACGCGCAGGCCCGCTATGAACGCGCCTATGCGACGTGGCTGGAAACCCGGCGCTGACATTTCCAGACTTGCCGCCCCGGTTGCAGGCGACTACATCGGCGCAAAGATCCAAGGGGGAAACGATGTTCACTGTGCCCGCATTGCGCGAGCTGCGCCGCTTTGACGCCAATGTCTCGGGCAAGGGACTCGAGGGTCTGCCGGAATGGGACCTGAGCGACCTCTACACCAGCCCCGAGGCCCCCGAAGTCGCCCGCGATTTCGACTGGCTGGACCGGGCCTGCGCCGACTTCGCCGCCTCCTATGAGGGCAAGCTGGCGGGGCTGGACGCCGCCACGATGCTGCGCTGTATCCGCGATTACGAGGCCATCGACATCGTCGCCGGTCGCCTGATGAGCTTTGCCGGGCTGCGCTATTACCAAATGACCACCGATTCCAGCCGCGCCAAATTCATGGCCGACGCGCAGGACCGGGTGACCAATGCCACCACGCCGCTGGTGTTCTTTTCGCTGGAACTGAACCGCATCGACGATGCGGTGATGACGGCGCTGCTGGCGGCGAATGCCGACCTTGCGCGCTATCGCCCGGTGATCGAACGGATGCGCGCCCTGCGCCCGCATCAGTTGTCGGATGAACTCGAACGGTTTCTGCATGACCAGTCCACCGTCGGCGCTGCCGCGTGGAACCGGCTGTTTGACGAGACGATGGCCGGTCTGTCCTTCAGCATCGAGGGCGAGGACGATCCGCTGCCGCTGGAATCCACCCTCAACCTGCTGACCGACCCGGCCCGCACCCGCCGTCAGGCCGCCGCGCAGGCGCTGGCCAAGGTGTTTCAAGACAACATCCGGCTCTTTGCCCGCGTCCACAACACGCTGGCCAAGGACAAGGAAATCTCGGACCGTTGGCGCAAGATGCCGACGCCACAGCATGGCCGCCACCTGTCGAACCATGTCGAGCCCGAGGTGGTCGAGGCGCTGCGCAACGCGGTCGTCGCCGCCTATCCGCGGCTGAGCCATCGCTATTACGCGCTCAAGGCCAAATGGCTGGGGCTGGAGCGGCTGGAAATCTGGGACCGCAACGCGCCCCTGCCGATCGACAGCCCGCGGATGATCGACTGGGCGGACGCACGCGAGACGGTGATGTCGGCGTATGGCGACTTCGACCCCCGCATGGCCGAACTGGCGGCGCCGTTCTTTGACCGCGGCTGGATCGACGCCGGGGTCAAGGCGGGCAAGGCGCCCGGCGCCTTTGCCCATCCGACGGTCAGCACGGTGCATCCCTATGTGATGCTGAACTATCTGGGCAAGCCGCGCGACGTGATGACGCTGGCGCATGAACTGGGCCACGGCGTGCACCAGCGCCTCGCGGCGGGGCAGGGCGAACTGCTGTCGGCCACCCCCCTGACCCTGGCCGAAACCGCCAGTGTCTTTGGCGAGATGCTGACCTTCCAGCGCCTGCTGGCCAACGCGAAATCCCCGGCCGAGCGCAAGACCCTGCTGGCGGGCAAGGTCGAGGACATGATCAACACGGTGGTCCGCCAGATCGCCTTCTATGATTTCGAATGCAAGCTGCACGCCGCGCGGCGCGAGGGCGAGCTGACGCCCGACGACATCAACGCGCTCTGGATGTCGGTGCAGGCGCAGTCGCTGGGGCCGGTGTTCCGCTTCATGGACGGGTACGAGACCTTCTGGTCCTATATCCCGCATTTCGTGCATTCGCCGTTCTATGTCTATGCCTATGCCTTTGGCGACGGGCTGGTGAACGCGCTCTATGCCGCGTATCGCGAGGCGCCCGAGGGCTTTCAGGACAAGTATTTCACCATGCTGTCGGCGGGCGGCTCGATGCACCACCGCGAATTGCTGGCGCCCTTTGGCCTCGATGCCTCGGACCCGGCGTTCTGGGACAAGGGCCTCAGCATGATCTCGGGCTTCATCGACGAGCTGGAGGCGATGGAGGACTGACGGCAAAGAAGGGGGGCGCTGCCCCCCTCGGCCTTGCGGCCTCACCCCCCGGGATAGTTGGGGCACAAAGATGGGGGGCGCGGCGTCAGTCCTTGAAGTTGCGGCTGTCCTTGATCTGGTCCCAGGCCCAGACGACCTCTTGCAGGCGCTCTTCGTCGGCGCGGTTGCCGCCGTTCAGGTCGGGGTGCAGATCCTTGACCAGGCTCTTGTATTGCTTGCGGATTTCGAGGCGCGACCAAGTGTCGCGGGCGTCGAGCACTTCGAGCGCGCGGCGTTCGGTGGCGGGCAGCTTGCGGCTGACGGCGGGGTTGCGCATCGGGGCGTCGCCGCGGCGCTGGGTGGCCTTGTCGCCCAGCACCTGAAAGGGGTCGTCGATGCCGTGGCGCGACCAGTCGGTGGCCTCGCGGCGGCCAAAGGCGTCGGTGGCGCGGCCCCAGACGCGGTCACGCTCCATCGTCTGCACGGTTTCGGTGTCGGTCTGGCCGGCAAAGAAGTTCCATTTCAGGTTGTATTCGCGCACGTGGTCCTTGCAAAACCACAGATAGTCATCCAGCGCATCGGGCGAGCGCGGGGCGCGGAACTGCCCGGCTTCGGTGCAGCCCGGATGCTGGCATTGACGGGCCGAGGTTTCCACCGCGCCCGAGGTGGCGCGTCGGCCGCGGGCGCGCTTTTTCGGGTCTGTCTTGGCGCGCATGTCGAAATTGAACGGATCGCGGATCATCGGTCTTTCCAGGCTTTGCAGGGCTGCCCCGCCAAAGTGCCCATGGCACCCCTTGCGAGTCGAGGGCGGCAGTTTAGATGTTCGCGCAGGGAAAAGGAAAGAGGCACACGGCGATGAGTGATGAAGAACCTGTGGCCGAGGTGATGGCGGCGCGGTTGCGGCAGGTCTTTCGGCCGCGTTTGCTGGTGGTCGAGGATGAAAGCGAGGGGCACCGGGGCCACGCGGGCTGGCGCGACGGCGGCCAGACGCATTTCCACATCGCGCTGGACGCGCCGGAACTGGACGGGCTGTCAAGGCTGGCGCGGCACCGGGCAGTGCATGCGGCGCTGGGGCCCGAGGTGATCGGGCGGATCCACGCCCTGCGGCTCAGCCTCGGTCAGTAGCCTTCGTCCTCTGGGGGACGGGGGCGCAGCACGGGTTCGGCGCGCTGCGGCGCGTCCGAGCGCAGCATCGGCCCGGCGCGGAACAGCGGCTCGCGGCGCGGCGGGGTGGCCGTTTGTGGCGGCGCCTGCCAGGCCTGCGGCGCGGCGCGCTCATCCACCCAGCCGGTGTCGGCCTCCTGAATGGCGGCCAGCGCGGCGCCGGCGTCGGGGCGCATCTGGCCCAGCGGCCGGGCGAATACCATCATCGTCACCTGCACCTGACGGACCGACCCCAGCGCGCCGCGGGTCTCGCAGCCCAGGGTCTCTGTGCGCAGAAAGTCCCAGCCGCCCGCGGCCTCGGCATTGATGCGTTCGGCCAGCGCATGGGCAAAGCGCTGGGCCGTGGTTTTCAGGCCCTTGACCTTGGGCGCGCGCTCGGGCGCGGGGACGACCTTGTATTCTTGCATCACGATGTTCCGCCTGACGTTCATCGCCTTTTGCGGCAATCACGTCCGCAATGCAAGCCGCGCGCGGGCGGCGGCGCGCCGTGGGTTGCAGATTTCACTTTGTCCACGCGCATGTGATTGTAAGCTGTGCCTGTGCGCTGCTAGCCTCGGCGCAGGCGATTTTCGAGGAGAGATTGGGATGAAACCTGTTCGGAGTCTTCTGGTGGCGGGTGGCGTGTTTGCGGGCCTTGCTGGCGCGGTTGCGGCGCAGACCGTGCCGCTGGGGGGCATGATTACCGGCAACGACACCGCCCGCATCATGGAACTGGCTGCGGCCTATGGTCCGGTCGAGCGGCGGCAAGACGAGGACGGCTATTGGATCCGCGGCGAGATGGGCGAGACGGTCTATACGATCTCGTTCCTCAACTGCAACGACCAGAACCTGCAGTGCTCCTCGGTGCAGTTCCGCGCCTGGTGGGAATCGAACGGCGCCCATACGCTCGAGGCGATGAACCAGTGGAACCGCGACCGGCGGTTCTCGGCGGCCTATCTCGACAGCAACAACAATGCGACGATCGAATGGGACGTCAACCTTGCCGGGGGCGTCACGGCGGTCAATTTCGACGATTCGATCCAGTGGTGGCAGTCGGTGCTGCAACAATTCCGCGAGCAGGTGATCGAGCCCGGTTTCGGCACCGGTGGTGGCAGCACGACACCGCCTGCAACCAACAAATAGCGCCTAACCGGCGCATTGCGGCAGGGCGCGGGTAAAGGCGGCGACATCGCGCCGCTTGGCGGCGTCGCGCATCGGCGGCCAGTCGGCCGCCACGCCGCCCCGGCCCTGTGCCAGCACGCCGTCGCGCGCCACGGCGACGCTGGCGATGCGCACCGCGCAGGCCAGATTGGCCGCGCCGTCGTAAAGTCCGGCCTCGGGCAGGGCGCAGCCGTGGTGCCGCGCAGTCTGCGGCGAGATCTGCAACAGGCCCTGATAGCGCCCGCCGCCGCCCGAGGCACGCGGGTTCCACGTGCTTTCATAGCGCGCGAGGCCCGAAAAGAAGGCGACATAGAACGCCGCGCGTTCGCTGTCGCTGGCCTCGTCATAGCCGGGGCAGAAGGTCTCGACATCCTCGGGCAGGGTGTCCAGCATCGGCGCCCCGTCGGTCAGCAGCGCCTGCATCATCGCCGTATTCCACGCCGGGGCCTCGGTGACGTGGTTCCAGCGCGCGGCGATCTCGGGGCCGGACGGGGCGCCGGTGTCGGCGGGCGCTGCCGAACAGGCAGCCAGAACGGGGAGCAACAGCAGCGCCTTGCGCATCATCGGACCTTTCATCGGACAGCGCCGACATGCCCGCCCCTCGACGCTGGCGCAAGCCTGCTGCCTCGGGATGCGCGGAAAGGCGCCCGGCGGAAAACCGCTTTCCCTTGCGCGTCGGGCGCTTTAGAACCGCGGGCGTGACGACAAAGGATGCGCGACATGCTCGACCTCAGCTTTGAATTGCCCAAACCCAAGGTGATTTCCGGCGCCACCGGCGACTGGGAACTGGTCATCGGCATGGAGATTCACGCCCAGGTCGCCAGCCAGGCCAAGCTGTTCTCCGGCGCCTCCACCACCTTTGGCGCCGAGCCCAACTCCAACGTCGCCTTTGTCGATGCGGCGATGCCGGGCATGCTACCGGTGGTCAACGAATACTGCATCGAACAGGCGGTGCGCACGGGTCTCGGGCTGAAGGCGCAGATCAACCTGCGCTCGGCCTTTGACCGCAAAAACTATTTCTATCCCGACCTGCCGCAGGGCTATCAGATCAGCCAGCTCTATCACCCGCTGGTCGGCGAGGGCGAGGTTCTGGTCGAGATGGGCGGCGGCCTCGCGCGGCTGGTGCGCATCGAACGGATTCACGTCGAACAGGACGCCGGGAAATCCATCCATGACATGGACCCGACGATGTCCTTCGTCGATCTCAACCGCACCGGCGTCGCGCTGATGGAAATCGTCAGCCGCCCCGATATCCGCGGGCCTGAGGAGGCCGCCGCCTATGTCACCAAGCTGCGCCAGATCCTGCGCTACTTGGGCACCTGCGACGGCAACATGCAAAACGGCAACCTGCGCGCCGACGTGAACGTGTCCGTCTGCCGCCCCGGCCAGTATGAAAAATATCAGGCGACGCAGGATTTCGCCCATCTGGGCACGCGCTGCGAGATCAAGAACATGAACTCGATGCGCTTCATTCAGGCCGCCATCGACTATGAGGCCCGCCGCCAGATCGCGATTCTGGAGGACGGCGGCAAGGTCGTGCAGGAAACCCGCCTCTATGACCCCGACAAGGGCGAGACGCGGTCGATGCGCAGCAAGGAAGAGGCGCATGATTACCGCTATTTCCCCTGCCCGGACCTGCTGCCGCTGGAAATCGAACAGGCCTGGGTCGATGACATCGCCGCCGCGATGCCGGAACTGCCGGACGCCCGCAAGGCGCGCTATATCGCCGATTTCGGCCTGACCGACTATGACGCCTCGGTCTTGACGGCGGAAAAGGAAAACGCCGAATACTTCGAGGCGGTCGCCACTGGCCGCGACGGCAAGGCCGCGGCGAACTGGGTCATCAACGAACTCTTTGGCCGCCTGAACAAGGAAGCGCTCGCCATCGCCGACAGCCCGGTGACCGCGGCGCAACTCGGCGGCGTGCTGGACCTGATCGCCGACGGCACCCTCTCGGGCAAACTGGCCAAGGACCTGTTCGAGATCCTCTGGACCGAGGGCGGCGACCCCGCGCAGATCGTCGAGGCCCGCGGCATGAAACAGGTCACCGACACCGGCGCCATCGAGGCCGCCGTGGACGCGATCATCGCCCAGAACCCGGCGCAGGTGGACAAGGCCAAGGCCAACCCCAAACTGGCGGGCTGGTTCGTCGGGCAAGTGATGAAATCGACCGGCGGCAAGGCCAATCCGGCGGCGGTCAATGATCTGGTGATGAAGAAACTGGGTCTGTAAGGGCAGGGCGAGCGCCTCGCCCCTGCTTCAGGAACTGGCGCCGCTGGTTGAATGGTCACGTCAAGCATTCGCGTTTCACGAGTGCTCGACGTGGAGTGACGAGCGGATATTCTGAACACCATTGGGTTTAAATGGTGTCGGCATGTCAGAAGATTCAATCCAATCAGGTGCTCCTTCGAGAGCCCGAAAAAGCGCAACCACGCAAGCCTCGGCGGAGTTGTTGAGCCAAGCGATCGAAAAGCTCGAGAACAAATACGCGGAACAGCACGCCGCGATTCAGCGCGAGGCGGATCTTCAACACAAATATGTTCGCTGGTCCGGCGGGTTGTTGTCCTCGGTGGTGGTTTTGTCAGCCGCATTCGGTGCTTGGGTGCTTGGCGGCAACCTGTCGGCAATCCGCCAGGAAATTCGTGATTCCGTAGGGGATTACTTCAATGGCATGGTCGTGGCTTCGAACGACGAATTCGAGCGGATCGAAACACTGAGGGCTCAGTTTGACGGGAGTCTCTCGGCGTTTCGTCAGATCCAAGAGTCCATGGAAAGCTTGAGGTTTCTGCAGTCGTTGTCAGATCAGGTAACCGATGCGCCACCTTTGGTCTATTCCCGCCTTTCAGAAATTGACCGGCAAGTTCTGGGCGATCAAGAATCCGATCGAGATGCGCCATTGGAACAAGACGTTGCGCTCGAGGTTGCGTTGCTGCTTCGCCGTGCCGTCGAACTCGCCCTTGCGCGAGAGATGGACCCCAACGAAGTTTTCAATGCCGGGATGACGGCGGCCAGACTGGGTTTTGACGCCGAGGCCGGCAGATTGCGGGCCATCGCCTATTGGCTCCAACCCAATACCGACTATCGGATTGCGATGCTTGCCAGCGAGAATCAGTTCGGTGTCCGGTATGAGGTCAGTACTGGAGGTATCGTCCCTGCCGCTTTGACTGCGGCAGAGGTGCGCGAACGTGTGTGGCAGGATGTCTTGATCCTTGTCGGCTCTGCGGAACCGATGTCGCAAGCACAGGTTTATTCACAGGCCGCCAATATTGCAGAAAGAAATCGAACAGACGGGTATCTTGCGTCGTTGATAGATGCGATGGAGGCTGTCACGAGAGATCGCATCGACTTGGTGACATCCTATACCTATTGCATCCTCTCCGATCTTTATACCCGGTTGGGCCAAGATGGGTGGCGCGAGTCATATCAAGCCAATCGCGACCTGTGTATTTCGGCACTCGCATCGGAATCTCCGTCAGTTCCGTATTTCTCTCCTTCGGTAAAATCTCTGTTGAGAGTCGCTCAGCGTTTCGGGGACGAAGAAGTGAGACTGGCCTTGTCGCGATTGCAAGAAGCTGGCGTTTCCGAAGAGTGGATTCGGCGCGCACTTCGAGAATAGGGTTTTCCCGGTTTGTCCGGCCAGCAGATGTGGCGGCGAGCACCCTGAAGCAGCCTTGGTGGCATGGTCAGGTTTTTTGACGCCATGCCGCGCAGGGTCACTCCCCAAAGGGGGCGCGGCGGTGGGCGAGGAAGGCGGCGTCCGACAGGGTCTGCGGCGGCCAATGCGCCGGGCGGGGATGCGCGGGGCTGATGCGGGTCGAGCCATCGGCAGTCAATTGCGCCAGTTGCGCCGGGGTCAGGCGGGCCTCGCTCCAGTCGGCCTGACGCAGCGTGGCGCCGGACAGGCGGGTGTCGCCAAGGTCGGTCGCCGCGTCGAGTCCGGTGCCGCTCAGGCTGGCGGCGGTCAGGTCGGCGCGGGTCAGCCGGGCGCCTTGCAGGCGGGCACCGTCCAGATGGGCGCGCTCGGCGATCACATCGGTCAGCGTGGCGCCGCGCAGATCGGCCCCGCGCAGGTCGGCGGTGCCAAGGTCGGCGCCGCTGAAATCCGCCTCGCGGGCATCAGCGCCGACAAGGCGCAGGCCGGGCGCGATCAGCCCCATGGCAACCGCGCCGCGCAGGCTGGCGCCGCTCAGATCCGCCTCGGCCATCAGCGCGTCCTGCAGGGTGGCGCCGTCGAGGCAGGCGCCGCGCAGATCGGCGGCGCCGAGGTCCGCGCCCCGCAGGTCGGCGCCCTGCAACGGCGCCCCGGCCAGACAGATCCCGCGCAGGTCCCGCCCGGCGAGGTCGGGCGCGTGGCCCAGCGCGGCCCATACCGCGCTGCGGTCGGCGTCAGCGGGCAGACTGCGCAGCAGCGCGACCAGCGATGCGGTATCGGCCATCGGGCCGCCGGACTCAGCGGGCAAGGGCCACCTCCAGCACCGCCTCCAGCCCCGCCACATCCGGCGCCACCCGCACCAGCCCGCGCAGCCCCGGCCCGGCAAAGCCCTCAGCGATCACATGGTCGATCAGCGCCAGCAGCGGTTGCCAGAACCCGCCCGCGTCCAGCAGCACCACCGGCTTGCCATGCAGGCCGATCTGCGCCCAAGTCAGCACCTCGAAGAACTCGTCCAGCGTGCCCGCCCCGCCCGGCAGCACGGCGATCGCTTGCGAATTGGCGAACATGACGGTCTTGCGCTCGTGCATCGTCTCGGTGATGACCAGCGAGTCGAGGTCACGCCGCGCCACTTCGCCCTGCATCAGATGCGTCGGGATCACGCCAAAGGTGCGCCCGCCCGCGGCCTGCGTGGCACGCGCCACCTCGCCCATCAGCCCGATATCGCCCGCGCCATAGACCAGCCGCCAGCCGCGCCGGGCCAGCATCGCACCGGTGTCGCGCGCAACCCGCAGCATCGCCGGGTCGCTGCCGGGGCGCGAGCCGCAAAAGACGCAGACCGAGGGGGGCAAGGCAGACATGGACGGCCCTTTCGCAAGAGGTTGGGGAAAGAAATGCGTTTGCCCATAGATACGGGCGATGTATGAAGGGAACAAGGCACAGCCTGACGGGAAGGCGGACGGTATGGCGCGACAGAAGGTCTGGGTTCTGGGCGGTGGCACGCTGGCGGCTGGGCTCGCCGTCGTGGCCTGGCTGGCGGCACGGCAAACCGATCCGGCGCCCGGTCCGGCGCCCGGTCCGGCGCCCCTGGCGCAGGGGTCGCTGATCCCGCCGGTGGCGGCGACGGACCCGGCGGTCGAGGTGGCGCCGCAGGTCCAGCCCGCGCCGAGCTTTGACGTGGTGCGGGTCGCGCGCGACGGGGCGGCGCTGGTGGCGGGCAACGCCACGCCGGGCGCTGCGGTGACGCTGCGGGTCGATGGCGCGGTGGTGGCCGAGGTGGCGGCGGACGGCGCCGGGCAATTCGTCGCCATGTTCGCGCTGGGCTACAGCGACGCGGCGCAGGTGATGACGCTCGAATCCGCGGGGGCTGACGGGGTGGTGCTCGTGGCTGAGGACTCGGTCCTGCTGACGCCGCGCGCCGCCGAAGTGGCCGAGGCGCCCGCTGCCGCGCCAAGCGTCGAGGCTGTCGCCGCTGCCGCACCCCAGCCCGAGGCCCCCGCCACAGACGCGACGCCAGAAGCAACCACCGCTCTGGCCGCCGACGCCGCTCCGGCTGCCGAAGCTGCTCCTGACGCACCCCCCGAGGCAACCGCCGCTCTGGCCGCCGAAACC
>Ga0209573_1005405_pt1 | contig 11562 bp, 7 predicted proteins | sample TNRBio252014_DNA_FD_185870 | JGI IMG/M metagenome (GOLD analysis project Ga0209573, IMG submission 185870) | Wastewater treatment Type I Accumulibacter community from EBPR Bioreactor in Madison, WI, USA - TNR Reactor_6/25/2014_ DNA (SPAdes)... | ecosystem: Engineered > Bioreactor > EBPR >...
CGCTGAACGTACGATCTTCGGCGATTCGCAGTCCTGACTGGTCGAGCAAAAAGATATGTCCGATCCGAGCACCAACGGCGATTTGCCGTGCTTCGCTGGCGAACGCCAGATCGGCGATACCGCCCGCAAAGAACTCTTCAAAGACTTCTGAAGGCCGAGCTCCATGACAGTTGTGCAGCAGAGGTGACGCCATGTCGTGCGAGTCAGTTCTTGCTGCTCGTGCGATTACCCAGGATCTCCAGTGCTTTAGCAACATCCGGATCCAGACTGATTTCTTCCGAAGTGCGTCCTCGGAAGCCTGTCAGATGCTGATCCTCAGGCTGCGGAACTTCGACATCCGGTGGCAGTCCCAGTTCGGAATAGTTCTGATCATCCGGCGAATAAAACTTGGCGGTCGTCAGTTTCAACCCCGTTTCGCCAGGCAGATGAATGATGCTCTGGACGGACCATTTTCCATAGGTCTTCCGGCCGACGATGGTTCCCCGGCGATGGTCACGGATGGCACCGGCCACAATTTCGCTGGCGCTGGCACTGTTTTCGTCGACGATGAGCACCAGCGGGTAGTTGCGAACATTCATGCCATGGGCTTCGAACACCTGATTCTGTTCGGGCGATCGTCCTTTTGTCGATACCAGCACACCATGATCGATGAACCGATCGATGACTGCCGCGGCCGTCTCCAGCAGGCCTCCCGGATTTCCCTTCAGGTCCCAGATCAGGGCTCGCATGCCTTCTCGTTCCAGCTTCCTGAGAGCGTCGTCCAGTTCTTCGGCCGTGTTGTTCTGAAATCCTTCCATCCGGATATAGCCGATGCCTTTTTCGCGATCGAGCATCACGGCGCGGGTGACGCTGCGAATCTGAACTCGTGCCCGAGTGAACGAGCCGGTTTTCGTTTCTCCCGTGGGGGATTCGTACGTCAGTTGAACGCGGCTGCCACTGGTTCCTCGCAGCAGTCGCGCGGCATCATCAGTGGACAGATCCCGGCAGTCACGACCATCGATAGCGACGATGTAATCGTTTGGCGACAAACCACCTCGTTCCGCCGGACTGTCCAGCAGGACATTCACCAGGTGCATTCCCTTGCCTTTGATTCCCTTCATCTCGATGCCGATGCCAACGAGTTCTCCCTGAATACTGCCGAACAGGTCATTGTAACGATCCGGGGTCAGGAAGTTGCTGTATTCGTCCAGCGCGTTGCAGCCACCGAAGATGTACTCCATCACCACGGCAGTTCCGGAAATTCCCAGTTCACGCTGGCAGAGTTCACTGACGCTGGTGATAGCCGAACGCGCATCGAGGCGACCTTCAATTCGCCGATTCCAGTAGTCGCGGATTAACGTATCCCGAACTCGAGTGATTGCGGCTTCCTGATTGGTCTTGAAATGTCGCTGCAGAAACTTCTCATTCCGCAGAGCCATGTACAGGCTTTCGGTTCCGTGAGCGACAAATCGCGTCACAGAAATAGCTTCCACGTATTCGTACTGGACGCGAGTCAGGATGTCTTCGAACAGATCCAGAGCTTCGGAACGTCCCTTCGTCAGCAGACGATCTTCAAAGCTTCGATCCGAATACCGGCGATCGATTCCAAAATGGATTCGAGTTCGGCGCAGGGCGTACGTCAGACCCTGATCTGCATTGAATCGATCCAGCGCGGCTTCATACAGGGTGATGGCTTCCACCCACTGGCGACTTGTTTCAAGAGCTTCACCAGCTCGCAACGCCTCTTCGGCACTGGCAAATTGCTCGGCATTGGCCGTTTGGGCGTCGTCTGCCCAAAGGACAGAACGAGACGCCGATTCTGCGACCAGAACAGTCAGTATGATCGCCAGGTGCAGCAACAGCCGAATGTGCAGCATGACACTCTCTCACGATCCCATGTGCATCCTTCTTCACATGGGATCTCGATTCCAGTGGGCTCGTTCTTCGAGCGGCGTCATGCCATGAACCAGCACATCGTTTTTGAGAACCCGCAGGTGTACTGATCCGTAAGAACGCAGACCGCGATGTACGCAGCCCGATTATCAGAATCTTCCACCCACACGTTACCAGGCGACAGCCAGCCACATAAACCAAAATTGAATATACGGGGGCAATTGAGCAGGGTCAAACACGATTCAGCTGAACAGTTTCCGCAGTCGGAACAGCTTCTCGAAAAGCACGGTGATCCCTGTGCCAGCGATTCCGGGTCACGTTGATACGGCATTTTTTGCTGTGCGAACGGAATTGGCAGTTTGCGGTATCTGAGAGGTTGTCCGGCAGAAGTGAACGGATACTGCGTCCCAGGTTTCGGCACCGCATTCATTACCAGGGCACCGACGTCATCGAACAGAGGAATGCGCCGTTCAGAGGAACGCGCCGTTCAAAAGAAGTGGTCCAGACGCGGTGCGATCAAAAGTCGCCTTCAGAGTTCTGTGGAAACCCGAAACTTTCCAAAAACCTGTACAGGCTTTCTTCTGAGCGATTCGTCCGGCAGACACAATGAGGGCTTGAGACTGAAGCGGGACCGATCAACGGCCTGCCACGAGAGTGCATGACCGGAACACGAAATTGGGGTAGTTCGTCATTCCTGTGCAGCCGGGAACCCAGATTGTAGTACTGGATTCCCGGCTGCACAGGAATGACGACACCGAACGCCAACGGTTGACGCATCAATAGTCACGGACGAACGTGGTGAAATCTTGTCAGATTCGCAGGCAAATCATGCACCCGCCTCGGTCAATTCACGTTGTTGCCCGGTCTGAGTCTGCGGTCATTGCCAACCTTCGTCGAACTGGACAGCATTCTGGAAACTCATGAGTCTGAAATCTCGAATCGCTAAAGCCCGAGCCAGACTCTTTGGGACTGCTGCGCGCGATGTTCCCGTGCCGTTTGAGATCCGGTGCGAATGTGGCCAGCGAGTCACCGGGATCAGACGATCATCGTACCAGATTGCAGAATGCTCATCGTGTCTGAGCAGCCTGTACGTCCTGCCCGTCAACGTCTACCCGATGACAAAGCGAGTTCGCAGCGAAGTCGTGGACGGCCCTTTGACAGCTCGAGTCGGTACTGTGGTTCGCGAATTAGTGACTGGCGATACGCAGGTCGCAGTGGATCCGGACCAGCCGACTTCTGACGGCGATCAAAGATCTTCTCGCGGAAAAAGGCGAAAGTCCCGTGGCGCAGCGCGCGACGAGGTCATTGTGGCCACGGTGGCTGTTCCCGTGCAGACAGCGGACGGGACCGCCATCGTCGCCATTCCCAAACGCAGTCTGAAAGAGCAATTGCAGCTGCTGCTGTCGCCGACGCGAATCATCGCCGTCATGATCCTGGGAATTCTGCTGCTGACAGGCTGGTGGATGATTGAGCAGCGACGATTCGAAACGGCTCGAAGAGTCTGGCGTCAGGAAATGGATCGAGTCGCTCCCGCTCTGAAGGAACACGATCTGGGTACGCTTTACGAAGCCCTGACAAAGGCGACCGCGGCAGCCTCCGTCATGAAACGCAATGATGCCGAATCCCGCGAAGCCACCAGCCTGCTGCTGCAGACGGAAGCCGTTCTCAACCTGAGTTCTGTGGATCTGGTCGGTCGCTTGTCCGAGGCATTTGCAGCCAAAGGTGGTGATCGAAACACTCAGGCGGTGACCGCTGCGGAGGCGCTGGTTGGGCAGTGGCTGCTATTCGAATCCGTGCTGCGGGCCGGTTCGGATTCGCAGCAGGTGGAGCTGGATTTTCCACTCGTCATTCAGGATGGAGCCGTTCGAATCACGTCCAGGGCACCGGTTCTCACCGAGTATGCACAGAAAAACCCGAAGCAGCCGACGATCTTCTGTGCTCGAATCCGATCGGCTCAGTTTGTGTCCGACGCGAGGCTGCAGTGGAATCTCGAACTGGACTCTGCCGACTGCGTGCTGCTGACGACATCGCTGCATACTCAGACCTGCGGACTGGATCCCCAGGCAATCCCCGAATTGGCCGACACACTTCAGCGGCAGGCCAGGTTCATGAAGACGGCGGATCCTGCGTCTCTGTCGCACCCGACGGAAGTCTCGCTGACGTCCGAACAGGAGAAGCAGCCATGACGCCCCAACAGAATCCTGCGCGTGCCAGGCGATGTCTGCTCGCACTGATGTGGCTGATCACAATCGTGCTGACGGGACTACTCCAGAGTTCGCCGGTGAGCGCGCAGATGGCGACGGTGCCGGACATCGTCGCTCAGAAATCGCAGTGGGTTCGTTATGCCGAAGAAGGTCGACGAGTCCAGTTTGAAGGTCGATTCCGATCACGAGCGGTTGATACGTTTCGGCTGGAGAAATTTGAGGTCACATGTCGGCTGCCCGCCAGCATTCGTCTGCCGGACCGCATGTCCGACGGACAGCGGGTTGAACTAACCGGAAAGTTCATGAAGGACGGCAGCGTCATCAGCTTTCTGGTCAGCCGGTTGATCGTTCGCGGGCTGGATGCCGAAGAACTGTCGAATCAGGCCAGCAACATGACTGATGATCAGCCCGATGAACTGCTGAAACTGGCCGAAGGCTATGTGGATGACGCCGATTACTACAACGACGAACGCCTGCAGGAACAGATCACTCGTGTTCGTGGGCGAGCAATCTCGGCAAAGCGGAAACTGGCAAAAGGCAACATCTCCGAATTAAAGACGTTGCTGGCCACGGCGGATTCGCTGCACATTGAACCGCGGGATCGCGCTGTTCTGGTGTTTGAAATTCTTGTGGAACAGGCAAAGCCGGCAACCGCAGATCTGGCATCGCTGATGACAGCCGCAAAGTCGCTGACCGGCTGGGACCAGTTGACTCCAACTCCCCCTGCACGACTGAAGAATGACTTCGCGTCCAAAGCGGTAACGATTTATGAAGCATCCTCCGATGAGGATCGCCGGTTTCTGCACCGCCTGCTGTACATTCAGATTCGCCTGCGGCAGATCAAAGCGTCATTGCAGGATGATGGCAGCAATGGTCTGGCACTGGCGGAAATCGTTCGCACGGAACTGCCTGACCAAACCTCATTAGTGGCTGACCTTGAACAGAAAGAAGTGGATTATCAACTGCGGCGAGTGACCCTGCTGAATCGTCAGGAACTGCAGCAGACCGTGGATCTTCTGAATCGTCTGCAGCAAAAAGACGCTGTCCCTGGAGCTGTCACAAGCTGGCTGGCGGAACAGAAACGACGTTTTGGAACCGCAACTCTGGGAGGACTGCTGCGAACAGCGGACGAGCACTTTTTTGCTGCTGATCTGGCCCTGGGGCGTGATACACGAAATGCAGGGATCGAATTGCTGAAGCAGGCCTGGGAAGTCGCCATGCGGGAATCGCCACAGGACGCCACAGACATTGCATTGCGATTAAAGACATTCGGCTGGGAACATTTCGGCGGCAAATGGATGACGACCGAACAGATTCAGATGATTCCGGATACGGATGTCGAACTGGCGATCCGCGATGGACGTGTCGTTCCCGGAATGACGGCAGCTCAGGTGCAGACCTCGCGCGGTGAACCGGCTCGAATCGCCCGCGTTGGTTCATCCCGGTTGTTGCGTGAATTGTGGATTTACGATGCCGACGGGACTGCCGGAATTGTCATACGATTCCGCCGAAGTCTCGTCTCAAAGGTGGATCCCATGGTAGTGGAAGAAGTGTCCCGCATCATCCGACCGAAATAGCCGTGGGATCGTGTTCAGCTGGCATCGAAGCGCCGTGGGATCTGGCATGATCTATCGAAAGTCCGCATCGCACATGGGGCAGGAACCGATCACCGATGCCATAACCTACGTTGGAGATTGCACCCTGATCGGAGCCAGTGCCATTTGCTGCACGTGTCGTGCGCAAGACAAGGTTACGAACCCTGGTCAATCGTCAAAACGCTGACCTGGCGGACAGAACGCGCGAAACAGGATTGAACGAATCATGATGGAACCGGTGTGCTGGCTGAATGGTGAATTCCTACGGATGTCGCAGGCAGCCCTGCCGGTGTGGGACCTGGGAGTCGTGGCCGGTGCATCCGTCACCGAAATGGCTCGAACGTTCCGTCATCGCCCATTTCGGCTGGAACGGCATGTGGACCGCCTGGTGACATCGCTGCAGGAACTTGGCTTTCCCGGGAAGTGGTCGTCCGCAGCACTGCTGGCGGCGGCTCGAAGTGTATTGGCTCACAATCTTCGGGACCTTGCAAAGGGTTCGGATCTGGGCGTTGTGCTGTTCTGCACGGCCGGGGCCAATGCCACGTATCTGGGCGGTGGGACAGGCGAATCCTTCGCTGGCATCCACACGTTTGAATTGCCATTCGACATGTGGAAGCCAGGCTTTCACCAGGGCGTGCGACTGCGCATTCCCTCGATTCGGCAGATCCCGGCCGAATGTTTTCCCGTGACCTACAAAGTCCGCAATCGCCTGCATTGGTGGCTCGCAGACCAGGAGGCGAACCGAATGGAATCGGGCAGCCGAGCTTTGCTGCTGGACCAGGCCGGGAACGTCACCGAAACGAGCACCTCGGCACTGCATGCCATAATCGACGGCGGAATTGTGACACCATCGGAAGGAGTGCTGCGAAGTCTCAGCAGTCAGGTGGTGGAAGAACTGGCGGGCTCGCTGGGCATTCCGTTTGAGCGCCGAAGACTGTCTGTCGACGAACTGTCCCGGGCAGAAGAAGTGGTGCTGTCGTCGACTCCTGTTTGCCTGCTGCCGGTGTCCCATGTGGGATCGAGTCCCTCTGGGCCTTCGCTTGAAGCAGGTTTTCCTGGCCCTCAGGGACCTGTCTTCCGTCAGCTACTGGACGCCTGGAGTCTTCTCGTTGACATGCGAATTGACGATCAGTTCGCCTGACACAGGATGCGGGGGGCGGGGGGCATCGAACCTTCGGTATCCGTCCGTGTCCACGCTTTGTGACAGCCTGTCGAATCTGATTCAGGGACTTCCGGGATCTCGTTTCCTTCGTGACTGAACCTCATGGCTTTGAAAATCCCCATTTGACCGGGAATCAGAGTTTTCGGTAGCATCTGTGGAAAGCCTTGTGATGGACTTCCGGTCGCGTAAAATCTCATGAAAGATGCAGATCCGGCAGGTTGTCCTGTCTGAGCAATAACGAAACGAAGCCCTTTCGCCCTCGGGTTCGCCTGAGGGTTTTTTATTGGTGTGGGAAAGTTGCCGCCGATGGCCCGAATTCAGTTGTATGACACCACCCTGCGTGATGGTTCCCAGGGGGAAGGAGTGAACTTTTCGCTGCAGGACAAGCTGATGATTGCGCAGCGGCTGGATTCTCTGGGCTTTGATTACATTGAAGGCGGCTATCCGCTGTCGAACCCCAAGGATGAAGAGTTCTTCCAGCGGGTGGCCGACATGGATTTCAAACACGCTCGGATCTGCGCATTTGGGATGACACGCCGAAAGGGTGTGGCCGCAGAAGATGACATCGGGATGCAGGCGTTGGTTCGATCCAAAGCGCCGGCCATCACGATTGTGGGCAAGACATGGGACCTGCACGTCACGGAAGTGCTTCGAGTTTCTCTGGAAGAAAACCTCGCGATGATTCGCGATTCCATCGCCTACGTCACATCCGAAGGTCGTGAAGCCATCTACGACGCAGAACATTGTTTCGATGGCTGGAAGGCCAATCCGGACTACGCTCTGCAGACGCTTCAAGCCGCTGCAAATGCCGGCGCGAAGATGATTGTGATGTGCGACACCAACGGTGGCACGATGCCGGAACAGATCGCAGAATTCGTGAAAGCGCTGAAATCTGCTGTCAACGTTCCCATCGGCATTCACTGTCACAACGACTGCGAACTGGCGGTGGCCAACTCACTGGCGGCTGTGCAGGCCGGCGCGGTGCAGGTTCAGGGCACGGTCAATGGCATTGGCGAACGCTGCGGAAATGTGGACCTGATCTCCGTTGCCGCGAACCTGAGTCTGAAGCTGGGTTACGACGTCCTGGTTCCGGGTGGTATTCAGCGATTAACGGAGCTGTCTCGGTACGTCTACGAACTGGCCAACATGAATTTTCGATCCGGCCAGCCCTTTGTCGGAACCAGTGCATTCGCTCACAAAGGCGGGATGCATGTCCATGCCGTCAATCGCCTGGCTCGCAGCTACGAACACATCGCTCCGGAATCCGTGGGCAATGAGCGGCGAATTCTGGTCAGCGAACTGTCGGGGCGTTCCAACATTGTCGCGAAGACCAACAAGTTCAACATCAGTCAGGACACCGAGCTGATGACGAAGATCCTGAATGCTGTTCAGGATCAGGAAAACGCAGGGTATCAGTTCGAAGCTGCTGAAGCGTCATTTGATCTGCTGGTGATGAAGCTGGCAGGAAGTTATCAGCCGTCGTTTCAACTCGATCACTATCGGGTCAACGTGGAAAACCAGGCGCGTGAACCAATGACCGAAGCGGTCATCAAACTCACCATCGGAGCCGGTCGACAACACGTGGTGGGCGAAGGTGACGGCCCCGTGAATGCTCTCGACAGCGCTTTGCGGCAGGCTTTGACTCCCGCGTACCCGAGTCTTTCTGAGATGACGCTTGTGGATTACAAGGTACGAGTCATCAACAGCTCGGAAGGCACGGCCGCTCGAGTTCGCGTGGTCATTGAAAGCCGTGACAAGAACAGTGTCTGGAGCACTGTCGGAGTCAGCGAAAACGTCATTGAAGCCAGCTGGATTGCCCTTGTGGATGCTGTGGAGTTCAAAATCCATATGGACAAGGGACTGATTCGCAGCGGCAGTGGATCCTGACATGGGTGTAGTCCCGCCTTCAGGCGGAATTTGAGCGGTGTCTTGCGCAGTCTGCCGCCTAAAGGCGGAACTACAAACTTACGCGAACATGCTGCAAGCGCGTACGTTCTGCGGTTGCGAGACAAAATCTGTTCCATCTCGACAGTCGAAAGTGATCGCTGTAAGGTCCCGCGTGGAATGCCATGGCAGAGTGAACTCTCGTGTCACTTCGGGACTCTGACATAACGGCACGGAGGCTCCCTGATGTCAGCGTCTGAAACCGCGACGCAACCGGATCTCAGTCCGCAAATTCAGCGAATCATTGCCACAGGACGGCAGGCCCTTCCTGTAGCAACGGGTTCTGTGCGCGCCGTCTTTCTGCTGGCGACAGCCAGTCTGCTGATGATGTGGTGTTCCTTTACACCACTGGAACTGGCACCGCTGGCGTGGGTCTGTCTGGTACCGTTGTCGCTGTTGCTGCGTCCGGTAAGCCTGCCACGGCGGTGGTTTCTGACGTTGTGGCTGGCGGGCACGATCTGGGCCATCGCGACTCTGCAATGGATGCGGCTGGGACATCCAGCCATGTATCTGGCACTGCTGGCCCTGGCACTTTACGTGGGGCTCTACATTCCGGTCTTTGTGCTGATTGGGCGACGAGTTGTCTCTTCGGGAGTTCCGTTGTGGCTGGCAGTCCCCTGCGTCTGGACGGCCCTTGAGTTTGCTCGCGCGTATCTGCTGACGGGGTTCTCCTGGTATTACCTGGGACATACTCAGTATCGCTGGTTGTCGCTGATTCAGGTGGCCGACATTACCGGAGCGTATGGAGTTTCGTTTCTGGTGGCTCTGGTGTCCGGCACACTCACGGTTCTGGTTCCCGGATCCATACTATGCCGCTGGAACCTGACGCCTGCTGGCGCTTCAGAGAATGGCAGCACCCGGAGTTCGGATTCGCAGGGTCGAAAGGGACACTGGCTCGCTGCCGGAGTGACAATTGGTCTGGTCTCCGCAGTATTGATTTACGGCACCATTCGTCGAATTCCTGCGGAAGCATTTCCTCAGGGCCCGGTTTTCGCACTGATTCAGGGCAACTTCACGCCCGAGGTGAAACACGATCCCACACGTGTCGAAACCCTGTATCGCCTGCATGACGGACTGACGACGCAATCGATTCTGCTGCAGCCGGACTTCATCGTCTGGCCCGAGACGATGTTTTCCTGGCCGGAACACAGTGTGGCGGAAGGGGTCAGCGATGAAGACATTCTGAAACAGATCCCGACCGAGATTGTGCGGAGTTATGGGAATGACGCGTCAGAACTGGCGAAACCATTTCGTGATCGCGAAGTGCAGAAGATGCTGGCCGACTATTCACGCATGTGCGGAGCTGCGCTGGTCATGGGACTGCAGGCCATGGTGGCAGAAAAGGATTCTCTGAAGACTTACAACTCGGCTGCAGTCGCTCGGCCTGATCTGGGCTACATCGGGCGATACGACAAGATTCATCGAGTGATCTTTGGGGAATATATTCCGCTCAAAGACCTGTTTCCGTGGCTGACAAATCTGACACCGTTCGGCGCGGCGTTTGGAATTGATGCGGGTTCAGAGATCCGGATGTTTGAATACGCGGGAGCACGCATTGTTCCACTGATCTGCTTTGAGGACACAGTTCCGCACCTCGTCCGCCGCATGGCAGCACATGTGGATGAACAGGGCAGAGGATGTGATGTGCTGGTCAATCTGACCAACGATGCGTGGTTTCATGGGTCCAGCGAACTGGATCAGCATCTGATCACGTCTGCGTTTCGAGCCGTAGAGACTCGGACTCCCGTGGTCCGCAGTGTGAACGGGGGCATCTCGGCATTCATTGATGGAAACGGACAGATTCGTGAACCGGATCGAATTCTGCAGATGAAAGAGCCCTTTGAAGGACTGCGTCCTGAACTGAGTGAAGTGCGGGGCATGCGTGATCCGGAAACGGGATCGTGGCGTCGCCAGTTCAGCGGCATCATCTTCGGACAAGCGCCCCTGGATCCTCGCAATTCGTTGTACGTCAGGTCTGGCGACTGGTTTGCCGCAGCATGCAGCCTGGTGGTCGTCGCAGGGATCGTTCGATCGGTTCTGCGAAAACCGTCCGCAGCCTGACGGCGGATGCACGGCCAGCTGGTTTCGCGTGGGGCAAAGCTTCCCTCAACCCTCAAACCTCAACGCTTCCGTCATTCCCGCGCAGGCGGGAATCCAGTGAATTCGTAGTGTGCCTTCGCTGAAGACTCACGAGCGGGTTTAGTCCGAGCGAACAACGTGAGCGGCCCACTTCTATCGGGCCGTCAGGCCAACCGGGTCAAGGGGTCTCACCCCTTGTCAGGCGGCTTCGCGAAAGCGGAGGGATGGCTTTTCGATGGTGACAATGGTGTTCGGGGGAATGCTGCGATTCAGAGACACACTGCTGCCGATCTGTGATCCGGCCCCGATCACGGTGGTGCCTCCAAGAATCGTCGCGTTGCTGTACACGGTGACTCGATCTTCCAGGGTTGGATGTCGTTTGGTGCCGCGAATCAGATTGCCGTCGTCATCTCGCGGAAACGACCAGGCTCCGAGTGTGACGCCCTGATACAGAGTGATTCCGGAACCAATCTCACACGTCTCGCCGATCACGACACCGGTTCCGTGATCGATAAAGAACGCGGGCCCGATCTTCGCTCCCGGATGAATATCAATTCCGGTTTCGCGATGTGCCCATTCCGTCATGATACGCGGCAGGTAGGGCACCCCCAGCATCAGAAGTTCATGCGCCAGGCGGTAGATGGTGATGGCTTCAATGCCTGGATAGCACAGCACAATCTCCTCGCGAGTCTTTGCGGCGGGGTCT
>Ga0209573_1005408_pt1 | contig 11558 bp, 11 predicted proteins | sample TNRBio252014_DNA_FD_185870 | JGI IMG/M metagenome (GOLD analysis project Ga0209573, IMG submission 185870) | Wastewater treatment Type I Accumulibacter community from EBPR Bioreactor in Madison, WI, USA - TNR Reactor_6/25/2014_ DNA (SPAdes)... | ecosystem: Engineered > Bioreactor > EBPR >...
GTAGAATGGCCCGCGATGAGTCACCTCGCCCTCGCTCGGAAGTACCGACCCCGCACCTTTGCGCAGATGGTCGGACAGGAGCATGTCGTGCGGGCGCTCGGACATGCCTTGAGCAGCCGCAGGCTGCACCATGCCTACCTGTTCACGGGCACGCGCGGCATCGGCAAGACCACGGTCTCGCGCATCCTGGCCAAGTCGCTGAACTGCACCGGACCCGATGGCCAGGGCGGCGTGACGGCCACTCCCTGCGGCGCATGCGGCGCCTGCATGGAGATCGATGCCGACCGCTACATCGACTACATTGAGCTCGATGCGGCGTCCAACCGCAGCATCGACGAGATCCGCGAGCTGATCGAGCGCGCGGCCTACAAGCCGAGCGTGGGCCGTTACAAGGTCTTCATGATCGACGAGGCGCACCAGCTGACCAAGGACGCCTTCAACGCCCTGCTGAAGACGCTCGAGGAGCCGCCGGACTACCTCAAGTTCGTGCTCGCGACCACGGACCCGGAGCGCATGCTGCCGACCGTGCTCAGCCGCTGCCTGCAGTTCAACCTTCGGCCGATGCCGCCCGAGGTGATCCGCGACCACCTGGTCCAGGTGCTGGGTGCCGAGTCGGTGACGCACGATGCCGCATCGCTGCACCTGCTGGCGCGTGCGGCGCGCGGGTCGATGCGCGACGCGCTGTCCCTGACCGACCAGGCCATCGCCTTCGGCGGCGGCCGCCTCGAGGAGTCCGCGGTCCGTTCGATGCTCGGCACGGTCGACCGCGGTCATGCCGCGCGCCTTGTGCGTGCATTGGCCGCACGCGAAGGGCGGGTCGTGCTGGCAGTGGTGGACGAGCTTCGGCGCCAGGGCCTGTCGGCGGCCGGCACGGTCGAGGAGATGGCCTCGCTCCTGCAACAGATGGCGGTGCTGCAGGCGGTGCCCGACGCGCTCGCGACCGACGACCCGGAAGCCGCGGCAGCGCACACGCTGTGCCGCCTGCTGGCCGGCGACGAGATCCAGCTGCTTTATTCGATGCTGCTGCAGGGCCGCGCCGAGCTGTCGCTGCTGGGCGATGAACATGCCGCACTGACCATGGTGCTGCTGCGATTCCTGGCGTTTCCTTCGTCGGCGCCCATGGCGTCGGCGGATCAAGGGGCGCAAGGCGTGGCGTCGGCGGATGAACCCACGCGTGGTTCGGCGGCCCTGCGTGCCCCGGCACCTGCCGCGGTGTCGGTGCCCCTGGATCGGGCGGCGATGACCGTGGCTGCCGTACCTCTGCCGCCGCAGGCCACAGCCCTGCAGGAAGCCGGCTGCGCTGCAGCGGTGGCGGCGCAACAGGCCTCAGATGCATCGCAGGCCTCACATGCCTCTCAGGCCTCGCGGGCCTCGCAGGCCCCGCAGGCCTCGCAGGCCTCGCAGGCCTCGCAGGCCTCGCAGGCCGCCCAGGGCGCGGCGGGTGAAGGTGATGCCGGCGGGCACGGATCGACGCGTGTGCTGGTCGACCGCTGGTGCGCTCAGGTCCTGCACCTGGCCGAGCAGGGCGTGCTGCAGGCACTGGTGCGCGAGCTCGCCTGGCAGGCCGGCCCGCTGGCGATCGAGGCCAAGGGCGCCGGCACATGCTGGCGCCTGCAGGTCGAGCGCGACTCCCTGCGCGGCGACGCCCTGCGTGACAAGCTGGCGGCGCTGCTGACGGCCTTTGCCGACGGCCCTGTCGAGCTGGACCTGGTCGCCGGGGTTCCTGCGGACTCCTTGTCGCGTCGGGAGGCGGTCGAACGCCAGCGCCGCCAGGAGGCGGCGGAGGCTGCGATCCGCTCCGACCCGGAACTTGTCGCGGTGTTGCAGGAGTTCCGAGGTGCCCGCATCGTGCCGGGTTCGATCAAGCCGATCTGACCGCCTCGGCCCGATGCACCACTCGCCCCCTTGACCCGTTTCCTTGGAGAAGCTCGATGATGAAGTCGCAACTGGCCGGCCTGATGAAACAGGCGCAGGCGATGCAGGAGAACCTGAAGAAGGCGCAGGACGAACTCGCGCTGACCGAGGTCGAAGGCCAGTCCGGGGCCGGGCTGGTCAAGGTCACGATGACCTGCAAGCACGACGTGAAGCGCGTGGCGATCGACTCGAGCCTGCTGGCCGACGACAAGGACATGCTGGAAGACCTGGTGGCTGCCGCGTTCAACGATGCCGTGCGGCGGGCCGAGTCGGTCAGCCAGGAGAAGATGGGCAAGCTCACCGGCGGCATGCAGCTGCCGGGCGGCATGAAGTTCCCGTTCTAGTCCTGGGCCCGACCGAACACGAGGCGATGGCCGAACCGCTGCTGGAAGGCCTGGTCGAGGCGTTGCGCCGTCTGCCAGGCGTGGGCGTCAAGTCTGCCCAGCGCATGGCCTACCACATGTTGCAGCGCGACCGGGAGGGTGCGCACCGGCTGGCGCGTGCCCTGGAGCAGGCGGTCGAAGGCGTGCATCACTGTCGCCGCTGCCACACCTTCACGGCCGACGAGGTCTGTTCGACCTGTCGCGACCCCGGTCGGGACCCGCGCCAGCTGTGCGTCGTCGAGAGCCCGGCCGATCAGGGCGCGCTCGAGCGCAGCGCCAGCTATCGAGGCCTGTACTTCGTCCTGATGGGTCGACTGAGCCCGCTGGACGGCGTGGGTGCGGCCGAGCTGGGAGCAGCTGCCTTGCTCGAGCGTGCCGCCGACGGCGTGGTCGAGGAGGTGATCCTGGCCACCGGCTTCACCGCCGAAGGCGAGCTCACGGCCCATGCCTTGGGCGAGGCCTTGCGACAGCGCGGTCTGCGTGTGACCCGGCTCGCCCGTGGCGTGCCTGTCGGCAGCGATCTCGAGTACGTCGACCTGGGCACTCTGGCCCACGCGCTGTCCGACCGGCGATGAAGGGCGCTCTGCGCGGGCGTACGGAAGCGTTGGCTGAATGAAGATCCTGGGCATCGAGTCGTCTTGCGACGAGACCGGGCTGGCGCTGGTCGATGCGGCCACGCCGACGCCGCGCCTGCTGGCCCAGGCCCTGCATACCCAGGTGCAGCTGCATGCCGACTATGGGGGCGTGGTGCCGGAGCTGGCGTCGCGGGACCATGTGCGGCGCATGGTGCCGCTGTGGCGGCAGGTGCTGGCAGAAGCGGCCTGCAGGGTCGACGAGGTCGGGCTGGTGGCGTACACGCGAGGGCCGGGCCTGGCGGGGGCACTGCTGGTCGGCGCCGGCTTCGCCTGCGGACTGGCCGCGGCCATCGGTCGCCCTTTGCTCGGCGTCCATCACCTGGAAGGTCATCTGCTCTCGCCCTTTCTCGCCGACGAGCCACCCGCGTTCCCCTTTCTCGCGCTGCTGGTCTCGGGCGGACACACGCAGTTGATGAGGGTAGCCGGCGTCGGGGACTATGTGCTGCTCGGCGAAACCATCGACGACGCGGCCGGCGAGGCGTTCGACAAGTCGGCCAAGCTCCTGGGCCTGGGCTACCCTGGCGGACCGGCGCTTGCGGCGCTGGCGGAGCACGGGCAACCCAAGGCGTTCGCGCTCCCGCGGCCGCTGCTTCATCGGGAGAACCTGGACTTCTCCTTCGCCGGCCTGAAGACGGCCCTGGCGACCCTGCTCCGCCGGCAAGGGACGGAGATCTCCGCCTCGACGCGCGCCGACCTGGCGGCCTCGACGCAGGCGGCGATCGTCGACGTCCTGGTCGCCAAGACCCTGCGCGCGCTCGAGGTCAGCGGCCTTCAGCGCGTGGTGGTCGCCGGCGGGGTGGGCGCCAATCGGTCGCTGCGGGCGGCCCTGGACGCCGGTGTCGCCCGGCTGGGGGCAAGGGTGTACTACCCGCCGCCGGCGCTGTGTACAGACAACGGCGCCATGATTGCCATGGCCGCCGCCTTGCGCTGGCGGGCCGGGCGGGTCGACGACCGCCTGGGGTGGCTCGGCAGCCCCCGCCGGGACCTGGCCTTCGAGGTCGAGCCACGTTGGCCTTTGGCGGTTCCCGGGGTGACGGAAGAGCCGCGGCTCGACCGCTAGCGCGCGGTGAGGGGTGGCGCCGGCCCTGGGGCGCGTGAAGGACAGGACCGCAGGCCAGGGTTTCCGGTTACACTGGCGGGCTTCGCGCACCTCAACACTGCGCGAAGTCAAGCACGGCGCCGGTCGGTTTCACTGGCGATCCGCAAGTCGCAACTGGAAGCCGCAGCCCAAGGGCGCCTCTCCGGCCGGTGGTCCGGGGTCCGGCGTGCCAGGCCCGGTTTTCCGCATGTACGAGGAATCCCATGGCACTGGCCCAAGCCCAGAAGAGCGGAATCGTCAAGGCTCACGCCCGAGGCGCCGCGGACACCGGGTCCCCCGAAGTCCAGGTGGCGCTGCTCACGGCGCGCATCAACGAGTTGACGCCGCATTTCAAGACCCATCTGAAGGACCACCACGGTCGGCGCGGCCTGCTGCGGCTGGTCAACCAGCGCAAGCGCCTGCTGGCCTACCTCAAGGATCGTGATGCCGAGCGCTACACCGCGCTGATCGGCAAGCTGGGTCTGCGCAAGTAATCGGCGGTCGCGGGGTGGCAAGGCCGCCCCGTGACCCTCTGGAGCCGGCTGGCCATCAGGCGCTGCTGTGTCATTCCAACGAAGCCTCCCTGCGAGCCGCGCTGGAATGGCATTGCGCCGCGGGCATCCGCTCCCGGTCCTCCGGCACCACCGCTGCAAGCGTGCCCCTACGTACCAGGAGTTCAACGCATGAGCATCTTCCAAAAGGTCAGCAAGACCTTCCAATGGGGTTCGCATACCGTCACGCTGGAGACGGGCGAGATTGCCCGCCAGTCCAGCGGCGCCGTTGTCTGCAGCATCGACGACACGGTGGTGCTGGCCACGGTGGTCGCCAAGAGCGAAGCCAAGGCCGGGCAGGACTTCTTCCCGCTGACCGTCGACTACATCGAGAAGACCTATGCTGCGGGCAAGATCCCGGGCAGCTTCTTCAAGCGGGAAGGCCGGCCCAGCGAGCTCGAGACGCTGACCAGCCGCCTGATCGACCGGCCCATCCGGCCCCTGTTCCCGGACGGCTTCTTCAACGAGGTGCAGGTGGTCGTGCACGTGCTGAGCCTCAACCCCGAGGTGCAGGCCGACATCGCCGCCTTGATCGGCACCAGTGCGGCACTGGCCATCAGTGGCATTCCCTTCAACGGCCCGATCGGTGCCGCGCGCGTCGGCTATGTCAATGGTGAGTACGTGCTCAACCCGGGACAGACGCAGCTGGCGGACAGCAAGATGGACCTGGTCGTGGCCGGGACCGAGTCGGCCGTGCTGATGGTGGAGTCGGAAGCCGACCAGCTGTCCGAGGAAGTGATGCTCGGCGCGGTCGTCTTCGGCCACGACCAGGGCAAGGTCGCCATCGCCGCCATCAACGAGCTGGTGCGCGAGGCCGGCAAGCCGGAGTGGAACTGGACGGCGCCGGCCAAGGACGAAGGCTTCATTGCCAAGGTCACCGGCCTTGCCGAAGGCGCGCTTCGGGCCGCCTACCAGATCCGCAGCAAGCAGGCCCGCACCCAGGCCTGCCGCGACGCCTATGCCGCCACCATGGCCGGCCTGAAGGCCGAGGGCGTCGAGTTCGACGCCGTCAAGGTCGAAGGCCTGTTGTTCGAGATCGAGTCGCGCATCGTGCGCGGCCAGATCCTCGCGGGCGAGCCGCGCATCGACGGCCGGGACACGCGCACCGTGCGGCCGATCGAGATCCGCTCGGGCGTGCTGCCCCGGGCCCACGGCTCGGCGCTGTTCACGCGTGGCGAGACGCAGGCCCTGGTGGTGGCGACGCTGGGCACGGAACGCGACGCGCAGCGCATCGATGCGCTGGCCGGCGAGTTCGAGGACCGCTTCATGCTCCACTACAACATGCCGCCCTTCGCCACCGGCGAGACCGGCCGCGTGGGCAGCCCCAAGCGGCGCGAGATCGGCCATGGCCGGCTGGCCAAGCGGGCCCTGGTCGCGGCGCTGCCGAGCAAGGATGACTTTCCCTACACCCTTCGGGTGGTCTCCGAGATCACCGAGTCCAATGGCTCGTCGTCGATGGCCTCGGTTTGCGGCGGCTGCCTGAGCCTGATGGACGCCGGCGTGCCGATGAAGGCCCATGTGGCCGGCATCGCGATGGGCCTGATCAAGGACGGCAACCGCTTCGCCGTGCTGACGGACATCCTGGGCGACGAGGATCACCTGGGCGACATGGACTTCAAGGTTGCCGGCACCACCGCAGGTGTCACGGCGCTGCAGATGGACATCAAGATCCAGGGCATCACCAAGGAGATCATGCAGGTCGCGCTGGCGCAGGCCAAGGAGGCGCGGCTGCACATCCTGGGCAGGATGGTCGAGGCCATGGGCGGCGCCAAGACCGAGGTCAGCCAGTTCGCGCCCCGGCTGTACACGATGAAGATCAACCCGGAGAAGATCCGTGACGTGATCGGCAAGGGCGGCGCGACGATACGCGCGCTGACCGACGAGACCGGCTGCACGATCGACATCGGCGAGGACGGCACGATCACCATCGCCAGCACCGATGCCGAGAAGGCCGAGTTCGCCAAGAAGCGCATCACCGAGATCACCGCCGAGGCCGAGATCGGAAAGGTCTACGAGGGCCCGGTGACCAAGATCCTGGACTTCGGCGCGCTCATCAACATCCTGCCCGGCAAGGACGGCCTGCTGCACATCAGCCAGATCGCGCACCAGCGGGTCGAGAAGGTCACCGACTTCCTCTCGGAAGGGCAGGTCGTCAAGGTCAAGGTGCTCGAGACCGACGAGAAGGGGCGCATCAAGTTGTCCATGAAGGCCCTGCTCGAGCGGCCCGAAGGCATGGAGGAAGAGCGCTTCGACCGCGGCGATCGCCCGCGGCGGGACCGCTTCGATCGCGACGACCGCCCTCGCCGTGACCGCGGCGACCGCGGAGATCGCCCGCCCCGCCGCGATGCCGACGACAGCGCGCCGGCGGCTGGCGACGTGCCGCCGGCTGCACCCGCCAGCGACCCGCAGCAGCCCGGCTGACACGGGCCAGGGCGATGAAGGCGATCGAGATCGTCCGGCCTGGCGGCCCCGAGGTCCTGCAGGCCGTCGAACGGCCGGACCCCGTGCCGCAGGCCGGGGAACTGCTGATCGATGTGCGCGCCTCGGGCATCAACCGGCCCGACGTGCTGCAACGCAAGGGCCTGTACCCGAGTCCGGCCGGGGTGTCGGACCTGCCCGGGCTGGAGGTCGCAGGCACGCTGGCAGGCGGCGCGCCCGAGGACCTGGCGGCGGCCGGGCTGCGGCTCGGGGACGCGGTCTGTGCGCTGGTCGCCGGCGGTGGCTATGCGCAGCGCTGCGTCGCGCCGGCCGGGCAGACCCTGCCGGTGCCGCCCGGCCTGGGCATGGTCGAGGCGGCCAGCCTGCCGGAGACCTTCTTCACCGTGTGGCAGAACGTGTTCGCGATCGCCCGCCTGGGCGCCGGCGAGACGCTGCTCGTCCAGGGCGGCTCCAGTGGCATAGGCGTGACGGCGATCCAGCTGGCCAAGGCCTTCGGTGCGACCGTGATCGTCACCGCCGGCAGCGACGACAAGTGCAGTGCCTGCCTGTCGCTGGGCGCCGATCACGCGATCAACTACCGCACGCAGGACTTTGCCGCCGAAGCCAGGCGCCTCACGTCCGGCCGTGGTGTCGATGTGGTGCTGGACATGGTCGCCGGTGACTACCTGGCGCGCGAGGTCGAGTGCCTGGCCGAGGATGGCCGGCTGGCCGTGATCGCCGTGCAGGGCGGCACCAAGGCGCAGCTCGACGTCGGGGCTGTCCTGCGCAAGCGCCTGTCCATCGTCGGCTCCACGCTCAGGCCGCGCAGCGTGGCCTACAAGACGGCACTGGCGCGGGACTTGCGGCAACGGGTCTGGCCCTTGCTGGAGTCCGGGCGCATCAAGCCGGTGGTGCACCGCGTGTTCCCGGCCCTCGAGGCGGCGCAAGCGCATCGCCTGATGGAGTCGAGCACGCATGTCGGCAAGATCGTCCTCGATTGGCAGGGGGTGGATTCATGAGGCGCAAGCTGGTGGTCGGCAACTGGAAGATGCATGGCGCGCGACCGGCCAATGCCGAGCTGCTGTCGGCCCTGCTGGCCGCCGGCCCGATGGGCTGCGATGTGGCGGTCTGCGTGCCCTTCCCCTTCCTGGGCGATGCCGCAGTCTCGCTGGCGGCCAGCCATTTGCGTTGGGGCGCGCAGGACTGCTCGGCCCACGACCAGGGTGCCTATACCGGCGAAGTGTCGGCGGCAATGCTGGCGGAGTTCGGTTGCCGCCACGTGATCGTGGGGCACTCCGAGCGGCGTGCCTTGCATGCCGAGTCGGACGCGCTGGTCGCCCGCAAGGCGCAGGCCGCGCTTGCCCGCGGCGTCACACCCATCGTCTGCGTCGGTGAGACGCTGGCCCAGCGGGAGGCCGGCGAGACCTTTTCGGTCGTCAAGCGGCAGCTCTCCGCCGTGATCCACCAGCTGACGCACTGTGCGGCCGAGATGGTGGTCGCCTACGAGCCCGTCTGGGCGATCGGCACGGGCCGCACGGCCACGCCCGAGCAGGCGCAGGAAGTGCACCAGGTGCTGCGTGCGCAACTGCAGGCAGCCACCGGGCGCTCGGCGTCCATGCGCCTGCTCTACGGGGGCAGCGTCAAGGCCGACAATGCGGCGGCGCTGTTCTCGCAACCGGACATCGACGGTGGCCTGATCGGCGGGGCTTCGCTGAAGGCGGCCGAGTTCATCGCCATCTGCCGCGCCGCGGGCTGAGCCCGGCGCGCCGCCAAAGGAGCACGACTTTCATGCAAATCTGGACCACCCTCATCCATGTCCTGCAGCTGCTGGCCGCGCTGGCCATGATCGGCCTGGTGCTGATCCAGCATGGCAAGGGTGCCGACATGGGGGCTTCCTTCGGCAGCGGTTCCTCGGGAAGCCTGTTCGGCGCCACCGGCAGCGCGAATTTCCTGTCGCGCTCGACGGCGGCCAGCGCCACCGTCTTCTTTGTCTGCACCCTGGCGCTGGCCTTGCTGTCCAACGCCGGCGTGAGCGCGCGCGCCAGGGAAGGCGACAGCGTGCTGGATCGGGCATCCCCGGCAGCCAGTGCGCCGGCGTCAGGCGCACTGCCCGGCGCGATCCCCGGGGCCATTCCGGGTGCGATACCGGGTGCGACTCCGGGTGCGACTCCGGGTTCGGTCCCGGCGGGTGTTCCGGAGCCGGCACGAGCCCCCACGACGGGTACTCCGGGCGCGGCGATTCCCGCGCCCGTGCCGGCGGCCCCCGCGGCCAGCCGATGACGCTCCAATGCTCGAAAACCCCCAATCATTCGAGCTAGAATCCCCGGCTGTCCGGACCACAAAAGACCTCTAGTGGCCCGGTCAGCCTGCAGCGGCGGGTTCGCGTCGTGCCGACGTGGTGAAATTGGTAGACACGCTATCTTGAGGGGGTAGTGGCGAAAGCTGTGCGAGTTCGAGTCTCGCCGTCGGCACCATCACTCGGCAGCGTCCGGTGTCCGGTCGCCCGTTGCGGTGCGTGTGCGGGCCTGCGGTCGCGATGAGATGGGTGACAGGGGCACGAGAAGCGCGCCCGTCATGCGGCGAGGCCCGTCGGGGCCTGCATGCGGCGCGCTTTTTCATGCCCGGACAGGAGCTGACTGGAGCCTGACAAGATGATGGATCTGCAACCCTACCTGCCGGTGATCCTCTTCATCCTGGTCGGCACGGCAGTCGGCATCCTGCCGCAGCTCATCGGCTTCGTGTTCGGGCCGAACCGGCCCGACAGCGCCAAGAACAGCCCTTACGAATGCGGCTTCGAGGCCTTCGAGGACGCGCGCATGAAGTTCGATGTGCGCTACTACCTCGTGGCCATCCTCTTCATCCTGTTCGACCTCGAGATCGCCTTCCTGTTTCCGTGGGCGGTCGCGCTGCGCGACATCGGGCCAGCGGGCTTCTGGGCGATGATGCTGTTCCTCGCCATCCTGGTCGTCGGGTTCGTGTACGAATGGAAGAAGGGTGCCCTCGACTGGGAGTGACCGGTCCGGGCAACCCACACGGAGCAATCCACCATGGGAATTGAAGGCGTCCTGCAGGAAGGCTTCGTCACCACATCGGTCGACAAGCTGATCAACTGGTCCAAGACCGGTTCGCTGTGGCCCATGACCTTCGGTCTGGCCTGCTGCGCGGTCGAGATGATGCACGCCGGCGCCGCGCGCTACGACATCGACCGCTTCGGCATGCTGTTCCGCCCCAGCCCCCGTCAGAGCGACCTGATGATCGTCGCCGGCACGCTGTGCAACAAGATGGCGCCGGCCTTGCGCAAGGTGTACGACCAGATGGCCGAGCCGCGCTGGGTGCTCAGCATGGGCTCCTGCGCCAATGGCGGCGGCTATTACCACTACAGCTACTCGGTCGTGCGTGGCTGCGACCGCATCGTGCCGGTGGACGTGTACGTGCCCGGCTGCCCCCCCACGGCCGAAGCGCTGCTCTACGGCATCCTGCAGCTGCAGGCCAAGATCCGGCGCGAGAACACCATCGCCCGCTGAGTGAGCCCATGAGCCAGAGACTCGACACCCTGCAGGCGGCGCTGGAGAAGGCCCTGGCCGGCCGCATCACCCGGCTCGTGCGCGCGCGAGGCGAGATCACCGTCACCGTGGCAGCTGCCGATTACGCCGAGGTGGCGCGCGTGCTGCGCGACGACGCCGCACTGCGCTTCGAGCAGTTGATCGACCTGTGCGGCATGGACTATTCCGACTACCGCCAGGAGCCCTGGGAAGGCCCGCGCTTCGCCGCGGTGTCGCACCTGCTGTCGGTGACGCACAACTGGCGCGTCCGCCTCAAGGTCTTCTGCACCGACGACACCCTGCCCACGCTGCCTTCGGTCACCGGTCTGTGGAGCGGTGCCAACTGGTTCGAGCGCGAGGCCTTCGACCTGTTCGGGATCATCTTCGAAGGTCACGAGGACCTGCGCCGGATCCTGACCGACTACGGCTTCATCGGCCACCCCATGCGCAAGGACTTCCCGGTCACGGGCCATGTCGAGATGCGCTACGACGCGCAGAGCCGGCGTGTCGTCTACCAGCCGGTGAGCATCGAAGTGCGCGAGAACACCCCCCGCGTGGTGCGCGAAGACAACTACGGCGGCCTGCACTAGGACGACACCCCGGGACCGACGCCATGTCCGAGATCAAGAACTACACCCTGAACTTCGGGCCCCAGCATCCGGCGGCGCACGGTGTGCTGCGGCTGGTTCTCGAACTCGACGGCGAGGTCATCCAGCGCGCCGATCCGCACATCGGCTTGTTGCACCGCGCCACCGAGAAGCTGGCCGAGACCAAGACCTACATCCAGTCGCTGCCCTACATGGACCGGCTGGACTATGTGTCGATGATGTGCAACGAGCACGCCTACTGCCTGGCCATCGAGAAGCTGCTGGGCATAGAGGTGCCCTTGCGGGCGCAGTACATCCGCGTGATGTATGCCGAGTTGACGCGGCTGCTGAACCACCTGCTGTGGCTGGGCTGCCACGGGCTGGACTGTGGCGCGATGAACATCCTCATCTACTGCTTCCGCGAGCGCGAGGACATCTTCGACATGTACG
>Ga0209573_1005409_pt1 | contig 11558 bp, 6 predicted proteins | sample TNRBio252014_DNA_FD_185870 | JGI IMG/M metagenome (GOLD analysis project Ga0209573, IMG submission 185870) | Wastewater treatment Type I Accumulibacter community from EBPR Bioreactor in Madison, WI, USA - TNR Reactor_6/25/2014_ DNA (SPAdes)... | ecosystem: Engineered > Bioreactor > EBPR >...
AACGCCGCTCCGGCGCGAACCGCACCCCGAACAGCCCTATGAAACCGAGGCGCTGGCCGGCGAGGTCGTGACCGTCTACGACAGCGACGAGGGCTGGGTCTGGGGCCAGCTGGCCGGCGACGGCTATGTCGGCTGGCTGTCCGAGAACGCGCTCGGCCCGCTTGAGCCCGCGCCGGGCCACAGGGTCACCGCACTGCGCACGCTGGTCTATCCCGCTGCCGGCTTCAAGCGGGAGCCGGTCGGCATGCTCTCGATCGGGGCCAGCGTTGCGGTCTTGCGTGAGGAGGGCAGTTTCAGCCTGACCCCGCACGGCTTTGTCTACACGCCGCATCTCGACTCTATCGATCAGCATGCTGACGATTACGTCGCGGTGGCGGAACGCCTGATCGGCACGCCCTATCTCTGGGGCGGCAAGTCCAGCCTCGGCATCGACTGCTCGGGCCTCGTGCAACTGGCGCTCGGCCTTGCCGGCACTCCCGCCCCGCGCGATTCCGACATGCAGCAGGCCGGCCTTGGCGCGGCGCTGCCGCTCGATACGGCGGCGCTGGTGCGCGGCGATCTGGTGTTCTGGAAGGGCCATGTCGGCATCATGCAGGATCACGCCCGCCTGCTGCATGCCAACGCCTGGCACATGGCGGTGGCGAGCGAGCCGCTGGACGGGGCAATCCGGCGCATCCTGCTGAACGGCGGCGGCCCGGTTCTGGCCTGCCGCAGGCCGCCGTCGGGGCGCACGAAAGCGTGAGTGCACGCCTCTGGACAGGGGCGGCGAACCTGTCAGACTGATCTGGTTCCGACCCCTGCGGGAGGTGCCGATGCGTTTCATGGGCAGTGTGCCCGGCTGGATCAGGCCGCTGGTGCTGGCATTGGCGATGGTCGCGGGCGCCTCGGCGCCGCAGGCGGGGGAAGGCGACGAGGTCGATGTCGCGCTCATTCTCGCCGTCGACATTTCCTATTCGATGGATGTCGAGGAACAGAAGCTCCAGAAGGAAGGTTATATCGAGGCGCTGAACTCGCCTGAGGTGCTGCGCGCCATCCGCATGGGCATGACCGGCAAGATCGCCATCGCCTATTTCGAGTGGGCCAATTCCGACGACCAGCGCATGGTCCTGCCCTGGACCATCATCGACGGCCCCGAAAGCGCCCGTGCCGCCACCAGCCGCATCGCCGCATCGCCGCTCAGCCGGGCCCGCCGCACCTCGATTTCCGGCGCGCTCGGCTATGCGCGGAAGATGTTCGAGGACCTGCCCTTCCGGCCCCTGCGGCGCGTGCTCGATGTCTCGGGCGACGGGCCCAACAATTCGGGCGAGCCGGTGGAGAGGGCGCGCAATGCCCTGCTGAAGGACAAGGTGGTGATCAACGGCCTGCCGATCATGATCAAGCGCGATTATCGCGGCTGGGGCGACATCGACAACCTCGACCAGTATTATCAGGATTGCGTCATCGGCGGGCCGGGCTCGTTCATGCTCTCGATCCGCACGCTCGACCAGTTCCAGTCCGCCACGCGTCAGAAGATCATCCGCGAGGTGGCCGAGGCGGGTATGGCCGATGTCGAATTCGTGCAGCAGAGGCGGGCGAAGACGGACTGCATGATCGGCGAGCGCATGTGGCGCGACCGGCAGTTCAACTGATCAGGTTCCGCGCGGCTTGGCCCGCGTCGTCGGCGCGGCGTGAGCGGGGTCGTCCGGCCAGGGATGGCGCGGATAGCGCCCGCGCATCTCCGTCTTCACCGCGTTCCATGATCCGGCCCAGAAGCCCGGCAGATCGCGGGTGATCTGGATCGGCCGATGCGCCGGCGAGGTCAGGTGCAGCGTCAGCGCCAGCCTGCCGCGCGCAATCGCCGGATGCTCCTTCAGGCCATAGAGTTCCTGCACGCGGATGGCCAGCACCGGCGCGCCCTCGCTTTCATAGTCGATCGGATGGGCCATGCCGGTCGGCGCCACGAAATGGGTGGGCGCTTCCACCTCCAGCCGACGGCTCATCTCCCAGTTCAGCAGCCCGCGCAGCGCCGTGCCCAGCACCTCGCCGCCGATGCCGGCCAGCGTGGTGATGCCGCCAAGGTGCGGGGCCAGCCAGTCCTGAATGCCCGCCACCAGCCCGGCATCGGACACATCGGGCCAGTCCTCTCCCTCCGCGGCACGCAGGAACGTCACCCGGTCGCGCCATTGTGCCTGCGCCTTGGTAAACGGCAGCCGGTCGATGCCGAGGCGGGCGATCCCCTCGGCCAGCGCCCGCGCGCTCGCCTCGCCCGCCGGCACGGGCTGCGGGTCGCTCGCCAGCGTGATCGCGCCGAGCCGCTTCACCCGCCGCGCCCTCAGCGCCCCGGCGGCGGCGTCGAATTTCACCTCGTCCAGCGTCTCGATCCGCCCGGCGAAGGCGGTGAAAAACACCTCCTCAGCCATGGGGACAGCGGCGAGAATGCGCCCATTGGCGGCCGTGCCCGTCATTTCGGCCACCACCAGCGCCTTGGCGCGGGCCAGCGCATCGGTGGGCTCGACGCTCGCCGCCCGACCGTTGGCCAGCAGGAATTGCCCCGGCGCGCCACGAGGCCGGGCGATCCGGTCGGGATAGGCGAAGGCCAGCAGTTCGGCGGGCGATGCCTCATCGGGTGTTTGCACGGTTGCGCCGGCCCGGGCAGTCGCGGCCCAGCCGCGTGCCATGCGTTTCATCTCGTCGCTGCGCCCGCCGCGCTGGCGGCGGAAGACATCGAGCCGATGAGTCAGGTCGGTGTCGGTGCCGCCCACGCCCCGCTCGGTCAGCAGCGCGGCCAGATCCGCGGCCATCTGCTCTTGCCCCATCTCAGCCGCCGCCGCCATCATCGCCCCAAGGCGCGGCGGCACGGGCAGGGCGCGGAGCGCCTTGCCGCGCGGCGTCAGCCGCCCGTCGGCATCAAGCGCGCCAAGCGCGGTCAGCAGTGCGCGCGCCTCCTTCACCGCCGGGGCCGGCGGCGGATCGAGCCAGGCCAGCTGGCCGGGCTCCGCCGCGCCCCAATCGCTGAGATCGAGCAGTAGTCCCGAGAGGTCGGCATCGAGGATTTCCGGCCGGCCGAAGGCAACGAGCGACTGGGTTTGCGGCTCATCCCACAGCCGGTAGCAGACGCCGGGCCCGGTGCGCCCCGCGCGGCCGCGGCGCTGGTCGGCGGCAGCGCGCGACACGCGTACCGTTTCCAGCCGCGTCACGCCGGTGTCGGGTTCGTAGCGCGGCACACGGGCAAGGCCGCAATCGATGACCACGCGCACGCCCTCGATGGTCAGCGAGGTTTCGGCGATCGCGGTTGCCAGCACCACCTTGCGCCGGCCCGGCGCGGCCGGGCGCACGGCCAGATCCTGGGCGCGCATTTCCATCGCGCCAAAGAGCGGGGCGATATCGATCGCACCATCGTCGATCCGCTCGGCCAGCCGCTCGGCGACGCGGCGGATTTCCCCCTGTCCGGGCAGAAACACCAGCACCGAGCCCGGCTCGGCCCGCAGCGCCCGCAGCGTTGCCGCCACCACCTGATCCTCGATGCGCTGGGTGGAATCGCGGCCGAGATAGCGCGTCTCCACCGGAAACGAACGCCCCTCGCTGGCGATCACCGGCACGTCCCGCCCCAGCAGGGCAGCCACGCGCGCGCCATCCAGTGTCGCCGACATCACCAGGATGCGCAGATCCTCGCGCAACCCGGCCTGCGCATCCAGCGCCAGCGCCAGCCCGGTGTCGGCATCCAGCGAGCGTTCGTGAAACTCGTCGAACAGCACGGCGGCGACGCCCTCCAGCCCCGGATCATCGAGGATCATCCGGGCAAAGACGCCCTCGGTCACCACCTCGATGCGCGTTCTGGCTGAAACGCGCGTATCCAGCCGGGCGCGCAGGCCCACCGTCTCGCCCACGCTCTGGCCCAGCGTTGCCGCCATCCGCGCCGCCGCGCCGCGCGCCGCCAGCCGCCGCGGCTCCAGCACGATGATCCGCCCATCGCCGCGCCAGGGCTGATCGAGCAGCGCGAGCGGCACGCGTGTCGTCTTGCCCGCGCCGGGCGGGGCGACCAGCACGGCATTCGGCCCGGCGGACAGCGCTGCCGTCAGCCCCGGCAGGGCCTCGTCGATGGGAAGGGGATCGTCGAACCGCACGGCGCTCAGCGCGTCAGGTTCAGCGTTCCGTTGCGCCACAGCAGCACGCGGCCGCAACTCGCCGCCGGTCCGCATTCCTTGCCGGCCATCACCATCCGCACCAGCATCAGGCCATGGCCGGGGGTCAGCTCGAATTCGAGCACCTTGTGGCTGGCCTCCTGCCGCTCGGTGCGCGACAGGTAGATGTCGAGCGCGCAGGCGCCGGCCGGGGTGCAATAAAGGTCGCGCACCGCCTTGCAGCCCTTGCGGCTGTCGATCAGGTGGTCCGGCTTGCCATCGCCGTCGATATCCACGCGGGTCACCATGGCGGCGGTGTCGACCGGCTGCCCGGCCTGCTTGCAGTCATGCGCAAAGCCCGAGAGCGGCCCGGCGACATACTGCGGCAGGGGCTGCGCCAGCGCCGGAAGGGCGGTGAGGATGGCGACAAGCGCGCCGGCAAACCGGGTCATGGCGCCTCCGGCCGCCCGATGCTGGTATAGGCAAAGCCGCGCGCCGCCATGTCCTCGGGGCGATAGATGTTGCGCAGATCGACGATCACCGGCGCCTTCATCGCGGCTTTCAGGCGCGTCAGGTTGAGCGCCCGGAAGGCCTCCCATTCGGTGACGATGACCAGCGCGTCGGCGCCCTCGGCACAGGCATAGGCATTGGCGGCAAAGCTCACCGCGCGCGTCATGGCGGCGGCATTCTCCATGCCCTCGGGGTCGTAGGCGCGGATGTTCGCCCCCGCCGCCGCCAGATGCTCGATGATCGGCAGGGAGGGCGCCTCGCGCATGTCGTCGGTGTTGGGCTTGAAGGTCAGCCCGAGCAGGGCGATCGTCTTGCCGGCGACCGAGCCTCCGCAGGCCGCGATCACCTTGTCCGCCATCGCCGCCTTGCGCCGGTCGTTGACCTCGACCACCGTCTCGATGATGCGGACCGGGCTGTCGAACTGCCGCGCGGTCTGGATCAGCGCCAGCGTATCCTTGGGAAAGCACGAGCCGCCGTAGCCCGGCCCGGCATGCAGGAACTTCGCCCCGATGCGGTTGTCGAGCCCGATGCCGCGCGCCACGTCCTGCACGTTGGCGCCCACCTGTTCGCACAGATCCGCCATCTCGTTGATGAAGGTGATCTTCATCGCAAGGAAGGCGTTGCCGGCATACTTGATCAGTTCCGAGGTGCGCCGCGCCGTGAACAGCAGCGGCGCCTGGTTGAGATAGAGCGGCCGGTAAATCTCGGTCATCACGGCGCGGGCGCGCTCGTCCTGCGTGCCGACAACGATGCGGTCGGGCCGCTTGAAATCGGCGATGGCGGCGCCCTCGCGCAGGAATTCGGGGTTGGAGGCGACGGCGAAATCGGCATCCGGCCGCTCGGCGCGGATGATCCGCTCAACCTCGTCGCCGGTGCCCACCGGCACGGTCGACTTGGTGACGACCACGGTGAAGCCGGTCATCGTGCGGGCGATCTCGCGCGCCGCCTGATAGACATAGCTGAGGTCGGCATGGCCGTCGCCGCGCCGCGACGGTGTGCCGACCGCGATGAACACCGCCTCGGCCTCGGTCATGGCGGCGGCAAGGTCTGTGGTGAAGGACAGCCGGCCCTCGGCCACGTTGTCGGCCACCAGTTCGGCCAGGCCCGGCTCGTAGATCGGCATCTCGCCGGCCCTGATCCGGTCGATCTTGCCCTGATCGACATCGACGCAGGTGACCACATGGCCGAAATCGGCAAGGCACGCGCCGGACACCAGCCCGACATAGCCCGATCCGATCATGGTGATGTTCATGCACACTCTCCGCGCTGGACCCTCAGGGCGCCTGTCCCGCAGGGGTTAGGCGCTGGACCGGTCAAAGTCCAGCGCGGAAACCGCTGTCGCCTCAGCCTCCCGCGCCTGAGGCCGCCAGCGCCGCCATGTAGACGATGTCGCTGTCCTTCGAGTTCATCGGCACGATCTGAACCGACTTGTCGAGGCCCACCAGCATCGGCCCGATCACGGTGGAGCCGCCCAGTTCCTGAAGCATCTTGGTGGAGATGGCGGCGGCGTGGAAGGCCGGCATCACCAGCACGTTGGCCGGGCCGGAGAGGCGGCAGAACGGATAGGCCGCCATCGCCGCCGGGTTGAGCGCCACATCCGCGCCCATCTCGCCGTCATACTCGAAGTCGACCATGCGCTGGTCGAGCAGCTTCACCGCCTCCTGCACCCGGGTCGAGCGCTCGCTCTCGGGATAGCCGAAGGTGGAGAAGGCGAGCAGGGCGACGCGCGGCTTGTAGCCCAGCCGCTTGGCCAGCCCCGCCGCTTCCACGGCGATGTCGCACAGCTGTTCGGCCGTCGGCATGTCGTGCACGGCGGTGTCGGCCACGATCACCGGCCGGCCGCGCGCCAGCACCAGCGAGGCGCCGATCACCCGGTGGCCGGGCTTGACGTCGATGACGCGGCGCACATCGGTCAGCGAGACCGAATAGTTGCGGGTCACGCCGGTCACCATCGCGTCCGCATCGCCCGCCGCCACCATCGAGGCGGCGAAGTGGTTGCGGTCATAGGTGATCAGCCGCACGCAGTCGCGATAGAGGAAGCCCTTGCGCTGCATGCGGGCATACATGAACTGCGCGTAGGTCTGCACCCGGTCGGACTTGGCCGAGTTGTTGATGGTGATGCCGTCCTTCAGTTCGATGCCGGCGCGCTGCACCATCTCGTGGATGCGCTCCTCGCGGCCCACCAGCACCACCTCGCCCAGGCCCTGGTTGACGTAGAAGATGGCGGCGCGGATGACGACCTCTTCCTCGCCCTCGGCGAACACCACCTTGCGCGGGCGGCGGCGCACCTGGTCGAACACGCGGCTGAGCACGCCGGCCACCGGATCGCGGCGGGCCGAAAGCGCCGCCTCATAGGCCTGGAAATCGTCGATCGGCTTGCGCGCCACCCCGGTTTCCACGGCCGCGCGGGCCACGGCCGAGGGGATCTTGGCCATCAGCCGCGGGTCGAACGGCACCGGGATGATGTAGTCGCGGCCGAACCTGAGGCGGATGCCGCCATAGGCCGAGGCCACCTCGTCGGGCACCTCCTCCTGCGCCAGGCTGGCCAGCGCCCGCACCGCGGCGATCTTCATCTCCATGTTGATCGTCGTCGCCCGCACATCCAGCGCACCGCGGAAGATGTAGGGGAACCCGAGCACGTTGTTGACCTGGTTCGGATAATCCGAGCGGCCGGTGGCCATGATCGCATCCGAGCGCACGGCCGCCACTTCCTCGGGCAGGATTTCCGGGTCCGGGTTGGCCATGGCGAAGATGATCGGGTTCCGGGCCATCGAGGCGACCATGTCGGGCGTCAGCGCCCCCTTGGCCGAAAGGCCGAAGAAGGCGTCGGCATCCTTCAGCGCGTCGGCCAGCGTGCGGGCCGGGGTATCCGCCGCATGGGCGCTCTTCCACTGGTTCATGCCCTCGGTGCGGCCCTTGAAGATCGCGCCCTTGGTGTCGCACAGAATGACGTTGTTGGGTGCAAAACCCATGGCTTTGAGCAGTTCGACGCAGGCGATGGCCGCGGCGCCGGCGCCGTTGACCACCAGTTTGGTCGACTTGACGTTGCGCCCGGTGATCTGGAGCGCGTTGAGAAGGCCGGCGGCGGCGATGATCGCGGTGCCGTGCTGGTCGTCATGGAACACCGGGATGTCCATGAGTTCCTTCAGCCGCTGCTCGATGATGAAGCATTCCGGCGCCTTGATGTCCTCAAGGTTGATGCCGCCGAACGAAGGGCCGAGATAGCGCACTGCGTTGATGAAGGCGTCCGGGTCCTCGGTGTCCACCTCGATGTCGATGGCGTCGATGTCGGCGAAGCGCTTGAACAGCACCGCCTTGCCTTCCATCACCGGCTTGGAGGCCAGCGCGCCGAGATTGCCCAGGCCCAGAATGGCCGTGCCGTTGGAGATGACGGCGACGATGTTGCCCTTGGCGGTGTAGTCGAAGGCGCTGGCCGGGTTCTCGGCGATCGCCTTGACCGGCACCGCAACGCCCGGCGAATAGGCCAGCGACAGGTCGCGCTGCGTCGCCATCGGCTTGGTCGGCGTGATCTCGAGCTTGCCCGGCTTGCCGCGCGAATGGAAATCGAGCGCTTCCTGATCGGTGATGGTCGGGCGTTTCGCGCGATGACCGGAATCGAGTTCCGCCATGTTTTTGTCCTTTATGACGTATTTGGTTCTGCACAGTAGAAAGACCGTCGCCCAAGCTCAAGCCCTCGAAGCTGTTGAAATCGAATTGACGGGGGCTGTTGCGGCAAGGGCGCGGCTAGCCGGCCCGCCGCCAAGCCTGCTAACACGGGGGACATGAGCGGCCCTTCCGTCTTTCCCGATCAGGACGCCTACGACCCCGGCCCGGCCCGCAGGGCCGCCGGCGAGGTGCGGGTCGAGCACAAGCCCACGCCCTCGATGGCCCAGTACATCGAGATCAAGACGGCCAACCCGGACAGCCTGCTGTTCTACCGGATGGGCGATTTCTACGAACTGTTCTTCGGCGATGCCGAGATCGCCAGCCGCACGCTCGGCATCGTGCTGACCCGGCGCGGCAAGCACAACGGCGAGGACATCCCGATGTGCGGCGTGCCGGTGGTGCGCGCCGACGAGTATCTCCAGCGCCTGATCGCCGCCGGCCATCGCGTCGCGGTGTGCGAGCAGCTGGAAGACCCGGCCGAGGCCCGCAAGCGCGGTTCGAAATCGGTGGTGCGGCGCGATGTCACGCGGCTGGTCACCCCCGGCACCATCACCGAGGAGGCGCTGCTCGATCCGGCCCGCGCCAACCTGCTGGTTTCCGTGGCCCGCGCCCGCAGGGACGAGGCGGCGCATCTCTACGGTCTCGCCGCCGTCGACATCTCCACCGGCAGTTTCACCCTGACCGAATGCGACGGGCCGGGGCTGGCCGCAGCGCTCGCCCGGCTCGATCCGTCCGAAATCCTGCTGCCCGATGTCATCCGCGACGATCCCGATTTCGCCGGCCTATGGCGCGACTGGTCCGGCGCGCTGGCGCCCGTCGCCCGCGAGGGCTTCGATTCCGCCTCGGCCGAGGAGCGGCTGAAGACGTTTTTCGGCGTCGCAACGCTGGAGGCGTTCGGCCGCTTCTCCCGGGCCGAACTCTCCGCCGCCGGGGCGGTCATCGCCTATATCGAGCGCACCCAGCTTGGCGCCCGCCCGCCGCTGCGCCCGCCGCGCGGCGAGGGGGCAGGGGCGGTGATGCAGATCGATGCCGCCACCCGCGCCAACCTTGAACTGACGCGCACGCTGGCCGGCGAACGCGCCGGCTCCCTGCTCGCCGCCATCGACCGCACCGTCACCCCGGCCGGCAGCCGGCTCCTGGCCGAGCGCCTCGCCGGCCCGCTCACCGATGCGGCCGCCCTGGCGGCCCGCCACGATGCGCTGGCCTGGTTCTGCGATGCCGACAGCCTGCGCGAGGCCCTGCGCCGCACGCTGAAACGGGCGCCCGACATGCCGCGCGCGCTGGCTCGCCTTGCCATGGATCGCGGCGGTCCGCGCGATCTGGCCGCCATTCTCGAAGGCGCGCGCACGGTTGCCAGCCTCGCCGCCCTGCTGCCGGCCGAGGCGCCGGAGGAGATTGCCCGGGCCGCCTCCGCATTGGCCGCCCTCGATCCGGCGTTGGCGGTCACCCTGGCCGATGCGCTGGCCGACGATCTGCCGCTGCAAAAGCGCGACGGCGGCTTCGTGCGCCCTGGCCACGACGCCGACCTTGACCAGACGCGCGCCCTCAAGGACGACAGCCGCGCCGTCATCGCCGGATTGCAGCAGGACTATGCGGCTGAGGCCGACTGCCGCACCCTGCGCATCAAGTACAACAATGTGCTCGGCTATTTCATCGAGGTGCCGCAGGCGGTGGGCGAGCGCATGGTGCAGCCACCGCTCAACGCCCGCTTCGTGCATCGCCAGACCATGGCCGGGGCGATGCGTTTTTCCACCCGCGCGCTGTCCGAACTGGAGGCGAAGATCGCCTCGGCCGGCGAGCGCGCCGTGGGCATTGAATTGCAGGTCTTCGCCCGGCTCAGCGCTGCCGTGCTGGCCGCCGATGCTGCGCTGCGCGCCGCCGCCGATGCGCTGGCCGCGCTCGATGTCGCCGCAGCGCTCGCCGATCTGGCGCTCGATCGCGGCTGGGTCCGGCCGGAGATGACGCCCTACCCGGAGTTTCATGTCGAGGGCGGACGCCACCCGGTGGTCGAGGCGGCTGTGAAGGCGCGTGGCCAGACCTTCATCGCCAACGAGTGCGAACTGGGGGCCACCGGCGATGGCGCCTCGGGCCGCATCCTGCTGGTCACCGGCCCCAACATGGCCGGCAAGTCGACCTATCTCAGGCAGAACGCGCTGATCGCCGTGCTCGCCCAGATGGGCGCCTTCGTGCCGGCCCGGCTTGCCCGGCTCGGGCTGGTCGACCGGCTGTTCTCCCGTGTCGGCGCGGCGGATGATCTGGCCCGCGGCCGCTCCACCTTCATGGTCGAGATGGTCGAAACCGCCGCGATCCTCAATCAGGCAACAGCGAAAAGCCTGGTCATTCTCGACGAGATCGGGCGCGGCACCGCCACCTACGACGGGCTCTCCATCGCCTGGGCAACGATCGAGCACCTGCACGAGCGCACCCGCTGCCGGGCGCTGTTCGCCACCCATTTCCATGAACTCACCGTGCTGGCCAAGCGTATGCCGCGCCTGCATCCGGTGACGATGCGCGTCACCGAGTACAAGGGCGATGTCGTCTTCCTGCACGAGGTGGTGCCCGGCGCGGCGGATCGCTCCTATGGCATTCAGGTGGCCAAGCTCGCCGGCCTGCCGGCTTCGGTGGTGGCGCGGGCCGAGACGGTGCTGAAGGAACTGGAAAAGACCGACCGCGCTGCCCCTGTGGCCCGTCTCGTCGATGATCTGCCGCTGTTCGCCTTCCCCGCCGCAGCGCCCCCGCCCGCCGCGCCAAGGGTCGATCCGCTGCGCGCCGCGCTCCATGCCCTCAACCCGGACGAGATGACCCCGCGCGAGGCGCTCGACGCGCTCTATCGGCTCAAGGCGCTCCGCCCGGAGGCGTGAGGCGACGCTCGGCGTGCCTGCCCGCTGCCCTTCCACCACCGCCGTCCTGAGCCACCCCCTCTCCGTAATTGCGAGGAGTGAAACGACGAAGCAATCCAGAAAAGCGATGCGGTTGGTCTCAACGGTTCACTGGATTGCCGCGTCGGGCTTGCGCCCTCCTCGCAATGACGATGAGAAACCACCATCTCCTCGCAAGGACGGAGCCCCCAAATGCCATCACAAGAACCGGCTGAACCAACCGCCAGCACGCCTCTTGACACAACAGTGAATATATTCCTATATTGCTTTCGCGTCCCCGCCCAAGGGGAAGCGTCCGCGGCGGTTCGATGCGGGCGGGAACCGACGGCCCGGGGCGCGGCGTTACCGCACGCTGCACCTCGGGACGGCCCAAGCGGGCGTTCGGGTCGGCCGGCTGCCACCC
>Ga0209573_1005410_pt1 | contig 11555 bp, 11 predicted proteins | sample TNRBio252014_DNA_FD_185870 | JGI IMG/M metagenome (GOLD analysis project Ga0209573, IMG submission 185870) | Wastewater treatment Type I Accumulibacter community from EBPR Bioreactor in Madison, WI, USA - TNR Reactor_6/25/2014_ DNA (SPAdes)... | ecosystem: Engineered > Bioreactor > EBPR >...
CCCGATATGCCCTGCCCGCCAGCGATTTGACCGGTTGCGGCGCTGCCTCGTAGAGCTTGAGCAGCGGATAGAGGGTGTCTTCGAGAGACATTCAGTTCGGGCTTTTTCACCCGATCATTCCAACCAGCCAGCTCAAGCCACCGAGCGACGACGGCGGAGCATGAAGGCAATGCCGCAGGCGGCGATGAGGATCGCGCCACCGGGTTCCGGCACAGGAGCGAAGGAGGCAATGATGAGAGCGTCCTGCCAGTTGTTCGCATCCGCCACGGGGAACAGCGTGTTGGCGATGTAATAGCCATGCTGGGCCGTGTAGGTGTCGAAAAAGCTGCCAGCGGCCTTGGTTTCCACATCACTGAGAATGCTCTGGAAGAGCGCCGAACGGGCGATGGAGGCAGGAGTGCCGAGGCCGTCGTTGTAATCGACAAAATCACTCATGTCGGTGAAGTCGGTCTTCACAGTCTTACCGTAGGTTTCAGAAAGGAAATTCTGGACGGTGAAGAACGAATTGTAGAAGGTCTCGTTGTTGGCGTAGTTCGCCGAATCGCCATTCTGCTCAATGAAGCGACCCGAGGGCCCGGCCAGGGTGTCCCAAGGCAAATAGGTGTCGAGCACATACTCCATCACGGCGACCTGGGTCGGGATGGCCGTGGTGTAGAGTCCAGGGTCAGACTGGTAGATGCCGAGACGTTCGGTGTTCTGCTGGTCCCAGCCATCAATGAAGGACAGCGAATTTGCCGTGATCGTCTGGCCGAGGACAGGAACCGGAGTCACGGGAGGGCCGGGTTCCACACACATCCACCAATAATTCTGGCCATCAATGTTGTACACGCCGCCTGAGCCGTTGTCGTCAACGCCGGTCACCGAAATGGTGGCGGCACTGGCTGAAAGAGCCATGGCAGCAAGCAGCAAAGTGATGTGCTTTGAGAGTTTCATATGTGTTTCAAAATACAGCGTGGCAGGGCCGAATCGAGGCGTTAATTGTAAAATTTGAGACGAAATCCTGCGAAACTTATCACAAACTACTCACTTTTTGTCATTTTCGACCCCGCTTGCAGCATCCGCACTGCCGCCATCGCCGCGCCGAAGCCGTTGTCGATGTTCACGACCACGAGGCCGCTGGCGCATGAATTGAGCATGCTGAGGAGGGCGGAGAGGCCGTTCAGGCTTGCGCCATAGCCGACGCTGGTCGGCACGGCGATCACAGGAGCGGCCACCAGTCCGCCGAGGACGCTGGGCAGTGCCCCCTCCATCCCGGCGACGGCGATGACGATGCTGGCGGCCCGCAGATCGTCCAGCCGGGCCAGCAACCGATGCAAACCGGCCACACCGACGTCGGTGATACGATTCACCCTGGCTCCGGCGAATTCGAGTGTCTGCGCCGCTTCTTCGGCGACCGGCAGATCGGAGGTGCCGGCAGACACAACGGCCACAGGGGCCGATTGGAACGAACGATCCATCCGTCCGACGCGGAACAGACGTGACACAGGGTCGTATGTGCCGGCAGACAGGCTCGCTGCCAGCAAGATGGCCATTTCGGAGGGCACCCGAGTCGCAAGAGCACAGCCGTGCGCGGCGACGAGGGCGCTGAGAGCATCCACGGTCTGGACGGGTGTTTTTCCTTCCGCATACACAGCTTCAGGAAAGCCCTGGCGGATGACGCGGTGCGTGTCAGCGAGCACCTGGCCGACACCGGCAAAGGGCAGCGTGCGCAGGCGTTCCAGGGCCTGGTCAGACGAGAGCGTGCCTTGGCTGACTTGGGCGAGAAGGTCGCGGAGTGTGGATTCGTTCATGTGGAGCGTGCTTTGAGCACTTCGTTCATGCTGCCAGTGCGCAAACCGGCGAGATCGAGGGTGATGTAGGTGTAACCGACGGCACGCAGCGCGGCGGTGATTTTCTCGCGCTGCTGCAAGGCGCGCATCAAATCCGCCTCGGGCACCTCCAGCCGTGCCACATCGCCATGATGGCGCACGCGCAGCTCACGAAAGCAGAGGTCAAACAGCGCGGCCTCGGCCCGCTCGATCTGCGAGAGCAGTTTCGGCGTCACGCTGGTGCCATAGGGCACGCGGGAGGCGAGACAGGCAGCGGCGGGTTTGTTCCAGTTTGGCAGGCCGAGGGCTTTCGCCGCCTCACGCACGTCTTTTTTGCTGAAACCGAGATCGTACAGCGGGCTGAGGATTTTCAGCTCACGCGCGGCGGCGCGACCGGGGCGCACATCCAGCGTGTCCTCGGCGTTCATGCCATCCAGCACATGCGCGATGCCGTTTTGCTCCGCAAACTGCCGCAGAGCGCGATAGACGTGGTCCTTGCAGAAGTAACAGCGGTTCGGCGCGTTCGCCTGATACGCTGGATCGTTGGTTTCTTCCGTCGGCAGCAGTTCAAGGCGTGCGCCGAGTTGTTGCGCCAATGTGACGGCCTCGTCTTTCTCGCTTTGCGGCAAACTGGGCGAGACGGCGAGCAGGGCGACGACATGTTCACTCCCCAGCGCATCCAGCGCGGCTTTCAGCACGAGCGTGCTGTCCACGCCGCCTGAATAGGCGACGGCAACACGTTCAAGAGGCCGAAGATGCGTGTGCAGCTTTTCAATCATAAGGCTGGCATGAGGTTTTTTTGAAACTTCGGCGCCAATGTGCGTACAAGTTCAAGAAGCATGGTGACGGTTTCCTCGTCGCTCCGACTACGCTCGCCGGAAATCTCGGGCGGCAGCCCCTGGGTGACACGGGCCATGACGGAAGGATAGGCCCAGCGATGGTTCACATTGCGCAGCACGTTGTCACGAAAGGTGAGAAACTGGCGCTCAAAATTGCTGGGGGTGCTGACATCCGCACCGACATACCAGTAAATGTAATGCGCCCGCACCGGCAGCTTGCGTCCGTCATTCAAGAGCACCTCACGCGCGATGGCGAGATCACGCACGTTCAATTCCTGGCCGGAGAGCAGCTTCACGGTGCGAACCTGCGAACCCACCAGCGTCCAGCCCTGGCCGTCGAGACACACCTCGGGGCGATGGATGCTGCGGCTGTCATGCCCGGCGATGACGAGCGAGGCATGGGCTTGATCGCGTTGCGCCACCGCACGTCCGGGGGTGTGGTAAGCGCGTTTCACGATGATGGTGTCGGCGGGCAACAGCTCGCGCTCCTTGTCGCTGGGAGCTTCGGTTTCGCCCACGAAACGGCCCGCCACCATCGGCAGCTCGGCCAGCACTCCCGCCTCATCGCCCCCTTTCACGGGAGGCGAGAACCGGCAGAGCAGCACGGTCATGCCGCATAGCGCGAGGAGGATGAAGGCGCGGACGATCATGGCGCGGAGGAAACGACCTGACGGGTGACAACACGGGCGCGTTTGAAACCAAGACCGCCACACAGGCGGTCCAGCAGCCAGGAGGCCGCTTGCAGCAGCAGCAAGGCCACGAGAAAGACCAGAATGCCCGTCAGCTCATGGAAAGCGGAAACTTCTTTCTCCGCGTCGCCAATGGCCCAGTTTTGGCCGAAGGCCATTGCCGCGAAGATCAAAACGAGAATGCGCGTCATGTTGGCGAGGATGGCGATGGGCAGGATCGTGCTGAAAAGCGCCAGCCTGCGCCCAAGCGACCGCTGACGAAAATAACTGAACAAGGCGCCCACCACGAGCAGCGCGAAGAGCGAGCGCATGCCCGAGCATGGCGCGGCGATGCCCACGCTAAACAACTCGCCCGCTTTCCGCCCAAGCTCGAGATTCGGCATGGATTGCAGCGCGGTGCCGGCCACCAGCGAATCGACCCCGACGGTGTTCAGCACGAAACCCGTGGTCTTCACCATCATCAGCCGCATCTGATAGCCGATGCTTTCCTCCAGAAACGGCAGCGGCCACAGGAAGCCGAGCATGAGCCACGCAAACAGCATCTGACGGCTGCGCGGAGCGCCTTGAAGCCACAGTGAGGCGCCGGCCAGCAGGATCATGATGGAGAGATAACCGCAGTAAAAATTATTGGCGCGAAATCCGGCGAGGTAGAGCAGCAACGCAAAAACGCTGATGAGGAAACCCCAGTGGCTAGATGATAGGGGGGCATGCCTTGTCTGCTCACGCCTCCGCCAGATCAAATAACCGACAATGAATGGCAGCAGCACGCCGTGCTGCCACGTCGGGTCTTTCCAGCGCATCAGCAACTCCTCGAAGATGGTGCGTCGGAAGTGACCATAACCGGCCGCGTACGGTTGCAGGCCGACCAGAAGCAACAAGGCCATGCCGAGTGCCAGCACCAGGAGTGCGTTGAGCAAGACGGTTGTGGAGCGTGACTGCATGAATGATTTCCTCTAAGCCATCAAACGACTGCGGACGATCTGCAAGATCCAGATCGACAAGCGGGCGGGGAAGGCTGCGCAGGCTCCCAGAAATCCGCGATAGAGCACGTCGAGGTGCCATTGAGTGGCGAGACGGTATTTGGACTTTTGGGCGATGAAAGTGTCATGCATGCGCTTCCTCAGGCTCTTTCCACCAGACCAGAACACCTGGGCCACGGGGAGATACGGCTCATGACCGCACAGCCGGATCTGACTGCGGGTGTCGATGCGCAGCTTGAAGCCGTGCTTATGCGCGATGTGAGTGTAGGAGCTGTCTCCCGCATAGTGCGGCCAGCGGCGGTCGTCTGGCAGGCCGATCGTCTCCACCAGCGTGCGTGAGAAGGCCACTTGGTAACCCGCAAGCACATCGGCGGTGTCAAACTCGCCCCCGGTGCTGGGCGCGGCGCGGCGACGCAGTGAATGGCAGCAATGAACCGCGCCATCGACGATGACGGACGAAGACAAGATCATGTCAGGCTGCTGGCGCACGATGCTGCTGATGCGACGAAGGGACGCCTCGTCAGGATGGGTGTCGTCATTGAGCCAGATGAGCACGTCCGCGTTCAATTCGATGGCCCGCTGCATTCCGAGGCGCATGGCTCCGGTCCAGAACAAATCACTTGTACCTTTGACGATGATGACGTGCGGATGCTTTTCATGCACTGATTCCACCGTTCCGTCTGTCGAAGCAGAATCCACCAGGATGATGCGCCAGTCGGGGAGCGAGGCGCACCACTTCAGCAGGTCGAGACACTGCAAGGTATGACTGCGGCGATTGTACACCGGAATGATGATGCAAGTCAGCGGTGTTGCGGGGGTGCTCACAGAGATTTCAAAAAGTCCGCGTGAATTTGCGCCACTTTTTCGTGCGTGTACTGCCCCCTGACCCGGCGGGACTGCGCCAGTTGCCGTTCTTTGAAAAAAGACGGCTCATTGCAGCAACGACGCACCAGACCAGCCAGCGCAGGCACATCCCCGACCGGGAAAATCATGGCCGGGTCGCCGATGACTTCTGGAATCGCGCCGGAGTCTGATCCGGCCACCGCGACGCCGCAGGCCATGGCCTCCACCAGGATGTGACCGAACTGCTCCTCCCAGCAGTTTCCATCCTCATGGTAGGGATGACTGCCGAGCACCAGCAAATCCATGATTTGCAAATGTCCGGCGACCTGCTCATGGGAAACCTTGGGCAGCACATGCAGCCACGGCTCGGCCTGGGAGATTTTTTCCAGCTCATCCCGCAGCCTGCCGCCGCCCATGAGCGCCACATGCACATCGCGACTCATTCCGCCTTCCGCGCGCAACTGCCGCACGGCGGCCACGAGATCACGAATGCCCTTCTCCTTGACCAAACGCCCGGCAAATCCGGCGACGAAGGCCTCCGGCGGAATGCCATGCTTCAGACGCAGCGCACGTCGTGTTTCCTCGCTGCGCACGGGCGCGTGGTCCACGTCCACGCCGACTTGGGTGCAGACCAGCACGCGTGAGGCCTCCATGCCCGACTCACGGAGAATCTGCCCGGCCGCCACATTGCCAGCGATCCAGAAGTCGAGCCAGCAGGCGGAGAGCCGATAAACCGGCTCCAAAATCCACCCTTTCAAACCCGGCCTGCGCAGATTTTCCCAGGTGAACTCTCCGTACCGTCCCACTTTGCCGGACAGACGCGCCAGCAGGAATGACTGCCACTTCACCGGCAGCCACGGCTCGGCCTCCACAAGAACGTAATCCCAATGACGCTGACGAAACACGGCCCACAGGCCGCGGTAGATGAAACGGTTCCACGACACCTTGCCCAGGATCGGCAGCCTGAGACGAAAATCCGGCGCCTGTGACGTGCTTGCATCCTCAGGGCGTGGCGGCAGGCCGGAATCCGCGTGGGAGACGGTGACGCACAGCACCTCAAAGTGCGCGTTCAGCGCCGCAAGCTTTTTGGCATGCTCGTCGATCGCGTAGGTGTGCGAGATGATCAGCAGGCTGGGGCGGACGTCGTTCATGCAGTGTGATGAGCTTCCAACAGCAGGTCGCCAAGGCGTTGCGCGTAAGTGGCAGAGTCCACCGCGTGCTTGAGGGAGGTTCCCGTCGGCTTCCATCTGCCTTCCACAAACTCAGCCAGCACTTGGGCGATCTGCCCGGCGTCGAATTCGAGCAGGCGGCCGTTGACGCCGTCTTCCAGGATCATTTCGGAACCGTGATGAGGGGTGAGGAAGAGCGGCAGGCCGCAGGCGGCGGCCTCGACCTCGACCAAGGCGAACGCCTCGGAGTAGGAGGGAAACAGCAGGGCGTCAGCAGCCGCGAAGTACCTCTCCACATCGGGAACCATGCCGGTGAAGGTGATCCAGTCTTGATCCGCGCCGATTTCCTTTCGCAGTGAGTTGAGACGCTCCTCACGACCGCCAATGACGAGAAGACAGGCTTCTGGATGACTTTGGCGGAGACGGCGCAACGCCTCGACCGCGAGGAAAAAACCTTTGCGACGGTAATGACCGGTGCTGACGAAGATGAAAACGCGCCGGGTTTCGTCGTAGCCGAGCTTCGAGCGCATGGCAGCACGAAATTGATCGCGCACACCGGGATGGAAGCGCTGCGGATCGTAGCTGTTCGGCAGGACTTGAATGGGAATGCGCGGATTTTCAGCGCGCATGTCATCAGCGACGGACTGGGAGACGCAGACGAGTTTTCGAGCCGTGGTTTGGCGCAGGAACGAACGTGCGCGGCGGAGATTGAGCTTGTTGATGATGCTCTCGACGAGATCTCGCAGCGAGTGGATGCCGAGCAGTCGCTGACGTTTCTCCCAGTCAACCTGGGAGAAGTGAACGTGGCAGACATCGCAGGCTTTGTGATACCAGGCGATGCTGTAAATCACATCCGGTCTCGGTTGTTTCCGCACTTTGAACAGCCACCACGCGCGCCAGAAGACGAGCCAGGAGAAGACAAAGCCGCCGAGGAGACGCACATCGCCGATGCGCGGCAGTTTGCGAATGGTGGCGGGCAGGTGGTCATCGCAAGTCCAGCACCAGACCTCGGTTTCGATGCCACGCTCTTTCCATGCCGCGAGTGAACTCACCACGCCTTTCATGGACGGGCTGGAGAGGTTCATGTTGGGGTCGATGATGAGGAGTCTCACGGAAATGGTGAGAGGTGCGAAGTCAGAAGCAATGCATCGAAGCTCTCACTCATGACGAAGCTGCTTCTGGAACAGCATGAGAATGCCGAAGGGCATTCCGGCACGGCGCTGTTCGTCGCCGAGGTGCGTTTCGGCATCAATACTGGCAACGGGGAGGAAAACCCCGCGTAGCGGCAGCTTCCAGGCGCGAAGCAAGCGGTCCGTGGTAGCGCGGGTGAGGAAGTAATCAGTATGCAGCGGATTGAGGCCGTGAGGAGCAAAAAGCACCGTCAGATCCTCGGCGGTGTAACCTTCACGGCAGTGGCCGTCGTTGGGAAAGGGCTCGGGGGGATGCGGTACGGTGATAAGCGCGTAACCGCCAGGCTTGAGGATGCGGCAGAGCTCAGCGGCGGCTTTTTCATGATCCTGGATGTGCTCGATGACCTGCGTGCTCATCACCATGTCCACGCTTTCATCGTCGAGCGGGATTTCGAGCAGCGAGCCGCGCATCAACCGAGCTCGAGGATCGTTGCCGAGGTTTTCCTGAAGGCGCTTGAAGTTGCTGGCGTCGAATTCGAGGGCGATGACCTTGCTGGCAAAACCTGCGGCCAGCGCACGGCGTAAAAACTCGCCCGAACCGGCTCCGCCATCGAACAGGGTCTGTGCCGGAGGCACCTTGGCAAAGGCCTCGCGCAAACGCGACCATTCGACGCGGTAGCGAAGCGTGTTGGCCGTGAGGAAATGGCGACGCAGAATGGAGCGGATGAAGTTCATCGTGTTTTGTGCGCGAGCACCGCGATGTGCGAGGCTGTCCAGAAGGGATTGGGCCCGCTGGGACGCGTGGTCAGCAGATGGCAGTCACTGCCCAGTGCGCGTAGGAAGGGCATGTCGTCAAAGAGTGAATAGGAATAGTGGACTCCATCCCCAGGGCTGTATTTCCAAGGCTTGAAGCCGTTTTTGACGAACTGAAAAATCCGCCAAAGGCCAAAGGCGCGGAGCGTGTGACTGAAAAGGCGCTGAGGGAGGGGGCCACAGCCGAAATTGTTCGTGTCGGAGATGAAGACGGCACGGCGAGCGACGCGGAACATCTCTCGCAAGGCGGCCCGGGACGCGGGGAGATGATGCATGACACCAAGGGCGAGAACGCAGTCGAATTCGCCATCGGCAAAAGGAATCCGGCAGGCGTCGCCAGCGATAAGCGAGGAGGGTGAGACACCTTTCTCATGCGCTTTCTGACGCAGTTCTGCGACGGGCTCGATGCCGGCGACACGCGCTGTTGGGAACTGGAGCTGGAGCTGGAGCATGCCACGTCCTGTGCCTGCACCGACATCAAGGAAGGACTTGAGGTCAAGATCAACGGCCATGCCCTTTAACCAGGCGAGCGCGAAGTCGTGCTCAGGCTCGTTGACGCTAATGTGGCCCGCGTCGTAATCAGCGGCAGTGGTCCGGTAATAGTCGCGCTGGAGATCGACGGCTGTCATCGGTGGGATTGGTGACGAAAATCTGCCTGCTTGTGACCGACGGCCGGCGGTGGAACAGGCATGGATGATTCCTCTGTTGGCGGCAAATGCCCGGCGGCATCGTAGAAGCCAAGAACGGCCGCGCACGAAAGCCAAAAGAAGACGTTGACCGGAAACACCGTCATGACGTTCCCGCTGATGGCAGCGACCAGAAGGATGGAGAAAGCAATAGAGATCATGGCCGAGGCAAGCTGCCGCCTCCTCAAGTCCTTGATCTTCCAGGCTTGTTTGTGAAACCAGCGCAACATTAGCACGAGCACGACCAGAACCACCACCAGGGCGATGATGCCGTGACGCATGAGTATCTCGGAGATAGGATCGTGGTAGTGATACATGCCGTTTCCGTCCTCAGCAGCGCCATGGCCAAAGAGGGACCATGCCTTGGGATTCATCAGAACGTTGGAGAACCCAGAAAGCCGGTCCCAGTAAGTGCCGACGATGAGCATCCGGGAGATGAACGCCCCCGAGCCACCCAGGGCAAGAGCATACTCGTTGATGACATCCAGCTGCTCGATCAACCAGCCGGAGGAAACGACGAGCAATAAAAAAGCGCCGATCACGGTGATATAAAAAGCCTTGGTTCGCACATGTGACGCGAAACACCATGTGCCGATCAAGGCGGCGGGCAGGATAAGGAGCGCCGAGCGGCTCGTGGAGGCGATCAACCCGGCGAAATGCGCCACGAAACAGAACAACGCGAACACACGTCCTATGGGAGAACGGCCGTTTTGTTCACGATACATGAACCCCAGAAGCAAACTGGACACGGCGAGCACGGCGGCGACGATGGAGAGGGCAGTCGCTGAATTCAGAGTCGAGAAGGCTCGAACGTCGTTGGTGTAGAGCTGCTTGATCTCAATGCTGAGACCACTGAGCAGATATTCGACCTCGAAATCAGCGAATCCATTGACTTGCTGGAACACACCGTAGATGGAAACCGGCAACCATGTGATCACCAGCGTTCGCCAGAGCATAATTAGGTCGTTTTTACCACGCAGGAGCATCGGAACCACAAAAAGCAGGAGTGAGTAGAGCCCGTTGTTGGCGATGCTTTGCAGGACGCCATTGAGCCCCGCGCCGCTCTGCGTGACCGCGATCGCCGCGGCGAGGAGCATGAGGAAGATGCCGACAACGAGCAGCAGCCAATCGCGTCCGGAGATGCGGCGCGATCCCATCAGCCCGCTGAAGACGAGCGCCACCACCACACCGGAAAACATGGCGGGTGTGATGCCGAGGACGAATTTCAAATCCTCCTGAGTGACACGGCCGCCGACGACGAGGAGGCGCTTGAGAAGGTCGTTGTAGCCACAGAAGATCATCCAGATGTGAAAGCCAAGGCGCGGCGCGGCCAGAGATAGCAGAAAGCCGCCGACCATGAGGTACATGGACATCTGGCCGATGGTGTTGCCTTCGGTGAGCAAGACCGAGGCAACAGCATACAAACCGCCAAGCATGAGCATGGCGATGACGGCTGTAGCACCTGGATTGCCGCGATTCATGGATGTGACTGAGTGCCGAGGAAACGTGCATGCCGCAGACGCGCACGAGTGTCTCGCAGGAGATGCGGAAGACGGATGAGACCGTGCAGCATGAGGCCGGTAAGATCACGCGTGGCGGCCATGCAGGGCGTGCTGACCACCCAGGCGGCGCTGTAGGCGATCAAGGTGGCCCACGCGGCCCCTAGACCACCGTGCGCAGGAATCCAAAGCCAGTTCAGCACGATGTTGATGATGAGAGCGGCGGCCACGGCCGGGATGTTGGCCCAAAGTTTGCCCTCGATGGTGAGATACTGCGTCCTGACGATGCCCAGCGCGAAAGGAATGAGCGCCCAGGCATGCACGGTGAGCATCGGAGCCGCAGGGAGGAAGCCGGAGCCAAACAACAGGCTCACCAGCCACCCGGAGGTGAACACAATGCCAAGAGCGATCGGCAGGGTGATGGCAAGGCTGACCCCGAAGTAGTCGGCCACACGGTCACGATAATCCGGCGCTCCGGACTGCTTCCGCTGCATGAGCGGCGGCAGCATGAAGCCGGCAAGCATCATCGGGATGAAGTAGGCGACCTCGGAGATGCGAACGGCGGCGCTGTAATAACCAGCCTCGGTCTCACCACGCATGGCCTGCACCATGACCGCGTCCAGACGCAGCAGCATGAGCAATGTGAGCTGGGTGGCGATCTCATACCACGACTCGCGCAGCAGACGGAAGGAGAGGATTTTTTCCCAGCGCCACGTCCTCCAGGCACCCCCAAGCTGATGGTAGCGGGCAAACAGAGCCGCCGCGGTCACGAGACATTCGATGATGAAAGTGAGCGCAAAGAACCACAGCGGCGCATGCCACAGGATGCCCGCCACGATGGCAACGACGCTCAGTGTGAAGCCGCCAAACTGGCACCAGGTGGCCGCCGGCATGTGACGCTCGGCCTCAAACCATGCGAGCACATCCGTGGCGGCATGCGTGAGCAGAGCGAGGCCGTAAATGAGCAGCAGCGAGGCATGCGCGGGCTCGAAGACGAGCGCATACGCGGCCAGCGCGGCAAAGAGCGCGATGCCAGTGGTGAGACGCGTGTAAAAGCTGGAGCCCATCAGCGCGGCCTGGTCCGCCCCCTCACGCAGCA
>Ga0209573_1005411_pt1 | contig 11555 bp, 12 predicted proteins | sample TNRBio252014_DNA_FD_185870 | JGI IMG/M metagenome (GOLD analysis project Ga0209573, IMG submission 185870) | Wastewater treatment Type I Accumulibacter community from EBPR Bioreactor in Madison, WI, USA - TNR Reactor_6/25/2014_ DNA (SPAdes)... | ecosystem: Engineered > Bioreactor > EBPR >...
TCAGTTAGTTGAAAAACTGTCCGAACCATTGATATTTGTTCCCTTTAATATATCCTGGAAGTATACAAGAAAAGGAAAACAAAACTATCTGTATCAGTGGAGTAGGTAGTAACAAACCGTTCCACGTTTTGATGACAAATATCATACCATGCCTTGATTCTCTCGAAAAAACTCAATGTTTCCCCTTCTATGCCTACACCGAGGACGGTCAAAACCGACGCGAAAATATTACCGATTGGGCATTGATTCATTTTTGCCACCACTACCGTGATTCGGCTATTGGAAAATGGGACATTTTTCATTACACCTACGGACTGCTGCACCATTCCGACTACCGCCGAAAATACGCCGCCAATCTCCGCCGCGAATTGCCGCGCATTCCCCTGGTCCCTGATTTTTGGGCCTTCGCCCGCGCTGGCCAGGCTCTCGCCGAATTGCACGTTCACTACGAACAGCAACCGGCTTATCCGTTGAAAATCCAGGCAACGGCGCAACCGCTACGGTGGGACGTGCAAAAAATTAAGCTCAACAAGGAAAAAACCGCGCTGATTTACAACGAAACCCTGACGCTGGCCGGCATTCCACCGGGAGCGTTTGACTATCGGCTCGGCAACCGCTCGGCGCTGGACTGGATCATTGACCAATACCAGACCAAAACCGACCCACGCAGCGGCATCGTCAACGATCCCCATCGCCCGGACGAACCGCGCTACATCATCGAATTGATCCAAAAGGTGATTTACGTCAGCGTCGAAACGGTGAGAATCATCGAGGCATTGCCGAGACTGGCGGATTGAATCGAATCAAAGGGGAATCCATGTATAAATCCGGTAAGTATTCATGACATTCCACGACTCCAAGCACTGGCCCGACTACTGGCGCCGACTGCGCGAGGCACTGCTGAATCCGCGCGTCGATGACCGATCGCTGGAGGCGGCGCTGCGCGCGGCGCGGGCGCGACAACCGCTGCCGGTATTGTGGCTGATCGGCAAGGCCCAGGCCGGCAAGACTTCGATCATCCGGGCGCTGACTGGCAGCGAAACCGCTGAAATCGGCAACGGGTTCCAGCCCTGCACTCGCACCGCCCGATTTTACGATTTTCCGACCGAGGCCCCGGTGGTGCGCTTTCTCGACACCCGCGGCCTGGGCGAGGTGGCCTACGATCCCACCGACGACATCCGCTACTGCGAATCGCAAGCCCACCTGCTGCTCGGGGTGATGAAAGCGACCGACATTCGCCAGGATGCCGTGTTCGAGGTGCTGCGCGCGGTGCGCCGCCGCTATCCCGAATGGCCGGCGCTGATCGCCCAGACCGGCCTGCACGAGGCTTATCCGCCCGGCGGCGAGCATCTTCTGCCCTATCCCTACGATCGCGAACCATGGCCGCCCCAGGTTCCCGCCGATCTCGCCCGCGCCCTGACCGCGCACCGCGACCGGCTGGGGGCGCTGCCCGGTTCGGCCCTGGTGTGTTGGGTTCCCATCGACCTGACCTTGCCCGAGGACGGCTACGAACCGGCGAATTACGGCCTGGACGCGCTCTGGACCGCGATTGAAGCGGTCTCAACTCTGGGCTTGCAGGCCAGGCTGCGGGGCGACGCCGGGATTCGCGATGTCTACGACCGCGCCGCCCACCCCCACATCGTCGGCCACGCGCTGGCCGCCGCCGGCGTCGGCGCGCTGCCGCTGGTGGATTTGGTCGGGGTGCCGGCGGTGCAGGCTAATTTGCTGCGCGTGCTCGCCAAATTGTATAAGCAGGACTGGAAGGTACCGATGGCGTCCGAATTTCTCGGCCTGCTCGGCGCGGGCATCGGCATCGGCTACCTGGCGCGAACGGTCGGTCGGGAACTGATCAAGCTCGTGCCTTGGTTGGGGCAGACGGTCGGCGCGGTTTGGGGTGCGACCGCCAGCGGCGCGACGACCTACGCCCTCGGCAAGGCCGCCGGCTACTACTTCGCCAGCCGGCGGCGACACAGTCTGGTGGATGCCGAGGCGCTGCGCCGGGTTTACGCCGAGGCGCTGACCAGCGGCGCGAACCTTTTGAAAGTACCGCCGGGGGAAGATCGGTCATGAAAACCCTGTTCGACCGGCTCGATCGCCTGCGCGTGCTGGCGCTGCTGCTGTGGGCGCTGCCGGTCGCCGCGCTGGTTCCACTCGGGCTGTTCTGGCTGTGGCGGGCGGAGGCCCTGCCCTGGTGGCTGCTGGCCATGGTGTCGTGCAGCGCCGCCGGCTACGGTTTGCAGCGCTGGCTGCGGCGGCGCGACCGCCAATTGCTGGCCGGGGCGGCGACCGGTCCCGATCCGGGCTGGCCGCCGAAAGCGGAGGACGCCTGGGTCGTGGTCGAGCGGTTGGCGGAGGAGGCGAAGCCGGAGGATTGGCCGCTGAACGAGGGTGAGCGATGGTGGACGCTCGGCCAAAACACCCTGGAAGTCGTCGCCCGCTACTATCACCCGAAACAGGAGCGGCCACTGCTGGAACTGACCGTGCCGCATACCCTGCTGATCATCGAACGGGCCAGCCGCGACCTGCGCGCCGCCGTGACCGATCACATCCCCCTCAGCCACGGCCTGAGCCTCGGCGATTTGCTTCGCGCCTGGCGCTGGAAGGATGCCGCCGAACGGTTGCTGAACATTTATCGGGCCGGACGACTGGTGGTCAATCCGGCCGATGCGCTATTGAGCGAGGCTTGGGGCCATCTGCGCGGCCAGGCTTACGGCGCGGCCTGGATCGAGTTGCAGCGCTGGCTGCTGCGCGAGTACGTCCGCAAGGTGGGCTATTACGCCATCGAGTTGTACAGCGGGCGGCTGACCTTGACCAATACGCCGACGCCCGAACCGATCACGGCTGAAAACCCGGTAACCGAGCCATTGCGGATCGTGGTGTTGGGCCGGGCCAACGCTGGCAAGTCAAGTTTGATCAACGCGCTGTTCGGCCAACTGACCGCCGCCACCGACGTGCTGCCGGACACCACGGCGGAATTGACGCCCTACCGGCTGGAACGCGGCGGGCTGGACGCGGCGCTGATTTTCGACACGCCGGGCTGCGATACCGAACTGCTGAGCAGCAAGGCCCTGAAACAAGCGGTGCTGGACGCCGATTTGCTGCTCTGGGTGTGCGCCGCGCATCGCCCGGACCGACAAATCGAGCGGGACACGCTGGATGCCGTGCGCCGCTGGCAGGCCGAACGGCAGGATCGCCGTCCCCCGCCACTGCTGGTCGTGGTCAGCCACATCGACCAGTTGCGCCCGCCGCGCGAGTGGCAACCGCCTTACGATCTGCGCGATCCGCAGAGTACGAAGGCGGTCAATATCCGCGCGGCAATGGAAACCGTGGCGGCGGATCTGGCGGTTTCCATCGCGGCGGTCATTCCGGTTTGTCTGGCCGGGGGGCGGATTTACAACGTGGACGATGCATTGTGGGCGGCGTTGCTCGACCAGCAGGACGAGGCGGGCAAGGTTCGGTTGCTGCGCTGTCGGGAGCAGCGGAAACGGGCCGAGAACTGGACGCTGCTGCGCCGGCAACTGACGAACACCGGGCGGTGGCTGCTGAATCTGCCGGGGCGGATGCGGGAATGAGGCTTCGGCCCGCCGGCGACGACCATGCCGCGCCTCGTTCATAACCTGCTCCGCGTCGGGTTGAGCCTGGGCGTCATCCTGGCGCTGATCCTGCACGCCAATAGCGTCTATCCGCTGGCGCTGGTCAGCCAATTGGAACTGTTCGCCTACGATACCCGGTTGCGGTTGACGATGCCGGGTGGGGTGGACCCACGCATCGTCATCGTGGACATCGACGAAATCAGCCTGCGGCGGGAAGGGCAATGGCCTTGGTCGCGGCAACGGTTGGCGCGGTTGGTGGAGGTCCTGTTCGCCGATTATCGCATCCAGTTGCTGGCGTTCGACATCGTGTTCGCCGAAACCGAGCGCGATTCGGCGACGACCGTGCTGGAAACCCTGGCCCGGGGCGCGCTGCGCGAGGATGCCGCCTTTCAGCGGGAATGGGCGCTGCTGCGCCCGACGCTGGCCGGCGATGTCCACTTCGCCGCCAGTCTGCGGGAGCGGCCGGTGGTGCTGGGCTATTACTTCACCCTGCCGGGGCAGCAAGGCCAGGACCTGCGCCTCGGGCAACTGCCCGTCGCCGCCGCACCGATCACCGCCCTGGCGGGCGCTCCCAACCCCTTTGCCGTGGCCAGCGGCTACAGCGCCAGCTTGCCGTTGTTGCAGGCCAGCGCCCGAAGCGGCGGATTTTTCAACAGTCCACTGGTGGATGCGGATGGACGGTTTCGCCGGCTACCCCTGTTGCTGAGCCATGACGATCAACTTTACGAGCATTTCGCGCTGGCGGCGGTGCGAACGCTGCTGGGCGGACCGCCGCTGGAGTTCGTGACCGGCGCCGGCTATCGCGATGTCCCCCACGGCCGGCGGGTGGAAGCGGTGCGGGTCGGCGGCGTGTTCGACGTCCCGGTGGATGCCCAGGGCGCGGCGTGGGTGCCCTACCGGGGGCCGCGGGGCAGTTTTCCCTATCTTTCCGCCAGCGCGGTGCTCCACCGGCAGGTGGAGCCCCAACGGTTAGCCGGCGCCATCGTGCTGGTGGGGGCCACCGCCGCCGGTCTGACCGATTTACGGGCCACGCCGGTGCAAGACATTTATCCGGGCGTCGAGATCAACGCCAATCTGATGGCCGGGATTCTCGACCAAAGCATCAAGTACCAGCCCGTGTTTGTCCGGGGTCTCGAAAGCCTGCTGCTGTTGCTGCTGGGCGGATTGGGGATCGCGCTGGGTTTTTTGCCGCCGCTCCGGGCCTTGCTGGGCGCGTTGGTGCTAGCCGCCGTCACGGTGGGCCTGAATCTGTACGCCTGGCAACGGTTGAACTGGGTAATCCCGTTGGCCCCGGCGCTGGTATTGCTCGTGCTGTCGTATCTGTTGCACAGCAGCTACGGCTATTTCGCGCAGACCCGCCGCGAGCAGCGGTTGGCGCGGCTGTTCGGCCAGTACGTGCCGCGCGAGCTGGTGACGGAGATGAGCCGGCGGCCGGGCAGTTACGCGCTGGGCGGGGAAAGCCGGGAGATGACGGTGCTGTTCAGCGACATTCAGGACTTCACCCCCCTCTCGGAAACGCTGGAGCCGCGCCAGTTGACCCAACTCATGCAGTTCATTCTCACCCCGTTGACTCGGGTGATTCACGAGCAGCGCGGCACGGTGGACAAGTACATCGGCGATGCCATCATGGCGTTCTGGGGGGCGCCGCTGCCCGATCCCGCTCATGCCCGCCATGCCGTTCGCGCGGCGCTGGCGATGCAGGCGCGGCTGGAGGCGTTGGCGCCGGAGCTGGCGGCCCACGGCTGGCCGGCCCTGCGGATTCGTATTGGCGTCAACAGCGGGTTGATGAGCGTCGGCAACATGGGTTCGGAATTTCGCATGGCCTACACCGTGCTGGGCGACGCGGTCAACTTGGCGGCGCGGCTGGAAAGCGCCGCCAAGCAATATCGGGCAGCCATCGTGCTGAGCGAAACCACCCGCGCCGCCGTTCCCGAACTGGCCTGCCGGGAGTTGGATCGCGTGCGAGTCAAGGGCCGCGCCCAGCCCGTGACCCTGTTCGAGCCGCTGGGGCTGGCGGACGCACTGACCGATGCGCTGCGGGAGGAACTGGCGCTGCATGAACAGGCGCTCGTCGCCTATCGCGCCGGCGATTGGGAGTTGGCCGCCGCCCGGTTCGAGGCGTTGCGAATCCGACAGCCGGAACGGGCCTTGTATACACTTTATCTGGAACGGATCGCCCGTTTGCGCACCCATCCGCCCGCCGTTTGGGATGGCGTCTTCGCGCTCACCGAAAAATGACCATTTACTCCCACTCCCCGCGCCCGTTGGCGGGAGAGAGGGGTTGGGGATATAGAGTCGTCTTGGAGGATCGTTGTCATGTCGCGTTGCAAAATCTGGTGGATCGCAGGGATCGTCGGCTGGCTGTTCGCCGCGGTGGGGTATGCGGCGCCCAAAACGGAAGTGGCGGGCTACGTCACCCGGGTGCGGGGCGAGGTGGTCAGCGAAGCCGCCACTGGCCGGCAAATGCTGGCGCTGGGTCATGTCCTGTATCTTGGCGACCGCATTGTGACCGGGACCGACGCCCGGCTGGAGGCCCGGATGCGGGATGGCATGGTCATCACCCTGGGTGAGAAGACCGAGTTTGTGGTTCGGCAGGTCATGGGCGTGACCCCGAACAGCAATAACTCGATCTTCGAACTGGCCAAGGGAGTGTTCCGGTCCGTCACCGCCCAGGCCGAAGCGAAACCGCAACCCAGGGAACCTTGTCGGGTGGAAACGCCGGTGGCGACCATCGGCATTCGCGGCACCGAGCTGTGGGGCGGTTTCAACCTGCTCGACGCTGGCGCGCGCACGCTGGACGTGGTGATGCTGGAAGGCAAGGGCGTGTATGTCGAAAGCGCGGGGAAACGGGTGGAGTTGAAGCGGGCCGGGGAGGGCACCATGGTGAAGGGCGCCGGTCAGGCTCCGATGCTCACCAAGGTATGGAAAGAGGAAAAACTCCAGGCGGCACAACGCACGGTGGCGTGGTAGCGAGGAACCTGACGGTGGTGTTTGGGGTCCGAGAGTGGTCTTTGGAGGCAATCATGGTAGAACAGGGCAACTTGCCGAACAGCGCCAAGCCGCTGGCGAATCCAATCGCGGTGCTGCGGGAAGAGTTTGACGACTGGGCGGTTCTGTTCAACCCCGACACCGCCGAGGCCGTCTGCCTCGACCCCGTCGGCGTCGCGGTGTGGAAGCGCCTCGACGGTCAGCGCACGCTGGAGCAAATCGCCCGCGAGCTGGAGGACGACTTCAGCGAGGTGCCCGCTACGGCCGCACAGGACCTGCGCACGTTTGTCGCCGACCTCGCCAGAGACGGCTTCATCGGCTACGAAGTGATGGGCGCTGCTTAGATGGGCGCTCCCGCCGCCACGCCCGGCGCGGCGCCGTTGATGCGCACCCCACGCACGGTACACATTGATCTGACCGCAAGCTGTAATCTGCGCTGCCGCTATTGCTATTTTTTCAACAACCCGGCGGTGGACTACCGCGATTTGCCGACGGAAGAATGGCTGGCGTTTTTCGCGGAACTGGGCGCGCTGAAGGTGATGAACGTCATCTTGGCGGGCGGCGAACCGTTCAAGCGCCCCGATCTGCCGGCGTTGCTGGAAGGCATCGCCCGTCACCGGATGCGGTTTGCGCTGCTGTCCAACGGGGCGCTGATCGAAGAGGGGATTGCGGCCTTCATCGCGGCCACTCGCCGCTGCGATTACGTGCAGGTGTCGGTGGATGGGGCGTCGCCGGCGGCTCACGACGCGGGCCGTGGGCGCGGGTCGTTCCAAGGCGCGGTGCGCGGCATTCGCGTGTTGCAGCGGCATGGCGTTCCGGTGACGGTACGCGTCACGATCCACCGCCACAATGTCCATGACCTGGACAACATCGCGCGCCTGCTGCTGGAGGAACTGGGCCTGCCCGGTTTCAGCACCAATGCCGCCGGCTATTTGGGCAGTTGCCAGCGGCACGCCGATGAACTGTTGCTGACCACCGCCGAGCGGCATGAAGCGATGACCGCGCTGTTGCGGCTGGCGGCGCGTTATCCGGGGCGCATTCAGGCCAGTGCGGGACCCTTGGCCGAGGGGCGGACGTGGGCGCGAATGGAAGCTGCGCGCCGGGACCACGCGCCGCCGTTCGCCCACGGTGGGCGGCTCACCGGCTGCGGCTGTCCCCGGAGCGAGATTACGGTACGGGCCGATGGGGTGATCGTGCCCTGCTCCATGCTGGCGCATCTCGAACTGGGACGCATCCAGCGCGATTCCCTGGCGGAAATCTGGCGTAACGCGCCGGCGCTCGGGGCGTTGCGCGCCCGGTCTGTCATTCCATTGCGCGATTTCGCGTTCTGCGCCGGTTGCCCCTATACCGCGTATTGCACCGGCAACTGTCCGGGATTGGCCTACGCCCTGACCGGTCAGGTGGATCACCCCAGCCCGGATGCCTGCCTGCGGCGGTTTCTGGCGGACGGTGGGCGACTGGACCCGATCATGGCACCGGCGGCGTGGTTGGAGTGACGCCGATGGACAACGCTTTCTCACTGAATACACTGTATTTCTATCTCACCGAAGGGTGCAACCTGGCCTGCCGCCATTGCTGGATGACGCCGAAATTCGACGCCGACGCCACGCGCCAGCCGGTGCTGCCAGTCGAACTGTTCGAGACGATCCTGGCCGAGGCGAAACCGCTGGGGTTGACCGGCGTGAAACTGACCGGCGGCGAGCCGTTGCTGCACCCGCGCATTCTGGATTTGCTCAAGATCGTGCGGCGTGAGGAGCTGACGCTGACCATCGAAACCAACGGTGTGCTTTGCACCCCGGCGCTGGCGGCGGAAATCGCCAGAGCGCGACAGCCGTTCGTGTCGGTGAGCCTCGATGGCGCGGATGCCGCCACCCACGATTGGGTGCGCGGTGTTGCAGGTTCGTTCGCAGCGGCTACCCGGGCGGTGCGGGCGTTGGCGGGCGTGGGACTTGAGCCGCAGGTGATTTTCTCGGTGATGCGCCACAATGCGGGGCAGGTGGAGGCGGTGGTGCGGCTGGCTGAAACCTTGGGCGCGGAATCGGTCAAATTCAATGTCATTCAGCCCACGGCGCGGGGCGAAAAACTGCACGCGGCGGAAGAGACGCTGACGATTGCCGAACTGATCGCGCTGGGGCGGCGGGTGGACCGGGAACTGGCCCCCACGACCAAACTGCGATTGTTTTTCGATTACCCGCCCGCGTTTCGCCCCCTGAGCCGGCTGGCCAGCGGCGATGCCTGCGGGCAGTGCGGCATTCTCGGCATTCTCGGCGTGCTGGCGAACGGTCGCTACGCGCTGTGCGGCATCGGCGAAAACGTGCCGGAATTGACCTTTGGCATTGCCGGGCAGGACCGGCTGGAAACAGTATGGCGCGAATCGGCCACGCTCCAGGCGTTGCGGGAAGGGCTGCCAGGACGCTTGGAGGGCGTGTGCGGACGCTGCCTGATGAAGAAAATGTGCCTCGGTTCGTGCATCGCGCAGAACTATTACCGGTCTCACAATCTGTGGGCGCCGTTTTGGTTTTGCGAGGAGGCGGAACGGGCCGGGCTATTTCCAGCGTCGAGGAGTTCTGAACATGTCGGATGAAGCGCGCGCGAGGATGGATTCCACTGAAAACTTAAGACCTAAACCACGCTATCAGCCGCCGCAAGTGATTCGTATGGGCGAGATAGCGAGAGGTCACGGTAATTGTAATTCTGGACCGTCACCTTCGGGTCAGGGCCAGGGCAAGTGTGAAGCCGGGGTAGGCGCCAAAGGCCAGTGCCAATCGGGCATCAGTGGGCGATAGATATGCTGTCATTAGCAGACGGGAGCCAATGGGTTCTCCATATGGTTGATGATGCAGATAAGGAAAGCATCATGCAATTCTGCCTGGCAGCCCGGTTAAGCCCATATTCTTCAGAACCGCGTGCGGTGCGCCGTATGCTTACTTTGGCGCCGTGTGCGGAAAACGTTCTCGAAATCGCTGACGACGCCCGCGCTTACTGGCGGCTGGTCAAACTTTCGACGGCGCTGGCGCGGGCTTTCGTGCCGCATGGGGGTGTACTTCTGCACGGCGCGCTGGCGGAACGGGATGGGCGCGGGGTGCTGCTCGCCGCGCCGGGCGGCACGGGTAAAACCACCGCCAGCAACCGGCTGGCGTCGCCGTGGCGTTCGCTGAGCGATGATATGGCGCTGGCGCTGCGCGACGCTCACGGGCAGTGGTGGGCGCACCCGTGGCCGACCTGGAGCCGTTTTTTACCGGGCGGCCCAGGGGGAGTCTGGGATGTGCAATACGCCGTGCCCTTGCACGCTGTCTTTTACCTGGCACAGGGGGTAGAAGAGCAAGTGGAGCCGCTCGGCGCGGGCCAAGCTACTGTCCGGCTGGTGCAATCGGCGGAACACGCGGCCTATTATTCTTTGATTCCCGAATCATCTATCGAGAAAATCCGCGCCCTCCGCCAGCAGAGCTTCGATCTGCTCTGCGCCCTGGCGCGGGCCGTGCCGGCGTTTGTGCTGCACCTCAGCCTGACCGGCGCATTTTGGGTCGAGATCGAGCGGGCGCTGGGCTGGAACCGCGAATAACCCGATGTCCTCTGCCCATCGCTTCTACGCTGCCTATGCCGGTCCCAGCATGAATCCGACGCTGGTCGAGCCGGAACTGATCGAAATCGAACCGTATTACGACCGACCGGTGCGCGTGGGCGACGTGGTGTTTTTCACCCGGCCTGATGAAGCAGACTTCATCGTACATCGGGTCGTGCGCATCACCGCCGCCGGTCTCCGCACCCGTGGCGATGATAATTCCCAAGATGACGCGGATTGGCTTCAGATTTCAGCCATTCATGGGCAAGTTGTGGCGGCCTGGTGGGGACAACGGCGGCGGGTGATCGCCGGTGGGCGCGCGGGATGGCTGCTGGCGCAGGGGTTGCGCGTGCGCCGCTTCGCCTATCGTCTGATCGCGCGGTCGTTGCGCCGCCCCTATCATGCGCTGGCCCGGTGGGGCTTCATTCGAACTCTGGCCGCGCCCTGGTTCAAACCCCAAGTGATCGCCTTCTCAGGACGCAGCCGTTATACCCGGCAACTGTGGTGGGGCCAGCGCCTGATCGGTAACTATGACGCCCAAGTCCAGCAGTGGCGCATTCGCCATCCCTATCGCTTGTGGGTGGATGCCGCCGCCTTGCCAGCGCCGGCGGGTGGCGGGTATGGCCCGCCCCGTTGGTGGCGTCGGATGGGCGGTATAAGGCGGTATAAGATGGGCGGCGCCTACCCTGCCTGACTGTGCGACGCTTGGCTTTTACGGAGGTTGACATGATGAATCTGGCCGTCCAACCCGCTTTCGATGCCAAGTCTTACCTGGTCTGGGAAGAGCGGCAAGCGGAAAAACATGAATTCATCGCCGGCGAGGTGTTCGCCAGGGCGGAGGCGCGGCGCGAGCATGTGGTCGTGTCTGGCAATCTGGCTGCGGCCTTCAAGCAACGGCTGCGTGGCGGGCCGTGTCAGGCGTATGTCGCCGATTTGAAAGTGCGGGTGGAAGCGGCGGACGCCTTTTTCTACCCGGATGTCGTGGTGTCGTGCGATCCGCGCGATCACGCGGCGAGCCAGTTCATCGCCCATCCGACGTTGATCGTGGAGGTGTTGTCGGAGTCCACCGCCGCCTTCGACCGGGGTAACAAGTTCGCGGCTTATCGCACGTTGCCGTCGTTGCGGGAATACGTGCTGGTGGATATCGAAACGCGCCGGGTGGAAACATTCCAGCGCACTCCGGAAAATGACTGGTTGTTTCACGAATATCTTCCCGGTTGCGGGGAATGCGGTTTCCCTGCGTTGAACGTCTCTATTCCTTTCGACGAGGTTTTTGAGAATGTCGTGCCTCAAGCAGGCTAACTTGAAAATTCCCGAACAGGTGGTCACTCGCCAGATAGGCGACGAGACCGTCCTCCTCAATCTTGAATCCGGGACCTACTTCGGTCTCGATCCGGTGGGCAGCCGCTTTC
>Ga0209573_1005412_pt1 | contig 11555 bp, 9 predicted proteins | sample TNRBio252014_DNA_FD_185870 | JGI IMG/M metagenome (GOLD analysis project Ga0209573, IMG submission 185870) | Wastewater treatment Type I Accumulibacter community from EBPR Bioreactor in Madison, WI, USA - TNR Reactor_6/25/2014_ DNA (SPAdes)... | ecosystem: Engineered > Bioreactor > EBPR >...
GCCCGCTGCGCGTACCCGGGGCTCTCCAGCCGGCTCTGGAGCCGCGCCACGTCCCGCTGCCGTTCGATCAACTGGTCCACCAGCCGCTCCGCCTCCGCCCCCGCGTCCACCGCGTCGGCAAGGTCCGAGAGCCGCAACTCCATCGCCTCGAACGGCACCGCCAGCGTCGCCGCGCCCGGTCCCGCACCCTCCGCCGTCACCGCGCGGAGCCCCGCCAGCGCCGCCACCGGTGCCGCGAACTCCTCCACCAGCCCGCGCACTCCCGACGCCCCGTCGGTGTGCAGCACCACCCTTCGCTTCGGAGGCACGCCCCGCGCCGCCCGCGCCTGGTTGATCGCCCCCACCAGCGCCCGCATCCGCTCCACGCGACCGTCCAGCGCCGCGTCCACCAGCCCCGCGTCGAGCCGAGGCCACCCCGCCCGCGCCAGCAGCCTCGACTCCCCCAGGATCACCCCGGGCACCTCCGCCCGCGCCAGCCCCCGCACCTGCTCGTGGATCGCCTCGGTCACGAACGGCATCACCGGGTGCGCCAGCCGAAGAATCGTCTCCAGCGCCGCCCGCAAAACCGCCCGCTGGGGCGCGCTCCCCGCCACCGTCGGCTTGATCGCCTCCAGGTACACGTCGCAGAAGTCCCGCCACACCAGGTCGTAGAGCGCCTCGGCGTACGCCGAGAACTCGTACCCCTTCAGCGCCGCCTCGCACTGCCCCACCGCTCGCGCCAGCCGCGACAGCATCCACCGATCGATCGGCGCCGACTCGCCGCCTCCGCCCCCGGCGCCCGCCTCACCCGGCGTCGGCAGCATCGAAAGCGTGAACCGCGCCGCGTTCCACAGTTTGTTCGCGAAGTTCCGTCCAAGATCAAACTTGCTCGACGTGTTCCGCGCCTGCGGCCTCTCCGCGCTCGCCGGCGCAATCCCGCTGAACGCCCCGTACAGCGTCACCATCCCCTTCCCGCACCCCGGGCAGGTCTGGTCCGGCACGTTCAAGAGCCCATCCGCCTCCGCCGACGCCTGCGCCCGCGTGCTCCGCTTCCATCCGGGCGTGAAGACCTCCCCGCAGTGCGGGCACACCAGGTCCACCGGCATCCGCACGTCCTGCGTGTTGGTCGTCATCTGGCACAGCGTGAACCGCATCGCGTCCGCCCCGTGGCTCGCGATGATGTCCAAGGGGTCCACCCCGTTCCCCAGGCTCTTGGACATCTTCCGGCCCTGCTCGTCCTGGATCATCGCGTGGATGAACACGTCCCGGAACGGCACCGGGCCCCGACCCGCGCCCTCTGCCCCGGCGTCCTGCCCGCGGAAGTAGCGGTTGAACATCACCATCCGCGACACCCACAGCGTGATGATCTCCCGTGCCGTGCACAGCACCGACGACGGGTTGAACGCCGCCAGTTCCTTCGTCGCATCGGGCCAGCCCAGTGTCGAGAGCGGCCACAGCCCCGAACTGAACCACGTGTCCAGAACGTCCTGCTCCTGCTCGCAGAACATCAGCCCCGCCACCAGTGCCGACGCCGGCTCGGCGCACCGGGAGAGCCCCGCCGCCGCCAACTCGTCGCGCACCACCCCCGAGACCACGCCCTCCTCGCCCAGCAGCCGAGCGCTCATCACCCGTTCCAGCGCCTGGAGCGCCGCCGCCGCCGCGTCGGTCCGCGGGCACGCCCACCACTGGCGCGGGCTCTCCCGCACCAGGCACACGTCGCCCTTCACCCCCGCCGCCTCGCAGTAGGCGAGGAAGGACCCCTCCAGCGCGTCGAGGAACTGCGCCTCGACGTAGTCGCTGTCGTCGATCATCTCCCCCTTCTTGATCCCCGCCACGTTCGGAATGAGCGACCACACCGGGATCCGGTGCCCCCACCACAACTGCCGGCTCACGCACCAGTCGCGGATCGACCGGTGCCACGTCTCGTAGGTCTTGGCGTACCGCGCGGGGTAGAACCGCAGCGCCCCGTCGCCCTCATGGCCCCCCGAGCCCTCGGGCGCCTCGCCCGTCCGCTGATCCGCCGCCATTGCTGCCAGCGCCGACCCGGCCAGCCGCTCGTCGGTCACCCGCACGTACCACTGGTCCGACAGGTACGGCTCGATCGGCGCGTGGCTCCGGTACGAGTGCCCTACCCCGTGCCGGTAGGGCTTCTTCTCCTCCAGCAGCCCGCGCCGCGTGAACTCGTTGACCACCTCGCGCCGCGCGATCTCCCGCGGCATCCCCACGAACATCTCCGCCCCGCCCACGTCCGTCCACCCGTGCTTGTCGCTGATCGACGCGTCCGGCGCCATCACGTTGATCACCGCCAGCCCGTGCCGGACGCCGATCTCCCAGTCGTTGGGGTCGTGCGCGGGCGTCACCTTCAAGAACCCCGTCGCGTACCTCGCCTTGGGGTCCACCCCCGCCGCCTCCGGGTCCGCCCCGGCCGCCAGCGGCATCACCACGTAGTCGTCCTCCACGATCGGGATCACCCGCCCAACCAGCGGCAGATGCACACACAGCCCGCGGAGCGCCGCCGCCCGCCCGTCCCTTGGGTTGATCGCCACCGCCGTGTCGCCCAGGTACGTCTCGGGCCGCGTCGTCGCGACCGTCACCCAGGCCTGTCCGTCGGGGGCCGTGGCCCGCGCGGCCGCGCCGGGATAGCCGCGCCTCGCCAGCATTGTCCACGTCACCGGCGCGTGCACGCCGTCGGGCCCTTTCTCCACCAGCGGATACCGCAGGTAATAGAAGAACCCGTCCACGTCCTCCATCTCCACCTCGTCGTCGGCCAGGGCCGTCTGCGTTACCGGGTCCCAGTTCACCAGCCGCTTGCCGCGGTAGAGCAGCCGGTCGCGGAACAGCCGGAAGAACGCCTCGCGCACCGCGCGGGTGCACACGTCGTCCATCGTGAACCGCTGCCGATCCCAGTCGCACGAGCACCCCATCGCGCGGAGTTGCCCGGTGATGGCCGCCTCGTACTCGTCCTTGAACGCCCGCACCCGCGCCACGAACGCCTCGCGCCCAAGGTCCATCCGCGACTTGCCCTCTTCCCGCTTCAGCCGCCGCTCCACCACCGTCTGCGTCGCGATCCCCGCGTGGTCCGTCCCGGGCATCCACAATGTCTCGAACCCCATCATCCGGTGCGCACGCACCAGCACGTCCTGCAGCGTGTTGTTCAGCGCGTGCCCCAGGTGCAGACGGTCCGTCACGTTCGGCGGCGGGATGAAGACCGCGTACGGCCGTGACCGCCCCGAGAGCACCGCCTCAGGATCCGCCGACCCCACCCGCGACGCCTCCCACTCGGCCCGGACCCTCCCCTCGTGCTCCCCCGGCACGTACTGCTTCGGAAGGGCCGGCCCGCCCGCCCCCGCGGGCGCGGCACCGGACCCGGACGACGACGGGGTTGGCTGAGCGGTGGTGTGAGACATGCGCTCTCCAGTGTACGCGAGCCGATACCCTCTCCACGTGATTCCTCCCCACGCACAACCGCTCGGATCGGGCCTTCACCGCATCGGGAAACGGCCCAACGCGCCGCGCCATCCTCACGGCGCCACGCGCGGCGCCATGCTCGCCCTCGTCGCCCTCCTTGTGCTCGTCGGCATCTCCGTCTGGGCCGTCATCGTCGCCATCACCCCCGTCCCCGCTCGCGGGCCCGGTTCGGGGGACGCGCCCACGGACTCCCGCGTCATGGGCGTGGGACGGGGCGTGCCCGTCAGCGTCGCCTCGGGCGACCTCGCCCGCGCCGGCGAGGCCTTCCGCGAGGGCGATTACGCCCGTGCCGCGGCACTCCTTGAGCCCCTCGTTGCCGCCGACCCGAAGGCGGAGGACCCCCGCCTGCTGCTTGCTCAGGTCTACTGCGGTCTGAAGCGTTACCCCGACGCCCACCAGCAGGTGGAGGCCGTGCTGGCACAGGCGGGCCCTTCGGCGCCCGCGGCCCTGCGGTTTGATGCGGGCACGATCGCCAACCAGGCCGGCGCGGTGGAGCGTGCCGCGGAGCACTACGCCGCCGCGCAGGCCGCCGACCCGCGCGAGCCGCGGTACCCGCTCTACCTCGCGATGATCCAGATCAAACTGGGGCAAGACGGGCCGGCGATGGCGAGCCTGGTGCGGGCGGTGAACCTGGCCCCGGACCTCGCCGAGGGTTGGGGCACGCTGGGCGAACTGGAACTGCGTTCGGGCTCGTTGGGGCTGGCGCTGGATCACCTGCGGAAGGCCCGCGTGCTCCAGCCGGGCTCGGCGCGGTGGCGGCTGGGCGAGGCGAAGGTGCTCAAGCGCCAAGGCGACCCCGAGGCCGCGGCGGCGATCATCGTGGCCCTTGATCCCGCGGATCGGCAGACCCGCGACGCGCTGGCGCAACTGGGCGAGTGCATGGGCCTGCTGGGCCGGCCGCGGATCGCGGCAGAGGCGTACGCCGAGGCGGCCGCCGCGCGGGCAGGCAGCGCCGACGAGGCCGAGTTCCACGCCAAGGCGGCGGAGTGGTTCGAGCGCGCCGGGGACGCGGACCTTGCCGGCAAGCACGCGCGCCGCGCCGCCGAACTCGGGTACGGGCCCGCGCAGGCCAAGTAGCCCGACTTCCGAAACACGACGGTGGGGGTGCGTTGTGCGTCAGCGCCCCGGCTTGGGCCAGGGCGTCTGTTTGGGGCCCCGTTTTGATGGTTGCGTAGTCCGTGTAACTCCGCGATTGCGCGCGCACCTCGTTGCCGGGCTTTGGAGGCACCGCTGAGCGGCCCTCGCGCGGACCCTCCGACCCCCCCACCCGACCCGTCAGAATCGATCCTGGGGCATCGTAGAGGAATGGCCTGTTTTTCACATGGGAAACGCGATTTTCTGTGCGCCTGCGCGCAATCTGACGTCCACGTCCGCGATCCAGCGCCGCGGCACGGGTGCCGGGCGCGCTTGCGCGCAAAATGAGCGACGGCGGCGCGATTGCGGGATCCGCTCACCCGTCATCGGCGGACGCGGCGGCGGGCGGTCGGGGCACGCCATGACGCGAACACACCGCCGACTGCCGTCGGCGGCTCTGACGGGCGCGATCCCCGTAATCTCGCCCAACTCGCCCCCTCCGCCGTGCTACGCACGGCACCTCCCCCGACCTGGGGCGCGGGAGGCTGGTGGCGGTTCAGTTCGCTGCGCGGTACTTGAAGGACTGGCCGCCGATGGCGGCCTCGGCCATCACGCCCTCGATGGGCTTGACGAAGACGGCGACGCCCTGGTTGTAGTCGTTGGTCGCCCCGCCGCCGGACTTGGCGAGCACGGCGGAAGCGTTTGCGGCGAACTCGGTCTTGCCGAGTTTGAAGTTGGAGAAGGTGGCGGCGTCTTGGATGAAGAGGATCTCGCTGTAGGACTGCCCGCCGAGTTGCGCGCCGATGGTGACCTGCGTGAGCGTGGCGTAGCCGACGATCTTGGGGGCTTGGCCGGGCTGGGGCTGATAGACGACGCCCTCTCCGCTGGCGGCGCCGGCGAGCACCGCGCCCTTGGTGACCTTGGGGATCACGACGAACGCGTGTGACTTGTCGAAGAAGCGGGCGAGGGAGGGGTCGGTCTGCTTGAAGGCCTCGATGGTGCGCTGGGCGCTCGAGTCGAGGTAGACGGCGGGCTGAGGCTCGCCCCCGGAGTCGCGGTAGTTGGAGCAGCCGCCCAGGCCGGCGGAGACCAGGACCAGCGCGGCGAGCGGGAGAGCGAGGCGAGCGGTGTGCATGTCGGGCTCCTCAGGAGGTTGGGCGCGCGAGTGTAGCGGGGCGGGGAGTGGAGGGGGAGGTGGGTCAGGTGAGGCTGCGCCCGCCGTCGGCGACCAGGATGGTGCCCGTGCAATAGGCGGCGTCGAGGGCGAGCCAGCGGACGGCCTCGGCTGCGTCGTCGGGTGTGCCGGCGCGGGCGAGTGGCACGCGGGCGAGGTACCGGTCCTGAAACGTGGGATCCTCGTGCGGGGCGAAAGCGGCGACGCCCAGGGCCACCGCGTTGACGCGGATGCGCGGGGCCAGTTCGCGCGCCAGGGCGCGCACGGCCTCGTGCAGGGCGGCCTTGGACATGGCGTACGCGAGGTACCCCGTGCGGGGCGGCCCGGCGTGAGTGAGGGCATGGATGTCGCCCAGCGCGACGATCGAGCCGCGGGCGGGGAGCGGGCTGCGGGCCAGGGCCGGGGCGAGGGCGCGGCTGAGGAGCACCGGCGCCAGCGCGTTCACCCGAAAGTGCCGCTCGGCGTCCTCGATGGAGAGCGAGCCGGGCGGTGTTGGTTGGTAGGCGGCGGCGTTGTGGACCAGCACATCCACGCGGGGCAGGTCGCGGGCGAGGGCCGCGGCCCAGGCCTCGGCGGCGGAAAGGTCGGAGAGGTCGATGGCGTTGATGCGGAGGGCGGCGCGACGATCGGAGGCGGCGGCGATGGCGGCGCGGGCGGCGTCGAGTTGGCCGGGGCTGGCGCCGCCGCGGTGGGTGACGATCAGGTCGCAGCCCGCGCGGGCGAGGCGGGCGGCGATGGCGAGCCCGATGCGGCCCGGGACGGTGGAGCCGGTGACGATCGCGATGGGTCGGTCGCCGGTCATGGGCTATTGGAGGGGCTCGTCGTGGGGGTGGCGCGGGGAGTCGGGTGGGAGAGCGTCGGGATCGAGGCGTCGCCCGGCTTCGCGCCAGGGGCTCTTGATGCGCGTGCGCGGGGCGCGGGGGCGGGCGGCCATGAGAGTGGAGCGGCGTCTGCGGAGGATGGCGACGGCGACCCAGGACACGATGAGCAGGCTGAGCGCGGCGAGGATGACCAGGAGGAGAAGGCTGGAGACCTTGGCGGAGGCGGTGTCGGGCCCGCGTGGCGGCGGTGCGGTGGGGTTTGCAGCAGCGGAGGTTGCGGCGGGTTGGGCTTCGTCCGCGAGCGGCACGGGTGAGGGTAGGGGTTGCAGGGCGTGCTACGCTGAGGGGGCATGGGCATCGCGTCACTTTTGCTGCAGCAGGGGTTGATCAGCCGGGTGCAGGTGGACCGGGCGGTGGCGGAACAGCGCGCCAGCGGGGAGCGGTTCGACAAAGTGGCGGTGAGGCTGGGGTACGTGACGCGGGAGCAGGTGCTGTCGGTGCTGGGCGAGCAGTTTCACATGCCGATTGTGGACCTGACGAGCACGCGGGTGGAGCCCGAGGTGCTGGCGACGCTGCCGGCGAAGTTGGTGCACAAGCAGTCGTGCGTGCCGATCGCGAGGCGGGACGGCGTGCTGACGGTGGCGACGAGCGACCCGTTCGAGATCTCGGTGCTGGACGAACTGAAGTTGCTGACTGGGTGCACGATCGACGTGGTGCTGGCCGACGAGGAGGAGTTGCGGGGCTTCATCGCGAAGCACTACGGGGTGGGGGCGAGCACGCTGGACGAGATGGTGGACTCGGCCGGGGACGAGGCGGCGGGCGGGGGGGGCGTGGCGGCGGGGGGAGGGGACGAGATCGAGCAGGCGCAGGAGGCGTCGGTCATCAAGTTGGTGAACGACCTGCTGGCGGAGGCGATCGCGGACCGGGCGACGGACGTGCACTTCGAGCCGTACGAGCGGGAGTTGATCGTGCGGTACCGGATCGACGGGGTGCTGCAGCGGGCGAACGTGCCGGCGACGATCCACCGGTTCGCGCCGGCGATTCTGTCGCGGCTGAAGATCATGGCGAACCTGAACGTGGCGGAGAAGCGTGCGCCGCAGGACGGGCGCATCACGCTCAAACTGCGGGGCCAGGAGTTCGACCTGCGGGTGTCGGTGATCCCGATGCTCTTCGGCGAGGGCGTGGTGCTCCGGGTGCTGAGCAAGTCGGCGGTGATGCTGGGCCTGGACCAGTTGGGGATGCCCCCGGGGGTGCTGGCGGCGTGGGACGGGCTGATCCAGAGGCCGCACGGGATCCTGCTGGTGACGGGCCCGACGGGGAGCGGCAAGAGCACGACGCTGTACGCGTCGCTGAACCGGATCGTGAGCGACGAGATCAAGGCGATCACGGTGGAGGACCCGGTCGAGTATCACGTGCCCGGGGTGAACCAGATCCAGGTGAACGCGAAGGTGGGGCTGGACTTCAGCGCCGGGCTGCGGTCGATCCTGCGGCACGACCCCGACGTGGTGCTGGTGGGTGAGATCCGCGACAAGGAGACGGCGGAGACGGCGGTGCAGGCGAGCCTGACGGGGCACCTGGTGTTCAGCACGCTGCACACCAACGACGCGGCGAGCGCGACGACGCGGCTGTTGAACATGGGGGTGGAGCCGTTCCTGGTGAGCAGTTCGGTGGAGGGGATTCTGGCGCAGCGGCTGGTGAGGCGGGTGTGCGAGCAGTGCGCGCAGAGGGTGGACGCGGCGGAGGTGGTTCGGCACGCGGCGGACTATCCGGCGGGGTTCGTGCCGACGGGGGCGGCGGAGCGGGCGGGGCTGATGGTGGTGCGGGCGGGTCCGGAGGGGTGCCGGGCGTGCCGGGCGACGGGGTACCGGGGGCGGGTGGGGATCTACGAGTTGTTGCGGATGAGCGACGCGATTCGGGAGTTGGTGCTGGAGCGAGCGCCGGGCCCGCGGATCGCTGGGGCGGCGGAGAAGGAAGGGCTGCTGATGACGCTGCGGGAGGACGGGTTCACCAAGGCCCGCGCGGGTCAGACGACGGTGGAAGAGGTGGTGAGCGCGATTGCGACGTAATCGCGGCGCGACCGGCCCGCTCAGGCGGACTTTCGGCGACGGGGCGTCTGGCTGTTGCCGACGACGATCGAGTTGACAAGCAGAAGGTCGATAAGGTCGAACTGTTCGGACTTGTGATGGGCCACGAGCAGCGTGCGGCCGTTGCCGAGGAATGCGACGTTGTGGGGATTGAGCACGCGGAGGGCCCGTCCGTCGGCCAGGCGAAGAGTGAAGGGCCTGAAGGGGTCCGCATCGAGGACTTGCTTCATTGCGTGCAGAGTCATTGTGGATGGTATCGCGGCGCTCGGTCCCGGGCCGATTGTCACTCCTCGGTCGCCAAGGCCGCCTCGTCGATGTCGGCGTTGGTGAAGACCTTCTTCACGTCGTCGTTGTCTTCGAGGGCGTCGAGAAGTTCCAGCAGGGTCTTGGCGGTGTCGCCCGCGACGGGGACGGTGGATGAGGGGAGCATGTCGAGCGAGGCCTCGCCCACGGGGAGCCCGGCGGCGGCGAGGGCGGCCTTGACGGTGTGGAGGTCTGACGGCGGGCAGAGCACGTCGAACGCGGGCGGGTCGGTATCGGTCTGGCGCACGTCGTCGGCGCCGGCGGCGAGGGCGGCCTCGAGGACGGCATCCTCGGTGAGCGCGGCGGGGGCCGGGGCGTTGCGGGCGGGGGGTCGGCGGGAGTCATCGTCGGGCTCGGGGGCGGCGACGACGATGCGGCCCTTGGAGTCGAACTGATGGGCGACGCAGCCGGTGGTGCCGAGTTTGCCGGCGTGATTGCCCAGGATGAGTCGGAGGTCGCCGGCGGTGCGTGCGCGGTTGTTGGTGAGGGCATCGATGATGATGGCGACGCCGCCGGGCCCGTAGCCCTCGTAGCGGACGGGCTCGTAGTCGTCGCCCGCGCCGCCGCCGACGCCCTTTTTGATGGCGCGTTCGATGTTGTCGGCGGGGACGTTGTGGTAGCGGGCCTCGTCGATGGCGGCGCGGAGGGCGAAGTTGAAGGCGGGGTCGGGCCCGCCGGTCTTGGCGGCGACGATGATGGCGCGGGAGCACATGGTCCAGGCCTTGGCGCGGCGCTTGTCCACGACGGCCTTGCGGTGCTTGATCTTGCTCCACTTGTTGTGGCCGGCCACGGGTGGGGCTCCGGTTGGTCGGGTGTGGATGGAGGTAAAGGCTGGACTAGCGTGAGCGTGGCTGGCGCCGCGCGGGGGAGCGTTTGGCGGCGGTCGGCCGCGGGCGCGATCGGGCGGGCTTGGTGGAGGGCGGGTCGGGGTCGTCGCACCAGGCCTGGAGGAGGCGAGAGACCTCGACGCCCATGCCGGCGCGGATGATCTTCTCCAGGGCGGCGGAGAGAGCCTCGGGCGCATCGCCCTCGTTGGCGAGGCCGGCGCTGATGAGGCGAGCGGCGACGCGATCGTCGACGGGGACGGCGTGCCCGCCGAGGGCGAAGAGGTGCGTCCACGCGGCGACGAAGTGGGGAGTGCCCGGGAGGGCTTCGAGGTAAGCGCGGGCGTCGCGGCGAGGCTTGTCGCGGAGGTGAACCAGGGAGACGGCGTGCTCCTTGCGGTAGACCTCGTTGAGCGAGGATTTGAGCCGCTCGGCACGGTCGAGGGCGCGCGGGTAGGTGCGTCCGAGCGCGGCGGCGATCTCCTGGGCCAGCGAGACGCGCAGGTCGTTGGCGTCGATGAACGCGGACTCGATGGACTCCATCGCGGCGCGGGTGCGGGAGGCGGGGCAATCCCAGGTCAGGAACGCGCGGAGGAACTCGCGGAGCACGGGGTCGTCGCTGAGCCAGAGGGGGACGGGGGGCGTTGGTTCGAGTGGCTCAGCGGCGAGGGCGTCGCGGTAGGCGCGGCGCAGCCGCTCGATGAGCGACTCGAAGGACTTGGCTCGTTCCGCTGCGTTCATCGGGTGGGCGTCGCTGGGTCGTCGCCGGTGGGAGCGGATGGCCCGCGGGGCGGGCGGCTCCAGGGCGACGTGCCCGCATTGTTTGCCGGCGGCGAGGCCGAGTCGATGCCCGTGCCGGGGATTCCGGGCGGGTGCTCGCCCTCGCGCTCCGCGGCGACCTTGCCCAGCGCCTCGAAGACGGCGGCCTGCTTCTTCAGGCGGTCGTCGAGTTCGAAGACCAGGTCCGGGATGCGGATGGTCTGGATGGCGCTGCCGATCTCGCGGCGGAGGTGGCCCGAAGCGTGGCGGAGGGCCGAGATGACCTTCGGGCCGGGCTTCTCGGGAAAGACCGAGACCATGACCTTTGCCTGGGCGAGGTCCTGGGTGACGAGGACCTCGGTGATGGTGACGAGGCCCTCGATGCGGGGGTCGTTGAGGCCGCGGGCGAGCAGGTTCTGCAGGACGCGCTGCATCTCGGCGGCGAGTTGCTCGCGGCGATGGCTCGGGGCTTTGGAGCGCGGGCGGCTCATGCGCGGCGCTCCTGCTCGGTCCAGAGGGGCTGGGCGGCAGTGGGGGGGGAGGGCGGTGAGGAGGATGGGGGCAGCGCCGGGGCGGCCTCGGCAAGGCTCGCGGCCTGCTCGGCCAGCGCGTCGCCATCGACGATCTCACGCTGGAATTCGCCCAGTTCGGCGTCGTGGAGGGCGCGGACTTTGTCGAGGATGCGGTCGGTCATGGATTGCAGGTGGCGAACGTCGGTGCCCACGGCGGCGAGGCCCAGGCGGGCAGCGTCGCAGCGGTCGAGGAGGCCGATCTCCGCCACGCTGACCATATGCTCGGCGTGGAGGCGGTCCTTGAGGGACTTGACGACGCGGCGCTTGTCCTTGAGGGATTCAGAGCCGCGGATGAGGAGGTCGAACTGGAGGATGGCGAGGAGCAAAGGACGAGCATAGCGTGCCTCAGAAGCCTTCAGGAAGCGCTGGGCGCTGGCCAGCTGATGTAGAATCGTCCGTGCGGTGCGAGCGGAGTTGAGGCTGACCCCGCCCTTGCGTGCTCGACTGATGTGCGCCCCTTGCAGGCAGAAACATTCATGCTGACAAGCATCAAAGTC
>Ga0209573_1005413_pt1 | contig 11554 bp, 14 predicted proteins | sample TNRBio252014_DNA_FD_185870 | JGI IMG/M metagenome (GOLD analysis project Ga0209573, IMG submission 185870) | Wastewater treatment Type I Accumulibacter community from EBPR Bioreactor in Madison, WI, USA - TNR Reactor_6/25/2014_ DNA (SPAdes)... | ecosystem: Engineered > Bioreactor > EBPR >...
CAATTTGGGGGATGAAAGGTACCAATTTGGGGGATGAAAATTTTTGAAAGGTACCAATTTGGGGGATGAAAGGTACCAATTTGGGGGATAAGGTACCAATTTGGGGGATGATTTTCACATAATTACATGATTTATTTATGTATTTAAGGGAATTTAGAGAGTAATCTACCTAAATTAATGCCCCTGTTTAGGGGAGAAAATTTTTGAAAGGTACCAATTTGGGGGATGAAAGGTACCAAAATCCATATTGACATATTGGTACCTTTCCATATTATGATTTTGCTTATGAAAACAATTAAAAACAAACAGTTAACCCGTAAAGAAAAGAAAGCACCAGATAGCTCTTTACGAAAGCATGTTGCTGCTATCCATACGAGTGGGGAGCTTTCGTTACTTGAACGAAAAATGGCTAACGTGCTTTTATTGAATGCCTATGACGATTTAATTACTAAAAGAACTCACAAAATATCTGTAAAAATTTTAACTGCTATGCTTGGTTGGGATGAGAGTAATAATATAGAAAAACTACAAGCGGCACTAAAAAAGCTCACTACCACCTCTATTACTTTTAACCTTATGGAAGACGGGAAAGAATCCTGGGCTGTAGTTTCTATGCTCTCATTTGGAGAAATAAAAAATGGCATATGCTCATATCGATATGATGAGTTTCTAGCAGAGAAACTTTACGATCCTGAAATATACGCAACAATAAATATTAAAGTTCAAAGAGAATTAAAAGGTGGCTACTCTCTTGCTCTCTACGAAAACTGCCTTCGTTATAAAAATGTCGGCTCTACCGGATGGTGGGAGCTAGATAAATTTCGAAGACTCGTTGGAGCAGAAGGAGAATATTACGACCCCTTTAAGGTACTCAATGCAAGGCTTATAAAGCCAGCAGTTGAAGAAGTAAATAAATCTTCTGATATTCATATAGAACCAGAATTTCAAAGAGAACAACGAAAAATAACATCTATCCGTTTTTCAGTCGAAGAAAATACACAACAAACCCTCTTTAATACAGAAAGCACAGACGAATTTACTGATATTCGAGAGAACACAACCTATAAAAAATTAAGAGAGCACGGTATTAGTGATAGGCTCGCAATTACTTTAGTAGCCCAGGATGAAAAAAGGGCGAATGAAATTATTGAGTATGTTGAGGAAAAAGACCGAAAAAATAAAATTAAAATTTCTACCGGTGCGTATATCAAGAAACTGATTGAGGAAGGGGCAGAAATAGGAAAATCTCTTTATGAAGTAAAAAAAGAGAAAGAGGAAAAGAAAATAGAAGATCAAAAGCAAGGTGAAGAGGAAGAAAAAGCAATCAAGAATCAGGAAATTAAGAAAAAGATCGCAGAGATTTTTGAACGATTTGACTCCTTACCGGAAGCTAAAAAGACCGCATTAAGAAAGGCGTTTGCTAAAACGCTTTCAGATATGGTTCGTAGTAATTTTGAAAAAAATACGGAAAAATCGCCGATGCACCGTTATAAATTTTGTCTCTTTCTTGAAACACAAGATCTCTAAACTTCCCATTGAAAAAACACCTACACCCGCGAGGAACGAGCGGCCTCTTTTTGTGTTTTTTCAATGGGAAGTTTGAGGGAAGAGAATAATAAATTGCTTTAGGAGTAAAAACACTTATACTCTTTGGAGTGAGAGAATTTAAGATATTTAGAGTTTTAGAGTTTTAACTTTATTATTTATAATTAGATAGTTAAATAAATTATGCCGCTGGTTATTACGTTGGCACATCAGAAAGGCGGGGTAGGGAAAAGCACCTTGGCGACGAACCTTCGGGGGTATTTCGCTCAGGGTGGGTATCGGGTGGCGTTGGTGGATATTGATCCCCAGGGGAGCTTATCGGCGTTAGCCCGTACTTTTGCGGATCAAGCGGGAAGAGAACCGGAACCGATTATTGAGAGAAGTAGTTTTCAGGATTTCGCCACGCTGGCGGATCGCTTGAGCGCTTACGATATTGCGGTGATCGATACGCCGCCGTATCTGTTTCAGGAACTGGAGGCGGTCTTTGGGATGACGCATCTTGTTTTAGTGCCTTGTAAGGCGTCACCACTCGATTTTCTGGCGATTGGCGATACCTTGGATTTCATTCGAGAGGCGAAGGGGAGAAATCCTGCACTGATGGCGGCAGTGGTGCTGACCATGACCATTACCGGAACGGATTTCACGGCGAGTATTCGGCGGGAGCTGGAAAAGACAGAATTTCCGGTCTTGAAAACCGAGATCGGGAATCGGGTAGCTTATATGCGCTCCCTCCTGCGAGCCGATACCGTCTTGGGTGATGAGAACCGCAAGGCGTGGGGGGAGATTGAGAGTTTAGGGGCTGAGCTTATTTCTTTACTTCAGAATCGCTATGGCAAAGATTAACCGTAAAAAGACCGTTCCCGATCTTGGGGGACTACTGGGCCAGATTACCGCGAAGCGCGATGAACTCCCGAAGACACCGGTTCAGACGGTGCAGCCGGTGGCAGCGTCTGAAGAAGGAAAAAGGATGGAGCTGGGTAATCACTCTAAAACTCTAAAGAGTATTAATTCTAAAACAGGAAAAAAGAACGCCATGCCGCCCGATAACTACCGAGGCTCTGGGGGAAGACCCAGTTTGAAAAAAGCATCGATTGAGTATGTGAAAATCAGTCCGAGAATTCCTAAAACCTTGAAGAAGCAGGTGGATATGGCGCTCGTGCAGGAGGTGTTTCAGGATGAGGAAGGGAATCACATCAACACACTAGATGAAGTGGTAACGTTAGCCCTAAAAAAGCTTATTATGAATGAATTAGGTTAAATTTTGAGGGGATTGATACATTTTATTTAAAAAATTTTCTGGACTATGTTGCAAAGCATGAGTTAGCAACATCTCAATAGAATCAGCATCCATCCGTGGTCTAAAAATGAAACAATAACGTAAGTCTCTACGCAACTTACCGTACATCTTATTACCTACCTTTCCAGCAACAATGGCTTCTAATGAGTAAACAGCAAAGTTTGCGTTTATTCTTAGGTACCCCAAATGATAACAATTAGTTAAATTAACCGGATAACTTTTTGTTTGAATTGGTTTTTCTTGAGAGATCCACTTGCCAATATAAGCAGCTTGCTTAAAAATACTCGCACCTGAATCACTATGGTAATCACTGGCACGATAAATATCACTAAAAGCATCTTGAATTGCACAAGAAAGAATTTCAGTATGAAGATAATAAAGATTTTTATCAACTGGTAAGTCTTTTTGAAAGCATTCAAAAACATCACCAGCAATATAATTTATCGTTGCTTCTTCTGGGGTCATAAAATCTTACCTTATTCATCTATAAGTAAATCAGATATAATTTCTTTACCATAATGTATTATATGATCTACCCCTTTTGGTAAAAAATCCCTAATATCATCTCCCTTATTTGAAATTCTTTGAGCTGACCATAGTTTCCTAGGAGATGATTGATAGAAAGCTAGTGCTTCTTTAGCACGTTCGCGCGATTCTTCCGAGATGTATTCCAGTGTATTTTCCATACTTACCTCAATTATCAAAGAAATTAAATTAATCTTTCTGCTCTTTACAAAAGGCCGATTCCATCTCCCCAGCATACCCGAACTGTTGTTCACAAGATGCCTTATAAACATCTTTCGCTGTACCAGAGTTCGTTCGACCACCAACCTTAATGCGGGCAATTGTCCTAGCAGAAACCCCTGCTATGGATGCAAGCTTTGAGTGCTTCCCATCTATTCCCGATAAGAACTCTTTAAACTTAGAAGTTGCAACATAGAACAATTTTCCAGACATGATAACTCTTTGCCTAAAAAGTTAAATAACTTCCGCAATGTTATTAAAAAGTCATGACAAGTCAAGTATTTTACCATAAATTCATGTCTAAAAATTGATCACATGCACCATAAACCACCGTTTTTGATACACCTTGAGACAGCCCCACAAGACGGGGTTTTTTTAGGGGGAAACTGTTTCAAATCTCGTCTCAAAATTAAAGTTGCAAAAAGGGATTTTCTGCATAGTATAGATACATGACCAAATCGTACCCGGATTGATTTCCCTCCAACCCATCCGCACTGGTGCCGGTGATATCCTCACCGTCTGAAACGTCAGCCTACCCTGCTTTAACCCACCCTGTTGCTATGTCAATCACTGCGCTTCTGGCTCAGAAAGGCCCTTTACTGTTTTCATACCAGGAACTAGCCATTCAGGCCGCACGGGAACGGTTGGTACTGGTGCCTGACCAACGACGAGCGCTATTTATGGCCGAACGGATGCGGGTGGATTTTGTATACAACACAGCGGCGCTGGAAGGAAACCCATTTACGTTTCCCGAAGTGCAAACGTTGCTCGATGGCATCACTATTGGCGGGCATAAAGTTTCTGACGCGGAACAGGTGTTGAACCTGAACCGTGCGTTGTCACAAGTGATTCAGTGGGTGAAAGAGGGGAAGTTTCAGATTAGTGCGAACATCGCTTGTGGTTTGCAAGGACTCGTTGCGCGAGAGGAGGCGCTGACGTGGGGAGAGTTTCGCAATGGCATGGTGTACATTGGCGGTACGGAGTACCGCCCACCAGCAGCGGCTGATCTTCCTGCGGTGTTTGCCAGCGGCGAACACGCATTGAAGGCGGTGGATGATCCGGTTTTACGGGCGTTTCTGGTGTTTCTCTGGGGGAGCATTAATCAGTTTTTCTATGACGGTAACAAACGTACCTCCCGCTTTCTGGCGAATGGTACGTTGCTGGCCGCCGGTTTACCGCCCTTGATGATTCTGGCAAAGGATCAACTGGCCTATAACCAGAGGATGACCCACTTCTATGACACTCAAGACGCGACAGATGCCTTGACCTGGCTCTATAGCTACTACCGCGAACGAATCACCGGTTTTGGTTTTGAACCACCCGTTACACCAAACACATAATTTTTATTTTCCCTGCTATGAAAATCGGCTATGCCCGTGTCTCAACGGACGATCAAAGCCTGAATCTGCAAGTAGACGCGCTAACCACTTCGGGTTGTGAATCGATTTACCAAGAACACGCCTCCGGCAAGTCCGCGGCGCGTCCTGAGTTGGAAAATGCCCTCAAGGCGCTACGGTCGGAGGATGTGCTGGTGGTCTGGCGGCTGGATCGGCTCGGAAGGAGCTTGAATGATCTGGTGCGGATTGTGGCCGATCTGGAAGCTAGAGGCGTGGGCTTTGTATCGCTGACCGAGCAAATCAATACTGATTCGCCTTCCGGCAAGCTGGTCTTTCACTTGTTCGCCTCACTGGCTGAATTTGAAAGGAACCTGATTCGTGAACGCACTCTCGCTGGTCTCAAAGCAGCGCGTTCCCGTGGTAAGCGAGGCGGGCGACCCGGCAAGCTCAGCTCCAAAGATCAAGCAATGGCGCAAGCACTGATGCAGGATCGCAGTAACAACGTGAGCAATATTGCCCGTCGTTTTGGTGTGAGTCGTTCGACCTTGTACCGCTTAGTGAGGAATAAGAGATAAAGAGTTTTCTATCTTTAGTGTTTTAGAGTTTTAACGTAAAAGAGTTTTTAATATATTATATAAGTAATTAATTTTTAAAAATTTTTCCTTAGCTTCGTATGCTGAAAAACTACTTGATCAATACAAACCGACTTTCAAAGAAAAGTTTTGTAAAATAGTCATTATGATTATAATGATCACTATAATCTTAATTTTGGAGTTATGAACGTGAAAACTATGACAGCGCGTGACGCAAAAACCCATTTCGGTGAGTTCCTCGATACCATGCAACGAGAACCGGTGATGATTACTAAGAACAATCGACCGGTGGGCATCATGCTATCGATTGAGGATGCCGCAGATACGTTGGTGACTGATTTATTTCTTACACCAGAGGCAGGCTATGAGGAATGGTTACGCGACAAAATAACACGCACTCAGGACGCACTTGCCAACGGTTCTATGGTGAGTTCGCCAATAAATGAAGTACATACTCGCTTACGGGAACGACTGGAAAAACGGAGAAACGTTATTTCGTCTGTCGCTTAACGGCTATGAATATCTTTTTTTCAGAGGCCGCTGAAGCCGATATTGAAAACATCCTAGCGTACTATGAAGACGAAGCAGGGATTGAAGTGTCTCAAATGATCGAAAGTCGGATTTTTAGCCAGATTGAACGTCTTGCCTCATTTTCTGAGCGTATTCGTCAGAGCGAGCGTGTGGCTGGAGCCAGAGAGCTTGTGTTTCGAGGGCTTCCCTATATTGCCTTTGTGAAGGTTCATCACGAAAAAAACACACTAGAAGTTCTGAACGTGGTTCATATGGCAAGAAGGTTTCCATAAATCTGTAGGTTATTCATTTAAAAGGTTTTTCCAAGGTTTGAAACGCCACATTGACCTTCTTCTGTTCTTCCTCCAGCATCACCCGAATATGGGGTGGACGATCTTGCCATCGGTCAGGGTGCAGGCGTTGGCACTGTTGACGGTAGGCATGTTTTAACTGCTCCAGAGAATAACCCGGCTGAACCCCTAACACCTCCTCCGGGGTACGGGTATCCATCGGCGATTCTGTCGTTGCTTTGCTCTGCTCCTTCTGTTGCCCGCTCGGTGCTTCTTCCTGCCGTCGTTGGTCGGACTGCTCTTGCTGTTTTCGGTGCTGCTTCTGTTTGGGTCGTTCCTCGGTGTGGGCTTGCTCTTGATGATTTCCGCCAGCGCCTCGGCGCCCTTTTCTCGCGTCGTCCTGCTGTCGTCGCCGTCGGGCTTCCTCGGCACGTTGTTCTTGTGCCTCCTCAGCACGGCGGCGATAGTCTGCCGATTCCTGATAACCCCTATCCTCGTCATCGGCGATTCCCTCGGTCTCTCGGTTCAGGTCTTCCGTACTCTTCCTACTCGCCCTGAATCGCCACGTGCTAAAATCAGAAAATAACCTGTGAAGTCTCCAGCGATAACCACCCACGGATAACCATCGCTGTTTCAAAACCCAACAGGCGACAACGCCGAGACTATAGGCCGTGAGAATGGCGCTTTCGTCACCATGCCGTTGCTGAACAAAAAACCCCACAACCACTAGCCCACCCAAGGCAACCCCTATGCTGCAATGCCGCATCAGCGAATAGCCCAGTCCATAGCACAACACCAGCACGGCTAAGTCGTGGGCGGTCATAGGTATTCTTCATCTCTCCGCAAAAACCGAAGCACAAAACCCGCCATGAGCGCCCACGACAGCCGTTCACTGTGCGAATCCAGCACCAACAGGACGAAGTAAACCGCGTTAGTCCCTAACAGAAACATCCCGATAAACCATAATCCCCGCCGTCGCCAAATCGCCAGAAACCGCTTCATCCAGTAGGCCACATGGTAGCCACTGGCAAACGCCAGCACGAGCAACAGCGGAAAACCCTGAATCACCATCATAAAATCTGTACTAACTGAACGCCCTACGCCTTATTTCATTCACATACCACCAAACGCACCAACCCAGCACAACCTACAACGGCACATAGGCCAAACGATCACTTTTCGTATTACCAATACTGACCGCGCCTTTCTTAGCCGCTCGCGCCCAGCGTCCCACCTCGAAGTAAGGCTTCGTCTCCAACAGAATCGGCTGACGGTTGCTGGAAATCAGCAACGCCTTCCCGGCGGGAATCGTCCGAATCTCGTTCGCATTGATCAGGTTGCTTTCCCGATAATGTTCCATTGCATCCTTCTTGCCGTTGACCTGGGTAATCCGTTGCCGTCCGCACAATGTCTCAAAGAACTTCACTGTTTCAGGATCAGAACCGGAATAGGTCATATAGGTATTGAATCCGCCTTGAATGCTATAGGCATACTCTCGCCCATACTGGGCGCTAAGCTGGGCAATCGACTGAAGCACAATCGACAAACTGACCCGATAGCCGCGAATCGTGTTTGCCGTCGAAACGAAGTTCGGAATCATGGAATGCCCAAACTCGTCATAGAGCACATACACTGGCAAGGTCTTCTTATCTGGCAGCTCCCGCATACAGACGTTAAACACAGTGCGGAAGAACACACTGATCAGAAACGAGTAATATTCCAAGTGCTGCGGTGGGGTAATGAAGTAAATCACCGTCTTCTTCCGGCGAATCTGGGCAATCTCAAAGTCCGAAGACGCCGTAAGCTTGGCGATGTTCTGATTCGACAACGCACGAAGCGCTGTCAAACCATTCAAAACAAAGCTTCTGACACCTTCCTCATTGCCCGTTAGAATTCCCTTCCACTCGTTCCACAAACCCGGATTATCGGGATCATCAGGAATCACGGTATACCGCGCCATAAACTCATCCAACGCGCGGCCATCACTGCCGAAGCTTTGAAACAGAAAATACAGATTGTGCAGCGTGAAATAACACGGATCATCCCGTTCCGCGTTCTTAAGACACTTCAGGAACAACCCCACAAAGCGCGCCGCCCCTTTGTTCCAAAACCCGTCGCGTTCGTCGGGGTTGCCGCACTTCACCAGCAGTTCCGCCAACTGCTCAAACTCAATATCGTTACGTACCTCCAAAAGCGGATTAAACCGGTTCGACCGCATCAGGTTTTCAGGATCAAGCACGATCACGTCAAAACCCGCCTCCCGCATAAACCGCGAGGTTTGGCAGTAAACCTCCCCTTTCGGATCGTTCACCACCAATGAACAGGCTTCCCCTGCACGATTCAACACATTCGGGATGATGTAGCGTGAGGTCTTCCCCGCCCCAACCCGTGCCACCACGCACACATTCTGGAAACTATCGGTTTCCGACAGCCGCAAGCTCTGCCCATCCAGCAATAACCCCGCCTGTCGGGCATGAAGAAACGCCCCATACTCGGACGGCTTTGCAAACGCCGCCCCTTCAATCTTCTTAGAGGTGTCTTTGTAAAACAGAAACCGCAGAATCGAGAAAAGAATCTCAAAAATTGATCGGAAAGCGTCCATAAACGGCACACAAAAGAACTAAAAAATCCAGTTAGCGATAAACGAAGCGACAAGCTCAGAATCTATAATGAATTCGAGAAAGTTGTATACTTTTTAGACGTTCTGGCAAGCGTTTTTAAGGTACGCAAAACCCGCAGCTTCACTAGTCGCGCCAATTCCTCCACGAAACGGCTTCACCGCTTCCGCTCGTGGCTCGATTCCGGGCCCTGCTGAGACCGCAACACCTCCACCTCCCGCCGTCGCGCCTCGATAGCCCTTTGAATCGCGTCTTCGGCGCTGACCGCCTTTTCCTTCGCCGTTTCTTCGGCCTTCTGGTGACTTTTCCGGCGTTCTTCCGCGTAGCGAGCCTCTACCCTTACCCTTTCAGCCTGCGCCGCTCGTAGGGCCTCTCTGGCCGCTTGTTCGCGGGCTTCGCTCTCCAGCCGTTCCCGTGCCTGTCGGATCGCCGCTTCACTTAAGCCGGAATCAGCCGTAGTACCCGCGTCCCGTGTTTCGTGAATGTCATTGACCTTCCTTTCCTGCTCGGCGTCCTGTACCGCTTCCCTTGGCTCGCTCGGTTTTTCCTGCCCTTTTGCTATCGTCTGTTCAATCCGTGCATTCACAGCCGCAAACTCAGCCTCCAGCCCTAAAGTCTTCAGCCGGTGCTTTCTTCCCGTCTTCAAGTCCTCAAAGCCGATACTCTGCCCCCGCACATACACCCGCACCTGTTGCACTGCCAAAAGCTCAAAGAACTCAGCCTGATTTTCAGCACTAAAAACCCGATGAAGCCGGGCTTTCAGATCATCCCGTTCCGGCGTCTTCCCAGTGCGTCGCTTTAACTCGCCACCCTTCCGGGATAGCTTTTCACCCTTGGCGGGTTGACTCATCACCATCCCTTGCTCTAATTCCAGGTAAAGCTGTTGCACCATCGCTTCAAGCTGGGTCTTGACTTGAGCAAAATCCGCCTTCGAGAGTCGAATCCGTTCCGCACTCCCTGCCTCATTCGCACTAATTAGCAAGTGGTAATGCAGGTGCTCCAGGTGCTCATCATGCAACACGCCATACACCAGACTGCGCTGGCTTCGGCTCAATACATAGCGCTGCGCGACCTCTTGCAGCATCTCTTTTTGTCGAAATTCAGAAAGGCGCGTACTTTTCTTGATCGACAGGATTTCATGATACAGATACACCCCGCCCTGACGTTTCCGAAGATGACCCGCATTCTCTACAAACTCCCGCCCCACCTCATCCCGTCTCCGGGAATACAGGTTATGATAGAACTGAAACCGTTCATCGATCCGTCCCCGGTGTAAATACGCCAGTAAGGATTCAAAGCTCGGTTCTTTCCGGCTCATCGATTTAATGATCATCGTCCGCCTGAGCTAATCGGCCTAACGTGTAATCCTTGACTGCCGCTTCCAACTTCCGCAATTCCCCTAATAAATCATTTTCATTCACCAATTGCCGCATCACATGCGAATGGTGCACGGTCTGGTTTACGTTGTTGGCGATGTTGCGAATCAGAAAAAATACCGCTTTTAACTCCTCATGAAGTGCTGAAGAGAGAAAAGGCTGTTTCTCTAATTCTGCTTCAATTACTTTCGTTGCAAAGGTTGTCGGCTTTAACCCTTCACGGCTCGCTCGTTCGAAAAGCGTTTGAAACTGGTCGTTGTCCAGCGTGATGTAAACCCGCCGGATGCGGTGCCGGTAGTCTTTCCAGTAGGTTTTCAGGTAGGCGGTTTGATCGCGAGGGGATTTCATGGAAAGGGCGGTAAGAAGGGAAGACGACGAAATACACCAATGCGCAATCGCACGGGGGGGTTCTTAGGGGGATCGCCCCTTGAGCGGGTGCAGGGATGACCCTGCCAAGAGGGCAAATGGATCGAGGCCAGAAGCGAGGAACTCGCTGATTTGCCTCGAATTTGCAATCTTGCAACGATCTTCAGGCGAACTATATCAAACTCGCCGACTTTGACAAGCGCGTTTTTCACAAGCCGGGGATAAGCGAGGAAAGGGAGTTCCAACCAGGGAAACTATAGCGAATTTTTAGCTTCAGGAAAGGAACTTGTTCGTAAAGGCTAAAAATTGCGCTGTAGGCGCGTTTAAGAGGCTGGACGGTATTTGGGTACTCCTAAGTCTTAAAAATCGCTCTACGGGCTTCTGAGACGGTTTTATGGTCATGTTCAGCCGAGGTCTGGGAGTCTTCCACGAGAGCGGGAAATTGGAGGGGTTGGTTTTTGGGGTTTCGTTAGGGCGCTGCCCCTGCCTTTTCTTGGTCGCTGTCCGTTCAGCTCCTCCCCACTGGAGACCGTCTTTTGGTTTTTGGTTTGGAGTGCAGCGGTGGTTTCCCGTGGTTACGGCATGAAGTACGACGGATTCTATTTATTTGTTGCGGAAAAACAACAACACTTTTCCTCGCGCGCGGGCGCGTGTATGCGCGCGTGTTGTTGTTTATTTTATAACAACTATTTAAATACATTTAGGTATAAAATTTTCCTTTAAAATTCAGTAGTTACTGGATGAAAGGTACCAATTTGGGGGATGAAAGGTACCAATTTGGGGGATGAAAATTTTTGAAAGGTACCAATTTGGGGGATGAAAGGTACCAATTTGGGGGATAAGGTACCAATTTGGGGGATGATTTTCACATAATTACA
>Ga0209573_1005415_pt1 | contig 11547 bp, 10 predicted proteins | sample TNRBio252014_DNA_FD_185870 | JGI IMG/M metagenome (GOLD analysis project Ga0209573, IMG submission 185870) | Wastewater treatment Type I Accumulibacter community from EBPR Bioreactor in Madison, WI, USA - TNR Reactor_6/25/2014_ DNA (SPAdes)... | ecosystem: Engineered > Bioreactor > EBPR >...
TGCCTGGCACAGCAGACCCCAAAGCAAATTTTGATGCCGCCTGGGAAACAGTGGTGAAAGAAGCAGTTTCAGTCTCCGCTCCTCCCGAAATGCAGCCCGCAGCTACAGAAAATGGCTGGGAAGCCCAAACCGGGTATGCACCCTTTGAAAGTAACGGCAGTAAAGGAGTTGTCATGCTGGTAACCTCGACCGGTTTTGAGAAAATGGTAAACATTCTTATCCTCACTAATAGTGATATATATGAAAAAGATATAACTGACTTTTTAGCATCACTAAGCTTTAAACGACTCCCCCCTTCAAATAAGCCTGGCCCTGATCAGTCAAAAAAAACCTCTTCCAATATAGTTGCAAAGAAAGACAGGTTTGCCTTTCACACTACCAACTTTGATGATGGATGGAACAGTACTGTGCAGGAAGACTGGGTGGAAGTAACAAAAGGAAATATAAAAGTGCTGCTACATTATCCCAATAAAAAGGCAGATGTTTATAATTCTGTGTTGAAGGAGGGAGATTATAATGCATGGAACATTTTAGTAGCACCCCGCTACAGTAACATAAGAAACTTTGAATGGAGAACTATCCAGAGTTATGAATCTATCAGTTTTATAGAGGCTGATGCCACAGAAATTCGAAGTGGCAGACCTGTGCATATTGTTTTATTTAAAAAACACTACAGTAATGGTAATGGCCGTTATCTTGAATTTGTAACTGACAACAAGGCTGCTTATGAGTATGAATTTGGCCCTTATCATAGTACGTCATATGACTGGGACAAAACAGCCAACATGCAATTCCGGAATAAATTCTCCGTTGCAGCCGATGATCTGATTGGCACCTGGACTACCAGCGATTATGCATCTGTCAGTTACTATTATGTAAACAGCGGCGGTCTCGCTGGCACCAGCACTACTTCTACCGCTGATGAATTTACCTTTTCGTCAGGCAACAATTATCAAAGTCAACACTCAGGAGCTTCGGGAGAGGTTGGCAACATAAAATTCTCTAACCAGGTGTATAAAGGCAAATCAAGCGTTTCTAACTGGTCCATTACGTTAACCAATCGTTTCCACGGAGCTACTGAAAATTATGATTGCTATTTTGAGGCTATTAAAGGTGGAAGGATTTTATTAATGACCGATCGGCTAAAAACTACCCGGGCACTGGTAAAAAAATGACCTGTCTGAGTATTATCCACTCTTTCACATTTACAGACACTTAATTTTGATAATGCCAGTCTTACCGGCTAAAAATCCTGCTTTTCGGGGATATACAAAACACTTATAAACTCAATCTTTATGGTATGAAAAAAATACCCTTTTTACCAGGCTGTTGTTTCGTATTAATCGTATTGCTGAGTTCATTCAAGGCAGTTGCTCAATCAGAAACATTTGATATAACTAGTTACTCTGCTCCTAAGGCCTGGAAATCTCAATCTTCAGAAAGTATGATCCAGTTTTCTGTAGAAGACGAAGCAAAAGGAAGTTATTGCCTGATCATGTTGTTTAAATCACTGCCTGGCACAGCAGACCCCAAAGCAAATTTTGATGCCGCCTGGGAAACAGTGGTGAAAGAAGCAGTTTCAGTCTCCTCTCCTCCCGAAATGCAGCCCGCAGCTACAGAAAATGGCTGGGAAGCCCAAACCGGGTATGCACCCTTTGAAAGTAATGGCAGTAAAGGAGTTGTCATGCTCGTCACCGCAACTGGTTTTGAGAAAATGGTAAACATTCTTATCCTCACAAACAGTGATATATATGAAAAAGATATAACTGACTTTTTAGGATCAATAAGCTTTAAACAATCTTTTCCTTCAAATAAACCAGTTCCTGATCCTTCAAAAACATCCTCCCCAAATACAATCACAAAGCAAGATGGATTCGCTTTTAACAGAACCAGCTTTGATGATGGATGGAACAGTACAGTGCAGGAAGACTGGGTGGAAGTAACAAAAGGAAATATAAAAGTATTGCTTCACTATCCTAAAGAAGGAACCATTTTTCCTGCCGATCCTGAGCCTTTAACTAACGCCGCCTGGAATATCCTTGTTGCGCCACGTTACAGAGATCTTAAGAATTACAGAACAGCATACATCAGCACTTATAACAGACCCTATCTTGGTATGGGCTATGCTACGGAAAACGCCACAGGCAAAGAAGTGTTTATTGTTTTCTTCCGGCAGGGCGAAACGGGATGGCTGGAGTTTATTACTCCCGATAAAAAAAATTTTATCCAGGAATATAAATTTGACCCAGAAACAATACGATGGGACAGTGAAACGGATCTCATTATACCCTTAGCTAATATGGTTGGCCGCAATAGGTTTGCGATCGCTTCTTCAGATTTTAAAGGAAAATGGACAAGCGATTTTACGGGCATACAACAATTGTACAATGTGTACACAGGCAATTATGCAGGTATGAATGTGCACCAGTCGAATGAAGAATTCATTTTTAACGCCGGTAACTCATACCACTGGAAATTGCTTGCCGTGAATGGGATGGTTGGTAATATGAAATTCGACCAGGTAAAATCATCCGGCACTTTTACTGTTTTAAATAACTGGCAGATCAAGTTTTCTAAAATTGAAAGTAAGGCTAAAACCTATCATGCCTTCTGGTCCTGCATTAAAGGAGCTAGAATTTTAAACTTGCTTGATGCAGAGTATCCGGGATCAGGTATCTACACAAAATTTGGCTTAGCCAAATAAACCAAAATATTACAAGCCTGAGTAAATTATTCACTTGCGTATCTTCGCAACGATTATGAAAGATTATAAATCGCTGCGGATTGTTTTTATGGGTACCCCTGAGTTTGCTGTGGCCAGTTTAGATGCTTTGCTAAAAGCCGGATGTAATATTGTGGGAGTTATTACGTCACCCGATAAACCTGCAGGAAGGGGACTGCAATTGCAGCAAAGTGCCGTAAAAAAATACGCAGTTGAGCATGGGTTAAATACTTTACAACCTGAAAAACTAAAACACCCTGAATTTTTGATCGCATTAAAATCATTGCATGCTGACTTACAGATAGTGGTCGCCTTCAGAATGTTGCCGGAAATAGTCTGGAATATGCCACCAATGGGCACGGTGAACCTGCATGGTTCATTATTACCTCAATACCGTGGTGCTGCTCCCATCAACTGGGCTGTGATTAACGGTGAAAAAGAAACCGGTGTAACCACTTTTAAATTGAAACATGAAATTGACACCGGTGACATATTACTCCAGGAATCATTTCCAATCAGTGAAGATGAGACAGCCGGAGAAGTACATGATAAAATGAAAGTGATTGGTGCCCGACTACTCGTCAGGACTGTGAAAGCTTTGGCCGATGGAAGCTTGCAGGAAAAACCACAGGAATTATTGATCTCAACCTTAGGGACGGCTATTGATAATACGAGGGTAGCTCATCAGGATAAACCAGTTCCTGTGCATAAAACTCCTCTGAAACATGCTCCCAAAATACATACTGATACCTGCCGTATCAACTGGAGCCTGTCTGTTGAAGAGGTATACAACCTGATTCGGGGCCTTAGTCCCTACCCCGCTTCTTTTACTATCATGAATGAGAAAATGCTCAAAATATTCCGCTCAAAAAAGGAAATAGTATTCCCCAGTAGTACCGAAGGGGATTATGAAACAGATGGGAAAACATTTTTGAAATTTGCCTGTAGCAATGGATACATCCACCTGCTGGAAATTCAACTGGAAGGGAAAAAGAAAATGGAGATCACAGAATTCCTGCGGGGTTATCGTTTCAATGGCAGTTAGTAATTCACTTTTACGATAAACTTATCCTGCTCGGTTATCTGCAGTACATTAGCTGCTGCATTACTGATGCGGATATTATATCCTTCATTCTGCCGGATTCCGCTCATTTCACCCAATACTTTGGCATAAACAGCTTTACTATTAACAGGATTCACTATTCTCACAATAGTACCCGGCGATACGGCATCAATCAGTATATAATACTTTTCATCCTGCCAGCCACTTGTTGTCTTAAATATTCCTGCAGTCACTGTCTCATCTTTAGTAACTGGTGACTTTTTTACCTGCTGATCAAAATGAGATTTAAAGAACCCCTGCCCTCCGGTAACCGTTTTTTCCTCTGTTTTTACAACTCGTTTTTCTTCCACCTTTACCACCGGCTTTTCCTCCGGTTTTTCTATTGGTTTTGCCTCAGTCTTTTCAGCCGGTTTTTCTTCCACCTTAGGTTCTGTCACCACAGGTTTCTCTTCTTTCCTGGCAACCGGCTCACTGGTTTTTGGCTTGATCGTAATTGATGGCATTTCTTTGCTGAGCAAAAAACCAATTATCAGTTTCGTATCCTTTTTGGCATTATCTGCTGAAAGGTTATTCCAACCTTTAAGATTTGCAACAGTCACATTGTTATTCTCCTTACTTATATCTTCCAGGCTGATATTATTGCCTGTTTTATAATAAACAGGTGTGCCGCTGTTGCCCTTTTGTGTAAAATTTGTATCAGTAAGAGGGATCCTAAGCTTCTGATCTATCAGCAATCCTTTTGCCATATCAAGTTTATTGTAAGAAGCTATATGTTTAGGATGAACATTATAGAGTCTCCCAACGGAAAAGAAACTTTCTTTAGCAGACACTTTATGTTCTAAATAAAGACCCTTATCCCCATTTTTAACCACCAGGTCAGCCCGTTGAGCAATAACAGAAATAGAAAACAGGATCAGCGCCAGGAAAGAAAAAAAGAATTGCTTCATACCGACAAGATTAGGTATGCAAAGATGTGGATTTTTTATCTTTTACCACCTGCTAAATGTCCTTCAAAATCCGGAGCTCTTTAGGATAATAATTATTGACCCTGTTAGACAGAATATTCACCCACCCAAGAGGATGACCGTCATACTCAGCCAGGCTCCATCCCCTTCCGGGGGTGTTAAGCTGAATATCTTTTCTTTGCAAATATTTAATTGCGTCTTCCCCTGAAAGGGGCACCCTGCTCACTGAGTCGGCAAAAATATTGCTCATCGCAAGAGGATGACCAGGAACTAATTTCTCTCTCATCAATTCGCCAACCAATACACCTGAATAAACAATTCGGAGCTGTTCAAGTATAAAACTGAAGTCCAAAAAATTCACTTCAGGCCATGCATATACGGTGTTCTGATACCTGGTAAAGTTTTTTCCCTGCAGCTTCACCCATTTTTCTATAATCCCGATTTCGCTTTTAGAAAGCAGTTCAGGTTTTTTCTTTGCCCTGAAAGTTGTTTCATACTCTCCTTCCTTTTTTTGAAAACAGGTAAGAAAAAAACCTTCTCCCTTCACTTTATCGGGCCAAAAACGATACCCCCCCTCCGATTCAACGATACCCCAGGAAGGATCTACCTTCAATATGTGATTGATCACCTGGAATTCATTTAACAGCCATTTTACAATATCCTCATCTTCCTCCTTTGAATAAGAACAGGTAGAGTAAACTAATATTCCATCCCTTTTCAAGGCCGGCCAAACATCTGCTAGTATTCGTTGTTGCCTTTGAGAACAGAGTTGTACATTATTTTTGCTCCACTCTTCTATTGCCCCCGGGTCACGGCGAAATAAACCGCTGCCGCTGCAGGGGGCATCCACTACAATTACATCAAAGTAATTTTCCAGCTTCGCAAAATCTCTGGGGTCATTGTTCGTTACCACTACATTCCCGCAACCCCATTTGATTATATTATCTTTTAAAATATTAGCCCTTGAACGGATCACCTCATTACTAACCAGCAAACTATGTTCTGAAAGGAGAGTTTGAATATGTGTTGACTTGCCCCCCGGTGCTGCACACAGATCAAGGGCTTTAAGAGGTTTAGATAAATCAACTGTTTGCTTCAACGCCTGCTCTAAAAACATACTGCTGGCTTCCTGCACATAATAACAACCCGCATGAAACAGGGGATCGAAAGTAAATGATGGGCGGGATTCAAGGTAAAAACCGAAATCTGTCCAATCAATTTTTGATTTTTTGTTTTTGATTTCAGCCTGCTTAACAGGATTTATTCTGACTGAAGTTATCTGCTCGCCAGATGTATGCACTTTTCCAAAAGCCTCCTTGTCGAAACCTTTGACATCTTTCAGCGATTCCAATAATTTATCCGGGAGTTGCACTATGTAAAACTATGAACAATCAATGATGAACTATGAAGCAGCTTATAAATTCTTTATCTCACTAATCAAATCCTGCAATACTTTCTTTGCATCACCAAATAACATAGAAGTTTTGGGTTGAAAGAACAGATCGTTTTCTATACCTGCATAACCGGGCTTCATGCTTCGTTTATTAACAATGACATTTTTAGCAAGTTCCACGTCTAATATGGGCATACCAAAAATCGGGGAGGAAGGATCATTTTTGGCAGCCGGGTTCACCACATCATTAGCACCTAATATTAATACTACATCAGTAGTGGGAAATTCTTCGTTGGCCTGTTCCATCTCCAAAAGTTTTTCATAAGGAACATCTGCTTCAGCCAGTAATACGTTCATATGACCTGGCATACGGCCTGCTACAGGGTGAATAGCATACTTGACTTCCACTCCTTTACTTTCCAATATTTTTTCCAGCTCATGACAGGCATGTTGTGCCTGGGCCACGGCCAGGCCATAGCCTGGAACAATAAATACTTTGTGGGCATAGCTCATCACTACAGCTGTATCACTCAGAGATATCTCTTTGTAAGCACCCTGCTGCTTGGCACCTGCCGGGCCAGCTTTAGCACCGCCTCCGAACGATCCGATCAATACATTAGCCAACGAACGATTCATAGCCTTGCACATCAGTATGGTGAGTAATGTACCAGCAGCCCCAACCAGAATACCTCCGGTGAGCATTGCTTTATTATCATACAGGAATCCACCACATGCAGCTGCCACACCTGTGAAAGAATTCAGCAATGAGATCACCACCGGCATATCAGCCCCTCCAATCGGCATTACGAAGAGTATACCATACACAAAAGCAAATAACCCAATCAGCATAAAAGGGATAAATATGCTACCTATATTGGATTGGTACGCCACAACAGAAAAAACAATCACCAAAGCAAGCACAATCATATTTACAATATGCTGGCCCCTGAATGAGAAATCTTTTACCCGGCCATTTAATTTGCCCCAGGCAATAATACTACCGGTGTAAGAAATAGTTCCGATGATTGCTCCTGCCACAATAGTGATATAATACCCTACAGGCACTAAATCAGAAAATGCTGTGGTACCTGCCCCCTCATGGGCCTTATAGATATGATAAAACTCTGCGGCAGATATCAATGCTGCACAGGCCCCTCCCATCCCATTAAATAAACTCACCATCTCGGGCATCGCCGTCATCTTTACTTTTTTGGCAGCCAGTGTACCAACAACAGCTCCGATTAAAATACCCCCGAATATCCAGATATAATTATGCAGCTTATTTCCTTCCTGGTCTCTGTACAAAAAAATTGTTCCAAAAATGGCTATGGTCATACCCGCGGCAGCCATAAGGTTTCCCTTTCTGGCAGTAGCAGGGTTCGACAACATTTTCAGACCCAGTATAAATGTTACCGAAGCTATCAAATAACAAAGTGTAAGTATATTGAGTTCCATAAAGTTTATTCGCATTACTTTTTCTTCTTCTTAAACATTTCCAGCATCCTGTCTGTTACTACAAATCCTCCTACCACATTCAATGTTCCTAATATCACCGCCAGGAAACCGAGTATTAAGGCAAAATAATTATCACTTTCCGCCTTACCCATAACAATGATGGCGCCGATAATAACCACCCCATGAATGGCATTTGCCCCACTCATCAGCGGTGTATGCAATACACTGGGTACACGGCCAATCACTTCAATGCCTACAAAAATCATCAGGATAACTATGTATATGATCTGCTGGTTGATTGTAATCCAGTTTAAAATTGATTCCATATAATTATTTTATTCGTTCGTGGATTATTTCACCATTATGTGATATACAACTTCCTTTCACAAGGTCATCCTCCCAATTAAGATTTAGTTGCCCGTCCTTTGTAACAATGAGTTGTAAAAAATTAAGTACGTTCTTCCCATACATTTTACTTGCATCTGAAGGCATAGTGGACTGCAAAGATGAATTACCGATAATGCTCACTCCATTATAGTTTACTGTCTCGTTATTCTTTGTAAAAGGTGTATTACCGCCTGTTGCAGCGGCTATATCAATGATGACAGACCCATTCCGCATTGCTTTCAGCATATCTTCTGTAATAAGCAACGGCGCCTTTTTCCCGGGTATCTGTGCAGTGGTGATTACAATATCTGCCTTTGCAATACTCTCAGCAATTTTAGCTTTTTGCCTGTTGAGAAAATCTTCACTTTGCTCTACTGCATAGCCACCTGCTTTGCTTGCATCTGCCGCACCTTCTACTTCAACGAACTTTGCACCAAGGCTCATTACTTCTTCTTTTACAGCGGGCCGTGTATCGAAAACTTCTACCACAGCACCTAATCTTCGTGCAGTAGCAATAGCCTGTAAACCTGCCACACCGGCACCCAGTATCAGTACTTTTGCAGGGGCAATACTTCCGGCTGCCGTCATAAACATGGGAAAATATCTTCCGTATGAATTGGCCGCAGTTAACACAGCCTTATATCCGGCAATATTTGCCTGCGAACTTAAAACATCCATCGCCTGGGCCCTGGTAGTGCGGGGCAACATATCCAACGAAAAAACAGTAACTCCTGTAATAGCCCATTGTTTCATCAGATCAACATGGAATAATGGCTGATACACACCAATCAGAATTTTAGATTTCAGGTTTTGAATATCAGATAACTCCGGCTGATGAATGGCTAATATAATATCAGAAGAAGCTAATATTTCATTGCGGCTTTTGACCTGGGCACCGGCTTTTTCAAATTCCGCATTACTGCAAAAAGCCTTTTCTCCGGCACCATCTTCTACAATAATGGTGACTCCCTTTTTACTGAGAGAGACTACGGCTTCAGCCAGCAGTGATACTCTTGTTTCATGGGCGGGTTCCTTTAAAACACCAATGGTCATAATGAATCTGGGTTATAGATAGAAAATTGAATTCTCTGTTGGGCGTGAAGATATTGATTTTTTGGAGAGTGGCACAGCCTGAAAAATTGATTTTCTTCAGGCAGCAGCCTGTTATTTATCAATTACTAAAAACGAATACTGAAATGCTGTTTTTCCTTGAATTCATCCCTGAAAAATACAACGCCGATAAAGAAAAGATCAACGGTACAGCGTACTGAGGGATGGTCTTTAATGGTCTTCCATCCCTGCTCCATTTCCCTGCTCCAGTGAATGTCATCAAAAACAAGAATAGATTCGTTATGCATTTTAGGCAGTAGTTGATTAAAATATCGTTCTGTTGGTTCCTGGCGGTGATTTCCATCAATAAATGCAAAATCAATAAAAGGAATTCTCTCAAGCAGCCCGGGCAACATCAGGTCAAAATTCCCTTGTATCAATTCTATATTTCTTAATGATAATTTTTCAAAATTTTGCCTAGCTACTGATGCAATCTCCTTCGCCCCTTCCATTGTAATCAACTTTGCATCTGGTTTAGCCAGCGAAAGATAGGACGTCGTTATACCCAGCGATGTACCCAATTCTAAAATAGTTTGTGGCTGGTAATACTTTATTATTCTGTGCAATAACTGGCCATACTTCTTTGACTTGGCTGCATTGCGTGCTATCGACTTAATACTCCGTTGATGCTTCCGTAAAAAAGCCGACCCTGCACCAAAATCTTCTACCACAAACATCCTCGAATCTTTTAATAACTGACGGCGCAGGTTTTCAACAGTTTCATATGAATCATATTTCTGCTGATCATTCAGTATCTTAATAATAAATTGAAAAACAAAAGGAGAGTGCATACCATGTCCTTTACCATTCAAAGCGGTGCAATAGTAACGGAGATATTTTATGGCTAACTGAGGAACAGAGTACATTGCTGCAATAAAATTCTTTGATTATCCAATTCTCTCCCATACCTGGAAAGAATAATTATAAGCATTTTTTTCATCGGCCTCATGATTTCGCTGACTAACGAGGTACCAGTGCTGAGGATCTAATGAAGGGAAAAAAGTATCCGCATCCGGCTCTGCCTCCACACGGGTCAGGTATATTCTTTTGGCTTTGTCAAAAAGGGCTCTGTAAATTTCACCTCCACCGATCACCATTACTTCTTTGGCATCAGTTTCTTTTGCAACAAATAAGGCGTCATCAATACTTTTTACCGGTACTGTTGATGCTGCTTTCCAATCAACCTGTCGTGTAATAACAATATTTTTTCGTCCGGGTAATGCTTTCCCTAAAGATTCAAACGTTTTCCTGCCCATAACCACCGGCATACCCCATGTCACATTTTTAAAATGCTTCATATCATTGGGCAAATGCCAGGGCATTGTTCCATCTTTCCCTATTGCATTATTAGTAGCAGCGGCCACAACAAGAGAAATAATCATTAGTCAGGGAGCTTTAGTCAAAAGTAAAGATACCAATAGTTCTATACAGCCACCGGGGCCTTTATTGCCGGGTGACATTGATAATTTTCCAATGTAAAATCTTCAAAACTGAAAGCAAAAATATCTTTAACTGCCGGGTTCAGTTTCATTGCAGGAAGCGGAAAAGGCTCACGGCTTAATTGCAGTTTTACCTGCTCCACATGGTTGCTGTAAATATGCACATCGCCGAACGTATGCACAAACTCGCCGGGTTCCAGGTCACAAACCTGTGCGATCATCATGGTCAATAAAGCATATGATGCAATGTTGAAAGGAACACCTAAGAAAACATCCGCACTTCTTTGATATAGCTGGCAACTTAGTTTTCCATTAGCCACATAAAACTGGAACATATTATGGCAGGGCATCAGTGCCATATCGGGCAAATCAGCCACATTCCATGCACTAACTATCAGGCGGCGACTATCGGGGTTCTTTTTTATTTGTGTAATCAAATCAGAGATCTGGTCAACTACTTTACCATCCTTTCCTTCCCAGCTACGCCATTGCTTACCATACACCGGACCAAGTTCACCATTCTCATCCGCCCATTCATCCCAGATCTTCACCCCATGTTCTTTCAGGTAAGCTATATTAGTTTCCCCCTTTAAGAACCATAATAACTCATAAATAATACTTTTCAGGTGCACCTTTTTTGTTGTCACCAAAGGGAATCCTTTTTGCAGATCGAACCGCATCTGGTAGCCAAAAACACTCTGCGTACCGGTGCCTGTACGGTCCGTTTTATGAACTCCGGTGTCTAAAATGTGTCTGAGGAGACCAAGGTATTGTTGCATGCCCGCAAGGTACAACTTAAGCCAGCAGCTATACACATTAAACTGCTGCCTGTGGGGAAACTGTGGATTGAAAAGGGCTGCTAATCGAGATTTTCCACATCTATATCCCCCAGTAACAACCTATCTTTTACTTTCAGGAAAGCAAACCGAACTATTTTCCGGCCACAGTTCAGCGGTTGCACAATCCAGTAGCCTTCTGATTCTTTTTCGGCACTGATCTTATCAAAACTGTAA
>Ga0209573_1005416_pt1 | contig 11546 bp, 8 predicted proteins | sample TNRBio252014_DNA_FD_185870 | JGI IMG/M metagenome (GOLD analysis project Ga0209573, IMG submission 185870) | Wastewater treatment Type I Accumulibacter community from EBPR Bioreactor in Madison, WI, USA - TNR Reactor_6/25/2014_ DNA (SPAdes)... | ecosystem: Engineered > Bioreactor > EBPR >...
CCTGCATCACTGACCGTCAGCGGCCAGCTGGAAGCCGAAACCTTTGCAACCTCCATCGGCGACTGTTACACGTTCGGGCCCACATTCCGAGCAGAGAACAGCAACACGACTCGGCATCTGGCTGAGTTCTGGATGGTGGAACCCGAGATGCCGTTTTACGAACTGCCAGACAACATGGACCTGGCAGAATCGTTTATCAAAACCATCGTCAACGACGTGCTGGAGAAATGTCCGGACGATATGGCATTCTTCAATGAACGGATTGACAAGACGGTCCTGGAAAAACTCGAAAACATCCGCAGTCGGGAATTCATTCGACTGCCTTACACGGATGCGATCGACATCATCACAAAGAGTGGCAAGTCGTTCGACTATCAGGTGCAGTGGGGCAGTGATCTGCAGACCGAACACGAACGATTTCTGACTGAAGAACATTTCGGCCAGCCCGTCATTCTTTACAACTATCCTCGCACGCTGAAACCGTTTTACATGCGTTGCAACGAAGACGGAAAAACGGTCCGAGCAATGGATGTGCTGGTGCCTGGAGTCGGCGAGATCATCGGCGGCAGCCAGCGTGAAGAGCGGTTGGATGTCCTGATCCAGCGTATGCAGGAATGCCATCTGAACCCGGATGACTATTGGTGGTACACCGACCTCCGCAAGTACGGCACGGTGCCACACGCCGGCTTTGGCCTGGGACTGGAACGCGCCGTCCTGTTGATCACCGGCATGACCAACATCCGCGATGTCATTCCGTTTCCCCGCACTCCAGGCCATGCGGACTTCTGAGGCGCAGTACCGGGAAGCTGACGCATCCCGCTCGCCGAGGTCGACGGGAGCTCAGATGTCTGAATGAAGTCGTTCCAGCAGATTGGAAACTCCCACGATTTCTGCGGATGTCTTCAGATATCCAAAGTCAGCAGTGTCACCGAGCAATCTGATTAAACGCTTCACGTCATCCCATTGGCGTTCCGAGGTTTCGTTCGTCTTTCGGTACCATTCCAGCTTGCTGATGATGACATCTTCAGCAGTGGCAATTCGAATCGTAAGAGTCTGGCTGTCACCCAGGCGTTCGAAGGTGGCGCGTTCCATCGCATTGATATCAAAGGGCCGTTGGCGGCTGACAAACACATCAACTTTGAACGACGTAGGCAGATGAATGAGGTTGAAGCAGGACTTTCGCCGAATCGCATCCCGCAGTGCCGACTCGCTGATGTAAAAGTCTTTATCAAAGTGCTGCAGGAATCCGGACACTGCCGAATCGGTCAATTCCGCAACGATGTCCACGTCCATTGTCGACCGGGATGCGCCATGAAAGGAGCTGGCGACGCTGCCTCCGACGAAGTGACGAATGCCCAGATCATCAAGGGCTGCGGAGACCGGCGACAGCGCAGCGATGAGGTCATCGTAGTCGCTCACTGATCATGCTCCTTCTGCCAGCCGCGAACTTCGTCCGCCAGATTTCTGCCGTAGGTCAGTTCGATGAACTTCAGGCGTATCTCATCGTCAGAATACTCGGGATGACGCCGCCGAATTGCGGCAAACGTCATCCGCCGAATCTGGCCGGACCAGGAACACGCTCGTCGAAGTCGCTCATGCGGAGACATCCGACGCAGGCATTCCAATTGGACCGCCATGGCCTCATCAGAAGTATCAGAAACATCGGTGTGAGTTTTCATCAGACGTTCGAATCGTTCAGGGTCCGTTGGTTTCTCTGATCGTCCTGTTTGGGAGTTCTAGCGTGTTTCTGGTAGAGCGACAGGCAGATTTGTTTCTTACTCAATTTCATGTGAGCACGGTGCGCGGATATTTCTGTAGCGAACAACGTGAGCGGACGATCCTCAACGAGCCGTCAGGCTCCTTTGGGTTGAAGGCTGTCAGCCCTCATTTGGCCTGTGAGTCAAGGACGGACGAGACGTGAGCTTGAGATGCCGCGCGTGGATTGTCACACGTTGCCATGTGCACGGCTCAATGTTCGAGAGTGACGCCTACGACGCACATCGCCAGGGCGATGTTTCAAACAGCCACCATTTCGGCCTGGCCGCTTCCTGAGTCAATCCGAAGCGCTTCCTGGCAATCTCACTGACGAGGGCGGCAATTTCTTCGGGCGAATCAATCACGTGAAAGCGGTCGATGTCGGCCGTGCTGAGTGTTCCTTCGGCCGCCATGGTTTCCCTCAGATAGGTCAGCAGCGGATTCCAGAATTCAGAACCCACCAGAATCATGGGGAATTCTTCCACCTTTCGAGTCTGCACCAGGGTTGCGATTTCGAACAACTCATCCAGCGTCCCGAGACCACCCGGCATGGCCACAAACGCGTACGAGTACTTGGCCAGCATCAGCTTGCGGATGAAGAAGTAGCGAAAATCCACATACACATCCAGATAGGGATTTGGCTGCTGTTCCATCGGCAGCAGAATATTGCAGCCGACACTGTGTCCCCCGACATCCCGCGCTCCACGATTGGCAGCCTCCATAATTCCCGGACCACCGCCCGTCATCACTGTGAACCCGGCCATCGAAATCTCTTCACCGACTCGCCGAGCGAGTTGGTAATACGGATGGGATTCGCCAAACCGAGCGGATCCAAAAACTGTGACGCACGGTCCCACGAAGTGCAGGTGGCGAAACGCCACAATCATCTCAAAGAATGCTCGCAGTGACATCAGCAGTTCACGAAAACGCGACTGCGGTCCGCTGACGAATTTTTGCACGGCCTTCCGAACTCGCTTCGCCTTTTCCTCGGACATGCGAACGGCCGGTGATGAAGTCTCAACCTGAGTATCCATGAGCGAGTATTTCCGGGGAGTCTTCAAACTCCCAATTGAACGAATACAATAGAGTGACCCGACGATTCTTCGGGCAACAGACGCTTTTCAGTCCAGATCAACCCACGAATCCTGGGAACGATTGCCGGTTGTGGCAAGATCCGGTTCGCACAGACGGCACTCACACTGATGTATCTGGATAACGCTGCCACCAGTTTTCCCAAACCCGACTCGGTCTGTGACGCTGTCAATACCTGGATGAGACAGGGCGCGGCAGCGGGTCGGGGTAACCATCGAGGATCGGAAGACGCTCAGCGGCTGCTGGATTCCTGCCGTAGTCAACTGGCTCGACTGCTGGACGTGCCATCACCATCTCACGTTGTCTTCACATTCAACTGCACAGATAGTCTGAACACGGTCCTGCAAGGTCTGCTGAAACCCGGCGATCGAGTGCTTGCGTCGAAGCTGGATCACAATTCGGTGCTGCGTCCACTTCAGGCCCTGCGCGAACAGCGATCGGTCGATTACCACCTGATCGACTTTGAACCATCAACCGGTCAGATCGACGTCGAGGAATGGCAGCGGCAGCTCACCACGCGACCCTGTCGACTGGTCGTCATCAATCATGCCTCGAACGTCATTGGTACCGTGCAGGATGTTGCGGAGCTGACCAGACTGGCTCATGATGCCGGTGCACTGGTCCTGCTGGATGCCGCTCAGACCGCTGGACATCTGCCGATCAGCATGACAGAACTGGATGTCGATTTTCTGGCGGCTGCCGGCCACAAAGGACTGTCGGGCCCCCTGGGAACCGGCGTGCTGTGTGTCCGCAAAGGTCTGGAGAGCCAGCTTAATCCGCTGCGTTACGGAGGCACGGGCACGGCCAGCGAATCACTCGAACAGCCCCAGTCAATGCCTCATCGCTTTGAAAGCGGAAACCTGAATCTGCCAGGAATTGCCGGCTTGAACGCTGCCGTGGAATGGATTCAGACTCAATCTGTTTCCGCCATCCATTCATCGATTCGTCAGCATTCGTTGCGGTTGATGCAGGGCCTGCTGGACATCCCACAAGTGCGAGTTCTGTCGCCCATTTCCGGCTGTGAGACCGGCATTGTGTCGTTTGAACTGATAAATCAGGATTGCCGCGAAATGGCCATGATCCTGGATCAGTCGTTCGACATTCAATGCCGCGCAGGTCTGCACTGCGCGCCGCTGGTCCATGAACGACTGGGAACACTCGCGCGGGGCGGTACCTTACGATTCAGTCCAGGAAGCTTTACAAGAGCTGAAGACATCGACACGGCGCTTCGAGCGGTTGCTGAAGTTGCGAGTGCTGTTTGAAGCCCAGTGACTGCGATGGTGCCCCCTCATCCGGCCTGGCGGCCACCTTCTCCCCGCGGGGGAGAAGGGACAGGAGTGTATTGTGTGATTTGAGAGATGGAGTTCTAAATGAATCAGACGCTGATGACGATTGGTCTGCTGACCTGCAGCAACATTTTTATGACGATTGCCTGGTACGGACATCTGCAGGGTCTGAAACACAAACCGTGGCTGATTGCCGCATTGATCAGTTGGGGAATTGCACTCTTTGAATACCTGATTCAGGTGCCGGCCAATCGCATTGGGCATCAGGTGATGAACGTCGGCCAGCTGAAGATTCTGCAGGAAATCATCACACTGACGGTCTTCGTGCCGTTTGCCTGGTTGTATCTCAAAGAGAAACCCACACTGGATTATCTGTGGGCGGGTTTGTGTCTGCTGGGTGCGGCATTCTTCATCTTTCGCAGCAAGCTGGGCCTGTAGTCTGACTGTCTCAGATCCCTTGAAAAACGTGTCTGGAACTCTCCGACATTCATCTCCTGTGCAGTTTTTGATGCCTCCAAAGCTCCAGACACCTTTTTCAATGCACAGACCGAAGCGACGAACATCTGTGATGTGTGTTGAACTGTTATTGAATTGAATCATCGTTGCATTGTTCCGGGAGTACTCGATGCTGATTGGTTATGTCAGTGACGAACGTTATGTGGCTCTGCCGGATGTGGTCATGGAGTTCATCGATGATCACGGCCGGTCCTTGGAAACGCGATCCCGCGCCAGCGGTTCAGTCGAACTGGATCTGCCGGCCGGCCAGTACAAAGTCATCCTGCAGAAGCCCGGTTTTGGCGCGAAGATCACGCGGATTGTGCTTCCGGCATCCGAGCCTCATCATTTCCGACTGCTGTCAGATGGACTGCTGGGCTACGCCTGGCCGAAGTGGGTCCGCAGCGGGGACGAGTCGGAATTCCGAGTTCACTCGGTCGAACAGTTTCGGCTGGAACTGTGGCGATACGGCTGGCAGCCGGAACTTGTCCGCCAACTGGGCTGGCACGACGAACACGGTCCCCGAGCCATGATGCAGGTCACTCCGGACGGCGATTACACGCGATCAGGAGTGGAATGGAACAAAGTCGGTTATGTCTGCACGACACATCGACAGTTTGTCAAAGCTCCGGAACGCAGCGGCCTGTATTACTTCCGCGCGAGTACTCGATCGGGCCGCCGTTTTTCGTTCCCCTGGATTGTCGCGCCACGCCAGCCGCAATCTCCCATGGCCGTGCTGGCGTCCAACATCACCTGGAACGCCTACAACTCGTTCGGCGGACGCAGCAATTACATCCACGCGGACGAGCTGCCGCAGACACCGACAATCAATTCTCGTTTCGAACTGGCACGGTACATCCACCCGGAACATGGAACCTGGGGCTATCCGGGCTATGCGCCACTGTCGTTCGATCGTCCTGAACCGTTCTGTGACATCGAGTTCGCAGAGGCCATCACCGATCCCATCGAAGGTCGTCAGGCCTGTCATCTGGCTCCTGCTGAATGGCGACTGCTGGGCTGGCTGGAGCAGCAGAAGTTCTCATACGACTACTATGCGGAAACTCAGCTGCATGATGGCACTCTGGACCTGTCAGCCTACAAGATTCTGGTCATCGCCGTTCATCCGGAGTACTGGTCAAGAACGATGTATGATCGAGTCAAGCGCTGGGTGTTTCAGGAAGGCGGCAGGCTGGTCTACCTGGGCGGAAATGGGCTGAACTGCGAAGTGACTCTGCACGACAACAGTTCCATGACGGTCCACAACACCAGCATCACTTCGTTGTGGGCCGCCGGTATGGGAGGTCATGACAGCCGCATGGCGGTTCGACATGAATCGGAAGCCAGTCTGCTGGGAGTCACTTTCACTCCGACAGGAGCCATGACCGGCGCGCCGTATCAGGCCCTGGACGCCGCGCACTGGATCTTCGAAGGAACCAACCTAGCTAACGGAGATCTCTTTGGCCAGACCAGTCTGCATTGCCGTTGTCCGGGCGGCGCTTCGGGACATGAAACAGACAAACGCACGGCCAGTTCTCCGCAGAACACGCATCTGCTGGCTCGCGGACTGAATCCGGACGATGGTGGAGCCGAGATGGTGATCTTTGAGACTCCGTCCAAAGGCCAGGTGTTCTCAGTGGGATCGATTAACTACGTCGCTTCGCTGCCGGTTGATGCCGTGATCTCACGCATCACCGCCAACGTGCTGACTCGATTTCTTCAGGACCAGTAACGCGCTGCCATGCCTGAACTTCCGGAAGTGGAAACGATGGTGCGAGGCATTCGCCGCGACTGCACCGGTCGAACGATTGAACGTCTGGAATTCGTCCGTTGTCGCAAACGTCCGATTCCTGTATTTCCCAGTCGCCAGGCGCTGATGAAAGCGGTTGCCGGACGAACGCTGAATTCCGTGAGTCGGATCGCCAAACGAGTTCTGCTGGAGCTGGATTCCGGCGACACGCTGGTGATCGAGCCTCGCATGACGGGCCTGCTGCTCGTGTCTGACCCGCCCTCGCTGGATCATCGCCGCATCCTGTGGCATTTTCATCCGCAGCCAGGGTTGTCGGGAACTCTGGAATTCTGGGATCGCCGAGGCCTGGGAACCGTTTCGCTGCTGAAACCGGATCAAATGCAGGTGCTCCGCGAACGTCTGGGGCCCGATGCTCTGACGATCGACCGCAACGACCTGTACGATCGACTTCGGTCAACCGGGCGAGAAATCAAAGTCGCGTTGCTGGATCAGCACTTGGTGGCAGGAATCGGCAACCTGTATGCCAGCGAGATCCTGCATCGAGCTCACATCTCGCCACTGCGAAAGTCTTCAGACCTGTCGAAGCGAGAGGTTCAGCGCATCACTTTGGCCACACAGACCATTCTGCAGGACGCGATCCGTTATGAAGGATCGACCTTGAACGATGGCACCTATCGCAACGCTCTGAATCAGGATGGTTCGTATCAGAACCAGCATCGCGTGTATCAGAAAGCGGGCGAGCGATGTGCGAACTGCAATCGTGGCACGATTGAACGCATCGTGCAGGCTCAGCGAGCCACTTTTTATTGCCCGCGGTGTCAGAAGTAACGCGAATTTATTCAGCCCGCAGTCGCTCCAGTTCTGACTGCAGCATTCGAGCCTCTTCGACATCTCCATTGGAGAGTTCCAGAGTTCCCGTGGCCAGCACAAATGTCCCAGGGGCGGCGGGGCTGACCGCCGTGGAATCCAGCAGCGAAAAGAAGACGCCGTCTGTTGACTGCAACTGCCCTGGCGATTCAAGTCGAGCGATGGCAATCCGCCCCAGTGAACTCCGCTGTCCGCTGGAACTACGGCCTTCGATCTTTCCTGTGGATTCAATCCGCACAGCCGAGATGTCCTCGGGCACCACCGGACTGTCCTTCAGCGGCAACTCCTGATCACCAAAACGGATTCCCAGTCGTCGTGAAGTCAGAAGCGTAAAATCCCCTCGACGAGTCAGCCGATTGCCTTCCAGACAGAACATCAGGCCCGGATCGTCCGGCAGTGCCACATGAGTTGTCACGGGCGACGCAATCATCCTCCCAGCGCGGAAGCTGCGGTATCGAACGATGTCGGCAACCGTTGTCCTGAAAGTGGTGGTGCCAGACAAATTCGAATCGGCCGACTGAAACGTCGGCAGAATCACAATGCTGCGATGTCCCACCGTCCACAGAGATCGCAGATTGCTTTGCACATCCGCAAGTGCGCTGTCCAGCGGAGCGGACTCGATAGCGGCTGAGATCGTCGGCATGCCACCTGAAAGATTCGACTTCGACAGGAACGATGGCATCCCGGATCCTCCTGAGAGCTGCCGTTTCTGTTCGAGCAGGAACTCGGCCTCATCCACAGGCACATCGGCATACTCTTCGGCCCAGATCTGAGTTGTGTCAGGATCCACATCCGGGAAAATTCGCCGCACGATCTCCAGCGTGCGCTGGACGGCTGCGGCATCAGGGACCTTTGTCGCCAGAGCTGTGCTGACGTCAGCCGTCTTGAATTCGCTGGAGGTACCTGCCGGAAGTTCAGATTCCGGCGTCGCCGAAAGGCTGATCGATGTCATGGATGTTGCTGATTCGTCAGCGGAAGATTGAAACGCATGGTTCGGCGGGACAGATCCTTCTGCTTCAGCAATCGGCGGTTCAGCAAACGGGCGAACATCCTGCGGCGGTCCATTGGCGATGCGTTCAACGAGCGCGGAGTCCTGCGACCGTCCAGTCGATGAATCAGTCATTTGGGGCGGAGCAGCCCCATTGCCATCCAGGACAATCGTTTGCCCGGCCAGCAGGCCAGCGACAAACAATGACACAGCAACAGTGCTCACGATGAAAACGCGCGGCATCGGTCTCTTCCCTGATTCAACGCTGACAAGTTCCTTCGGCATTCAAGCCAGTCAGCTGTTCGCGAGTTCGAACTGTAACCACTGTACGTTTGATTGTCTGCGTCGTTTCTGAAACCTCACACGAAATTAACGTGACGGTGTCATTCGAACAGGAAGCAGTCCCGGATCAATGCCAGGCATCTTCTGTGAAAGCTTCGGACCTTCGAAATCCGCGAGTGCGGAGGTCTGCCATTCAGAAGTTCCTGAACTTTCCACGGTCACTTCGCCTTCAACAAATGTCAGTTCAGCAGGCAACAACTCCTGATCGGCAATCTGCGACTCGGGCAGAACCACCGTCTGCCGCAGTCGCGAGTCCACATAGACAACCGAAGCTGCCGACGGAGCTACGATGGCCGGAGTTGCGTTGCCAACCGCCGTGAATCGCACTCGAATGTCGTCCTTAGTCCAATCAGGAGGAATCATCAGTCGCACCACGGCCATCCGCGGATCGTAGACCGCTTCATCCGATGTGATCTCGAGGTCCACTCGCTGCAGCCCTCCCTGACGCACAATGGCATCGATCACACTGTACCCAAAACGCTGAGTCACCTGCCGACAGATCATATTCCAGTCGGACAGATCCGACTTCTGAAATTCACACAACACTCCACCACCGCGACTGGCCAGCAGCACATTTTCCAGTTCGCAGCGTCGCGGAGGATGGTCAAATCCCAGACCGTAACCACCTCCGGCAAACACCGATCGGCGAACCATCACGACTCCGCCGTCACTTCCCGCACGCTTCCATTCCATGCCGATGAAACTGTCGACTGATGAAGGCGACTGGACGATGCAGTCCGACACCTGCAGCGATTCACACCAGGCCGTCAGCAGGCTGGTTGATCGCACAGCAGCCGCATCACCTGGAGTCGCCGTCTCCGGACTTTGCACCACATTGACTCCCCGCAGTTCAATCGATCTCGCCTGAAGCTGCCATGCGACGCCTTCAGGAACCAGAATTGTGGCCGTCGGCAACTGATCACAAACAATCTTCAGCGTTCCAGGAAATGTCTTTGCAGCGGCGATCCAGGTCTGTCCGGACTCCAGTTGAATAACGCCATCAGGATCTGGATCAGGCAGAGGCTGGGGCGCCTGCAAAGTCGCCGCGCGAGACAGTTCTCGGGACGTATCAGCAACGACATCCACCGTTTTAGCCCCGCCGAATCGATCAATCTGCAACACCTTCGGCAATCGGCCCGAACGAGCCAGCAGCACCAGCAAAATTGTCAGCACCGACGCAGCCGCGACCGGCCACCGCCAGGCACCGCCTGCCGGTCGACGTCGCCGCACGGCGGGAATCTGAAATCTGTTCGAACGATCCGGCATGGAACGCGCCAATCGGCGACAGTGAGCGTGTCCGCTTCCCGACTGGGTGGTCCATTGCTTCAGCACATCTGCCGCGCTGGCCGGGCGAAGTTCGGGAAGGCGCCGAGTCATCGACTGAACAATCCGCGCCATCCATTCCGGACAATCAGGAACCCAGGTCCTGACATCCGGCAGATCCTGTTCCTTCAGCTTCATCACGCGAGTTACCGGGTCTGCACTGAGTGCTACAGGACGCGATGTCAGCAGTTGCCACAGCAGACAACCAAGCGAATAAAGTTCGCTGCGAGCATCTGCCGTTCGTCCCGTGCCGACCAGTTCCGGAGCCACTCCGTCACAGTCGCGAAGTGTCAGCTTGTCAGAAAATTCGAACTGCGGCTGACGGATGCGTCGGACGAATGGAGCGACCAGAAACACGGCCCCGCGAGAACTCATCCGGACATTTCTTAGCACCACGTCTCCGTGCAGCAGTCGATGCGATTCCAGCCACATCATGGCCGCCAGCAGTTCCCGACCGATCTCGGCGACCACACTGAACGGCATCCGCCCGCCGCGAATCAACAGCTCATCCAGTGTCCAGCCTGATCGGAAAGGCGACACCAAAGAGCTCTCGTGCGGGGCATCGGCCGCTGACGTGGTCGCTCGCTGGACAATCTCTACGGGCAGCACCAGTGACGCGGGTGCTGAGCGACGAGATTTCTGCAGTCCGTTCAACAGTTCCCGCGCCTGACTTGCAGGTGGCCCCGTCGTCGCGGAACCACTCGCGATCCGATTCACAACGCAGAGTTTTCTGGCCGTCTGATCCATCGCCAGGAATGTGTGCTGACCGAGGGCATCGCGAATCACAAAACGATCGACGAAGGCCTTCATCGGATCATCGGATTGCAGACATTCCGCCTGCCACGGCGTCAGAATCTTCTGCTGCACGAGGGTATCGAGCCAGACCGAATCAAAGTCCGGAAGATCCTGACACATGCGTCGGACAAACGGCTCGCAGTACGCCAGGTCCGCGCGCGTACTCAAACCCGTGTCCAGCAGCAGTTGAGTCATTCGTTCTGAAGGCGTCCGCATCCCTGCGTCCATATCCGCTGATCGTGAATCGCAGGAATCCGCCTGCTCCCGCAAGCCCGAATCTTCCCAGATCCTGTATGATGTCCACAAGAGGAGGTTTTGCTTCTGAAAACTTAGTGCTCATAACGGAACACCGTCTGATCCAGCAGCTCGCCCGTCATCGAATGAAACATCACGGCCAGCGATCGATCATCCGGAGAATAGCGAACCGACACAAATCCTCCCCGACTGGCCGCATAGGGGCGTTCCACTCCGTCATACAGAGGCGGCACGGCCTGCACATGTTCATCGCTGGTGGGACCACAGCTGAATTCATGAATTCCGCGACCGTTCCGTTGATCGATCGAATGGTACTGCCAGTGTCGATCGCCACACATCAGCACGACATTGGACAACTCTTCCGCCTTCAGCCAGTCCAGAAACACCTGAGCCTCATGCCAGAACCCGTTCAGATTGGCGTGGTTGTCACCTTTCATCAGTCGATCAGGACCGACGATGGGATTGGGAGAAATGACCACTTTGTGGTCCGCATCACTGGCCAGCAGCGTCTCCTTCAGCCACTGCTTTTGCTCGGTCCCCCAGATCGATTTTTCCGGTCCATCCGGCATGTCATTGGGCGATCGAAAGTCGCGGTTCTCCA
>Ga0209573_1005417_pt1 | contig 11544 bp, 12 predicted proteins | sample TNRBio252014_DNA_FD_185870 | JGI IMG/M metagenome (GOLD analysis project Ga0209573, IMG submission 185870) | Wastewater treatment Type I Accumulibacter community from EBPR Bioreactor in Madison, WI, USA - TNR Reactor_6/25/2014_ DNA (SPAdes)... | ecosystem: Engineered > Bioreactor > EBPR >...
CGGGCGTGACTTTGAGCAGATCGGGGTGGGTGGCGCGGCCGGTCAAGAGGCAAGCGCGGCACTGACCGCATGCAACGCCGTCGACCGGGCGGTCGCAGAGCAAGGCGTTTGCCAGGTAGAGCGCCAGCGTCTCCTTGCCGACGCCCGCCGGCCCCGTGATCAGGTAGGCATGCCGGATGCGTCCCCGGCCCAGGTCGCGCTGCAGCATCTCTACTGCCCATCGATGGCCAGCCAGGTTCCAGGACATGGTGTGTATTATACGGGCCCGCCGCGGGTCCGCATCCGTGTCAAGTATGCAGGCACGCGTTGGCCACGCGTAGTCCGTGATGGATTCTTGCCACGAAGTGCACGAATTGTGACGAATGAACGGTGACTGCGCCAGATCACCTTCGTGCTCATTCGGTTCAGTTCGTGGAACTCGTGGCAGAGTTCCGGCTGTTCGGAGCCGCGTCTGAGCCGGTCTGACAAGTCGCGCGAGCACGGGCCCGCGTGGGCCCTCGATGAAACTGCGAAGACGTGTTATACTCCTCAGTCGCACGGGCGGTTAGCCCAGTTGGTTAGAGCGCCGCGTTGACATCGCGGAGGTCATAGGTTCAAGTCCTATACCGCCCACAGAAAAGGCATCAGGCGTCAGGTATCGGGCGTCAGTTCACCTACCGGCAGAGCCCGGGAAGTGCGAACTGACACCTCGAACCTGACGCTTGATGCGTTTCATGAGACGTCAGGCTTCCGGTGTCGATTAACCTGCCGGCACAGGCGCGGCAGCGTGAACGGACGCCTGACGCCTGATCCCTGACGCCTTCCTTGACATCCTGCCGTATAATAATGCTTACGGCATTGACCGGGACACCTCCACACCTGATCAGCTTCAGGGAGGCCGGGCCATCGACTGAAAGCCCAGCCAGCCAGACGGTGAGGGAGACCACCCGCGAGCAGCCTGCGTAGTAGGGCCATTCGGCTCGAACCAGGACGGGATGGCCCGTTATAGCCTGACAGAGGCCGTCACTGTACTGCGGTGACGGCAAATCTGGGTGGAACCGCGAAGCCAAGCTCTCGCCCCAGTTCGGGCGGGAGCTTTTTATTTGTGATTGATGATTGCTGATTGTTGATTGAGTCTTCAATCAACAATCAACAATCAGCAATCATCAATCAGCAATCGCATTTGCTTGAGGTGCTTATGTCTGTCCAATCAGCTGTTCCTTACAACGAGACGGAGATCTATCGCATCCGGCACTCGCTCGCGCATATCATGGCTCAAGCCGTAACCGAGTTGTTCGAAGGCCATGCCAAGGTCGCCATCGGGCCGCCGATCGAAGACGGTTTCTATTACGACTTTGAGTTGCCGCGTCCGCTCTCGCCCGAGGACTTTGAGGGGCTCGAGAAGCGCATGCGCCAGATCGTCAACGGCAAGTTCCCGTTCGTGCGCCGCGAGGTCAGCGCCGACGAGGCGCGCGCGATCTTCGCCGACCAGCCCTATAAGCTCGAGTTGATCGACGGCCTCGAAAAGGGCGGCACCGACGAGTACGGTAACGCCGTCTCCGAGAAGCCCGTGATCTCGATCTACACGCAGGATTCATTCACCGATCTATGCCGCGGACCGCATGTCGAGCACACGGGCCAGATCAACGCCCAGGCCTTCAAGCTGATGAGCGTGGCCGGCGCGTACTGGCGGGGCGACAGCGAGCGCACAATGCTTCAACGCGTCTATGCCACGGCCTGGAAGGCGCCCAAGGATCTCGAACAATACCTCTGGCGGCTTGAGGAGGCCAAGAAGCGCGATCATCGCAAACTGGGCCGCGACCTTGGGCTGTTCTACTTCTCCGACGCCACGGGCCCGGGCCTGCCGCTTTTCGCCCCCAAGGGCGAGATGTTGCGCCACCTGATGGAGAGCTACGTCCGCGACACGCAGACGCGCTACGGCTATCAGCACGTTTGGACGGGCAACCTGGTCAAGGAAGACCTTTACAAGAAGTCGGGGCATTACGACAACTACAAGGATTCGATGTTCCCGCCGATGGTCGACGAGGACGTGGCGTTTCGGCTCAAGCCCATGAACTGTCCGAGCCATATGACGCTCTACAACGAGATGGGCATCCGCTCGTACAAGGAACTGCCGCTGCGTTACGCCGAGTTCGCCACGCTCTATCGGTACGAGAAGACGGGCGAGCTCCACGGCCTGACACGCGTGCGGGCCCTGACGCAGGACGACTGCCACATCTTCTGCCGTCCGGATCAGATCGAGGCCGAGTTTTCGCTTTGCCTCCGCCTGATCCGTGAGGTACTGGCGCGCTACAAGTTCACGGATTATCGCGTCAGGCTTTCGCTGCGCGGCGACGAGGGCAAGTTCGTGGCCGACGACGAGAAATGGACGGCCGCTACGGCTGCGCTGCGCCAGGCGCTCGACAAAAACGGCGTCGAGTACTACGCCGAAGAGGGCGAAGCCGCGTTCTATGGCCCGAAGGCCGACTTCATGGCCCAGGATGCGCTGGGTCGCGAATGGCAGCTCTCGACGATCCAGGTGGACTTCATCCAGCCGTCCCGGTTGGGTTGCGAGTACATCGGCGAGGATGGCCAGCCGCACACGCCCGTGCTCCTGCATCGCGCCGTCACGGGAACGACAGAGCGCTTTTTGGGCGTGTTGATCGAGCACTACGCAGGCAACTTCCCGGTCTGGCTGGCTCCCGTGCAGGCAATGTTGATCCCGGTGGCGGATCGCCACAACGACTACGCGCGCTCGGTGGCCGAGCAACTCAAGGCGAAAGGTCTGCGGGTCGAGGTCGACGAGGGTAATGCGCGGATGCAAGCCAAGATCCGCGACGCGCAGGTTCAGAAGATCCCGTACATGCTCGTTGTCGGCGACAAGGATCAGGCCGCCGGCGCGGTTTCGGTGCGACTGCGCTCGGGCGAGGATCTCAAGGCGAAGTCGATCGAGGAGTTCCTGGCGCTGGCCAAGACGGCGATCGACAGCGGCGATTGAGCGCATGGGAGCGATGCGTATCGCGTCCCAGGTGCAATCCACCTGATACGGGTTCAACCTGAAGACGAACGCCGCTGGCTCGCCGGCCGAGATCAACTCGCCGGCGAGCCGCTGTTTCTGGAACCGCGTGTGACGGCGAGCACAGGCTGTGCGGTCATCCAGGTTGGCAATGACCGGGGCCGAGGCTATCGCATGCAGTATACTCACGCCCACGTTTTCAGAGATCCGCGGCCGTGCCTAACAATTGATGGTCGCCCTGCATCGAGGTCACGTGATGGATTCGGATTCAAAGTCAACTTCCGGCGAAAGCCCTAACTGGCGCCCCAAACTGCGCGCGATCGACATCCGTCCCGTGATGCACGAGGACGAGCCATACTACATGCTGCGTGATCCGCATCAGCTGACCGATGAAGTGCTGCTGGTGCCCGAGGCCCTTGGCCCGGCGCTCAGTCTGTTCGATGGCAGCTGGGACGCGCTCCAGATCGAGTCGATCCTGACCATGCGTTATGGGCTCGAGTTGCCGGCCGGGATGTTGGGAGCGTTGATCAAGTCGCTGGACGAGGCTTATATGCTCGACAACGCCAACGCCTCCAATGCTCAAGCCCAGCGATTGGCCGACTATCGCAATGCGCCACATCGACCGCCGACGCTGGCCGGGGCTTCGTATCCGGCCGAGCCCGAGGTGCTCAAGCAGATGCTCGACCTGTACCTCGAGCAGGCCGGGTCGATCCAGGCTGCGCCAGCTGATTGGCCAGGGTTGTTGAGCCCGCACATCGACTTTCAGCGGGGCGGAGGCGTCTACGCCAAGGTTTGGAAGCGCGCGGCCGCGATGGCTCGTGCGGCCGATCTCGTGATCATCTTGGGAACGGATCATTACTCGCCGATCCCGGGCAGCCTGACCCTGACCCGTCAGAGCTACGCCACCCCCTATGGCGTGCTTCCGACAGATACGGCGACTGTGGATGCATTGACCGACGCGCTTGGCCAGGAGGCGCTTTCCGGTGAGCTTCGCCACCTCGGCGAGCACTCGATCGAGTTGGTGGCTATCTGGCTGCACCACATGCGCGGCGGGGAGCCGGTGCCCGTGGTGCCGATCCTGACCGGGTCGTTTGCCGAGTACATGAGCGAGGGTGTTTCGCCGCTGACCGATGGCCGTCTCAAGCGCCTTGTCGAGACGCTCAAAGCGCAAACCGCCGGGCGCCGGGTGCTTGTGGTCTCGTCAGGCGACCTTTCGCATGTCGGCCCGGCCTTCGAGGGTGAGCCGCTCAACGCAAACGACAAGCGTCTGCTCCAGGCTGACGATGCCCAGGTGGTCGATCTGCTCTGCGACGGCGACGATGAGGGCTTCTACAACGCCCTGCAGCGGACGCGTAATAGCACGAACATCTGCGGTCTGTCGCCGACCTATCTGGCGATGAAGGTCATGGGCGCTGTCGAAGGCGAGCGTGTCGCCTATGATGTCTGCCCGGCCGATGGCGCCGAGACCTCGGTGGTTACGATTGCGGGGCTGGTCTTTGAGTCGATCTAGTGACCGCATGGCGCGAGGGGCGTAGGGCGTAGGGCGTAGGGCGTGGGGCTGCCGCGCTCCATCGCGGCACCTTTCGTACTCCGCATCACACACCACACACAATGCTCCACACTCCCGCCTGCAAGGACCCTTCGAGGACTCGGGTATGTTGACAAATGTTCTAATTTCGGTATACTTAGGGTCAGCCTTCCGGTAACGTTCAAACAGGCAATTGGGCCTGTCTCCCCCTCACTTACAACCGGCGGGATAAGGAGCATTCCCCATGTATCAGAAAGTCACCCTTATTGGCAACCTGGGCCGCGACCCGGAGCAGCGTTACACGCCTTCGGGCCAGGCGCTGACCAACTTCAGCGTCGCCACGTCCGAGAAGTGGACGGGTCAGGATGGCCAGCCCCAGGAGCGCACGGTTTGGTGGCGCGTCTCGGTCTTCGGCAAACAGGCCGAAACCTGTGCCCAGTACCTGCGCAAGGGTTCGAAGGTCTACGTGGAGGGCCGCATGCAGGCCGACCCGAAGACCGGTGGCCCGCGGATCTGGTCCGGCCAGGACGGCGCGCCGCGAGCGTCCTTCGAGATCACGGGCACAACCGTGAAGTTCCTCTCGAGCCGTGGCGAGGGCGGTTCGTCTGGTGGCACAGCGCCGATGCACGAGCCCGAAGGGGCCATGGCCGAAGACACCGACGACATCCCGTTCTAGGGCAGAGCGTCGGGCAACCGATCGCTGCGACGATCGCCGCGGCTTGATGAAGGCTACGAAGGCCCGACCTTGAGGAGCTCCTGTTCCCGAGGTCGGGCCGTTTTGTGTGTCAGAAGGGAGTTGATGGATGACCGAGCCTGCACCAAAACCCCAGATCCAGATCGAGTTGCCGGCTGGCCTCGAGCCGATCTACGCGAATTTCGCCCTGGTCGTCCATTCGCCCTCGGAGGTCATCATCGACTTTGCACGGGTGATGCCGAATGTGCCCCATGGGCGGGTCCAGACGCGAGTGCTCATGACGCCCATCAACGCCAAGCTGTTTCTGCGCGCTCTGACTGAAAACCTCGCGCGCTTCGAGGCACAGTACGGCGAGATCACGATCCCGAGCGGGCTCGCCGATCAACTTTTCCGAGGGGGAGGTAAGGACGGAGCATGAACAACCTGGAAGCGATCGCGGAGCGTATCCGCACGAATTTCGCCGCGAAGAATGCGGCGCGCGACTCGGCGGTTGGGCGTTCGCGAACCCTGATCCGCCATTGTTCCCTGTCGATCCGGGCCTCGCACCGTGATGAACGCGACGAGGCCCGACGCCAGCTCGAGGCTGCGCGCGAGATCGTCGAGGCGATCCGCACCGACCTTTCGGGTTATCCGGATCTGTATCACGCAGGGTACACGCAAGACGCGCTCAAGGAGTACGCCGAGGCCAGCATCGTTTTTGCGCTGTTTGCGGGGGATGCGTTGCCCGAGCCGGAGACGCTTGGCGTCGAGCACGCGGCCTATCTCAACGGGCTGGGCGAGGCGGCCGGCGAGCTGCGACGGCGGGTGCTCGACATCATCCGTCACGATCACGGCAACACCGCCGAGCGCCTGCTCGAGGCCATGGACGAGATCTATCTTCTGTTGGTGACGATGGACTATCCGGATGCGATCACGGGCGGGCTACGCCGGACCACCGATCTGGTGCGCGGCGTGACCGAGCGGACCCGCGGCGATCTGACCCTCAGCTTGCGCCAGGCGCGCCTGCAGGATGAGCTGCGGCGTCTTTCGCCCGACGCTTGATGGCAGGCTCGACTCGGCGGTCCCTGATCCGGGCTTCGGAGATTGGCACGTACGTCTATTGTGCGCGCGCCTGGTGGCTGCAGCGCGTTGAAGGGCTTGAGCCCGGCAATGTCGCCCAGCGGCTGGCAGGCGAGGCCTATCATGCCGTGCATGGTCGGCGGCTGTGGGCCGCGACCCAGCTGCGGCGCCTGGCCTGGGCGCTGATCGCCCTGGCGATCGGCCTCTGGGCCTTGTGGCAGTGGGGCGGGTGAGGCGCCGTGGAATCGTTCTTGACCCTGGCGGCGCTGCTGCTGGCCGCCTTGTTCTTGCTCAGGCTGGCGGGCTGGCTCCGCTCTGAGAGCGGTCTCCCGACGGGTGATGTCGTGAGCAGCGACACACGCGCCTGGGGCGTCATCGAGGCGCCGCTCGTGTCACAACGGCTAGGGCTGACGGGCCGCCCGGACTATCTCGTGCGCGAGCACGGCCGACTTGTGCCGATCGAGGTCAAATCGGCCGCTGCGCCAATGAGCGGCCCACATCAGGCGCATGTCCTGCAGCTGGCGGCTTATTGCGCCCTGGTCGCCGAGGTGTATGGCGAGCGGCCAGCGTATGGGTTGATCAAGTACCGCGATCGATTGCTGCGGGTGCCGTACACCGACGCGCTCGAGCGGGAGCTTCGGGCGACGCTTGACGAGATGCGCACGGGCCTTGGCGCGGACGGGCTCGATCGATCGCATGAGCATCCTGGCCGGTGTCGTGGCTGCGGGTTACGTGAAGCGTGCGATCAGGCTTTGTGAGCATCTTGCGCGGCTATAATGCCGCGTGCAGGGCTGGGTGTGTGGCTCAGGGTCGGACGGAGCGCCCTTGAGCCGGCAGGTAGCGAACAGGATTCCTATGAGCGGTTTGGCGGCGGATCGCCTGCTTGTGCTCTACAACCCGCATGTGAGGCGCGCTATCGAATTGGCCGCCGAGATCCGACACTGGGTTGACCCCAGGGTGCCGGCGCTCTCGGTCGACGATCCGGCGGTGCGCGACTTAGTGGCCGCTCACGATCTGGTTGTAGCTTTAGGCGGAGACGGCACGATGTTGCGCGCCGGCCGGTTGACGGCCCCTTTCGGCGGGCAGGTGCTGGGTGTCAACTTCGGGCGGCTCGGCTTTCTGCCCGAGGTTCAGCCCGATGACTGGCAGCCGGCGCTCGAGCGGGTGTTGGCCGGCGAGGGCCGGGCCGAGGCGCGCATGATGCTGCGCATCGAGCAGGTGCGGTCGGGCTCTGTGTTGAGCACCGAAGACTCGCTCAATGAGGCCGTGGTCGGCCGAGGCGCACAGGCGCGGATGTCGCGGATCGAGGCGCGGATCAACGGTGACGTGCTCACGACGTATGTGGCAGACGGTTTGATCTGCGCAACGCCGACCGGCTCGACGGCCTACGCGCTCGCCGCGGGCGGGCCGATCCTTCCGCCGGAGAACGAGAACATCTTGCTCGTGCCGATCGCGCCGCACATGAGTATGGAGCGCACGATCGTGCTCCCGGGCAATGCTACGCTCGAGATCGAGGCCGAGATCGACCTCGACCATCAGGCGAGCTTGAGCGTGGACGGCCAGCGCGAGATCATGCTGGCGCCCGGCGACGTAGTGCGGGCGACGCGTTCGCCCTTCGTGGCGCGTTTCACGCGGTTGCGCGCGCCGCATTATTTCTTCGCGACCCTAGTCGAACGACTGACCAATGGGCGCGGCCATAGGTGATGAATTGCGATGACTACGCTGGAGAACCAAGACACTGTGCGCTGCTGCCCGAATCAGGTCGGGCCGGCTTCGCTCCGCTGTTACAAATGCGGCAAACCGATCTGTCCGAAGTGCGCGATACGTACCCCGGTAGGCTATAGCTGTCGTGACTGCGTCCGTCAGCACCAAAAGGCCTTCGACACAGCCGAATGGTTCGACTATCCGGTCGCGGCCGTGATCTCGGCGATCGCCGGGGGGCTGGGCGGGCTGGTCGTCTCGTTCGTCGGCTTCTTCGTGATCCTGATCGCGCCGGCCGTCGGAGCAGGCACGGCCGAGATCGTGCGCTTGGCCGTGCGGAAGCGCCGGGCGCGCTATCTGGGCTGGGCGGCCGGCGCCGGATTCGCCTTTGGCGCGCTGGCCCTGCCGGCCTGCAACTTGCTGATCAGCCTGTTTGCCGGCGGTTCGACAGGGCTTGGGGGGCTCTTCCTCCTGATTTGGCCGCTGATCTACGTGGTCCTTGGCACCGGTGCGCTGATCGGCCGGTTGCAGGGGATCGTGCTCGGACGGTGACATGTTGCGTCGATTGCTCGTCCACAACCTGGCCATCATCGAACAGCTGGATCTCGTCTTCGAGCCCGGGTTTGTGGTGCTGACGGGCGAGACGGGCGCGGGCAAGTCGATCATCATCGATGCGCTCGGGCTTGTGCTGGGTGGCCGGGCAGACCCGACCCTGGTGCGGGCGAGCGCCGAGGCGGCGCGAGTCGAGGCGTCTTTCGCGCTCCATGGATCGAACCAGTCGGCGCTCAATGCCTTGTTGACTCGTGAATCGCTGGATGACGAGGGCGGCGAATTGGTGCTGGCCCGTGAAGTGCGCCGTGAAGGACGCAGCACTGCGCGGGTCAACGGGCGATTGGTCAGCGCCCCAGTTCTGCGCGAGATCGCTGAGTTGCTCGTCGACGTCCATGGCCAGGGCGATCACCTCTCACTCTTGCGGCCGCGCGAACACGTCTTCATGCTGGACCGATTCGCCGGGCTCGAAGGCGAGCGCGAGAAGTTCGCGACCCGGGTGCGCGACGTGGCCGCGATCCGCCATGAACTCGAGGCTCTGCGTCAGAGCGAACGTGAACGCGAGCGCCGGCTCGACATGCTGGATTTCCAGATCCAGGAGATCACGGCGGCGCGCCTGAAACCGGGTGAGGAGGCGAGCTTGCTCCAAGAGCGCGCCCGGTTGGCCAACGCCGAGAAGCTGGCGGCTCAGGCCGATGACGCGCTAAAGGCGTTGGCGGGTGACGAAGAATCAGACGGCGCCGCCGATTTGCTTGGCAAGGCGGCCCGATCTCTGGCGGCGCTGGCCCGGATCGACACCGGGCTTGCCGAGCCGCAGACGACCGCCGCCGCGCTTGCCGAACAGGTGCGAGATCTCGGCGCAACCCTCAGCCACTACCGCGAACGTCTCGAGCACAACCCAAAGCGCCTCGATGCGCTCGAGACGCGGCTCGAAACCCTGAGTCGCCTGCAACGCAAATATGGTGAGCGCATCGAAGAGATCCTGGCCTTTGCCGAACGTGCGCAGGCCGAGCGCGATACCCTGGCAAACGCATCGGGCCGGATCGCCGAGCTCACGGCTCAGGAATCGACGCTGCTGGTCGAGATCGGACGTCTGGGGGAGGCGCTCTCGGCTCGACGGCGGCAGGCCGCTCGAAAGCTGGGTTCCGGGATCGAACGCGAGCTCGCCGACCTCAAGATGGCCCGCGGGCGCTTCAGCGTGGCGCAGGAGCGGCGGCCTGATGCGGACGGTGCGCCGTCGGAGGCCGGGCCGGTTGCGTTCGACGCGACAGGCCTCGATCGGATCGAGTTCTTGATCGCGCCGAACCCGGGCGAGGGGCTCAAGCCCTTGGCCAAGATCGCATCGGGTGGCGAGGCAGCCCGGTTGATGCTGGCGCTCAAAAGCGTCCTGGCGCAGGCCGACCCGACGCCGACGCTTGTATTCGACGAAATCGATCAGGGGATCGGTGGGCGAGTGGGCTCGGTCGTCGGCCGCAAACTGTGGGCGATCGCCGCGGCCGGTGGCCATCAGGTGATCTGCATCACACACCTGCCGCAGCTCGCCGGTTACGCCGACCAGCACCTCAAGGTCGAGAAGCTGCTCGAGGGTGGGCGCACGACGACGCAGGTGCGGGTCCTTGTTGGAGCTGAACGTCCGCTCGAGATCGCGCAGATGTTGGGCGGCTCGGGCGAGAAGATCCGGGCCAGTGCCGAGGAGTTGCTCGGCGAGATCGCGGCCGACCGTGCACAAGTCGGAGGCAATCGACCGAAACGCTGAAACAAGAAGACCGCCGATCGAGGTCGGCGGTCTTCTTACATCACGGTGATGGGCTGGCGCTCAATCCGTCGCGCCAACCTCCTCGGGCAAGCTGTACTCAGCCACCAGATCATCCTGTCGGTCGCGTGAGCTGTAGTCGCTGTCGTAGCTGTAATGACACTGCGTACAACGACCGCTCACCTCGATCCCGCCCGGGATGTTCCGGATGGTCAGCACAAGCCCCCGAGACTCGCAGTAGGGGCACATTTCGAGTTCCATAAGAGTCTCCTTGACGAATAGATTACCGCGATCATGTTAACGAATGGTAAACCCCGGATTAATGGCGTCGGGTATCCTCACGGACGCCCAGTGCCGAAGGTGGGTGCATGATGACAGTCTGCGCGTCTGCAGGCACTAGCCAATTCGTCCTACGATTTCCGCTGCAGGAATCACGCCTGATCCACGACGATGTTGCCGCTTGACCGTCAAGAAGTCTATCGACGTCGCTATGCCAGCGAAAACCCGACCTGGCGCTCCAGTGGCGCACGGTTAGAGACCTGGGTCCGTGCGGCTGCCGGGCCAACCTCGCGTGTGTTCGATCTCGGGGCGGGGCGCGGCGGCGTTCACGAGTTGATCTGGGCCGATGTTGCGTTATGCATCGGGGTCGATCCGGATCACGCATCGTTGACAGGGCGGCGTGTCCCGTTGCCCGTGGCTCAGGCCTGGGGCGATCGGCTTCCGCTGGCGGATCGTCAGTTCGATCTGGCGCTGGCGATTTGGGTCCTGGAGCACGTTGCGGATCCGGCGGCGACCTTGGGCGAGATCGCGCGGGTGCTTCGCCCCGGTGGCCGGCTGATCTTCCTGACGCCCAATCGGCGCCATCCGCTGATCGTGGCCAATCGGCTCAGTCAGGCTCTGCCGCAACTCCAGCGCCGGCTCGTGCCGGCGCTATACGGGCGCGATGCCGCAGACACATTTCGCGTCCACTATCGCGCCAACTCGTCCAACACACTGACTACGTTGGCCGACGGCTGCGGCCTTGTGCTCGAACGACTCGAAGTCGTGCCCGACCCGACCTATCTGGCGTTCAACGAACTGGCCTACAAATTGGCGTGTCGGTTCGAAGCCTGGCTGCCTGCCGGTTGGGGTGTCCATCTGCTCGGGCAGATGGTCAAGCCTGGGTCCTGATACAGGATCCCTCTTAAACAGGTCGAGCCACAATCTGGCAGGCGCTTCGCCTCAGCCAGATTGTGGCTCGACCTGTTTGATCGAAATGGGTCAGG
>Ga0209573_1005418_pt1 | contig 11536 bp, 11 predicted proteins | sample TNRBio252014_DNA_FD_185870 | JGI IMG/M metagenome (GOLD analysis project Ga0209573, IMG submission 185870) | Wastewater treatment Type I Accumulibacter community from EBPR Bioreactor in Madison, WI, USA - TNR Reactor_6/25/2014_ DNA (SPAdes)... | ecosystem: Engineered > Bioreactor > EBPR >...
CTGGATGTACGGCAACCACAAGCCGGAAATCCGCGGCACCGATGACGCCATCTGGTCGCGCGTACGCCTGGTGCCCTTCGAGGTGAGTTTTAAAGGCCGCGAAAACCTCAACCTCCCCGACCAGTTGGAAGCGGAACTCCCGGGCATCCTGAATTGGGCCCTCCGGGGCTGTCTCGATTGGCAACGCCACGGACTGCAACCCCCCGCCAAGGTTCAGGCGGCGACGCAGGCTTATCGCGAAGAAATGGACGTGTTCGGACCGTTTATCCACGAGTGCTGCGTTGTGCATAAGAACGCTGAAGTGTGGGCGAATGATTTATGGAATGCCTACAGGGCGTGGTGCGCGAACGCTGGCGTTCGGGAACAAAGCCAAACAAAGCTAGGTAATTATTTGACATCAAAAGGTTTTAATAAGGAAGGAAGCCACAGGGTGAGACGTATTGGCATCGGTCTGCTGCCTAAGTTCTCCACCAGCAATAACGACAGTTGCGACAGTTGCGACACTTATCCGGAAAAGTCCCTATAGAGAACCCCCTATGGGGACTTTTCGGAACTACTATCGCAACTGTCGCAACTGTCGCAACCCAAAAATCAGGTTTTGTTCTTAATTATGATATGGATGATCATAACTCATTGAGGATTCAATGATTACGGAGTCCTTATCCATAAAGGCGTACTACCCCTAATACCAGTCAAGGAGGTGCTTTTGGTTGATAGTTCTGGAGTTGGCTCCAGGCGACCCGATATCCTTCGCGCCAGCCATGATCGTAAGCCAGCCACGATAGCCCCAGAAGGGCCACTAAAAACAAGGTCGCAGTGACGCCAACGCCGAGAAATCGTTGTTCCCAACGCTGCCCGTCTGGCTTTGCGGTGGGCGTTGTGATGTTTCGCGCGACCTCTCTGAGAACCGGTGGGAAGTCACGCTGAAACTCGCGCTTGGCGTTTTCCATGGCAGCTTGCGCGGTGGCGTCGGCGACCTGCTTGAGATGACCGAGGGTTACGGTGACCGATGCTTCGAGATCCTCACGGAAATACTGTAAAGCCATGATGATCAGCCACAGCGCGTCGTTGTCGCGCAGGTCGAGTGCATCCCGAACCCGGTTGAGTTCCCGGAGTTCGTGATCGCTGGGTGGCCGGCCCAGTAGTTGGGTAAAACTCACGACCCAGCGTGCCTGAAAATCTGGCATTTCATGTCGTGATGGAGGGGTTGATCGATTCATGAATCATTCGGGCAAACATCTGGGCGCAGGCATTTCGCCAACGAGTCAACTCGGCCCGGTTACCCAGTGGCAGATCCCGAGCGGCCTTGGCAATCGATAAACGCCGGCCGAATAAATCATCGCTGACCCGGTCGGCCAGATCGGGAAAGTCGAGAGTTTGCCCGCCGGCTTGTTCGAGGGTTTCCCGCAATCGGGAGTGGTTGTACAACTCGAACTTTGCGGGTTCTCCGAAGTAGAGATTGCGCACGATATGAATCACCGCGCTGGGCAGGGCTTCCATGAATGGTTTTAACAATTCCAGGCTGTCGCGTTGGCGGTTAATCACCCATAGTGTCACCAGTGAGCGTTGCAGATCGTCTAGGGTGCTGTTGAGGGTCACGCCGTGGCAACTGACACCGTGATTGTTACGGGCTGCCGTGTTAATGATCACCCGGTAATCCGGCTGACTTTCACAGTGATTGATCAGGGCAATCCAGCCATCCACCTCGTCCAGATCCAGGGTGGCGGTTTCGACGTCATCCCGGTAGCACATCCAAACGTCCGGATTGGTGGTGTCGGTCTCCACCAGGAGGAGTTTTTTGTCGCGCTGTTGGAGATAGTCGATCAACGACATCGTCACTATGCTTTTCCCCACCCCACCCTTGCTGCCGCCTACCAGGTAAATCGGTTTGGTCATCACAGTGGTCCTCAATAGGGATTCATGGCGCCCTTCCATGGATTAACGCAGGACGTCAATTTCGAACGCCTAAATTTCATCGGAATCCTCGCGTGGGACGAACGTCCCTCGGCTCACCGGCAATGTCGTTTTCATCGGAGAAGGGGTTTCGTGAGCTTTCGGTTCCGACGACGAAATGGGTGTTGGGTCATTTTTGGCTTTGACGGGTTTAGCCGTCCGGCGATGCAGGTAGGTTTTCAGCGTCGAGGCGGTCAGATTCAGGCCTTCCTTGCGCAAGTGGTCAGCAACATCGTCCATTGAATAGCCGCGCTTGAGCACATTCAGAATCGACTTGGACAGCCGTTCAATCGCATCCCGCTTCCCGAATTGAGCTTTCTCCACTTTCGGTAGCCGGTCCAGTTTCTCAGCGATGCGTTCGATCTGTTCCAGAGTGTATTCCGGTAGGTGTTTTCCCATGGATCACCTGGCGGTCATGAGCGATGGGTCGATCGGTCGATGGAGGCCAACAGTTTTGATGCCGTTTTGAATCGTCAAGGCGGACCTCGATCAACACGGTGAAAATCTATCCAGGAATGATTTTCACCATTAAAATAGATTTATAATAAATAAAAAACAATAGTTATAATTTTGGCGATTCAGCGATCATCAGCCTCACACGGTTCACCAGGGGGTATGGGTTGCTGGTTGTCCTGTGAGGATGACCGGAGTTTCACCCAGCGGGTGTCCAGTAAAGGCGGGCAGGATGGCCCTTGTTGAACAAAGGCAGGCTTGCTGCTTGGGGTTGTGTTGCTCGCTGGGAGTTGGTTCACCGGAGGAGTTTTCGGGCTTTTCGGCGGCCCTCCCGCACCGGGCCGATCCTATGAACTCAAACCCACCCCTGTTGCCAGTCCCCAGGAGGATTATGTGCTACAGACCTGGAAGGAAACCCAACCGCTGACTGAGCACATCGGGGTACGGGTAACGCTTGATGAGAAAGCTCGGTTGCAGGAAGACGCAGCGCTGGCGAGCCTGTCCGTGTCGGAGTTGGTCCGTCGCCGGTCTTTCGGCCGGCCGGTCATTGCTCAGGCCGATCAGGTGATGGTGCGTGAACTGCGCCGGATTGGCGAATTGCTCAAGCGCCTGCAGGAGGAAAGTGACGGGGCGCAACGCCAGCAGACGACGGAGGTCTTGTCCACCCTGGCGGCCGCCATCGAACGCTTGCGCCATGATCGTCAAAAAGATTAAAGCTGATCGATCGGCAACGCCCAGCAAGACTAAACGGGTGACTGCCCTGATCGATTACATCGATGCTCCTGAAAACCAGGAAGGCGCGGATAAATGCGTTTATACGGGGGCGCGCCATTGCCTGTGCATGACCCGCGCTGGTCAAAAGGCCGAAATGATTGCGCTGGCCCAGGAAGCTGTCGCCAGTAGAGACCCGATCCAGCACTGGGTATTGAGCTGGCGGGAAGACGAGCAACCCACAGTAACCCAGGTGGAGGAGGCCGTGGATTTGTTTCTCGGCGAACTCGGAATGCCCGATCATCAGGCTCTGTATGCGCTCCATGCCGATACCGATCATTGCCACCTTCATCTCGTGGTCAATCGTATCCATCCTGCGACGCTGAAAGTGATCAAACCAAACCGGGGTTTTGATCTGGAGGCTGCCCATCGCGCCATTGCCCGCATTGAACAGATGCAGGGCTGGGGGCGCGAGCTGAACGGTCGTTACCGAGTATCATTAAATGGCGAGGTGGTTCGCGTATCCTGCCCGCCCGAACCGGGGTTGGGAACCAAGGCTCGTGAACTGGAGGCGCGCACTGGCGAAAAATCGGCCGAGCGCATTACGCTTGAAGTGGGGGCGCCGATCCTGCGGAGGGCGACCGATTGGACTGACCTGCACCAGCAACTGGCGGCCCAGGGCCTGTGGCTGGAACCGAAAGGGCGTGGGGCAGTGCTGTGGATCGGCCCCGTGGCGGTCAAGGCTTCTCGCGTCGGGCGCGAGTGCTGCTTCAGCGCGTTGTCCCAACGGCTGGGCGAGTATCGCCCGCCCGCATCGGCTCTGCAAATACCAGAAGGGTTCCCGGAATCGATGCAAAGAGACCTGATCGATGGGACGACCTATCGCATTGAACGTCAAGAATATCAACGGGTCAGGAAACAGGCCCTGGCAGCGCTCCAGCGGCGTCAGCAGGCTGAGCGACAGGCCTTGTGTGACCAGCACTGTCAGGCGCGTGGCCACTGGCTGCGTGGTTCCTGGAAAGGGCGCGGCCTACAATTAAACGCCCTGCGCCGTGCGATCGCGACCCTGCATGCGGGCGAACGGGTGGCCTTGCGGGATCGGCAACGCCAGGAACGGGCGGCATTGCGTCAAGGGTACCCCCGTTTTTCTGACTATGTAGATTGGCAGCGAGATCGGAGTAATGCTGGATGGGTGGCGCCCGTTCTCGACCCGCTCAGACCCGCCGATTTCTCCAGTGAGCACACGGTTGCGCTGACCCTCGGTTTCGCTACCGAGATTTATCACCGACATTTTCAGGATATTCGGGGCCAGCCGCACAGCCTACTCGACCCATCCCGGGTGGATGCCATGATCGCGGTGCGGATGCGGGTAACGGGTCATTCCTGTGATGAGATTACCTTCACCTTGACCCACGGCGCGCCGAGCCTCCAGGATCAAAGTGAAGAACGTGATTGGCCGACCTATGCCGCTCGTGTGGTGCGCTATGCGTTCGGGCCGGCCGGTGACCGGGAAGTCGCGCGGTTAGCTGTGTGCCGGGAATTGTGGCGAAGGTTGGAGGGCCGTCTCGTCCCGCAGTTGCCGCGGGAACCCTTGCCCTCCTGGAATGAGCGCCCAGTTTGCAAAATGGACCTCAGCCGTCTATAGTAGCTGCCGATAAATAATGTTTTTTATAATTTATAGAGCAATAATTAAATGCCAACGGGTGTCTCGATTCTGGAGGCGTTCAGCCAAAGCTATCCGGGCCTGATCCAGTTACTCACTGTGGTGGCCTACCTGCTAGGGATGTGGGCCGGCGGATCGGCGTTGCTCAAACTATGGCGGCGCCAGCGCTACGAACCCGATGCGACCACCGGCGGTATCGTCATGCGGTCGCTGACGTGCGCAGTATTTCTGTATCTGCCCACCGCCATCGCCAGTGGCCAAGCCACCGTGTTCGGCGAACCCACAATTCTGAGCTACACCTCGGGTTCGGCACTGTCGGCGAGCGGCCAAATTGTGGTGAAGACTGTGCTGGGGTTTGTCCAGATCGTCGGACTGTGGGCCTTCCTGTGGGGATTTATGCTGTTGAACCGCGCGCACGCCCGTGGGAGTTACGAACCCGGACTCGGGACGAAAGGAGCAACCCACATTGTGGGTGGCATTCTGGCCATGAACAGTATTGCCACCCTCAAGATGACGGCGGAGACCTTTGGATTGCAGACGCTATTGCAATACATCGTTGATTAATTGCTGTGGAGGCGTGGAGGATAGCGAAGCATGAAGATGATGACGAAATGGAAACGGTGGCCGTCCGGAGTTCAGGTCATCGCTGGCGTTACCCTGGGTGCTGCAATAGTAGGCATGTGGTTGACCGGCAGTGGACTGGTTCTGGCCGATACGGCTGGCGATATCGGCGCCCACTTGGCGACGCAAGGCGAAAATATCGGCAAGGCCATCTCTGTGTTGTTTTACCTGGGCGGAATGGCGGCCGGTGGAGGTGCGTTCATGAAGCTCAAGGCCAATCGCGATAATCCCCAACAGCATCCGCTATCGCACGCGGTCGTCATGGGGCTGGTGGCGGCCGGACTGTTGTTTCTACCCGAGACGTTCCAGACAGCAGGTGATACGGTCTATCAGTCTGGCGCTACCAAGAATCAAATTCAGGGCACCACGTCCATTGGTGGCGGTTGATGCCGGGTAACAGGGAACCTTCGTTGGTTATCCACTGGCTTGCTGAATCCAGCGAGCCAGTGGAATTCACGCCGACGCCGGCGGAGACTTGCGGCGGTTGCAGTCTCAGCGTCGGTTACACGACTCTTCTGATGCTAGAACCCGGTTCCGGTATAGCACTGTGCCCGGTTTGCCGGTTGGGTCGAGACCCGGCGACGCCGACCGGTGCGCTGGTTATGGCGTGGCTGCCTGAATTCGCCCAGGGCGAACTGAATCTGCTGTACACCACCCTGACTTTGGACGTTTTGCGCGCCCGGCAAGCGGGCTGTGAATCCAGTCCTGGCATCCATTGGCGTGGCGAATTGTTGGACAGCCTGTACGCTCGCGCTTGGAGCACTCAGCGTTATCTTCCTTGGACCCAACACCGCTCCTTACTGAGGGATACGCTACTGGCCCTATCGGATTCCGAACGGGCGTCCGCCCTTCCGGTGCTGGCCGGTCTGCGTTACTTGCCCAACCCCCGGCATCCCGCGCTGGGGGTATTTTTTCACCGGTTGCTGGCGGGACTCGACACGGCTGATTGGGCGATGACGAGAAGTTGATGATGAAGGTTGTGAGTCTGCGAATCCAACCCTTGATATGGAGTATTGACCCTTGGCGTTGGGGCGCGCGTTCTTGGGTAGCGTGCTGCGATAGCGTTGGCCGGAGGCTCTGCCGTCATGCCTAGTTTGCGCACCGAGCTTGCAGCCCTGTTTGCCGAATGGGTCGGGCTGGATGTCGAACGCTACACCAGCCTCACCACCGTTGAGGATGAGACCAGTTTCGTCAGTAAGGATGGCGGGTTGATGAGTCTGTTGCTGGTGCAAGGTCACCGTCGGGTCGTTGGCGCGGCAGAGCTGACGCAGCTGACCGGGCAACTGGTGACTCTGTGGGGATCGGTACTGAGCGGCCATTATCACACCCTGGATGTCTGCTTTCATTCCGATCCGGCAGCGACCGGTCATGAGATTGACTGGATGCTGGAACCCAGCATCCACACTGCTGACCGGCAAGGTCTGAATCTTGATGCGATTTTTGCTGAACGGCGGCGTCATTTGCCCCGTTATGCTGCTGCGGAGGTGGTGTATCTGGCGCTCTGGACCGCGCCGACCGGATTACCGCGCACGGTGCGCCGCCAGGAACGGCGCGCACGCCGCCTCCGGCTACCGGCAGGACCTCGGCCGAGCGGGTTGACCCGCGATAATCAGCACAGCGATGCTGTCAATCTCTACTTGATTGATACTCATCGCTCCTTCGTGAACACGATGGTGACTGAGATGACGGCTTTCGGGTTTGATCTGGAACTCCTGCTGGTGGATCGGGCCTGTCGTGAATTGCGCGGGCTGATCGATCCGGATTGGACCCCGGAGGATTGGCGTCCTCTGCTGCCGGGCGACTTTCCCTTGGCTTGTGAACATCCAAACGGAGCTTACGATCCTGGCGCCTGTTGGTTACCCGCCCTGGGATCGCAGCTGATTCCCCGCGACCTCCAGATTGTGGATTACCGGACGGTGCAGGTCGGCGACCGACTGTACCAGCCGCTCTACGTCGACCTGCCCCAGTTAACTGAGGTCCAGCGCTTCGAACGGCTGTTTGATCGAGTGCGCGGCGAGCGTCTGCCGTGGCGCTGGCTGATCCGGCTGACAGGCGGCGCAGAGTCCTGGCTGCTGGCCAAACGATCGATCAGCAGCTTGCTGTATTTCGCCGGTCACCAGAATAAGTTGATCAACCAATCGGTCAGCGCGATGCGCAAGTTTCTCAACGAAGGCGGCGTGGGCGTGCGTGCGCAAATGGCGCTGACCAGTTGGGTGAATACCGCCCAACCTGCGGGTCATGGCCGCACCCACACCGAAATATTGCGGGCGCGGACGGCGCAACTGGCGTCTTACGTGCAAGCCTGGGGAGCCTGTACGGTGCGTGAGTACGGCGGCCACCCGGTCAAGGCCTGGGTGTCCACGTTGCCTGGTGTATCGACGCTCCACATCGCCACCCGCTACGTCGCGCCGTTGGCGGAGGTGCTGGTGACGCTGCCGCTGTTTCGGGCCGCCTCGCCGTGGCGCCGTGGCGCGCTGCTTTACCGCACCCGCGACGGCAAGCTGTATCCCTACCAGCCTGGCTCCAGCGAGCAGGGCACTTGGAATGAACTGTATTTTGCCCGGCCCGGCAGTGGTAAATCCGCCACGATGAACGCCAATAATCTGGGCCTGGTGCTGAGTTCCGGATTCCGTCAGTTGCCCTTTATCCGCATCATCGACATCGGCCCTTCCTCCGAAGGCTTGATCGACTTATTGCGTGAAGGATTACCCGCCCATCGTCGCCACCAGGCGCAGTTTCATGCTCTGGTCAACGACGCCGGCTGGGCGGTCAACCCGCTCGACACCCAATTAGGATGGCGGCAGCCGTTGCCGCAGGAGCGGGCGTTTCTGGTGTCGTTTCTGAGCGTATTGGCCACCAAACCCGGCGATCGGGAGCCGGCTGAAGGGATTGCCGACTTGATCGGGTTGGTGCTGGATCTGGCCTACGCGCATTTTGCCGATGAACGTAACCCCAAACGCTATGGGACGGAACAGGATGTTGAGGTCGACCGGGCGTTGGCCCGATACGCTATCACTTTGGAAGCAGATCCCACTTGGTGGGAGGTGGTGGATGCTTTGTTCGACGCCGGCGATCGTGAGGGGGCGGTCCGGGCGCAGCGCTTCGCCGTGCCGGTCCTGAGTGATCTGATCGCGATCGCTCAGCAACCCCAAGTTCGGGATCTGTACGGCGGCTCCATGCGTTTGGTCGATACGGCGGAGTCCCCGATCCAACTGTTTAACCGTGTGGTGTCGGCGGCGACCCGCGAGTTTCCGATCCTGGCCTATCCCACCCGGTTTGATCTGAGCAACGCCCGGGTGGCCGCCCTGGATGTCGCGGCGTTGTGCGGCGACATGACGCCGGTTGGCCAGCGGCAGACGGCTGTGGCCTATCTGCTGGCCCGACATCTTCTGGGCCGGGATTTATTCCTGGATGACCATTTAGCGCGCGCTGCGCCGTTGCGCTATCGCGCTTACCACGCTCGGCGCTTTGAGGAGCATCTGGCGTATCCGAAGAAGTTTTGCGTGGATGAAAAACACCGCTGTGGCCCGATCGCTGCCGTCAATGCGCAATTAGTGCGTGACCAGCGCGAGGGGCGCAAAAACAATGTGCAGGTGGCCTTGGCCAGCCAGATTCTCACCGATTTCAGCGACGAGATGATCGAGTTGGCCTCATCCGTCTATGTCATGGAGTATGGTAACGACGAGACGGCGGCGGACGTGCGGGAAAAGTTCTCTCTGCCCGCATCCGCCATGGACCTGCTACGTGTGCAGGGTCATGGTCCGACGCCGGACGGTGCGCCATTTCTTTGTGCCATGAAGACCAAGCGCGGGCTGGTGTGCCAACTGCTGTACTTGACCAATGGCCCCATCGAAATGTGGGCGTTATCGACGACGGCGGAGGATCGAGTGATTCGCCGTCGACTCTACCAGCGCTTCGGCGCTTCAGCCGCCTTGCAAGCCTTGGCGCGTCGCTATCCCTCGGGGAGCGCCAGATCGGACCTGGAGCGGCGACTGGAGCACCGGGACCATCCCACGCGGGACCGCGATCAACTGATTGACGAGATCGTGGCCGAGTTGGCTGAGACCCTAGCGAAAGCCGATCCCAATCAAGAGATGGAGGAGGCCGGATGAGAATCGAGAACACAGCGTCCGCAGCGAGAAATCGCTTCAACGGGGGCTGGTCCCGAACGCTGTTGAGCGTATTCATTCTGACCGGCTGCGCGGTGGCGCCACCGCCGGTTGCCCCGCTGAGTGAACCGGAAACCCGGTTGGCGGCCGCTGCGGCCAGTGTCGCTGAATCGCTGGCTCGGTGGGCGACCATCGAACAGCGTGCGCGTCAGACCCATGTCCAGGCGTTGACGCCAGCAATCTTGCCTCTCGAACTCCGCGTGCGGGTGAACGTTGAATATCAGGGCGATTTGAAACCGTTGGTTTACCAGTTGGCGCGCACCGTGGGCTATCAGGTTCAAACTTACGGGCGGTCGACGACCCTGGCCCCGGTCACCCTCGTCGCCGAGAACCGCGCCATCGGTGAAATTCTGGCGGATATTGGCTATCAAACCAGCGCCTATTGTGACTTGGTCGTGATTCCTGAGCAGCAGTTGGTGGAAATCCGCTATCGACGGTCGCCACCGTCACAGACAACACGCCGGGATCGGATGGGGTAAGCCGATGGCGACGGGAAAACGCGCGTTAGGCAGGTTCCTTTACGGGCTGGCGATGCTGGTGGTCGGGTTGCCGGTTGATAGTGGGGCGCAGACCGGCCCGCTGGCGCCACCCGCTCTACCCGCGTTGCCGAAGGTAGAACAGGACGCTGCACCGGGGTCCGATTGGCGCACCGATGATCGGGGCGAGCTGACGTTGGATGATTTGCAGGGCGGTCGTAGCCATTCGCGTCGGGGCGGCCAACCGGCCATCAATGAACTGCGCGCCGAGGCGCTCAAGGAAACCGCTTTGCAGTATGGCGCGCGCGCCGGCCTCTATACCCGAACCCGGGAGATCAACCAGCTGCTGGATCGGAAGGCCCGGCAATTGGATCCCGTGTTTCTGTTTGCGCCCCTGATGCTGCACGGCAACGTCTTGCCGCCGGTGGTGCAGTACGGGTTGGATGTTGTCAAACTGGATCCCGGCCACCGCCAGTTGCGCATGGTCGATGCGCTGTACGTGCTGGTCAGCCCGGCGCGCTGGGTCCTGACCCCCCCGGATTGGCGAACCTACCTCTATCTGCCGGTGGCCCGTCCCGAACCGCCCGATGAAAGCCTGTTGCCGGATCGTGAGGTTGCGGCTGAGGTGGCGCTGTGGGAAGACTATGTGGCGCGCGGCTGGCGGGCCGGCGTTCAGCAGGCCAACCGGGGTTTCGAGGTGCAACTCAATCGGCTGGAGCGCGATCTCAAGGGAATGGCGCTGTACCGTGAGCTGCTGGCCAAGGATATGGTGACGGCTCCCCAACTGAGTCGGGAATTCCTCGGCATCACCGGCGATGCGGCGACGATGGCGATTAACGACCAGATCTTACGGATTGAGGTCAATCCCCGGTTCGTGCGCGATAACCCGCGCTGGAAGCCCTATCCCGGTCATCCCTACGCGCCGCCCCGCGCCCTGCCGAACTTGAAAATCACGGTAGTGGCGGATCGTCCCGTAGACGTCGAGGAGTCCGTAACCCCGTTAGACCGCGCCGTATCGCCTCGACCGCCCACCGGCTGGGGCCAGCGCTAGGCCAGGCGGCGAATCAGGATGAACGACGAGTTTCCCCACCTCACCGATGGACCGGAACCGCTCTGGTACACGGCGGAGGATTTGCATCGGTTGTTGCTGTGGGCCACGGATCAGGGGATCTCCGACGTCACCCTGCAAGCCCATCAGCCAGTCATCGTTGAGCGCTATGGTCGGTTGTTCCCGGTGACACGTCGCCGGCTGGCCCTGGCTGAGGTCTATCACCTCACCCAAGTGATCTATGGGGATAATGCCCCCAGTCAGCTCGCCGGCGGTCAGGACATTGACTGCTCCTATGAAATTTCGCGCGGACGCACCGACCTGGCGCGCTATCGCATCAACATGACGGCCGTGCGCACGGGGCGGGAACGCGGCGTGGAGATCACGGTGCGGACTATCGCCACGACGCCCCCAGTGCTGGATCGCTTGGATCTGCCGCCCG
>Ga0209573_1005421_pt1 | contig 11530 bp, 12 predicted proteins | sample TNRBio252014_DNA_FD_185870 | JGI IMG/M metagenome (GOLD analysis project Ga0209573, IMG submission 185870) | Wastewater treatment Type I Accumulibacter community from EBPR Bioreactor in Madison, WI, USA - TNR Reactor_6/25/2014_ DNA (SPAdes)... | ecosystem: Engineered > Bioreactor > EBPR >...
CCGCGAGTGCCGAGATCGCGGCGAGCGTTTTTTTTCCCTCGGGAGAGGCGGGATCTACCACGCAACGAGCAACCTCGTCGGCATCGAGAACGGCGAAGCCTCGCCGCTCGAGATCGGCGAGCACACGGGATTTTCCCGCTCCGATTCCGCCGGTGATGCCCCAAAACTTCATAGTCGGGTTAAGATTAAAACTTATGGAGGCGAATGTACAACAGCCCGGTCCGGCTTTTCGGCGTTTCGTCGGACTCGAACTCGCAGGACCGCATTCCGAACGCAGTGCCATCGTCGTATTGGACGAGTATCCCCGGAGCGAACGCCTCGTGGTGAGCGAGGTTTTGTCGGGACTTGGCGCCGCCGAGTCCAAGTCAAGCGACACGCATCTTTGCGAGCTGCTTGCTGAGATAACGCAGCCTGCAGACGGTGGGACCTTCATGGGGCTCGTGACTCAGGCTCCGCTGTCACTGCCCCCTTTCTTCAAAAGCACGCAAGCTTCGCTCTCAGAAAGCCTTTGGATGAACGAGCTTTGGAACCGCACCAAACCCAAGCCGCGTCCGTTTCTCACCTATCTCAACCGCCCTTTGGATGTGTGGATGCGCTATTTCACACCAGAGCGTTTCCAGGTTCCCGAGGCGATGGGCGCGAACTTCGCCCCTCTGGCGGCCCGAATCCAAGCGCTCCTTCCGCAGCTGCCGTCGCCACTCCACGAGTGCCATCCCCGCGCGAGCATGTCCCGTATCGTCAGCGGCAGCTCACTCAACCGCTTCTGGCCCAAGCTCTACACCGACACCGAAAAAGGCCTGATGGTCCGAGAAGAATTTTTGCAGCGCCTGCTCCAACTTTGTCCCCAGATTTTTGTGTACGAGGGGGATCTCGAAACTCTCGTCGTCGAGCTGCCGGCCTTCCAAGCACTCTTGAGCACGCTCAGTCTCGTGTTGCACTCTAAAGGACGCTGCGACCCGCGGCCCGAAGGCTTTCCTGAATCGGCATCGTGGCCTCTCCTGCCTCGACAACGTCTGCGCTGGGACGATTTATTCAAACCGCTCCCGCGCGCGTCGCAAAATCAAAAGTAGTCGGGAGCGACGAACTCGGGCTGAAAGGGATAGCGATAGCTCCGATACGCTCCGAGCTTCGGATATCCTCCCCGGCGAAAAATCTCATCCCAAAACATTGCGAGCACGCGCGCCGATCTCCCCATTTGTTCGAGAATCATTGGATGAAAAACAGGACACGCCTCAGCGGCGGGTCGACGCTGTGCCGTCCTTCGATCCGTGCTCGATGGCGCGACGACAACGTCGAGCGTTTCGATTTGTGCTGCCTCGGGTTCGGCCTTCTCACTCATCGCCTTCATGACACGAAGCACGTCGATCTTCGATGGCAGCAGCTGTTTATCCGCGATCGCCTCCGCTCTGACGCGAACTCGCTCCGTCAGATCGGCTCCGAGGAGGTTCACACAAGTTTCTTCGTAGAACGCGTGAATACCTCCGTGCCCCGTAGCGCGTCCGTCATAGTCGCGGCGATTATGAAACGGCATCGAGACGTCGCCCACAAAGTGTCCCATCAACCCCATATGCATCAGCATTTTGTAAATAGCTTCGTTGTAGGGCAAGACCGCGTTCTGTTCCTCAATCACATTTTTTGGAGCTTCACTCCGAGAAGCACGACGAGCCTCGACAAGCGCGAGCTCGAAGAACTGCTTGGCGCGCCACCAGATGCCTCCGAGTTTTGTCGCCGCTTCGATGTCGCCCTTATTTACACTCTTGGAGTAGTCCGTGGGAAGCTGCGCGAGAGTCTTGTTCACATTCTCGGGATTGATAAAATGAGCGGGATTTCCGAGACGCGTCTGAGACTCGTCAAGACTGCGCCACAGGGTATCGGGGACATTGCACAAATGGCCCATTCGAGGACCCATGCCCGCCAGAAAGCTTTTTAACTCAGCGTTCGTCACCAAAAACGTCGCCGCTTCACAGATCGCATGATGCCCGCGTCCGCCCCAGGCCCATAGAGGTGTTGAGAAAAATCCACAACTCAAAAACGCGCCCCACAGAAGGGCCTTACGACTGTAATTAAAAGACAAGTTCACGCCGACCTCCAGAGGACAAACTCTTCACCTTTTTTTAACAGACTCCCCCGAGTGCTCCTAGGGCATACTCAAAAGACCATGTTCTTACCAATAGGTTTCGGAGGGCGCTTTCCACGCTTTCCCTGGGTTACGACGCTGCTCTGCCTGGCGGGCATTTTTCCAATCGTCGTGAGCCCCTCTCTTCAGGCCGACGGGCCCTATCTGGGAGGCAACCTGCTGCTTCTCTTCCTGGTCGGATGCCTCGTCGAATGCCGTCGCTCACCGTGGATCCTCATCGGAACTTTTTTTGCGTGCGCGGGCCTCGGATTCTTCTTGCATACGTTTTTGCGGGGTGCGGCCAAACCTTCTCACCTCGTTGCGGCATCGTCCGGCATCGCGGCTGTGGCGGGACTTTTTACGGCTTACTTTTTCCGATTCCGCATGAAGTTCATGTTTTTTGTGGTGCCTCCGTTCTACAAAAAATTTCACGTCAGCAGCCTCGTTATTTTGCCGCTGACTTTTTACGTGAGCGACTTTCTGAGCTCGATATCGAGCGGGATCGAAGCCGGGGCCACTCACGCAGCCCACCTTGGCGGAAGCGTCATTGGACTGGCCGTGGGCTTCTCCATCGAAAAGCTCCGCCCCATCCGATGGCCCCTGCTCTATGCATCTGAGGAAGCAGAGCTCCAGGCGATCACAGAGGAGCCGAACCCCTACCAACGCATTCATCGCTCCCTGGATCTGCTGCGCGTGAACCCTGAGAACATGCTCGCCGCCGAAATCGTCTGCAAAGAAACGTTGCGTCTGATTTCGCAGGGATTTCCAGTGACTCCTGAATTTCACGAACTTCTTAGACAATACGTCCCGACTCTTATGAGCGTGCATCTTCGAATGAAAAACCCCGAGAGAGCCTTCGCGCTGCTCCCCCGTATCCCCACCCAAATTGTCTTCCCCAGCATTCTTGATCGCAGCTGTCAGGCGGTCGTCGTTGCGGGCATGAAGTGGGCCCAAGATCGAGGAGATCTCTGGACACTTCTTCGTCTCTACGAGACGTGGATCAAGCGCTTCGCAAGCAACCCTCTCAAGGACTCTGTAAACAAGGATCTCCACCGAATCCTCTCAGCTCTCGAGCCAAGTGCCGAGACATACCGCCACCTCTCTCTGCTTTACCATACGGACCCGAGCGGTCCCCTGGCGCCTCAGTACCAACAACACCTTCTCGAAATGTATCGAACCCTTAGCGAAGACAGGTCCGGAAAAAAAGCGGCTTGAGCGCAGGTGTCATCAGATTTTCATAAAAAGAGCTGTGAAAACCGACGGGTTTTCGCGTTATAATGAACCTAAGCTAGACGCGAGACCCCGGTCTCCCGTGGCCAGAATCTTAGGATTCGAGAGGAGGTGGTGTAGTGAACAGTTACCGAAGTCATCACTCAACCATGAAGGGGGTCAGCGGCTGATCCGTCAGTTGTCCTGATTCGAAAAATGGTACGGCGCTGTTCCGCTAGGGAACGGCGCCGTTTTAGTTAGACTTGTGGACTTCAAACGCGCGCAGAGCCGCACGTCTTATTCATTGAGCGGTTCAGCCCCGACAAACCTAAAATTGACTTTTGCCGGGGGGGAAATAGCGGGAATGGCGCCCTTTCGATATTCTCGCTCAACCTTGCCTTTGAAGACGACTCTGGGGAAGAACTCGATATCGATTCTATGCGTTTCCTCAATACTTGAATCGTCGGAATCCTGAGTGCGCCCCCGCATTGGAGACGGCGTTTCGTGATCGAGCTGGAAAAATACAACACTCTCACCGTGCTTCGATTCAAAAACAGAAAGATTTTTAACATCAATCTTACCGCCGACGCATTTCAAACTTTGCCCCCTTCCGGGATAAGCTTTTTCGACTTCAGCCTGCATCTTCAGGAGGACATTCTTGTCCCCACAAACAGCCGCATTGATCGCATCGATTTCTTCATGATTGGGCTGTTGATTCTTCGGCGCCTTCGCGGGAGCCTTGAGCGATCTACCCAAAGCATCATCGATAGCTTTGTTCTTCGACTTTAGAGATTTCAGATCTCCATGCTGGGCTTCAGCAATTTGCATTACCCCACAAACAGCGCCGAGAATCGCCAAGTTCAGAAAAAAATATTTTGTCATGCAGCCCTCCGAATACAGTCTAATTCTACATCCGCGAGCGCACCCTCGCCCCCGTACAAGCCGCATGGGTTCCGCCACAAATTTGGCGCAACAGCTTGCATTCAAGCTCCCCGAGCTCTAATTCCAAAACATGCTCGAATTTGATCTACACCAGGGCTGGACGCGCGGACTGCGCATCGGCTTTGAGAATGCCGAGACAAGCCAGGCGATGAACCCCAAGACGGCACTGCACGTCGAGCAAGTCCACGGCGACGAGATTCACATCCTCACGGAGGGCGACCTCCAAAGACCCTCGCCCCTCTCCAAGGCGGATGGTATTCTCGTTCAAGGAGACTTCTACCGACACTGCAAACGTCCCCTGCTGGTCAAGACCGCAGACTGCGCGCCGATTGTGCTTGTTGATCGAGAGAGTCAAGCGCTTGCAATCATCCATGCCGGCTGGCGCGGACTCTCAAAAGGGATCCACACCAAACTCTTTCGACAAGGGCATTTGCAGCCGAAAACCACGTGGGCGTGGATCGGCCCCTGCATGAGCGGAGAAGGCTTCGAAGTTCGAGACGATATGTGGACAGCCTTTGCCCCCTCTGTGCAGCGCGATCCTCGAATTTTTTCACCAAGCGGCAATGCCGAGACACGAATTTTCAATTCGTGGACTTTCATCGAAGACGATTTTCAGAAGCTCGATGTGAACATGGTCTACAATGTCGAAACCAACACTTTTTCAGATCCCGCCTATCACTCTTATCGGCGCAGCACGCGCGAAGGCAAAAAGCTCGAGGGACACAACTACAGCTGGTGCCGTTTTACTGAGGCTCCCTAGGAGATCGGGCTTTGACCCAGCTGAGTCGGCGAGATGATCTGCAGCTTCTCGCCTGTCCGCGGGTGGATAAAATACAGCGTGTGCGCGTGAAGCATAATGCGGTCATGCGCGCGTCCTCCGTACAACGTGTCTCCCACGATCGGAGTCCCCAAAAAAGACAGATGGACCCGAATCTGGTGCGTGCGACCGGTCTCGAGTTTCACGTCAAGCCAGGTCCACTCGGGTCCTTTTTTTAGAATTTTAAAATGAGTCGTGGCTTGCTTGCCTTCGGGCAACACGGCAAAACGCAGGCGGTTCTTGGGATCGCGGCCTAGCGGCGTCGAGAGCGAGTAGCGTCCATCGTGGTCGATGCGGAACGCAAACTTGAGCGAGTGTTCTTCCAAATGCTTCACGAGACGCAAGGGAAGCGTCACCTTGAGCTTTTCAACGTCGCCTTGGACCCAGGCCCAATAAAGGCGCCCCGCCGTTTTGGCGGCAAACTGTTCGGAGAGCTTCCGGTGCGCTTCGAGATGTTTGGCGATCACAAGACAGCCCGAGGTGCCCTTGTCGAGTCGGTGAACAATACCCGGACGTTCTTCTTCGAGAACTTCGGTGCCCCATTTCAGAAGATCCCCCTCGGTTTCGGAGATCACCTTTTTCTCCTGGATGAGCCACGCGACGAGCGTTTCTTCGATGGGAACCCCCGCGCCCGCATGGACCGCGACACCCGCAGGCTTATCGATGACCATCAGGTCTTCGTCTTCGAAGAGGATCTCAGGAGCCTGGCCCCGGTAACGGAGGTTCTTGGGGTCGCGTTCCTCTAAAGCGGGCTCTTCTTCCAAAAACTTCTGAAGAGAGGGAAGCTTCGCGGTGTCGAGACTCACCTGCATGCCCGTGTCGACGCGCTGGCTCGCCTTAGCGGCCTTGGAGGCGACCTGAAAGAGCCCCTCGTCCAAAAGGCGGGCCCAGCGGCTGCGCGAAACATCCGGGAAGCGCGTCGCCAGGATGCGATCCAGGCGCATGAGATGCTCGGACTCGTTGACATAAAATGGGAAGAGCGCCTCGATGTCCATGCCGATGCTATAGCCGCTTGCGCGGGCTCAGGTCAAAGAGTGGATCTCGGAATCTTGCCTTCGTCCCGCATACGATCCGCAAACTTACGAGAAAGCTCCTCGGGATTCGGGATACTCAGCACGCGACAGATGATAGCAACATGCCCCCGCAGATAGACGACCTGGCTGTAAAGGGCGGCCAGGTCTTCTTCCTCGATCGCACTCAGTTTCGACGGAGAAATCTTGGAGCGGGCCGAGAGCTGCTCGAGTGAGATCTGCTTGTAAATACGAACCGCGCGCAAAAACGCGCCGTCGAGCTGGGTGCAGGTCTGGATCTTCGCCTCGAAATCGGGGTTGGCCACGAATCGAAAATCGTCGTCATCGGTCTCGGCTTTTACCACGCGCACATGAGAGCGACGGGGATCGGCGGGCTTCGAGGGACTGAGAGCCCCGACCGTCTTGACGGCCATCGAGGTGCTTGCCGCCTCATACTTAATTTCTGAGAAGGGATCTTCTTCTTCGCCGCCGTCTTCGCTCGAAGAGGCGACGCTGGGACGCGCATAACCGCGCGCAACTTCCTTGGCACTTTGTTCTTCGGTCCATGTGTTGAACCCCATTTTGAGGTCATACTCGCGGCGATGTGAAGGGTTGCTCAGAGTCTCGTAAGCCTCCTCAATTTCACGAACGATGTTTTCGTTGTTCTCGTCCTCGAGGAGTGAATAGGAGGCAAGCGATCCGGCCGAATAGGTCATCTTCGCCCGTTTATAGGCGTGATGGATCTCGTTTTGCGAAGCACCCGGAAGAATGTCCAGGGTCAAATAATGATTGGGCATTCCGAGACGTGAAGGTCCGTTGTTGACAGGATCAGAAGGCGTCATGGGAATAGCCCTTTCACTTCGCCCAGCAGCGTGCGCGTGATGCGCTCGAAACGGCTGGTAAGAATAGATGTTGGGAACTCGTGAATGACGGCGTTCTTCGAGCGGACGGCTTTCCACACAGAATTGTCATACTCGAGGTACCCCACATAGTTGACCGTGAGACCGAAATAGCGACGACACACACTGCAGATCGACTTGCCAATATCGATATCGACTTGCGAGCGGACCTGGTTGACGATGATGTTCGGATGATATTTCGCCACACTCTTTTGGAGGACTTCGAGCGCCGCCGGATCGAGGCGTTCGACAACGGCCATCAGGTCCGCAGGAGTGCGGATACCAAGAAAATTCTTCTGATCAAAAGAGGTGTCGATAATTTCTTTAACGCCTTCGGGGACGTCAGCGCGGCGAAGCCGCGAGAGGAAGATCGTCCGGATGAACCGATAGGCGTTCTCGACGCTCGTCGGTTCGGGCAAAATCGAAAGGATGCCTTCATCGGCTCCAAGGAAGAACTCGATCGTCGAATCCTGAGTTCCCGCACCGAGGTCGATCACGATATCGTCGAAGGGGAGTTTGCGAAGTTCTTGGATCAGAACGCTTTCGCGACGATCCATTTTTTTGATGACGTTGAGAGGGTCCGCCGAGCCTGTAACGAGCTTCAGGTTTGGCTCGCGCGTGTGCAGGAAAAGCTCGCTGAGTTCTTTGGTTCGACCGCTGAGCCAGTCGCCGATACTCAGCTTCCCAGCCTCAACACCGAGACAGGTGTGAAGGTTCGCGCCTCCGAGATCGAGGTCAACTGCGAGGACCTTGCGCCCCATGCGCGCGAACATGATGGCGATATTGGCGCAGATCAGGCTCTTGCCAACACCTCCCTTACCGCCAGCGATGGCCCAAATCTTGGGTTCTTTGATCAATGAAATCTCCCGAATCTGAGGACCGGTAGTGGATGTTGTAGAACTGGAAAGTACCGGGTCGGAAGAGCTCGCATGATCGCGCTCCTCCCACTGGCTTTCCACTAAACTCGTCTTTTCGCTCGACGCGACGGAATTGTTAGTCAAAGGCGCTCCCCCAGCTTCCCTATGACAAAATTTTCACATGCCTTGGTCCCGAACGCAACTCCGTCGTGAGCTATTTGAGAAAGTCGAGCAGGGAGGGGGTGAGAAGCTTCTTGTTGGCGGCAAGCGTGGCGTTCAGAACAGACTCGTTTCGAGCGAGGTCCGAATAGACTTGAGTGGTGTCGGCATCGACGACGTTGGACTGAAGAAGCTGGTTCGTCACCTGCTGAGAGTCGACAAGATCTGTATTGGTGATCACAGCATTCTGCAGAGCGCCGACCGTCGCGCGCGTTTCGAGCACCTGGCTGAACGCCTTGTCGATGTTATCCAGCGTCCCGTTGATCAGATCGACGCGCCCCTCGCTGAGCCCCTGCGAAAAGAGCTTGAGGCTATGGAAAATATTTACGCCAACGTTCTTTTGGATCTCGGCATAGGCCTCGGGATCTTCAATGGGGTCGATCTGACGGCTTTCGGCCACGAGCGAGGCCGGCTCGCGCATCGCCAGAGGGGCCCTCGAAGGAGTTTCCACTTCTCCAGTCAAATCATTGATTTTAGTGGGTATTTCAGTGAGGCCGACAAAGGGCCTCAGCCCGGTCACGTTGAGCGGGACTCTCTGTCCCGGCTGAATCTCGATCTCGATTTGCCCCACATCGCCGTAGAAATTGCCCTGCTCATCGAAGGGAGGTCGCTCGGTCTGATATCCCGCAAAAATGTAGTGCTCCCCCACCCGAGTGTTGGCGATCTGAAGAGCCTGATAATAGAGCTCGTCGACTTCGGACTGCACCGATCGCATCGCGTCGGTGCCCTGATTCGACGACGAGTTCACCTGAATCGCCAATTCTTTGGCGCGAGATAGGAGATTTGAGAGTTCCGCAAGAGAACTGTCGGTGACACTGAGATAGCTGTTGGCAATCTCCATGTTCTTCAATGCCTGCTCGTTGCGCTCGATCTTTGTCTTGAGACCAATTGCGCGAACGATACCCTGAGGGTCATCAGACGGCTTGTTGATCCTCCGACCCGTGAGCGCTTGCTCCTGGTTCTCCAGCATTTTTCCTCGCGTGCGATTCATCGCACGGTCAGCCTTGTTGTAGAGGAGACCTTCAGTGACTCGTGCCATCGTTAGAACCTCTTCAGATTCAGCACGGTCTCCATCATGGAGTCGGCGACCTGAATCATTTTGGCATTGGCGTCGAATGCTTTTTGAAACTTGAGCATGTTCAGCGCTTCTTCGTCGAGCGAAACACCCGCGACTTCCTCGCGCATCGAATCGAGCTGGTTCATGACTCCGGTTTGGGTGTCCAGACTCTCACGCACGGAGCGGGCCTCGACACCCATGTTTCCGATCAGAGTGGACATGAAGTTCGTGAAATTTGCCTGACCGTTGTCGAAAATCGGTTCGTCCTCAAGATCAGCCAGCGCAAGAAGCTGGCGGTTGTCGCCGCGCGAATCCGGTGACTGGGCCGAAGCCATCGTTGAGAGATCTCGAAGCATCGAATCCGCGAGCTCGATCCTGCGGGAGGCCCCTTTTACCGACTGGGAACCCTTCAGAGAAAAGAGTTCTTTGTCGGTTTGGTTGTTCGTGCCGTAGCCCTGGCGATGGACGCTGTTGAGGGAATTTGTGAAACCGTAGGCGAGAGTGTCGACTTTCTCGATGACCTTGGGAAGAACCGTGTCGCGCGCCTTGATGAGCCCACCGAGGCTGCCGTTGCCCAGGTGGGTCGTGACCTCACGACCCGCCACACCCCCGTGCTCACGTGTGAACACGCGTACCGAAGAGTCGTGGTTCGGGTCTGGCGAGCGGACGGCCGAGAGTTCGTAGTTGCCCGAAGGATCCACGAGCACCCCGGCCCGACCACTCGCGACACTAATGCCGCCGTTTTCGAGTTCCGTGACCTGCACAGGAATAAGAGCCGAGAGCTCCCGCAAAGCAAGGTCACGTGAATCGCGCTCGTCGTTGGCAAACGAGCCAGAAGTGACTTCAACATCCACGATACGCTGGTTGAGCTGCGCAATTTTTTCGGTGAGCGCGTTGATCTCGATGACGGATCCCTCAACTCGTCGATCGAGATCCGAAACCATTGCGTCGAAGTTCTCGCGCATACCGTGAAAGCGGCTCACCACCGCATTCGCACTCTCACGCACGGCCGAACGTAGAGGGACCGACTGAGGTTCCGTAGAGAGAGAACGCACATCGTTAAAAAAACGAGAGATCCGTGACGAAATTCCTGTCTCACCCTCGTCACCAAGATCGGCCTCGAGTTGAGTGTAAACGTCGTTCAAGGCCTCGAACTGACCCAAGTCGGAGCTTTCTTCTTCAATGCGTTTGTTAACAAAGGTGGACGTCGTCCGACTGACGGCACCCACCCCGACGCCGGTTCCGACACGGTTGCGTCCCACGTTTACAGGTTGGTTGGCGTGCATCTCGACGCGCTGACGCGAGTAACCTTTGGTGTTGGCGTTTGAGATGTTGTGCGAAGTCGTGGAGAGGCCCATCTGACTGGCAGCCAAGGCCCCCTTACTTTGCGACAGGACTCGATTGATCGCCACGCTTTCCTCTCGCTCCCTAGAGTTGCTTGGATACGATGGCACCCGATTTGTGGGGAGCCTTCTTGACCTTGGCCTTGCCGGTGTAGGTTTGATGCTTCGACGAATTTCTTTCGTCCTGAGTTTCAGATCCGTGTCCGAGCACTTCGGAAAGTTCCTGCGCGAGGGCACGAATGTTCTTCATGCTGCGCTCGATGAAACGCCCATTGCGCTCGACACGCTGACGAACCTGTTCAACAAGCCCCTCGATACGTTCACGACGAGCCAGCAGCCCCACCCCGAGCTCGGCTTCATAGCCTCCTTCAGAGATGAGGTACTCCCCGATCCATCGAAGCGTAATCTCGGCAGATTCTTTTCCAGACACAGCCGCAAAATGATCCTGAAACCGCAAGCGCTCGCGATCAAGCCGGCGAATGGTGGCCAAAACCTCGTCCTTTTCGACAAGGTCAGCGTAGAGCTTCGTGTAGTCGAGCTCCACGAGGGCGGCGCGCTCACTGTCCATCAACGGCAAGATGCGGACGTAGAGTCCTTCCATCCTGTCGAGGACCGAGCAGAGATTCTGGATCCATTCGTGGTTCATTCAATATTCAGCCGTTTCTCGTGAGGAGATCGTCCTCGAGCGAACGCTCGACCATACGATCCGCCACGGCTTTTGAGTCGACCTGATACGTCCCGTTCGCAATTTGTGCCTTGATCGCAGCCACCTTATCGGCGCGCGCATCTGGACTTGCCTTGGCGAGCGCGAGAGCCTCGCTGGCGAGCTTGGCATCGGCAGACCATTTCACGTTGGACGCCGTCGAAGATTTGGAAGAAGCGGCGCTTTGAGAAACGGAATCGTGGCCCGCTTTTTCGGCAGCCTTCGAAGCCTGGGACTTTTGCGTCTGAGCCGCGTCCTGTGCACGATCCTGCTGGATGCGATCGGTTCCCAATTTCGTGATATCCATAAAGCCCTCCTGGCTCCCTATTGCCCTTGTTTCAATTGTACCCGACCGCTT
>Ga0209573_1005422_pt1 | contig 11529 bp, 9 predicted proteins | sample TNRBio252014_DNA_FD_185870 | JGI IMG/M metagenome (GOLD analysis project Ga0209573, IMG submission 185870) | Wastewater treatment Type I Accumulibacter community from EBPR Bioreactor in Madison, WI, USA - TNR Reactor_6/25/2014_ DNA (SPAdes)... | ecosystem: Engineered > Bioreactor > EBPR >...
CTTAGCAATTTTTCAATCTCAATTCGTTCGTTTAATCCAAGTCTGTCGTACTTTTTTCCCATTTTACAAGTTAGGTTTTTTTGTGCCTAACGTTGCGTTAAATGTTTGAATCGGCCTTATGGTTGCCACTAACGGTTTGCGGCTTTGCGAAGGCGGGGCTTTTCAGCGCTACCGCTCATTTGAAAAACCGCACTTCAATTATACGAAAAAACTGTCAACCGAAGCACTCCACCCCCGCTTTTGCAAAACCGATGTTGGCAGATGCCCTTCTGTCTTCCTGTCGAGTTAAGCGTCTAAATGTCAAGTGTAGGTGTGTCCCTGTCTGTGTTGTTCTTAGTCCGTTGTATAAATGTGACGCCCGGTGCGTAGGTAAAAAATTAAAAACACCGAAGGGTGGGAAAAGAAAAAATAAAATTCTTCTTGGGTTGCAGAAAAATACTCTCTTGCAATTTTGGGTAGAGTGTGGGCTTTAGGGAATTGCAAGAGTGTATTTTTCATGGTAGGCATTTCTGAATATTGAAATTATCTGTATGTTTGCAACATCATTTACTGTTAGTCTAATAAAAAACATCAGGTTTTCACCCTGAAATTATGAGTAAAGTCTCATACAGTATAAAAAAAGCCACAACAATGTGGCTTTTTTATTTTGCACTTACTTTAAAGTCTTGATTGAGTCTGGAACAGCTTTCCAAGCAGACAAATTAAAAGTCGTTTTGATGTCAACTTCTTTGTCAATTTGTTTTGAAACTTTTAAGATTCGCTGTGCATTTACATATTCTGATTCATCAATGTAGCCAATTCCGTTTGTCAAACTACTTCCTGTCTTAATTAGGTCTATACAAGCATTTAACATAAAGCGTTGCTCTTCTCTGTCAAGTTCAGGGTTGTATTTCATAACAATGTCTAATGCCTCTTCGGGATTTTCAATGCAATATTGCCATCCCTTAATTGAGGCTTTTAAAAACTTTTGAACTGTTTCAGGATTTTCATTCAAATATTTATCAGTCGTGAAAATCATGTCACCCAAAATTGCGGAATTATAGTCCTTGGGTGAAAGTATTTGCAACTTGTCACCTTGATAACCTTCTTTCTGAATTAAGTTTAATTCGTTATAAACAGTAACCATTGAAATTACATATTGGTCTTGAAGAAATGGAGCAACTGAATATTCTTGTGCAACAACTGAAACATCATTCAAAGTCATGTTGGCAGATTGAAGCATTGCAATAAACTCTGCTTCATCACCACCAAGCCATAGTCCGACTTTTTTACCTTTAAGTTGTTGCAGACTGTCAATCCTATTTTGACTTTTCAAAACATACCTATTGGGTGAATTTTGAAAAATTTGTGCGATTGCTACCAATGGAACACCATTTGTTCTTGCAGCTATAACTTGGTTAGGAACACCTATACCTATTTGGTCTGAACCATTAGCAACTGTTACTTGCGGTTTCAAATCGGGTCCAGCAGGATTTAAAATAACGTTTAATCTTTCTTCATCGTAGAAACCTTTCTGTTTAGCGACAATGTATCCAGCAAATTGGGTTTGTGGTATCCATTGCAGTCGTAAATTAATTGTTCCTTCTTTAGGTTGATTACAAGAGTTGCAGCCACTAAAAAGTGCTGCGATTGGTATTAAAAGTATTATTAGATATTTCATAATGATGAATTTAATTGTTTTCGTTTACTCTATGTCGAAGCAAATATTGCTCAAAAAAATACATTAGAAGATACATACTAACGCCTAACAAACATGAAATAATTATGTAGCCCCACAACCTAGGAGTGTTAAGGTTGTATGATGCTTGCAACATTCCAAAGCCCAATCCTGAATTAGCACCTATAAATTCAGCGACAACAGCACCGACAACTGAAAACGTTGCATTGAGCTTTAAACCTGAAACTATGTATGGTATTGCGTTAGATAGTTTGAATTGCCGTAAAAAGTCATTCTTTGTTGCTCCATAAAGCTGAAATAACTCCTGATAAATTGGGTTGTATTCACTCAACCCTTTGTATGTGTTAATTACCAATGGGAAAAAACATAAGAACGCAGAAACAATTGCTTTAGCAGCAATTCCTTGACCGAACCATAAAATTATTATTGGAGCGATTGCAATTACAGGAATGGCATTTGACGCAATAACATAAGGTAGAGCTATGTTTGAAAAAAGTCTTGACTGTGCCATTGCTACACCAACAATAAAGCCAACTAAAGAACCAAACACAAAACCTAAAACTGCCTCTGTAAGTGTTGTTGTGAAATGAATGCCAATATTGGTTTTGTTTTTAATGACTGCACTGATTATTTCTGACAAACTAGGGAAAATATAGGTAGGAACATCAAATGCTTTAGGTGCAAATTCCCATGCTAGTATAAGCAACAGGAATACTGTTAAAGGAATCGTAATATTTATGTGATATTTATTTTTCATTACTACTCCAATTTTCAATTAATACTTTCCTGCACTCAGCAACCTTAGTAACAAAATCTACTCTATCAAACAAGTCGAAACTTTTGTCTTTGCCTAATTCAGGGTAAATTTCTGCAATGATTTTACATGGACGTGGTGATAGAATTAGGACTTTATCAGCTAAAAACACCGCCTCTTCAATACTGTGTGTAACTATGATTGCGGGTATGTTTAGGTTGTTTAAAATTTTGTTGAACTCAACAATTAAATTTGATCTTGTTAGTAAATCTAACGAACCGAAAGGTTCGTCAAGTAATAGTAAAGAAGGATGTAAAAGCAGCGCTCTTGCTAAAGCCACTCTTTGTTTCATGCCACCAGAGAGTTGCATTGGGTAGAATTTTTCAAACCCAATTAAACCCATAAGTCCAATAAGTTCTTTTACTCTTTGACTAAGTAAACTTGAATCAACTGTTTTCAAGCCAATTCTACCGGGCAGAAGAATATTGTCTTCAACTGTCGCCCAGTCTAACAATGCCGCTTCTTGAAAAGCAAAGCCAATCATTTTTTCTTTTAGGGCAGTTTCGGATTTCTTTTGGTTTACAGTTACTTTGCCAACTGTGGGCTTTAAAATACTTGCAATACATCTCAGTATAGTTGACTTTCCACAGCCTGAAGGGCCAAGAATAGCAACAGTTTCACCCGACTTTAATGTAAGCGAAAACTCATCAATAACTTTGATTGATGCACCTTTATTAAAAAAGGTATGTGATATGTTTTCAATTACAGTTAAACTCATTTCTTATTTATAGTAAAAAGAATAGAAATATCGGGAATGTTGAGCAATTCAGTTTGAAGGGTGGAGATATAATTTCTTACAGTATTTCTGATAAGGCTTTTCTCTAATACTTTTAAACCATCGAATTCATTGTAGCTAGAGCCGATAATAAAAGGAAATATCCAGTGATTATCGTTGCTTAGTATTTCAGATTTGTTAATTGAGCAAGTCTTGTTGACAGTGTAGAAAGTTTTATATTGAATATTTCTTTCCGATAAATCTTCTAAAAACTTATCGGTCATTGAGTTGACTTCTGATTTTTTGAACTTTGCCAATTCAGCCCTCATTTTGTAAAAGTCTCCTGATTTATCTTCGACATCAATCCAATAGACACAGGAATTGCCTTTTGGTGTGTCATCAATTAGTTTCAAGACCGCATTTTTGATACTATCCGAATACATTACTTGAACAATCGAGATAAAATCATAATCATTCACAATTCTGCAATCCACATACTCTTCTATAGAAAAATTGATAAAGTTCGCATCAAAATTATTTGGGATACTTTTTGTGAAGTTATTTGATTGTAGATATACAAGCCAATCAATACTTGGCTCACAAATAGTTAGATTAACCTTGTCAAAAAAACATGCCTCGTCTATGGATTTTGAAAACAATCTTGTTTTGTTTCCGTCACCGATACCAATTTCAAGCCATTTCAATGATTTCAAATCATTCACATTTAACAATGTTGGTAAAACATTAGTAGTAAATGTTCTATGTATTGCCTCATCTTCATTAGAGGATTTTAAAAATGAACTTAGTGTATCTGACCAACTTTTAATCATTTCCTTCTTTTTTATAGTTTTTCTCCACATAATTTATGCCATACATGTTTAAACCATTTCATTGCAACATCAATGTGCTCATCGTCTTTAAAAATAACGTCATAATATTTCTCAAAATCTTCTTCAGGAATGTTTTCTTCAACTTTGTTAACTGACATTACTAGATATGTTTTTTTCCCCCTTTTCTTTAAAATGTCTTTAGTCTTGACATATAAAACCATATCAACGGGTTTTGGTAACATGGGAGGTTCATCAGTGTCAAGTATTTGACATTTTTTATTGAAATCAGCTTGTGAGATTGAAATCAGCTTGATATGATTATGAATATCAATATTATGCTCGACTTTTAATTTTTGACCTTCAATTTCTATGATTTCTTTAAACCTATCTTGATTTTCCCTTTTATCATGCTCATCCCTTATGAAAATGTAGCAATGCCTGTTTAGAATATTTTTGTCTTTATCCCGTATTATATTTTTAATAATTCCTTCGTAAGTCAGTAATGTCCAACTAAGATTCGATGTGACGCTATATACCTCTTCCGCTTCTTGTTCCAAAATTTGGCTTTTTTTCCAATTGACTAAATGAGAATAACCGCTAGTGAAGTCTGAATAACAATAAGTTTTTTCTTTTCTAAGGATTTCGCAAAACTGCCAAGGTTCGTCATTTTCGTAAATTGCTTCTATTTCTTTATATAAACTCTCCTTATCAAACATTACTTTTCCCTCAATAATTTTGTAGGGAATCGTAAAATTATCATTTAGGTCAAATGGTAACTTATTTTCGGCTATGAATGTATCTTCAATAAAATGAATAATCGGAGTGTTTAGCGTATGTCTCAATGCTGTTTCATACATCACGTTTGCATTAAATGAATGCTTACTTCCAAATTTGTTAGGCTGTAGATTACTAATAACTAAGTCTGCATTAATTATAGACTTGAAAATTCTGTTCTTTATTCCTTTCTTTCCTCTGTCTTCGCTAACCCGTTCTACTTTATATATTTTATTGTTATTCTCTATATCTGCTTCATCAGCATCAAGTGTGTCTTTAATTGCTTCAAAAAAGGCTTCAGCTTCTTCATAGTCAACACCTGATTTAGATAAGGTGTCGCCAAATTTGGATATTACAAAACATTTTTTTTTAATTTTCATACAATGAATTATTTCATATTAAACAGAAGGTAAATTGAGTTTTTCAAAAAGAATCTTATTTCTCTGTTTGGAATCTTTAATCAATTTATCAAAACTGATTATTTCAACATATAAGTTGTAGTTGTCGTTAAAAAAGAAAAAGCCATCATTATCGGGTAAAGGTTTATATCCTGCGTCTTTCGCAAATTTCCTTAGGTTCTTTGTAAGGTCGCAAATAATGTAAGCATATATTGGAGTATTATCTCTGAAATCAAAAGTCCTGTTGTCTTTGTCTGTAACCTCATTCGATACAATTTCACCTGCATATCGGTTAATTTGTGCTATTGGATTTTCTTTATCAGTATAATCGTCTCGCATCGGTCTTTTAAACTCAATGAGGACAATTGAACCGTATGGTTTATCTTCATTGGTAAAAGCAAAAGGCTTATTGAACACAATAATATCAGGTCTTTCAGGTGATTCAGACTTAAATTCTTTGAGGGCTTTAAATTTCTTATCAGATGCTAAATATTTATGGTAAGAAAGTCTTTCATCAATTACCCAAAGATTATGCTCCTCAAATCCTATATCATCAGAAAGTGTTTGCAATGGAAATATAAGTCTGTGAACTGCATCCTCTTTTTGAAATTTACCTTCATTACTTCGCTTAATATGCTTTTCAAGCAAGTCCAAAACTAATTTTCGATGAATGATATATTCTGAAAGCTTTGAATTGCCTACTTCAATTATTTTGTTGTAAAGTTGATTGAATTTTTCGTTGAACTCATCCTTTTCCTCAACAGTTTCTATAAACCTAAGTATCTCATTTGCTTCTTGCTTTACTTCAAAATCAAGACCCTGTTGAATCTTGAAGAGTTCAATTTCCATTTTTTCATCTGATAAATTAGAGGGAACACGTTTTAAATCGCTAATTCGATATTTCATTAGCTGTCTATACCGTGGGTGGTCATGAACAAACCTTTTAACCCTTTCAAAACGGGCTTCTGAAAGAGTGTCTAAGTATTGTGAATATTCCTTTCGGATAACTTCTGCTACAATTTTAATGATTTCCTCTTGCGAAACTTCGTCAGGAAATTTCATCGCATCCTCTGAGTTTTTTGCAAACTGAATTACCGTTCTTTCCTCGTTAACTTTTTCATCTAAGTAATCTCCAGTTACATAAACAGCAATGGAAAATCTTTGCCCGTTTTCATCAGTTAGGTATGTGTCAAGTTCGGGAATCTCTGTATTTAACTTTTCGTTTTGAACTTCACGAGTATGAGCACAGAAATGTATTTTATTGTCAATTCTTGAATTGAAAAGTTTTACAATGTTCACATTGAATTTCTTAGCCCTAATTTGGAAGTCTTTATTCGTTACTTGCCCTTTTGTAAATAATCCAAAAAGGTCATTTACAACAATTTCTTCATCTCCGTCCTTAATTATTATTCTTGGGCAGTCTGTCCTTAAAAAATAAACAAAGCAGTGTTCTATAATTTTTAATGCTATATCTTCTGTGTTGGTGTTGCACCATTTTTGATAATCTTCCTTAAGACTCTTTAAGTGAACTGTTGTATAACGGCTGTCTGTGCCGTTTGCGGGTTCAAGATTGTGTTTTTCAATACCGTCTTTAGTCGGTTCAAAATTGAATTTTCTTAAATGCCATCCTCCATTTTCTCTGTATCTGCTCTCTATTTCTACCTTTTTGAATGCTCTAAGCCATAGAAAGCGACCAATTCCTTTCCCACCTTTCTTCTCTTTGTAAGTGCTATGAGCGAAGTTGAATGACTCAAAGTTTTTTTCAGTAAACCCTATACCATTATCTCTAACTACAAAGTCTATGATAGCTGGGCTACCAGTTTGGTTTGCAAACTCCATTTTTCTTTGTGATAAGCGAATAAGTGTTATTTCAATTATCCCTGTTTGTGTTGCACTATCTTCTTCAATAGCTTGAATGGAATTGACAATCGCCTCGAAAAGAGGCAATAAGGTGTTGGCGTATGATAGCCTTTTTTCGTTTATTTTACCTTTTATATCAATTAACATTGCTGAATTGTGGTTAACATTTTATAGAGTTCAAAGATAATATTTGAAACGGTTATTTGAGTTGCAGATTGCACTCTTTTGACTTTGCCTTTGGGATGGTTTTTGCGATGGCAGGCAAAGGCAAATGTGTGCAATGTGGGTAGCCATAGAATTTTATCTTTTGCGGGTGGGTGGTGTTTTAACTTTTTTAAGCGTTGTCTTGGTTGTCGGCAAAGTCTGGTAAGTAAGTTGGTTCAAAAGCCAAATTTTCGGTTGTCAATATCTGCCCTGTCAAAGCGGAAATGCTGTCAAATAGGGTTTCTGCCAACGTTTTGCGGCTTTGCGAAGGCGGGGCTTTTTAGCACTACCGTTCATTCGGAGAACCACACTTCAATTATACGAAAAAACTGTCAACCGAAGCACTGCACCCCCGCTTTTGCAAAACCGCTGTTACAAGCTGCCCTTCGTTTCTGTCATGAACTAAACTGTCCATTTGTTGTTCTGTCTGGGTAGGAGAAAGCACACTCTTTTGCAATTTTGGGTCTGTGTTCAGGCTTGTGTGAATTGCAAATGTGTGTGCTTTGTGCTGTTGGAAAATTGTTCACTTTTTTCTTGTCAGTTTCATATTTGTCCGTAAATTTGTCCGTGTCCGTAAAAATGTCCGCTATATGATAAATGTGAAGTTTTACCTAGATAAAGCCGATAAAAGTAAAAGGTTTCCAATACACCTTGTTATCAGGCAAAAGGAAGTCCAAGTCAAAGTTGCGACTGGCGAAAAAATATTAAAAAAAGATTGGGACAATAAAAATCAAGTCGTCAAGGAGTCAGAATACAATCATAAATCAATAAACAAGTTTTTGTCGTTTTTGAAGCAAGAAGTTGAAAAATATTTTAATTCAGTCTCACATACTCACTTTTCGGATAGAAAGGTGAAAGAAAAGATTTTGTCTTTAGTAAACAGCCGAAAAGTTAATACCGATGTGAAAATGGTCTGCGAGGATTTAGCAGAATATGAAGGAAAAACAAAAACAACATTTGTCGATTTATTTGCAGGTGCTGGAGGATTTAGCGAAGGCTTTTTACAAGCAGAACATGGAAATAGATATTATGACTTTTTGTTAGGAAGTGATATAAACGAGAATTGCGAATTAACTCATCTTGCCCGATACAACTATCAACTTGGAATGGATGCAGAGTTTTTGCGTCAAGATATAACCGAACCAGATTTTTTAGATAATTTACTAAAGAAATTGAAAGGTCAGGAAGTTGATGTTGTTTGTGGCGGACCGCCTTGTCAAAGTTTTAGTTTAGCTGGTAAGCGTAAAAAGTTTGATAAGAAGGATGATTTGTTTGCTCACTACTTAAATGTAATTCGTGTGCTACGTCCGAAGTATTTTGTAATGGAAAATGTAAAAGGCATACTTACAAAAGAAGGTGGAAAAATAAAGGAAATGATTTTACAAGAAATCAAATCAATTATTGATTTAAAAGAATTTCATCAATTAATTTACTTCTTGTCGAAACTACGAAAAGCTGAAAAGGAGAAAATATTTACACTTGACTGCTATAACTTGCGAATGCAATTTGAATCAGCCAATGAAAAGGAGTTGGAAAAATATAGAGAGAATTATATTCAGATTATTGAGAATAAGTTTCGTTTACTAACTCCAAAAATTGCTGATTACAAAACAAGTAAAACAGATGTAAATATTAATACAATTCGACACGGTTTCAATTTATTGAAACGAAGCAAGGAGTTAGCTTATGTAAGAAAGAAAGTCATTTTAGAAAAAGCACACAGCGATTTAGACAATGATTTCTTTGCTGAAAAATTTGATTCGTTTTTGACGGCAATTGAATCAGATTCTATTATTGAGCAAATACATGATGCTTTTAAAAAATTAAAACCTGCAAAAGAATATCAAGCTGAAATCGCTGAAATAATTTCAGCACTAGAAATTTACAATTTTTCGTTTGAAGAATGCATCCAAGGTCTTAAACCGTTTGTGAAAGCATTAAAGGCAGAAAACGAATTCGAAGAAATATTATCTCATATAAGATTGTATAATATTGACCAGCCATTTGTTGCGTTGGCTTCAAATTACGGTGTTCCACAAAATCGTGAACGTGTTTTATTTATCGGTTGTCGTAAAGACCAAAATTTAATCAAAAATGTTCCACCAACAGTTAGTGAAAAAGAAAAGGTAACAGTTTTTGAAGCTTTGTATGATTTAGATTTTGTAGGGAACGATGATGAAAAATTCAGTTATGAAACGATTGATTTAAAGTCAAGGTACAACGGTACAACTGAAAAAATGAAAGCATTAATAAAGAAAAGAAATATTGATGGAAAGCCAGATGATAAAAAAGGATTGACATATGCTGAATGGTCAAAAAAAGGCCGTTTAAATGGAAGATTTTCAAATGCCAAAAACCCATTTTATGTAAGGAGCTTTGAAGAACTTGAAAATACTTTAACGCACATTGTCGCTCCATTGCATAATCATAAGACAAGTAAGCAAAATGATGATGTTGTAAAAAGGTTAGAAGTCATTTTGAATACCGGTGATTATGATATGGCAAAAAAGGAACTCAAAAAAATTGGTCTTGATTCTGAAAAACGAAATTACAATGTGTTAAAACCAGATTCGCAGAGTCCTACTGTTATGACCATACCCGATGATTACATACATTTTTCAAGTCCAAGAGCATTAACGGTCCGAGAAATGGCAAGATTGCAGTCCTTTGATGATTCATTTGTGTTTCAAGGAAAGCGTTCAACAGGGGGCAATAAACGTAAATTTGAAGTGCCGCAATTTACATTAGTTGGCAATGCGGTTCCGCCTTTAATGGCTCGTGCTGTTGCTTTGGAAATATTAAAAAATATAAAGTAGTCATTGATGAGGCAATTAACCACCCTTGAAATAAACAGAATAAAACTTCTAACTGAAAAATCTGTTGAACTTTGTCTGATTGAACCAACTGGAACTGGACTTGAAAAGTCGATAATGGATGCTACTGGTTCGGTAAGAACCTATTTGAAAGCTAATAATATTCATGATTTCGAATTACAGAAACAAGGTCAGGAAAGTAAAATTCAAATTGCTACATACTTAATTGGTACAAATGAGTTGATAAATTCTTTAGCGTCTTTGTATCGTCCTAATACTAAAAAAGGTGACCCACGAATATGGTTTAAGGGTTTAGGAGCATACTCGAAAGCAAATGATATTCTTGGAATAATTGCTTTTGAAAAAAAGCTATATGTTTTGAATATTACTCAATTGGATTTACACAAACTAATTGAAAGTAAAATATCAAATCCGCTTCAGGAATTGGTCAATGAAATAAATCAAATTTCTAATGAAGTTGCAGATGAGTTATTGATACTTCTTAACAAAATTGCAGTAAAAGGCCCCGTTCCTGCCATGCTAAAAGCTGATACGGCAATTGGTAGAACGCTTGAAACACTTTTAGGAATTGATATAAATTCGTCAAAGAAACCAGATTACAAAGGCATTGAATTGAAGTCATATCGTGATAAACGAGGAAATCGGAAAAATCTTTTTGCACAAGTTCCTGATTGGAATTTAAGCAAATTCAAAAGTTCTGCCGAAATCTTCAACGCTTTTGGATATAGTCGTGGAGATGATTTTAAATTGTATTGCACCGTCTCAACACTTGTCAGAAATTCACAAGGATTGAAGTTGAAAATGGATAGCGAAATTAGTCAGCTGATTGAAAATTCTGATAAATCCAGTGTTGGAGATTTTGTAGTCTGGGGTTTAGAAACTTTGCATAAGCGTCTACTTGAAAAGCATAATGAAACTTTTTGGATTGCTGCCGATTCTGTCACGATTGGAGGGAAAGAACATTTTCAATATAAAAAAGTCGAGCACACGAAAAAACCGATTGTCTCACAGTTCGATATATTACTAGAGCAAGGAATCATTACCCTTGACCATTTAATAAAAAGAAAGCCATCTGGAAGCGTTGTCGAGAAAGGACCCATCTTTAAAATAAAACCTAACGCATTGGATTTATTGTTTCCACCAAGTCAATCTTATTCGTTATTGGCGAAGTAATTGTCACCAGTCCAGTGCGGTAGGAAAATTTTAGCTCTTTTGGTTTTGCGAAGGGTAGGCTTGTGTGTCGAGCAAAACCAAATGTGCTAAAATGTGCGGTTGATTTTTTCTTTTTAGTCCGTTTTTGTTTGCCGTCTCGGTCGTCCTAGGCGGATTCAAGTTTCTAATGCAACGCTTTAGCGAATATAAAAAAATGGAAACTCTTTATTTGTTTTAAAGAATGATGTTAGTTTTTCTGATTATAAATGA
>Ga0209573_1005424_pt1 | contig 11523 bp, 10 predicted proteins | sample TNRBio252014_DNA_FD_185870 | JGI IMG/M metagenome (GOLD analysis project Ga0209573, IMG submission 185870) | Wastewater treatment Type I Accumulibacter community from EBPR Bioreactor in Madison, WI, USA - TNR Reactor_6/25/2014_ DNA (SPAdes)... | ecosystem: Engineered > Bioreactor > EBPR >...
TGTCCTTCACGGGGGTGCTGATTTCCTTCAGCTTGGCCACGATGGCCTCAGTAGCCTTCATGATGCCGCGCTGGAGCGAGATCGGGTTGGCGCCGGCGGTCACGTTGCGGAGACCTTCAGCGTAGATGGCTTCAGCCAGGACCGTGGCGGTCGTGGTGCCGTCACCAGCGATGTCGGAGGTCTTGGAGGAGACTTCCTTGATGAGCTGGGCGCCCATGTTTTCATAGGGGCAGGGGAGTTCGATTTCCTTGGCCACGGTGACACCGTCCTTGGTGATCGTGGGGGAGCCGAATTTCTTCTCGAGGATGACGTTGCGTCCTGCTGGGCCGAGGGTGGCCTTCACGGCGCGAGCCAGTTTGGTGACGCCGCGCAGGAGGGCCTGACGTGCGGTTTCGTCGAAGTGGAGTTGTTTAGCCATAATAGTTTAAGTAGTGAGTTTGGGTTAGGGGTGATGAATTAAGCGATGATGCCGAGGATGTCGGTTTCGTTGATGATGAGGACGTCGTCGCCGTTGAGCTTCACTTCCGTGCCGCCGTACTTGGAGATGAGGACCTTGTTGCCGACCTTGACGGTGAAGAGCGTGGACACGTCCTTGCCTTCGTCGTCTTTGCCGGTGCCAAGTGCGAGCACTTCAGCTTCCTGCGGCTTTTCTTTGGCGGTGTCAGGAAGGAAGATGCCACCGGCGGTTTTTTCTTCGCTGGTGGAGCGCTTCACGAGGACGCGGCGTCCGAGGGGTGTGATGGAGGTAGCCATAGTTGGTCTGGTTTGTGCTTTGAGGGCTTTTGGTTCTGGTTTGGTTTCGGGTTGTCTGCCCGGCCTGCTGTCACACGGGTTGGTGTGTCGGCTGGCCGGGCGGAAAGTGGGTAAGTTCAGTCGGGAAGGTCTGGTTTGGTGGGTGCGGCTGCCGCTGGATTCGGGACGATGGAGACGCCGTTCGGTGCGCGTTCCATGCCGCCAAAGCTGATGTCCGGCGCGGCCTCGCCGATCTCGCCGACGAGGAAGGCCACGAGCTGCTTCGGGTCTTCAGAGAGCGTGGCCTGCAGCATGCGGCTGGTGCGGGCCTTGTCGTAGCCTTTGATGTCGAGATCGAGACGGGCGGCACCGTCGAGGCCCTTGATCTGCGCGGCCAAATCCACGCTGGAGTTGATACGCTGCTGCAGCGCCTTGTCCTGCGCCAGTTTGCCGAGAAGATTGCGCAGCTTCACATTCACCTCGGGCACGTTGAGCAGATCGGCGGCGGTTTTGCCGGGGTATTGGGCGATGATGCCCTCCGCCTCGCGCTGCAACTCACTGGCACTGGCCGCGACCGGCGCTGGCGCGGTGCCTGTGAGCGCGTTGGCGATCTCGGACTCGATACGAGTCTCCGAAACAGGCGCAGGCGCAGGTGCAGCCGCCTTGGGAGCCTCCGGGGTCGATTTGCCGCAGGAGGCGAGGCATGTGACGGCCAGCACGACCGCGATGGAGAGGGCGGGCGTGTTCATGCGGCGCGGGGAGCCAGGGCGGCGTTGGAAATTTCGCGCAAGGCCGTTTTCATGGCCTGGTCGAAGGTTGGGAAGGATTCGAACGGTGCGCCGAGGTGCCCGGTCATGCCGCGCACATCAGCGGTGTTTTCCAGGCGGCCGACGACGAACCACTGGTCGTTGCCGTGCGTTTCGATCAGCGATTTGAGATACTGAATCTCCAACCGCTTGTTGGTGATCTGATCGTTGGTGTCGGCGCTCTGATTCGTGAATTCCACGAGCGGCTGGCGGCACAGCAGGATGCCGTAGGCCTTGTTCGGGGCCAGGGAGCAGGTCACGACATACTTCGCCTGGGAATCGACGAGCGTGTGGGAAGGATCGGTGCAACTGATCGCCAGTTCGGTTTGATCCAGCCGGGCGCTCGCGCCCATCGGATCACGCTTAATTTTGAAGCCCTCGGCCTCGGTCAGCCCGGTGAAGCATTCCACGATCTGGTTTAGGAAACGACGGCGCATGCCGAGCAGCAGCTCGTCATGACGATGCAGGAGGTTTTTGGCCTCCCCATCGAGCGCAGACAGTTCCTTGAGGGCTTCCAGACTCATTCGTATTCAGTGACCGATTGTGATTCAAAAGCGGGAGAGTCAGCACCGTGCCGACTCTCCCTTGATTTGAGTTACTTGTCCTTATCGACGACTTCGAAGTCAGCATCGACGACCTTGCCCTTGTCCTGCGACTTCGTTTCCGAAGCAGCGACATCAGGACCAGCGCCACCCATGTCGGGCATGCCACCGGGTGCTCCGGCGGTCGCGCCTGCGGCAGCGGCGGCTTGATAGGCAGCGGCGAAGAGTTTTTCGAGTTCTTCGGTTTGGGCCTTCATCTTGTCGGTGTCACCGGATTCGACGGCAGACTTGAGGCTAGTGAGCTTGTCCTTGATCGGGGCGAGCTGGTCGGCGGGAACTTTTTCTTCCCAGTCCTTGAGCTGCTTCTCGATCTCGAAGCTGAGACCCTCGGCCTTGTTCTTCACTTCGACGGCTTCCTTGCGCTTGAGGTCTTCCTCGGCGTGCTCTTCAGCGTCGCGCTTGGCTTTTTCGATCTCTTCCTGGCTGAGGCCGGAGCTGCCCTGGATGGAGATCTTCTGCTCCTTGCCGGACACTTTTTCCTTGGCGGAGACGTGCAGGATGCCGTTGGCGTCGATGTCAAAGGTGACCTCGACCTGCGGCACGCCGCGCGGAGCGGGCGGGATGCCGTCGAGCTTGAAGGTGCCGAGCGTTTTGTTGTCGCGGGACATCGGGCGCTCGCCTTGGAGGACGACGATTTCGACGCCGGGCTGGTTGTCGCTGTAGGTGGAGAAGATTTGGGAGTGCTTCTTCGGAATGGTCGTGTTGCGCGGGATCATCGGCGTGGCGACACCGCCAGCGGTCTCGATGGAAAGCGTGAGCGGGGTCACGTCGAGCAGGAGCACGTCCTTCACGTCACCTTTGAGCACCCCGCCCTGGATGGCCGCGCCGATGGCGACGACTTCATCCGGGTTCACGCCCTGATGCGGGTCTTTGCCGGCGAGCTTCTTCGCGGTCTCAACGACCTTCGGCATGCGCGTCATGCCGCCGACGAGCACGAGTTCGTCGATCTTGCTGGCGTCGAGTTTGGCGGCAGCGAGGCAATCCTTCACGGGCTTGATGGTGCGCTCGAACAGGCTGTCCGTGAGCTGCTCCATCTTGGCGCGGGTGAGCGTCTTCATGATGTGCTTCGGCCCAGAGGCGTCGGCGGTGATGAAGGGCAGGTTCAAATCGTAGCTCTGGCTGGAGCTGAGGGCGATCTTGGCCTTTTCGGCTTCTTCCTTGATGCGCTGAAGCGCGTCCGGCTGGCCGCTGAGGTCGATGCCGCTGTCGGTTTTGAATTCGTTGACGATCCAGGTGATGAGAGTGTTGTCCCAGTCGTCACCGCCGAGGTGTGTGTCGCCATCCGTGGCGAGCACTTCGAAGACGCCGTCGCCGATTTCGAGCACGCTGATGTCGAAGGTGCCGCCGCCAAGGTCATACACGGCGACCTTTTCATCCGACTTGCTGTCGAGGCCGTAAGCGAGCGCCGCCGCGGTCGGTTCATTGATGATGCGGCGCACGTTGAGGCCGGCGATTTCGCCTGCGGCCTTGGTGGCGTTGCGCTGGCTGTCGTTGAAGTAAGCGGGGACGGTGATGACGGCTTCCGTGATCGTTTCGCCGAGCTTGGCTTCCGCGTCGGCCTTCAGCTTCGCAAGGATCATCGCGCTGACTTCCTGCGGGCTGTAAGTCTTCGTTTCGCCGCCGACTTCGACCTGCACATGGGCGTCGCCATTGCTGGCGGCCACGATCTTGTAGGGCATGCGCTTGTCGGCATCGGTCAGCTCGACGAATTTGCGGCCCATGAGACGCTTCACGGAGAAGACGGTGTTGCGGGGGTTCGTCACGGCCTGGCGCTTGGCGGCCTGACCGACGACGCGTTCGCCGCTCTTGGTGAAGGCGACGATGGAAGGTGTCGTGCGGGCGCCTTCGCTGTTTTCGAGCACCATGGCCTTGCCGCCTTCAAGGACGGCCATGCAGGAGTTCGTGGTGCCGAGGTCAATGCCGAGGATTTTGCTCATGGTTTTGGGGGGTGGGGAAAAGGGTGTGAGTTGGGGTTTTGGTGGTCTCTTCTTGGCTCAAAGCGTGCCAAGTGGGGGGTGGCGCTTCTTTGATCGTTGTGGATCAGTGATTTGTGGTGGGGTGAGAGGTGAGACGTGAGAGGTGAGAAGAGGGGCAAAGTGCCATTTGTGGCACAGTTGGCGTGGCACTTGGCGCAACTGGCCGCTTTTGAGCCATGCCGGTCTGTTTGGGCCGGAAAGAGGCTGAAGCGGCTGCAAATGCCTCGTGCATCGGCATCCGGCCTGCGCATCGTATTCGGGCCGCATGAATTCCGTCACCGAACGCCCTGGAACCCTTGAGAAAGCGCTCAAGATCAACCTTGCCCATACCATCTACGGCACCTTTGCCGAGATCGGGGCCGGTCAGGAGATCGCGAACTGGTTTTTCCGCGCCGGGGGGGCCTCCGGCACCGTGGCGAAGACCATGTCCGCCTACGACATGATCATCAGCGACGAGATTTACGGCAAGGCTACCCGCTACGTCTCCCGCCAGCGCATGTGCGCCATGCTGGAACACGAGTACCCCATGCTCATCCAGCGCCTGCATGTCAAACGCGGCGCGACGACGACCTTCTTCACCCTGGCCGACACCGTGCGGGCCCGGTCGTATCGTGACACCAAAGAGGAATGCCATGGCTGGCTGGGCCTGCGTTTCCAAACCGAGCCCGGCGGTCCCGCCAACGACATCCAGTTGCATGTGAGGTTGCTCGATGAATCCAACGCCCGTCAGGCCGACGCGCTCGGCAAGCTCGGCGTCAATCTCATCTACGCCGCCTTCCATCTGCGGAATCAGCTTCCGCTTTTTCTGCAAAGCCTCCTGGATGACCTCAGCCGCAGGCGTGTCGAGATCGACATGATCGACTTCAGCGGCCCGGCATTCGTCGCCTCCGAGTTTCAGGACCGCCTCGTGGCGCTCAAACTCGTCCGTCTTGGCCTCGCCGATGCCGCCTTGTTCGGTGCCAACGGCGAAATCTGGCAGGCTTCCGACGTGCTCTGGAAAAAGCCCGTCTTCCTCAAGCGCGGCAGCTTCGACCCCATCACCAAGCTCAATCTCGACATGATCGAGCGCGGCCAGGCCGCGTTTCAAGCCGATTTCGGCGAGGAGGCGCGCGACAACATCGAGATCCTCGAAATCACCATGCACAACCTCCTCGCCAGCGGTGCCGAGGTGCCGGACAGCGACTTCCTGGCGCGGGCGGACATCCTCCAGGCGCTGGGCAAGAACGTGCTCATCTCAAAGTATCCCGAGTTCCACCGCGTCAGCAGCTACCTGGCCCGCCACACGCAGTGCCCCATCGGCATCGTCCTCGGACTGCCGTTGTTCCAGGAGCTGTTCAACGAACGCTGGTGTACCGACCTCGAAGGCGGCCTGCTGGAGGCCTTTGGCCGCCTGTTTAAAAACCAGGTGCGCGTTTATGTCTATCCCATGGGCAATCCGCTGACCGGCCAGGTGCTCAGCATCAACGACGCCCGCGTCACCCCTGAGCAGAAGCATCTCCTGCGCTACCTGGTCGAAACCAAGTGCGTGCGCCCCCTGGAAGAGCCCAATCACGACTTCCTTTTCCACACCAGCGCCGAGGTGCGCAACATGATCCACGCCCGCGACCCGCAGTGGCAGTCTCTCGTGCCCGACATCGTGCTCAAGCAGGGGCCGTGGCGGGAGATTGCCACGCCGGTGATGTAGCGGCTTCGTGACGATTCAAGAAGGAGGGCATTATTGGTGCTCATTCGCGGGTATTCGCGGCCATTCGCGTTGAGAACGGCAGGTGGGAGCATTTTTCAACGCGAATGGCCGTCAATGAGCGCGAATATCCGCGAATTTGAGATTTTGTGGAGTGCTGCTGATTCGCTGCGCGGCTTCGTTCTTGACGATTTGCATGCTCCGCAGCCAAGCTGCCGCCATGGAAGACACCCTCGCCAGCGATCTCGATCTCATCTCGATCACGCAGTTGCGGCAGGTCGCGAATCAAACGCCGCAGCCTTACCGGCTGCACTTGCAGGTTGAATCGCGCATCGAGAAGGCCACCAGCTCCGGCAGTCCGTTCTACGAGGTCAAGCTCGTCGATGCAGGTGATTCCTTCGTCTGGCGCGTGTTCGACAACCATCCGCTGTTTCAAGACGCCGCCAAACTCACGCGCAACACTTTCATCCAGCTCGCCGGGCAGTGGGTGGACGGCAAATACGGCCTGGAACCCCGTCAGGTGCAGATGCGGGCGCTTGCCGAGGACGAAACGAGCACCTTGCTGCTCGGCGATCCCGATCTCGCGGCCCGTCAGCAGGCCGATTACTCCGACATCGTGGCCTTCATCGAGTCCATTCGTGACCCACGGCTGCTGAAGCTCTGCTCCGCCTTCCTGGAGCGTCATGGCGAGCGCTTTCGCCGCACCGGCGCGGCTCGACGCAATCATCACGCACGGCGCGGCGGTCTCGTGGAGCATGTGGCGCAGATGATGCGCTGCGCGGTGGCGATCGCGGGCGTGTATCCGGCTTTGAACCGCGATCTGATGATCGCGGGCGTGTTGTTTCACGACTGCGGCAAGCTCTGGGAGAACGCTTATGCCGAATCCGGCTTCACCATGCCCTACAATCTCACCGCCGAGATGCTCGGCCACATTCCTCTCGGTCTGGAGCTGGTGAACAAGATGTGGCGGGACATGCTGGACACACCCGCAGCGGCTGAGTGGACGCTGCTCGAACCCGCCTCCGAAACCGTGCGCCTGCACCTGCTGCACCTCATCGCCGCGCATCACGGCACGCATGAGTTTGGCTCCCCCGTGCTGCCGAAGACGCCGGAGGCCATCGCGCTGCATCACGTCGATAACATCGACGCCAAGCTCGAAATGTTCCGCCGCGCCTACGAGACCGGCAAAGAACTCGCCCCCGGCATCATCGAGAAATTTGTGCCCTGGCCCGTGAACATCGTCGCACCACTGCCAGCGGTGAATCTGCCGAAGGTGGAGTGAGCCGGGAAATCGCGAAGAGGCAGAACACCACCGGGCAAGACGGATCGAAATCTCGGCTGAAAAAGGTCTAATCCGTCGCAGTGGCGGCAGATCGTGCTATCTCAACCGCCCCATGTCTCCCATCACCCCTGCCGTCGTTTCCGCCAAAGACCTGCGCCTTCAATTTGGGCTGCAACAGGTCTTCAATGACGCGACGATGAGCATCCATGAGGGCGAGAAGCTCGGTCTCGTGGGCCGCAACGGCTCCGGCAAGACGAGCCTCATGCGCATTCTCGTCGGCACGGAGAAACCGGACAGCGGCACGATCTCACGGCGGAATGGCATCATCGTCAGCCACCTCGCGCAAGAGTTCACGCTCGATGATGAAGCGAGCGTGATCGACAACGTGCGCGCCGGTGCCTCGGTGCTGATCGAGATGGTCGCGCGTTACGAATCCGGCGACTACAAGGGTGATCAGGAGGCCGAGCTGCTGCACCAGATTCAGCTTCACGACGGCTGGGGCGTCGAAAACCGCATCAGTACCGCGATGAATGAACTCGGCGTGCCTGCTGCGGATCGTCTCGTCAAAGGACTCTCCGGTGGTGAGAAGCGCCGCGTGGCGTTGGCGCGTGCGCTGGTTTCACAACCCGATCTGCTGCTGCTCGACGAGCCGACGAACCATCTCGACGCCGAATCCATCGAGTGGCTGGAGGTTTTCCTGCGTGATTTCAGCGGCGCGGTGCTTTTCGTCACGCATGACCGCTACTTTCTCGACCGCGTGGCCACGCGCATCATCGAGATCGACGACAGCCGCATCTACAGCCATCCCGGCAACTACAGCGCGTTCTTGGAGAGCAAAGCCATCCGTGAAGGCGTGGAGGCGAACTCCGAGCGCCGCCGCCAGAGCTTCCTGCGGCATGAACTGGAGTTTGTGCGTGCTGGCGTCCGAGGCCGTGGCACGAAACAGCGATCACGTTTGGATGAGTTCGACCGCGTGAACGCCATCGCGGCTCCCGAGGCCGAGCTGGTGATGGATTTGATCATCCCACCGGCCCCGCCACTGGCGAACACCGTCGTGGAGGCGAAGGACATCGGCGCGCACATCGACGACCGCTGGTTGTTCAGCCATCTCGATCTCAACTTCGAGGCTGGCACCTGCACCGGCATCATCGGCCGTAACGGTCTCGGCAAAACCACGCTGCTGCGCATCCTCATGGGCGAGCAGCAGCCGAATGAAGGCAAAGTCACCATCGGCAAGCGCACGATCTTCAACTACGTCGATCAGCAGCGCCTGCTGCTCAATCCCGAGAACAGCGTCATGGAGGAGGTGGCGGGACCGATGAGCGAGTTCGTGCAGTTCGGCCCGGAAAAGCTGCATGTACGCACCTATTTGCGGCGCTTCCTCTTCACCGACGAGCGCGTGACCATGCGCGTGAAGGAACTCAGCGGCGGCGAGCAAAGCCGCGTGCTGCTGGCGAAAATCCTCCGCCGTGGCGGCAACTTCCTCATTCTCGACGAACCGACGAACGATCTCGATCTCGCCACCATGCGCGTGCTTGAAGAAGCGATCCTCGCCTTCAAAGGCACCGTGCTCGTCGTCAGCCATGATCGCTACTTCCTCGACCGCGTGTGCGACCGTCTCATCGCGTTTGAGGGGCAGGGCCGCATTCACGAATGCGCCGGAAACTACAGCTACTACCAGGAAAAACGCGCCGCCAAAGCCGCCGCCGAGCTGGCGCTCGTCACCGCCGCCGTGAAGAAAGAAAAAGCCATCGCCGCCAGCGCTCCGAAGCCGCGCAAGATGTCGCAGAAAGAGCAGCGCGAACTGGCCGACTGCGAAACCGCCATCGCCACCCTGGAAAGCGAAATCGCCGCCATGGAGGCCGAACTGAGCAACCCCGAGCTGTTCGTGAAGCTCGGTGCTGGCACGAACGACTACATCGCCAAACTTGACGCGAAGAAGCACGAGCTGGAAGGCAAGTTCACGCAATGGGCAGCGCTGGAGGAAATCCGGGGGGCGTGTGCGGGATGAGTTTTGTTCGGCACAAACGAACATGGCGCGATGAATTCAGAACGAAGGCCAACGGCCTTCCGTCATGCAGCCCAGGGTTGCGCGAAGCGCTACCCTGGGAACTACCGAAACGATTTCGATTCTCTCAAGGGCGAACCGCAACGTGGTTCCGTCCTCCTCCGGCGACGATGGACGGAACCACGTTGTGGTTCGCCCTTGGTGTACGGATGTTGTTGCGGCGTATTCCCAGGGTTCTACGAACCCTGGGCTGCATGACGCAAGCCCCTTGGGCTTGAAGCTGACAGCAGTCGAAAATGAAGACTTGAAGACATGCCAGTTTGAGAGACGCTAGGCCATGCAAACGATCAGCCTGCCGGATTTACAGTCTTCTTTGCCCAAGCTCGCCCAGACCGTCTTGGAAGGCGAGTGGCTGCTCATTCCGTTCGGGGGCAAGAAAATGGTGCTGCATCTGGCGGACGATGATACCGCTCCGCCGATGCGGGAGCAGGGTTACTTCGAAGACTGCCTGGATGACGAATCCAGCGCGATGGACAATCTCGCCGCCGCTCATAGTCCTCAGACGATGGTGCCATGAAGCAGTGGGAGATTCATCTGTTCCCGTTCTCTGAAGAAGGCGCACACCCGGCGGTGATCGTGTCAAACGACGAGCGCTGCGAGAACCCGGCCATCACCCATGTGAACGCATTGCTCTGCACCAGCCTGCGAGCCACACGTCCCGCGAAGAAGAACGAGGTGATCCTCAATGGCTCTGACGGTCTCGACTGGCAGACGGCAGTGCGCTGCGATGTGATTCATCTGCTACGCAAAGACCTCTTCACCGGCCGAAAGGGCGAGGTGACCCGCGAACGGCGGAGAGCGATAGGACGCAAGATGGTGGAATGCTTCCGGCTGCCTTGTTTCTAATTTGGCGCGACAAGGCGAAGCAATCTTGGAATAATTTCGTCAACCATTGCTCCTCAACGTTACTTTTCCACGAGCTGAGCATCAGAAGCCTCGACTGAAATTCCGCTGCTTTCGCAATTGATGGTCATTTTGCCATCCGCGGTTGTAAGACGCGTTGATCCTTTCTGAAAATCCATCTCTGTGACGGGAATTGCCTGTCCGTCAATCGGACCAATGCCAGTGCTCACTCCGTCGGCTGGATAACTGAGATCATAATCACGGGCAACTCGTTCCCAGGTTGCTGTGGCGAAAACCCCACGACCGGAATGTGAAACAGTGAGCAAGTAAGCTCCGCTCGAATCAAAACCAGCGGCAACCAATCCACCAATGGCAATAAATCGCTTCATCTTGGTCGGAGGAGGTTCCCTCACTCGATCACCTTGATCTTCACATTCCGATACCACACCGGAGCCTGGGCTTTGCCGTGGAGTCCCTGGAGGCCGATGGGGCCTTGGCGGGCGAAGTCTTTGAGAGCGACCGGGAATTTGTTCGGGGTGCCGTCGGGGTTCTTTTTCACTTCGGGCCAGTGGTCGAGGTTGGCGTTGATGACTTCCTCGCCGTTGAAGAGAACGGTGACCAGCGGGCCTTTGCAGGTGATGGTGAAGCGGTTCCACTCGCCGACGGGCTTGGCGGCGCTCTTGCTGGGCGGCATGGCGTCATAAATCGCGGCGACCATGCCGTACTTGCTGCCGTCGGCGCTGTCGTGGACCTGGATTTCGAGGGCGGAGAGGACGTTCTTGATGTCACCGGAGCGGAGGAAGACGCCGCTGTTGGATTCCGCGATCACCTTGAACTCAAGGTCGAGGATGAAGTCACCATAGGAGTCCTTCGTCCAGAGCGTGTCATGGGTCTTGGCGACGAGTTCCTTGCCCTCAAACACCCAGCCGGCGGGATCGACGGTGTTGGAGAGATCAGCGACGAAAAGATTCTTCCAGCCGGTGGTGTCGGGGTGTTCGGCGGCGAATGACAGCGCGGAGATGAGGGCGAGGAAGGTGGTGAGCGGCTTCATGGTGGACCGGAGGGTCAAGGATTGGTCAAGGAGGTCAAGGGAGGAGTTTGCGGTGAAAAATTGAATTCCATGGACGACTCGGCATGCTGGCAGGCATGAACTTGAATCTCGCAGGCCAGTCGATCGCCGTGTTTGGAGCCGCCCGTGGCATTGGCCGGGCGATTGCGGACGGTTTTGTGGCCGAGGGCTGCTCGGTGCGAGGTTTTGACCGCGAATCAGGCGCGGACTTCATCACGACGGGGGATGTGACGAGTTATGAAGCGGTGAAAACCTTCGCGGCGGGCTTTGAGGCGGTCGATCACGTCGTGTTCTGCGTCGGGATCGGCTCTGGGAAGTTTGGCTTTCCGTTTTGGAACCTGGAGCCCTCCGACTGGGCGCGGGTGCTGGAGGTGAACCTCGTCGGCGCGGTGAATGTGGCGCATGCCTTCGCGCCAAGGCTGATCGAGCGCGGCGCGGGCTCGATGCTGTTTCTCGTCTCCGTG
>Ga0209573_1005425_pt1 | contig 11519 bp, 21 predicted proteins | sample TNRBio252014_DNA_FD_185870 | JGI IMG/M metagenome (GOLD analysis project Ga0209573, IMG submission 185870) | Wastewater treatment Type I Accumulibacter community from EBPR Bioreactor in Madison, WI, USA - TNR Reactor_6/25/2014_ DNA (SPAdes)... | ecosystem: Engineered > Bioreactor > EBPR >...
CCTAAAACCTTGTTATTTTGCACCCCACGGAAAGGGACATGATATTTTAACTTGCCTTATAAGCTCTTATAAGCCATAATAAGAACATGAAGAAAACAAAGACAAAAACCAGAGTCTCAGCAAAATCAAAAATCGACAAGCTTCCTAATGTGCAGGTGCAGGGGCTTTTCGCGACACCTAAAGATGCTGCAGCTATTGCCAAGTGGATTGATTCCTTAAACGGAAGTGAGCGACTTGTTGCGATGACTGCGAGCGGGATGACTTGGAATTATTTTGCAACACTCATAAATGAGGCGAAAAAATGAGATACTACATAAAATACGGCAACCACCTATACTTCGGTATCGACTATCTAAGGTACCTAACGCCCGAGATGTTTTACGCGCACCGATATCCCACACTCGCACTCGCGGAGCGTGACCTAGAAATCCTCAAACGAGAGTGGAATTTATATGAGCTTCGCATCGTGCCCGAGTCCGATATTTCGCTAGTCGTGGAGAACGTACCATGAGTGTTCGCAGTTCGATTGTCTATGTCGGTCCCATTCACATTTACCGAAACGTCGTAACGGAAAATATCTGTATTGATTTAGTTGAAAGCGAAAACGGCGATGACGATTATTATGGTGACGCCATTTTAAAACTAGAAGACTTGAAACAAGTTTATAGAGAACTTGGCGAATATCTTGGTGAAAAATGATCGTAATAACACACGCAGGCCTATACTTTTCATCACTCATTCAACACGTAAATTTCGTATCCGACTGGAAGATGGCGAGAAAATTTGCTTCACTCGAAGAGGCGATGCTGATACGCGACACGCTCCACCGGGCGCACGCTATCTTCGCAAACGTAGAGGAGATTTAAAACATGAGAGAATATCAATCGTTCAATATAAAAATAAGTTTTGAGTTAGCAGACAAATTAAATGAGCATTCGATGCAGGGATGGCTTGTAGATTTTATTTATGTTGAACCAAATAGCAATTATGCTTTTGTTTTACTTTCGAGAGCCAGATAAATGACCATCAACAACATAACCTGCGAAATCGAAAACCATGAAAACTTCGCGGTGCTATTCACGTCGCTAAACTTCAACGAAAATCCGAAGTGGCGCTCATTTCGTCTTGAAGCGGGAAAGATTCTGCATCTGCCCCATGGAAACTACTCGGTGAAGCATGCCGACAATCCCGAGTATAAGAAGCCTCTCATGCTAGCGATGCGCTATGGGGATGACCGAAAGACACGCTGCCCGTATGACGTCCTAAAAGGCAATAACCGCGAGATTCATCGCCCACTTGGGCGCATGAAGTGGAAAGAAGGCGTGTCCGATGACAATTGATTGGGAAGAATACAAGCACACGACAAGAGTTTTGCTCGCTTTTTGGGATCTATCGCCCGCAAATAAAGAGACAATTTTGCTTTTGATTGACGGCCTTAAATATAGAAAAACCCCGGAGTGCGGCAACACTCCGGGGCCAAATGAGAATAAGTCTTAAAGACTTTTACTCAGCTTTTTTCTCAGCGCGCTTTTTCTCGCAGTGAGACTTCAAGCAGAATTTTTCTGCGGCGTCGGGCGAGAGGTCATCGGGCGAGCCCATCAGTTCATGAACGCTAGGGATGCGGCCGTCGTAGAGGCTAGCTGCTTCTTCGGCGATACCTGCGCGTTCGTCGTGTTCTTCGGCGCGGCCGATTTTAGGAGCAGCGGCGTGTTTGCCTTTGCCCCAGAGTTTCATGCGGCGCGAAGCCTTAGGGATGGGTGCCATGTCGTGACGATCTTCGGCGCCGACAAGCTCGGAGTTGTCTTGCCACATGCCTGCGCCGTTTTTGTCGAGCGAGACGCGGTGACGGCCTTGAGCGCAGTAGACGTCAAGCGAAGAGTCGCTAGCGATAACTTTGCCGCCGGGATATTTGTTGAGGTAGTGGGTACGGATTGAGAGAATAGACATACTTTATTTTTCCTTTTTCTCCGGCGCATCGTGCCGGGTACAAACTCTTCCGGGACCGCCCCGGTCGAGATGATGCTGATTTTGGAGTTTATCAATTAATTTGAAAGCCGTCTTTAGATCGCGCTTCAAAATAATAATATCGACTTTAGTGCGCGACAAATATCCGACGACACCGACAAGAATAGTGCCGCCAAAAGTTATAACTTCCGACGGCACTTCCATTATTGCAGTTCCGATCCGGGCAAAATCGTCACGCGGTAGTCTTTACATACAGCGTCGCGGATATCAGTGTCGACGCCGTGGCGTGCGGCAAAAGCGAGACCCAGTGTTGCAGCGATACCGATGAGAATCTTTTTCCAGTTCATTCTAGCCCCCTTTGAGGAACACATAGCCTAGGCCAATGAGTGCGAAGGCTGAGACGCCCACGACTGCTGCGGGCGCGTATTGTTTTATAAACGCTTGCAGTTCTTCATTGGTGAAAGGCACATAGCTCCCTGATGGGGATCGGTACTTTGGCGCGTAGACTTTAGTTGGTGCTGATATGTGGACGATGCGGTCAGAATTGACGATAATCTCGCCGCATAGAGCACGGAGTGCAGGATCGGCGAGGATACGTGCGGCAAAAGGCTTAGCGCCGCCCGCGGGCGCGAGATCCGCTGCAAGGCCTGCTAGGTGATTCGAATACTGTCCGCCGCCGACTGCCCTATTTACGGGCTCTGACCTGAAAGCTGATTCGATTTTGAAAGGCCCCACTTTTTCATAGAGGGGTTCAAGCGTGCCTGAGACAAGTTTTGCTAGGTTAGCTTTTTGGGCGGCGTTTGGCGTGTTCGAAGTATTTGGGACTTGAGTTGTGGTGAGTTGATCAAGCGTCCAACGACTCATAACACTCCTTTAAGCTGCGACTCTTTTCCCGCTCATGGCGAGATACATGACGACAAGCGCACCGACGGCATAGACTGCGATGCCGCCTATCGCAAATTTTCCGATGTCTGAGGCCGTTTCTTTCACGGCATCAACGACAAGCGACGTTTTATAAGAAATCGAAATTGAGTCCTCATAGAGCGCTTCAAGGAAAGACTGCCCGCCGCGTGCGCCGTCGGGTATACGCCCGTCGTAGGCATCGGCGAGAGTTTTCATAGCCTTATCGACGCGAGAGAACGGATATTTCGCAAAAAGGATGGCGTCACCGATTTTGATGCGCCAGTTATCCTTAGCTGCCGGAAGCTTGTCGAAATACGCCTCAAAAGCGGCATAGCTGCCGAAGCTAGCCATGCCGCCGCCGTTTTTGAGTGAGTAGTTATAAAAGGCTTGAAGCGCCCGGCGGCCTTCAAGCGCTTTTTCTTCAAGAGTTGCCACGATTAGGCGTCTTCCAAGTATCCGTAAAATTGGCCGCTTGTTGCAACGGATGCGTTTGCGTTTTCGGTGTTTGGATATTTTCCGGCCGGGATTGTGAAGTCTAGTGCTTCCTCGGCGTAGCCGCCTTGATCGGCTGAGACTTGGCACCCGACGCGGTTAAAGACGCTCATGGTGACGCTATTGGTAAAAGCGGTGCCGCTGTTCACTCCGACGTCGTTGTCAGCGTAGCCAACATCCATTTGTCCTGCGCCCGCGTTGAAGGTGCCCGACATTTTCACGCGCACGGCGAGGAGTCTCAGCACTTTTCCGGTCGGCACCACATAACCGCTTGTGCCGTTTGGGGTGCGCATTGTGGTGCGAGTGTTCGCGCCCGCGGGTGAGCACCCGCCTCTGAGGATAATAAGATTTTCAAGGTCGGTGAAAACACGTCCGCCGATTGTTAGTGTAGGTGCGAGTCCTTGTGCAACGAATCCCATGATTTTCTCCTTAGCGTTGGTTCAAGATGCGAACATCTGTATTTGATGCGCCCAAAGTGATGGCATAAAGCGCGTCCGAATTTTTATGGTCATAGATGCCGCCGGGTGCGAGTTTGATGCCGGTGAGCGCCGTGACACCCGAATCACCAAGAAAAATATCGACGCCACCATTGTTTTGAATCGTGGATACGACGCGAGTTGTATCCGTTGCAACAAGTGCAGCGGCCGTTGACGTGACGGTTGCGACTGCGACTGTTTCAAGGTCAGTTCCCTCTGAGATTGTGACGCCGCCCGATGACTGCGAAATTTGAGATCCTTGGCGGAAATTGATATCGACGCCAAAAATAATTTCCATCGACTCGCCAACTTGTGCAGGCCACCAGAGCCAGCCTTGGCGCAGATATCCAAGGTCAATCGTGTCGTTGAGGCGAAGGCGCGCAGAGGAGCGCCCGAGAATATTTTTTCCAACGACAAGCTCCACGTAGACGTCGGCGCCCGATGCGGCTTGCACGCGCACGCTTTTAAATTCGAAGGGGATCTTAAACCACCCCGAAGTGTTTTCTTCTAGGCGCGCGGTGCCGAGTTGTGCGGAGCTAAGCACAACTTTTCTTAGAACTTCGCGGTCCTCGTTTCGGCCGTCAATGATTTCGTTTTTGCGTTGATCACTGAGCGCCTTAGTAAATGCGGCGGCGAGAGTCGCAACGGCGTTTGAAGTCTCTTCGGGTGTTCCGCCCGCTTGTGCAATGATTTCTTCAGCGTTCATGGTTTAGACCTTTTTTAGAACAAGAAAAATACCCACGCCAACAAGTGCCGCCATGCCAAATCCCATCCCCATGAGTTTAGGCACGCCCGTTGAATCGGTCGGTGTGAGGAAAGTGCCGTCCGCCTGAATTTTTCCGGCGGGTGCTTGTGTGGTGACTTTTGTGAGCGTGGAAGTTGTTGCCTTAGACACAATGGCGGAGAGTCCGCCGGGTGCAGCGACTTCGGCCTGTGCCTTTTTAATTTGATCTAGAATGCCTGAAACGGGTGTGTCACCCGAGGCCAGGTATCCGTTAACGCCCGATTTAACGCCTTCGATTGTGTCTGTTAGCCAACTCATGTTTTCTCCTATGCCTTTTTCGAAAAAATTAAAAGAGCGGCAATAATGCCTGCCCCAAGTCCGATGCCTGCCATGATAGGCTTAGGCGCCGTGCTATCTGTTTTTGGATCCGGTGCTTGTAAATCGTTTTTTGCTTTGTCGATAACAACGGGTGCGCCCGCAATTTGGGGCTTTGAAGCGGCAACAAGTGCTGCGGCCGGTGCGTTAACAATCGCTGTTTTTACGGCATCGACTTTCGATTCGATTTTGTCAGCGATTTTGTCTTTTGCCGTATTCACGATATCTGTGCTTGAGGGGATTGTGGCACCCTTGACGGCGCCAAGTCCGGCACTTGCTGCGGTCGGTGCAGCGGTGCCGAGTGCGGCCGCGCCCGCGCCAACGGTCACAAAGCCGACGACTGCGACGCCGAATGCCATGCCAACTTTCGTTATGGCGCGGTCAAACCAAGACTGTTTGGGTTCTGCGAGTCCGCGAAAGCGGTATTTAAAATAAAACGATGAGTCATACATTTTGCGAAAATCATTTTCAGAGACTTTTGGTTTTTTCGCATAGTTTTGAGAATAGGCGTACGTGAAAACTGTGCCTTTAATTGAAGCGAGATTATAATTTGCCGTTGTTGCCTTAGCGCGGGCACTATAGGCATTGTCGATTGCGGCATCAATTTGTTTTTTCTCGGAAGCGCTGAGCGCTTTGTATTCGACTTTTTGAAACTTCGCTAGCAGCGCAATAATATCCTGATAGGCGCCAACGAAATTATTAACGCGGTTTACAGCGGTCTGAGCGATAGCCGTTGCTTCGAGATTTCTTTCGAGCATATCGGCATAGCGCTGCCGTGCTTGCTTGTCGTTTGGATATTTGTCAGCGGCTTTTTTTCGTGCGGCCGTTCTATGGCTTGCATTTACTGAAACATCGCCTGCCATAAAACACCCTTTCCTTAAATCTTAAATGTGCGCCGCCCGAGATGTCAGCACTCGGGCGGCGTCTTTATTTGGGACGTTCGAAATTTTACGAGCGAACGCGGTACTCGTGCGTTTCAAGTTGCAGCGTAACGGGGTTCGTGTACGACACGGCTTGAAGATCAAAGACAAGCTCCACGTTGTCGATACCTTGCGAGCGGCGGCAATCGACTGCGGTGTCGAGCATGCCGTCTTGCAGGAAATCCATGTGAGCGTAGCCGTCGAGGCGCGAGACGCTTGAAGCGAACGGAGCTTGCACGCCGTAACGAGCGCGGTTCTCAGACTGGAGTTGTGCAAAAGTCGTGTTCTTAATGGTCGTCATGCCGTTAAGCTGAAGTTGCACGTTTCCAATGACGTTCGAGTTAGCTACGCGGCCCGATGCTGTCGTGCTGCTCCCGGCTGCTCCGTCACGTGTCAATAGGCTGATCGCCATAAGGAACTGCGAGACGGGAAGTTTTTCGCGAACGCCCGAAGCTTGGCTTGAGTACTGATAAGTTTGGTTCGACTGCACGTAGTCAAGGAAAACTTGCTCGCGAGGAATCGAACGATCTTCAATCAGCACAACATCCAAGTTGAAGCTTGCAGCACTGAAAACAACGGGTGCCGTGTTGCCAAAACCAAGAAGGTTAGCATAGGCGCCGGTCACGAATTTCAACTCACAAGTAGAGCGTCCCTTCAAGTTAAGGAGAGTCGCATACTTGTCTTCCTTGCGTGCGAAAGGTACTTCAAAAAACAGGTCGAAAGATTCGGCCACCGTTGTGACGTTGGTCGTACTGCCGTAGGTGAAGCCCGCGTCTGCTACAGGATTGTTAAAAGCGGCGGCGCTCGCAGCGGCGGAGCTTTTTCTTTCGGCTAGAACAGTCGAAGTCAGAAGCTGCATTTGCTGCTGGAAGTAGGGACTAACAGACTTCAAAGTCGTTGCGCCGTCGATAACAAGGCGCACGTTCGTGACCAAGTTCGAGACGGTTGAGAATTGGTCCGCAACGGGCGTGCCGGAAGCGAAAGTCGTCACGATGTTTCCGCTGAAACGAATTCTCATGCGCTTGATGACGGTATCGCAGGGAACTTCAATGACAAGCTCAGAGCTAGGCGCAAAAGCAGTCGTTGGAAGTGGACGCTGCGCCTCAGAGCGCGAAAGTAGAGCAGGGTTTAAGGATGGATCCATTCTCGTTATCTCCTTTCTTTATAACTTAGACGCCGCCGAGTGCTTTTTTCACTGCGGGAACTTTGTTGTAAAGAAGGATACCGATAGCGAAGATTGCAAGACCAGAGATGATAGCTTTTTTGGATGGCATGTTTGATTTTCTCCCTTTATTTGGGCGGAGAATTATTTTCCCACCCTATGCGTGAGATTCGGCCAAAAGGGCAAAAAAGTAAAGCCCCGTCAATTAATATTTTAATTGGACCTGAATTTTCTCGGGTTCTTCGCCGGGACGATAATGAATAAACTCGCTATAAGTAGCTGTTTTCTTAAGTGCTTTTAATTCAAAAGCAACGTCACCCATTATCTTAGATAAGTAAAGAGTATCGTTCGATTCGTGGACCGATCCTGCGAAAATGTGCGAGGCTTGCGAGAGAATCGTCTTATGAAGCTCGCCGGGACGCTGAGTTGTGAGGATTAAAAGAATGCGTTGATGGCGCCCGGTCAGGATACACTCGCGAAGCATGCTAGGCATTTGGTGCACGCTCGCGAAGTGGTGAATTTCTTCAATAACAAGGCATGTGTCACCCATATAATAAACAACACGCATTGCCTCGTTGAATTCTGTTTCGTCGTTTTCAATTTCGAACTGGTAAATAATTTTAAATGAGTCGCGTTTTTCGCACTCAAGACACGCTCGCGCAAAATCCTCGAAATTCGTCACAACATGCGATGCGCGCGGATCATGCGTATATTCACGTAACCGATCGAGCACCACGACACGTTTTTGATCGGCCTGCAATTGTTTTGAGATTGTGGTTTTTCCCCATCCCCGTCTCCCAAAACACACGGCAATGTCGTGGTGCTCAAGCATTGATTTACGCTCCCTTCACTTGAACTGCAAGTTTCGATTTCTGCGCCTCGCGGTAAATCAAATATTTTCCAAAACTAATTGTGCCCGCCGTCACAACAACACCGAGGAGCGCCGATTGGAAGGGACTCATGTTGGGCGTGAGGAGCACTTCTAGGTTAGCAAGAGACTCGCCAATAGCCTGCGCCTCGGAGTCGTCTAGTTCTATCTCAGGACACTCGACGATCGTCGCCACGGCCGAAAACGGTACGCGTGCAAGGTGCGCATTTGTTTTGATAAGCGACGCCATATCGACTTTTGGCGCCGCACTCGCTGCATTTTGCCCCTCTGTCCGATTTACAGTCGTGGACCCTTTAGGGCGTCCACGGCCTTTCGGCTTAGCTGCTTCAATGCGTTCGCGACTCTCGGATATAACACTCTCAAGACCGCGAGTCGCTTGAGGAGTATTCGACACGTTTGAAGTGTCAGGGGCGGAAGTTTTATTTGGATCGGGACGCGCGGCCATCTCATTTACTCCGCGTCCGGCGTGAATTCTACGCCTGCCCAAATACCCACGGGCATAAACGAGATTTCTAGCGCCGCCTCGACTTCCGATGCGCCTTCAATAAGACGTGTGAGCGCCTCGCGGTCCTCGCTCAGATTTAGTTCCAGTGCACCAAGCCCCAGCATAAATGCTGCAAGTGCTTTTTTCGCCTCAGCTTCCGACATAAGATCTTTCCTTATTTCTGTGTTTTTTTGGTTCGGACGTTTTGCCATAATCATTTGCTCCCAAAATTCGGACGCTGCCTCTTTTTAGCGGGCGCTTCCGGTTCTTGCTTAGATGCCATATATAAAACGGCCGCGACGGCGAGTGCCGTCGCAGCGAGTTTTTCCCAATTTTGTTTTAGGAATTCTTTCAAATCTGATTTTCCTTCTCAACGTGTTCGCTAATAAAAAGTTTTCCATTTACAGGCAACGCTTCCAAAAGAACGGTCATACCTTTATCACTTTCAAAAGCAGATCCGACGTTGCGCCAAAAAGTTTTAATTTCGCCATTCTGCGTGTATTCACTAGGCGTGCTTACATTATAACGCTTTTTTGATGCTTGCTTCGTTTGTGGTGTGCCCGATTTTGCTGATTTAATAAATGCCATGTTTTCTCTCTTTCCGATTTTATTGCCTGCTAAACTTCAAGGGGTTTAGTTTCCCAGTTCCCGTCTAATTTATATAGTTCGCGCTTGTCGTAACGGGCACGTATCTGTCTAGTCGTCGCTTTATTCATATGCAAGAATTTCCCGTTCCGAAGCGCCGTTTTAAGTCGTGCAATTTTCGGTGCTTGATATTCTTTTAGGCGCATTTCGCCATCCATGTGAGCTAGAAAATCCTCATGCGAGAATTTTGCGGCCTTTCGCTTGTCGAAGCCTTTTAGGGCAATCTTATCTCCAGCTCGATAACTTTTCGGTAAAATAAAACATGCCTTATTAACAGAGTATTCATGTTTAAGTTTTCCCAAGGCCTTGGAAGAATCCAAAATTCGAGTCGTAAAAACCGAGTCGGTATCCATGTAATACACTTCCGACTGTATGGGTCTAATGAGTTTATGCATGTGAATGCGAGCGTATGCCGTGACGTATGCGGCAATAGCCACATTAGAAAATGTAGATAGCTCCGTTTCAGTTTTGACGAATTGGATAATGCCTTTTTTAGTTTTAATTTGAAAGTGCGGTTTAACATTTTCTTGTCCATAATCTAGCTCTAGTCCCTCGCGGTCGGTATTAAGTCCCATGCGTCCATAAAGAGAATTCATGGTGAGCTTCGCGACGATATTCTGCACTTCGTCTTTTGAGTGCTGCCTGATTTTATAAAGCGTATCGACAAAGTTTTTAAAAATTTTGCCGCCGTTTGAAAAATAAGCCGCACCCTTTACACTCGTGATTTTTGCGCCATGCTTTAAAGCATAGGCTAGTTCCACGTTCGGCCACACGCCGGAAAGTTTTCCGACCGGGAAAATAAAGCGCCCGGTTTTTGAATCTTTTTGCCATAGCACGGGAAGATATGTGTCTATAGGAACTTCAACGTCGCACTCAGTAAATCCCATACGCGAGAGATTAAGCTCCTTTGAAACTTCGTCAAAGCGTGTCGGAAAATCATTCTCGCGCATAACAGCGGGATACAACGAATTTACGTCATAACAATGCAACTCACCCGGTCCTTCAAATAACGGCCTAAAAATCTCAGTGCGTCCGCCCGCATAACCACGTCGCACAAAGGCATCAATATATCGCGGACATGCCGGAAGCTGCTCAGTTATAAATCCTCGAAAAATTTGTAAAGCTTGTGATGCCATTGTCGTTTTGTGTCCTGCCTCATAGTTCAGCGGCGAAGCGAAAAATTTCTTGAGCGACTCGTAAAGCCCAATGCAGTCATATGAGAGATACTCCGCTAGCTCATCTGTGACGTGTGTCAGGTTCGAGACGTCGAGCTTTTGCTTTTTATGTGCAACACCAAAACTCTCAGTGATTTTGCTTAGTGAAAACGGAAGAAGTGCTCCACTATCACGAAAAACAATGCGACGTCCGCTGCGGCGACTAGTGAGAGTAAAACAAAGAATACCCGATCCCCTTGGAATGAAATCCGAAGGTCGGAATAAATCACCATCAAAGCACCCTTGAAGAATAAAGAGAAAATCGTATATGCCGCCAAAATGGGCAAATATGTCTGTAGGAATGTTATTCGCGTCATCGTCAAGGTACTCCAAAAATTCGTCAAGCGAGAGAAACTCGCGGTAGATTTCGCCGTCATAGTATCCTGCAATTAGAAAATCTATCCAGTTCGCCGCCTCAATATCAAAAACTGCGAAGCGCTCAATTCTTTTGGGTGCGTTTTTTTCGCTTTTTGGTGCGAGTGAGAACCTTGACCCTTTGTATTTGGAAGCCACGAAATTTCACCGCCCCCTGATCCGCTTGATAGTGCTTAAGCATGACGAATGAGATTGCGAACAGGAAGTTGTTGTCGATGCGACGTAAATAGTCCGCTTTTTTCCCGAAGCGCTTTCGACTATCGCTAACCGTTTTGGGATAACGTCTTTTGACGCCGTTTTCTTGAATCGAGAGAAAAGCCACGAATTGATAGATGCCTGCGCCCGACCAAACGCGTGACGCAAAATCCTCAAGACGTTTTGTGTTTTCGTCGCTAAGCGGAAAATTTGGCGGGTTTTTAAAATCATATTGATATTTCTCAAAGCTCAGTCGTTGTCCGCGACTAGTGGCTTTTGTGTCGAATGCTGCGATTGCTTTTGATGTCGTTCGCCGTTCACGTACAACTCTTCCACGAACCTTTTTGAAGCGTGCGGTGTCTCGGAAGTCTCTAAGTTCGTTTGCGGTGCGCTTTTTATTTTGTGCAATTCGTCTGCGAGTTTTTTCCCGTCGCTCCGACTCCACACGTTTCCGTTCGCGCGCAATGATTTCTCTTTCCAGTAGCGCATCGAATTCTCTTTCGATAGCAGCTTGCGACTTTTTGTCATTAGGCATAGCCCCCTCTTTCCGTGTTTTTGTCTTAAGGCGTGCCATGCGTATGGTCAAGAGTGATTTAGGCGGACGTTTTCGTCAAGGCGTCAAGAAAAAGAGAATCCCGACGTCGCATCAAACGCTTGAATTCACTTTTACGGAAAGAGAATAGGCGGCGAGAGAATGCGT
>Ga0209573_1005426_pt1 | contig 11519 bp, 11 predicted proteins | sample TNRBio252014_DNA_FD_185870 | JGI IMG/M metagenome (GOLD analysis project Ga0209573, IMG submission 185870) | Wastewater treatment Type I Accumulibacter community from EBPR Bioreactor in Madison, WI, USA - TNR Reactor_6/25/2014_ DNA (SPAdes)... | ecosystem: Engineered > Bioreactor > EBPR >...
AAATTCATTGAAGAACGGCCACACGCGCTCGAGTTCGGAGATATCTTTGGGCAAGCCGCCGTCGTTCGAGGGCGAGAGCATCTCCTTCATGCGCGCGTTCATGAAGACGAGTTCTGAGGCCTCATTCAAAATAAGGAACGGGAGAGCCGGCTCAAGGCCGCTCTCCCGCACTGAACTTTGGGCGGTTTTGGAATCCAAACTTTAACCTCGGATCAGGTACCGGGCACGAACTTATAACCGAAACCACGAACCGTCGTGATGTGATCGGCGCGCTTCGGCCCAAGTTTCGCGCGAAGAGCGCGGATATGAACGTCGATGGTGCGTCCGGTAACGACCTTGTTGGGACCGACGATGCGCAGAAGCAGATCATCACGCGAGAGAACTTCGTTCGGACGCGACATAAAGCTCGTCAGAAGCCCGTACTCAAAAGCGGTGAGCTGGACGTCAGCGCCGTCAACGATGACTTTGTGGGAAACGGGATCAACATGGATGCCCGAGCTCGAAAGCTTGGTGCGACCGCCCTTGATGGGGCCAGGATTGCTTTCCGCACGGCGCAGACAGCTGTGCACGCGGGCAAGAAGGATTTCCATTTCGAAGGGTTTGGGAATGTAATCGTCAGCGCCTTCGTGCAGGCCGGTCACGACATCATTGGTTTCACCACGAGCGGTGAGCATCACGATGGGGAGTTTCGAGGTCTGTTTGGACTGACGCAGGAATTTGGTGAGCTCGAGGCCATTCATGTTGCCGGCGAGGTTGATGTCGACGAGGAATGCGGCAGGGGTGCTTTCAGGCGCCGCGTCGAGAACCTTGAGGACTTCCTCAGCTTTCGAGAAGCAGCGCACCTTGAATCCAGCCTTCTGTAAATTGTAGGTGAGAATACTTTGGAGGTCGGGATCGTCCTCAATCACCATCAAAGTTTTCCCCAGGTCAGGCGACGTTTGCTCGTCTTGCCAATCATATGCGTAAGCTGCTGAACTCATAGTATTCCCCTTCTTAAGTTCGAATTCCTTAGGTCTTATCGGGTCGTTTAAGAATTAGTTTAGATTTGATTGTAACTGGAATATGACTCGTTGTGTTAAGAAAAAAATCCCCAAGTGATTTCACTTTATTAGCCCTAACAGTGTCTTGACTCTCAAAGACCCGAACCCATACTCTAAAGAGTGAGAGGTGACCGATGAGCGAGACACGAGCCGAGATCCAAATCCCATCCCAAGCCCTGGTGCTGCCGCTGAGGAACGCCGTTTTGTTCCCCATGATGAAAATGCCCATCTCGGTCGGACGTCCGCGCTCGGTCGCGTCCGTTCTGAAAACCAGTGAGGGCGGCCTCATCGCGATCGTCACCCAAAAGGATAAGACCGTCGACGAACCGTCCTTCAAAGACCTCTTTGAGCACGGCGTGCTCGCGCGCATCGAAAAAATCCAGAAAATGAACGACGGTACCCTGACCGTTCTCGTTCATGGTCTCGCACGTATCCGCCTCACCGAAGCCGTGGCCGAGTCCGAAGCCGAACTTGAAGGCGCGCTCTCTGCGAAGATCGAAGCCGTTTCAAACGGTCTCGCAGCCGATGCGACGATTGAGGTTGAGGCGCTCATCAAAAACATCAAATCCCTCGGGCGCCGAATTATCTCGCTGAGCCCAAGCATCCCCGACGAAGCCGCCCTCTTTATCGAGTCGATCACCGATCCCGATTACCTGGCCGACCTTATCGCCTCGTACATGAACATCAACGAAACCGAAAAACAGGACATCCTGTCGACGGGTGACGTCAAAGAGCGTCTCGAAAAAGTGACCCGCCTTATCAACAAAGAGATCGACATCCTCGAACTCTCCAAAAAGATCCAAGGCGACATCAAAGACGAACTCGTCAAGAACCAGCGCGAGTACTACCTGAAGGAGCAACTCAAAGCGATCCAGAAGGAACTCGGCCAGAAGGACGAAGGCGACGAGGTCGAAGAGCTCAAAGAAAAGATCGCCGAGGCCAAAATGCCCGACGACGTCGAGAAGATCGCCCTCAAAGAACTCGACCGCATGTCGCGCATGTCCCCCAACTCGGCCGAACATGGTGTGATCCGCACCTACGTCGAGACCCTCGCTGAGCTTCCGTGGTCCAAAGAGACCAAAGACAACATGTCGCTCGACAACGCCGAAGCCCAGCTCAACAAGGACCACTACGGCCTGCAAAAAGTTAAAAAACGTATCATCGAGTACCTCGCCGTCCTTAAGCTCAAGCAGGACATGAAAGGCCCTATCTTGTGTCTCTCGGGCCCTCCCGGAGTCGGCAAGACCTCGCTCGGCAAATCCGTCGCCAGCGCGCTCGGCCGCGAGTTCGTGCGTATTGCCCTGGGCGGTGTGCGCGACGACGCCGAAGTGCGCGGACACCGCCGCACCTATGTCGGCGCGATGCCCGGCCGTATCATCCAGTCGATCAAGAAGGCGAAGACAAAGAACCCCGTCATTCTTCTCGACGAAATCGACAAGCTCACGGCGGATTCGCGCGGCGATCCTTCGTCGGCGCTTCTCGAAGTGCTGGATCCCGAGCAAAACCACACCTTCCAAGACCACTACCTGGATGTTCCCTTCGATCTCTCGCACGTGCTTTTCATCGCCACAGCGAACATGCTCGAAAACATCCAACCCGCTCTGCGCGACCGCTTGGAGATCATCAACATCCCCGGTTACACCGAGGAAGAGAAACTCCACATCGCCACCGATTACCTCGTCCCCGAATCGCGCGAAGGCCATGGCCTGAAGCCCGACCAATTCGAGATGAGCATCGAGGCGATCCAAAAGGTGATCACCGCACACACGCGCGAAGCTGGCGTCCGCAACCTCAAACGCGAAATCGCCTCGATCGCACGCGCGGTCGCACGTGATGTCGCAGGCGAGAAGCTGCCCGGCCGCAAGATCGATGTCGCGGCCGTCGAAGAAATTCTCGGCCAAGACAAGGCCTTCTCTGATGTCGCCGAGCGCACCGCGCGCACGGGTATCGCCACAGGCCTTGCGTGGACGCCCGTCGGTGGAGATATCCTCTTCATCGAAGCCACGCGCTTTAAAGGCAAAGGTGGGCTCATCACAACCGGTCAACTTGGCGACGTGATGAAAGAATCCGCAAAAGCCGCCGAAAGCTGGCTCAGGTCGATGGCGGGACCTCTCGGCATTCCCGAGAACTCCTTCACCGAGTACGACTACCACATCCACGTTCCGGCGGGCGCTGTTCCAAAAGACGGACCCTCGGCAGGTATCACGATCCTCACCGCACTGAGCTCGCTCCTCACCGGACGCGCGATCGACCCCACAGTCGCGATGACCGGCGAGATCACTCTGCGCGGCGCAGTTCTACCCGTCGGCGGCATCAAAGAAAAAGTGCTCGCCGCAAAACGCGCCGGCATCAAGACGATCATCATGTGCAACCGCAACGCCAAAGACCTCGAGGACATCCCTCAGGAACTCAGAGACACGATGACCTTCCATTTTGTCAAAGAGATGCACGAAGTCCTGAAGATCGCCCTAGGCGTGGAACTTAACCCCACCCTTCCGATGGTCGATGAAGGTGGGCTTCCGATCGCACATCCTCCGGGGAGCGAGCTCGAGAAGAAGTCTCCTAAACGCGACGGTGCTCGTAAGTAATACGAGCGCTGCGGTTTTACGAATAACAAAACACCCGAAGCTGATGAAACAGCTTCGGGTGTTTTCATTTCCGAACTTTAAGTGGCGGTTCATCGGTTCCCCAAAGCGAAGCAAACCTGCGTGGCCCCTGAAACTCGATGACCGGTCTGTGGCGCGAGATGTAAAGTCATGATATTTTCGGCTCATGCGATACGGGGCTATTTTTATAGGGGTAGTTTTTTCAGCGCTCTCGCTCGCCGACACGCTTGTATGTAACGTGACTAGCATGATTCCCAGTGATCCCAACCTAGTTGCCGCTCAGTTGATTATTGATACTCGTGTAAAAAGCTCTTTGGATGGCTCTGTAAGCTCTGTTGATCTGAAGACTTTCATGTCAGACGAGAGCGTAAAGAGCGTAAGAATTTTTGGATATAACCCCTGGATTCGTGGTGTTCTTGTTCCCGATATTTTCCTTTGTGACCGCTCAAATGAGCGGAGCCAATATCGTCAGCAGTTTGGACAAGTTCGTTTGTGGTCGAATTGTCGTGTTCCTGATTCCATTAATGGCCGTATCAAACTAAGAGCTAGTTTAGACACCTCAAATAGCGGTAGCTTTGACTACTCTTACCCTGAATCTGACACTGTCCAGTCTGTAGAAATCCGCACCTCGCAATGTTCTAAAATCGAATGACACCTGCACGAACCGCATTTGCTACATCTCAAGTTTTGCGAGCGGTTCACTAAATTAGTAAATTGTGTTCACTGCCACCGGTGGCGGCAATAGTTCCAATCAGTTGCGTGACTTATGCGACAGGAATGAGAAACCCTCGGAGCTGAACGTGCCGCGCACCGATGCCCTCCACTCACCTTGACAATCCTCGCCTCAGTGACAGACTCAACTTGTGAGAAGAATGACAGCTATCGCAATAACACTGTTCCCGACGCTTCTGTTTGCGCAGCTGAGGCCCGGCGCCTGCCCCGACGGCAAGACCTACAAAGTTGCGCTGACTCTCGATGACGGCCCCAATCCAATCTACACTCCAAAAATCCTCGATGTGCTGAAGCGGCAGAACGTGAAGGCCACCTTCTTTGTACTCGGCGAGCGCTTTGAATCGGGATCAAGAGTGCCGTATCAACTCCTCGACCGAATCAAGGCAGAAGGGCATCTAATTGGATCGCACACGCAAGTTCATCATGCTCACACCAAGCTCAGCCCCGCAGAGGCAAAAAAGAATATCGAAAGACCCAAAGACCTTATCGGGTCTTACCTTTCCCCTATCTTAAGGCTTCCGTACGGCGACGGCTCGTTTAAGAGCCGGGATCCCGACAAACAAAAAAAGAACGACACTGTCATGTCTCTAGTAAAAAACGCAGGCTACGAGCACGTCGGCTGGGATATTGACACCAACGACTGGGATCCCCAGCAACGCAGGCTGATGCCGGGATCGATGCTCAAGGAAATTTGTGATCAAGAAGGCGGCATTGTCTTGATGCATGATATTCAGTCGAATACGGCGGCTAACATCGAGTCGTGGATCAAAGCGATCCGGGCTGCGGGCCACGAGATTGTCGGACTCGAGAACTTCGTTCCGCGCCTCGCAAAAACGGCTCCACCCAGAATCATCGCCACACCCATTCATCAGGAGGGCCACTAAGATGAAATTTTTAATCTTGTTTGTATCTATTTTGATGACGTCAACACTCGCCCAGGCGGCAAAAAAGAATCTCGCAAAAGACAGTTTCACAGCCTGGTCGGAGACTCCGTCCGAGATCTGGCTCGGTATCCTAAAAACGGAGAAGGGCTACGAGCCCGAGGCGAGACTCGCACATTATGAAATCAGTTCAATGTCCAAAAAATCCATCGCGCTTCCGAGAGAACTCCAGGGGCGTGAGGTCATTCGTGTTTTTACAGCGACGGACGGTGCTGTTGTGGTCACACAGCAACGCGTGGAGCAAGGAGACAAACCTCTCGTGAATTTTTACTCCAAAAAAACGAGCGCCTGGACCCCTCTCGGTGAGATTCCCTGCGAATCGCCCCTCAAGATTGAAGCGGAGTCCACGGCACTGAATACGACGTGCGAGCGTGACGCCCTAACAACGGAGCTGCGCTTTCCTCTTAAGCAGCATAAGGTGGATGTGAAGGCAAAATCCCTGCGTCCCATTCCGAGTCTGGAAACTCTGGAACTTGGACAGGACAAAAAGCCCATTCGCCTCGAAGCACGCTCACTTTGAGTTTTGGCAACTCAGCAGAATATGTCTCCGCTCACAACAAGCGACCCAGAGCGCGGCGGCACGCTGTTGCCGGCGATTGCAGCACCACCACGGGCACTTCGACCCCCGCCTTGCTAAGGTTCACCTTGCCATCACCCGCCTGCGGGATTCCGCGCGCCCAGGGCGTCGGACTGACGAAGACACCCTTGGGACTGACGACGCTGATCATGCGCAGATCGACGATCATGTCATCAAGGACCGAGAGCGGTGTGTATCTCTGCGCGAGATAGCGATCAGGAGCTGCACGCACAGCAGCCTCGGCCTCGCGCCATTGTTTTTCGCTGATTTTTGGGCCCACCCAGATGCCATCGCCACCTCGACCATCCACGCGTTTGATCACGTAGTTGTTGCGATCTTCCATCACGCGTCTTAGCGCCTTCTCGTCGACGCGCGCCACCTCTCCCGGGAGCGCTCCTTTGGCGAGTCGAAGGGTTTCGACATTGCGAAGAATAGGTTCTTCTTTCAGATAATGACGAATAAGTTGCTCAACATAGATGTTGAACTCCTTGTCACCGATGAAGTCGACACCAGGCGTATAGCTGAGCTGGACCTTACCCTCGCGCCAGTGCTTGATTAGGTCCGGAATCCTTCGATGCTTGAGCGCGCTCACCTCATTGAGAAACTCCGATTTTCCAAGTGCGTTTTGAAGAGTTGCGACTGAGGGATATCCACTGCCGTCGTTTTCTTGCAAAGCGGCTTCAAGACCTGCACGAGCTCCTGGAGAAAGCTCATCTTCGGCGAGATGTCGGTCAACTTCCAACAGCAACGCGCGACGATGAGTGGCAGGATCACCGGCGTCCATCCAGTGGTGCTCACCGTTCATGATCAGCATCCCGATGCGCTTGCGCAGCAGGGAGCCGGAGTCATTGGCCGCAGGAGTTTCGAGAAAGAGCCCCTCGGAGGTGCTCACGATTCTGGATTTCGTGTTTGGCGTCACGACCTCGAGGCCCTGATTCTTATAGAGAGTTCTAAGCCTCACGTCCTCTTTGTCCGCGTAGGGAGGAACCTGAAACACCACCACGCGTCCACCCCTCGGATCGGCCTCGTCACGGTAGAGTTGTGCGATCCCCCGATAGTACGCGTCGGGGTCGTCGACATCCGTGAGCGCGCCTGAAATTTCCGGGAACCGCGAGAGCAGAGACTCACGAGCCTGAACAAGATCCCCGGGACCCCCGATGAAACCTGGATTGTCCTCGAGCACACGCCACGTCCCATCCGCATCGCGGATGATGTCGGGACCGTAGGGGAAAAAAATCCTCTTCGGATCGACCTGCCCCTCGTAGAGGTCCTCCCCCGTGCGGCGAAGAATCCGGCGCATGATCTCTTCGGGAATCACGGTCCCGAGATAGGTCTTTTGACCGCTGTAGTGGTCCTCAAGAAACTTTCGCAGCGCCACGCCCCGCTGTTCGACCCCACGCTTGAGCTCGTCATACTCAGCCGCAGTGAGCACCCGAGGCAATGGTGAGAGGGCATTATCGCCACGAAAATCCTCGAGGCTCTCACGACGGAACCTAGCGCGCCGCGCGCTGCTCAGGCCCTCGAAGAGCGGCCAAATTTGCCGGTAGTGCGGGCGAATCTCTCCTCGAGCATCGCGAATCTCGTCAAAAGCGGGCGCGTTTTGCGCGAGAGTCAGTGACGTCGCGAGCAAAGAAAAGACAAAAAGCCCAAGTCTAAAAAACGTCCACCTCATGTCCTTTTATCGGCGAGAACTCGAAAGCGGTTGAGCCCTGGCAAGCTGACTGAGTGCTATTTGACGTGAGCACTGCGCCACACATAGGTGCGCGAGCCCCGTGCACCGCGGATCGCCCCGAATCCCGCCTCCTCGAGGCGTTCGTTCCACCAGGCGTAGGACTTAAGCGTGCGACGCCAAGGATCTGGACAGGAGATGCGGCTAAAACTCGATCGAAAATGCAGATACTCCGTGCAACGCGCAAGTTGCGCCAGAAACGCGGGCACCTCCCTCTCGGGCAGATAGATAAACGAATTCGAAAACACGAGAGAGAATTTTTTTTTCGCGCGAACAGCGGACGCGACATAGTCGCGCATGTCTTCGCATTTCACGCGCCGTCGGTAAGTTCCGGGAATGCGCTCCCACGCCCAGCGACTCACTTCGCAACCCTGAGGCCTCAAGCCAAGCTTCTTCTCAAAACCCTCGAGGATCTCGCCGCTCGCCGTACCGAGCACGCAAATAGACTTCAGGCGCGGCGCATCCTTCTGACGAAAAAGTGCACAACATTCGTCGAAATAACAATACTGCCGCCAGACCTTGGCGTAGGGTCGTCCAGATCCAGCGTAGTTCGAAAAAAAAGCTTCATCGATAGGTCCCTGAGATTTCATGTGGACTCCGTTTCGTCGAGGTCGACCTCATAGATTCCATGGGAAGCGTGAACGTTCACGCGTCCCGCCAGTCGACGCGGATTTGAGAACACCCAGGCCCACAAACCTTCTTCAAATCTTTCGGTCTTCGCAGCAGCACGGTCAGCATAGACAAACGGACGAATCTCTTTGAGACACACAAGGGCCAGCGCGCGTCCGCTCGGATTCCGCAAACTCCCCTCCTCGGGAGAAACCTTGCGCTGAACAATTAGAAGATCTTGCCCCGGAGAAATCTCGCCGGGTCCCCAACCACAGACTTCGATGGTTTTTTTCCCAGAGGCGATCATCTCGCCCACGGGATCGATCACACAAAGCGCCTTATACATCTTTGACATCGCCCGCGCTGGCCTCCCTTGAATAGAGAACAGCATCTTCACCACTTCGGTAGTACGCTCGACGTGTGGCCCCTTCTCGAAAACCGAGTTTCTCGTAGATCCGACGAGCGGAGACATTCGAGGCAGCAACCTCGAGAAAAATTTTTCGCGGGAGCTTCGGGGACGACCCGAAAAGCGTCGACAGAAAGTTCTGAAGCAAAAGAGTCCCGTGTCCTTGCCCCTTTGTACGGACTGCGAGGTTCATGATTTCAACATCGCCCGCGACATCACGGTACAGTACGAAACCCTCCATGGAGCCCGCGATGTAAAAAAGCCGGGAATCAGGCGAAGCCAGTTCCGAAACATAGTCATCGAGACTCCAGTGCCCACGAGCAGCACCCAGCCCCGCATGCTCGACTTCATGGAGCAGCGTCGGGTTTTTGGGGTTCTTCATAGCGAAAGATCTGCACCTTGTAGCGCGAGCGAAGTTGCTGCAACCAGGACTGAAGCGCGTCCTCGGCCTTTTTGAGGGCCTCAGCATCGCTCTCTCCTTTGGATCCTTGAAGCGAATCGCTCAGGCGCGTCTCAAGCGTCTGCTCGGCCAAAATATGACGCGAAAGTCGCGTCTTGATCTCGTTTTCCGTCAGCCCAAAATCGGTGCGGAAGGCGGACCAACGCGACCCAAAGGCACGGCGGAGTTCCAGCAGGCGTCGTTCAACCGCCGCAACCGAGGGGGTCTGCGTTCCGACGAGGCGATTTTCGACCTCGACAAGCACCTGCACGACGTACTCCTGCAAGAGTTGCCGTTCGGTCGGAGCGGAATAGTAGTCGCGCCGTCCAGGCACATAAGAACGTGGATTCTTGATGAGCCACTCCACGAGAATCTCACGATTGCTGATCGAAGTGTCACCGACGCGCGCGAGAATTCGAATGACCACTTCGGCGGATAACCCCATCGGAACAATGAACAACAGCGCGGCTAGCAGCAAGAGACGCTTCATACGTTCTCCGAAGCGGCTCCAGCGTGAACGCGTACAAAAGCACGCGCGGATTTTTCGAGTTCGTGAAACCCTTCACCTTTCATCGCACTCACCCAGTAGGGCCCTTCTGTGGCACGCGAAATGACTGAAGACCATTTTTTTTCGCTTGCAGCGCGCTCAGACTTTTTGACCTGATCGGCTTTGGTAAACACGAGACTAAAAGGAGACATCCCAAGCCATTCACTCAGTTGCGCCTCAGCTTCAGCAGGCACACGCGTCGGATCTGCGAGCCAAATCCACATCAGACCGCTGTCTTCGCTCTTCTCGCGCAGTGCCGCGATCAGCTCGTCCCACTTAGAAAGAATATTTCTCGAGTGCTTGGCGTAACCAAAACCTGGCAAGTCGACGAGCTCAAGAGCAGATTTTTCCGACTTCCCTAGAAGCACCCGCACACCCACCAGACCCGTCGTCACGCCGGGCTTGGAACCGGTTCGAAAAAACTTGTGCGGGTGCGTGAGTGCGTTAAGGAGCGAGCTCTTGCCCACGTTCGAGCGTCCGAGCACCGCCCAGCGCGGGCTTTTGCCCTGAGGGACGCGTGCGGCGTCGAGGACCGTAAAACTCAGCTCTGATTTTCCGAGCCCCATGCTTTAGGCCGCCCCGTAACTATGGAGTCCGCTCAGAACGAGGTTCACGCCAAGGAAAGCAAAAATCAAAATCACAAAGCTTATGATCGACAAAATCGAAAGCGTCACGCCGCTCCAGCGAAGAAGGAGGCGCCCATGCAAGTAGATGAGATAAGCAAACCAGGTGATGAGCGCCCAGGTTTCCTTGGGGTCCCAGCCCCAGCTACGCCCCCAAGCCGAATAGGCCCACACGGCGCCCGTCACCAGCAGCAGTGTCTGAAACGGAAAAGCGAAGAGAATATTTTTGTAGCCCAACTCATCGAGACGTCCCGCGCTGGGAAGACTCTTGAGAAAAGGTAGGTAGCGCAACTGAGCAATGAGATAAACGAGCGCAAGAAAAAAGCTCATAACCAACAAAAGCATGAGATAGGGATTGGACGCCATGCTGAGCGTCGGGGAAAGATTTTTGGCCCAGCCCACATTGGCGCAAAACACCACAAATGCGAGAAGTGCTGCACGGAAGGTCCAGCTGCCCGCGGGAGTCAGGTCCCCTCCTTTTTTAACAGCCTCCTCGGCGCTTAGCTCTTCTCCGAGATCCGGAAGTGCTTCGTTCTCACGACGTCGACGCACCCAGAAGGTCCCTGCGGCCGCTAGAAAAAGTCCCCACGACGCCCAGAACGAAAAATGCGCATAGGGCACCTCTTCGAGGCGCGTGATCACAGGGCCACCTTCGAACTCACGGTAAGTGTCTTTAGCCTCGACGGTCTCCCCGGTGGGTAGCGTACGGGTCGCGGTTTTTGCCATGAAAAACTTACCTGTGGTGAAGGCCTCTTTGCCTCCCGCGATCGAAAGATTCACGAGCATCACCAGACAGATTCCGCTGCCGATCTTCGAGAGCGAAACCCCGCGTCTCATAAGATAGAAAAAGGCCAAACATCCAGCGATCGTGAAGCCCGCGTACGACAGCATCCCAAAAACCACGTGGATCTTGAGCCAGTAACTTTGAAGCGCGGGGATCAACGGCTCGACAGACTTGTTCGGCGTCATCACACTCATTCCCATCAGAATGAAAACCAGCGGCGTCGCGACAAGGCCGATCAGAGGAAGCCTCCATTTACGACTCACCCACACTTGGACAAGCGAAACGCCCCACGCAAAGAAGATCAGAGATTCATAGAGATTCGTCCAAGGCGGACGATCAAGCCCCCCCACGACCCAGCGACCCGCGAGACCGAAGGTGTGCAGACCAAAGGCGAGGTACACCAGCCACGCGGCCCGCGAGGCCCAAACACGAATGCGTCCGGCGTCCGATCGGGACACGCTGATGACGTAGGCAAAACACGCCGCC
>Ga0209573_1005427_pt1 | contig 11519 bp, 7 predicted proteins | sample TNRBio252014_DNA_FD_185870 | JGI IMG/M metagenome (GOLD analysis project Ga0209573, IMG submission 185870) | Wastewater treatment Type I Accumulibacter community from EBPR Bioreactor in Madison, WI, USA - TNR Reactor_6/25/2014_ DNA (SPAdes)... | ecosystem: Engineered > Bioreactor > EBPR >...
GGATCAGTTCGATGGAAGAAGTACCGGGCCGTGCGTCCGCGCTCCCTTCCAGATCCGAAGTCATGGGGTTCAGGACGAGTGGACGGGGATGCGCCATATTGGCCAACATGGCACGCAGTTCTTGCTCGACGGCGTAGAGGGTGTACTCGGAACGCTCGAACAGGACCAAGCGGCGCGGTCGCAATAGCAGGATTTGTCGGCACAACTCGGCTCCGATCGAGCCGCCCGCGCCGGTCACCATCACGCTTCTGCCGCTTACCCGCTCCTGCAATAGCGCCTCGTTGGGCTGGACCGAATCGCGACCGAGGATATCCGCGACATCGACCTCGCGAAATTCGTCGATGCGCCGGGCGCCGCTGGTCAGCTCCGCCAGCGTGGGCAAGGCCAGCACCCGCGCCGGCAACCCGGCCAGCGCTTCCAGCACTTCCCGGCGGCGGCGGTGCGAGGCCGACGGCAGCGCCAGCAAGATCAAGCTACCCTCGTGCTGGGCCACCAATCGCGGCAGTTTGAACGGTGCCCGCACCTTGAGACCCAGTACCACGCTGCCCCATAGTTGCGGGTTATCGTCGACGAATGCAACGGGTGCGAATTCAGCGCTGTAGCGCAGGGCGTTGGCCAATTGCGCACCGGCCTCGCCCGCGCCATAGATGATCACGGGCGCGCGCGCCGCGCTGGCCCGGAACCGCCGGCGCAGGATACGGCGAAGCGCCAACCGGCCGCCACCGACCAACGCGACCAGCACCAGCCAGCCGATGAGCCAGGACGACCGCGGTACCAATCCCTGGCGCAGGAATACCCAGACGGCCATCATCAACAGAATCCCGGCGCTGACGCCGAGCACGATGGTGTACAGCAGGCTTTCGTCGGCGTAGCGCAGGATCGGGCGGTACAAGCCGACCGCCGCGAAAGTCAAAACGAGAATGATCACCGCCAACGGAAACAACCAGACCACATCTTGCAGCATCGCTGGCCACCAGTCGCCGAGGCGAATGGCGAACGCGGACCAGATCGCGACCAGCACGGCAAGCGCGTCGCCGGCGACCAGCAGCGTACGGCGAATGGCGGAGGGAAGATTGAGGAAATGTTCGAGCTTCACGGGGCGGATACTGTAGCACGCCGCTGCTCCAGCCGCCCCACTCCCCACATCAGGAAACCGTAGATCAGCCCCCAGGCCATCGCCAAGCTGATTTGTCCAACGGGCGGCAATCGAACCGCCAACAGGGCGGAACCGGCGCAGGCCAGCATCAGCGCGTATTCGGTCAGCACGGTGCGGCGGTGTCCCCAGCCGAGCAACACCAATCGCTGGTAATAATGGCTCCGGTGTGCCTCCCAGACCTTTTCACCGCGCAGCAGGCGACGCAACAAGGTCACGGTGGCATCGACGATGAAGGGGGAAAACACCAGCAACGCCACCCAGAACGGAAATAAACCATCCTTGGCACCCCACAGGCTGAACGCCGCCGCCAGAAAGCCCAAGGCGATAGAGCCGGTGTCGCCGAGAAAGATTTTGGCGGGCGGGAAATTATGGACCAGAAAACCGGCGCTGGCCGCCGCCACGATCAGACAGAAAGCTGCAAACCCGGCGTCGGCCCAACCCAGCCAAGCCAGAGCCGAAAAGCCGATCGTCGCCATGCCGCCGGCGAAACCGTCCATACCGTCCATGAAGTTGTAGAGGTTGATCATCCAAACGACGAATAGCAGGACAAAAAAGATGGCAACCCAAGCAGGAAGAGGCAAGGTGAGACCGGGCAACGCCAATGAGCCACGCACCAGATTCGCCGTCAACAAGCTGACAGCAGCCAGCAGATGAACTAAGACGCGCCATCGGGCAGGGACACCCACGCGATCATCCTGGAACGACACCAACGCCAGCGGAATCAGACCGACAAGCAGAATACCGGCGATCCGCATCGATGGGGGAGCAGCTTCAACAAGCAGTGTGATTGATATACCGACGAAGATCCCTCCCAAAACCGCTAGTCCCCCTGTTCTCGGAATAGGCTGTCCATGCAGGGAACGAGCATTGGGGCGATCAAGAATTTGCAGAGAGAATGCGTGGCTCGCAAGACCACTACTTAGGGCTAACGAGGCGATAAAGGCCAGTACAGAACCCACTGCCATCGTTCTTCTCCATAGTTGACATGAATGATTCAAGCATCTCCCATCACCCGATCAAAAATTCCTTTTGTGAACTTTCACGCAACCATAGTAGAAGTGGCTTCTCCACCGTGAATCTGATAATCCCACAAATATCAAGGCCAAAATGATTAATAACCATTGGTGCTAGTTCATCACGAGCAAGTAAAACCACGCACTTATGATCATCAGATTGCCGGCGCCAAATAATATAAGCTCAAAAAATAAACTCAAAAAAATTAAACCACCACCAGCTTAAAACTGGTGGATTCTGCATCAGGTATAGAGGCATGAAAGTCCATCCATCAATACGCTCAGTGCCTTAAAAAATACGATTGCAACAAGAGGCTCGACATTCAATCAAACCCATTTAGAGAGCATCTGAGTCGGCTTGGAAAGTCGTAACTGAAAGCTAACCGGCTAAAGCCGATCGTTTTAACCTTGGAGTTAGCATTTTCATCAAGTTTTTTATCAGCGCATCTTGCATCAGTTAAATTCATACCAGGCAGTAACATTTCACCTTAGAAGAGATCTGAACTCACCTGGGCATTCCCCCCAGTAAACAGGTTCCCGATACACCGGCCGGAAATCCTGACCGCGAATCGCTCGATATTCCTTGGCCATAATCGGTCCCGGGTGCTGGTCGGGCGGGACGTTGGTTGCGGCACCACCATGAAACTGGTGAAACGTTGCCTCACCCAATAAGCGTACCGGCTGGAATTGTGCAGTCTCATGGATTCGATTGAAAAAATCCGGGTTGCAATAGCCGCCACCAGCCGCTTGAAACCGTTCGTCGTAGCCACCCAAGGCCAAATAATCGGCCTTGAGCATGGCGAAACAATTGCTTTCGGTCATCGGACCAAATGGCCCGTGTCGGGACGATGCCGCCAAGCAGGCAACCCTGAACAACTGATAGCCATTACTCCGCCAGTCGACCGTATCCAGCAACTCGTCCTCGACCCGCTGATTGTAGCCGTTCAATAGTGCTTGGTTTTGCAGTTCCTGCCCAAGATGCATGCCCAGGGTGTAGATAAATGGGTGCGCAAATAGTGACAGAATGTCCAGGGTATGCCGCAGGATACCGGGCGAGAGAATCCGCGCACCGTCGATACAGCACATCACATGGCGCCCGCGTGCGGATTTCACCATGGCGTTCAACGCCACACAGGGCGATGGCGAGTCAGTGGGGTAAAACTGGTGGCGGAACTGGGGACCGAAGCGTCGAACTTCGGTGGGATCAAGTGGGTGGCGAGAACCATTGTCGACGGCGATGACTTCATACTCCCAAGCGCTCACCCCACGCTGGTAGGCCGGGGTCAGGGAATACAGAGTGCGCTCAGCTTCGCGCCGCATGTCATAAAACACCACCACAACCGACAATATAGGTCGATGGAACCAGCGCCCCAATCCCCTCATTGTGGAAGCGCTTGATCTTTCAGCAGTTCCTGGTTGATAACCGCCGTTGAACCGGTTTTGAACCGAGCTTGGTAATCGGCCATTTGCGTAGTCTGGTAATTTTTCCGGAGCCGCTCGATGATCTCGGCCTTGACCGATTCGAAATCGCGTTCAGAGGCCTCATGACGCCGCAGCAGGCGAATGAGATAATACCCTTCCGACGTTTCCACGATACCACTGAGGGGATGTTCCGCATCAAGGGCAAGAGCCGCCGCCTGAAAAGCGCTATCGACTCCGCCTTGCCCGACTTGCAGCGTGAGCAAACCCCCACTGGCCGCAGCCGTCTTGTCGTTGGAATATTGTTTGGCCAAGTCTTCGAAGGACTCACCCGCTTGCAACCGTGCCAGGATCTTTTCGGCCAAGGCTCGCTGATTGCCTCGCTCGCATTCACAGGTCACTTTCAGCTCGATCTGTGCCAGTTCGAGCCGTTCGGGAATACGGTATTCTTGCCGATGGGTCAAATAGTACTCATGCGCCAGATCCGTGAAATCTGGATACTGCATGTCGCGCAAATAGCGCGCTAGCAGGGCGTCACTGAGAATTTGGCGGCGGGCGACGGCGAACATGGCCTGCAACTCCGGCTGTTCCGCCAGCCCGAGACGCTCGGCCTCGGCCGCCATGCGCTTGCGCTGATCGATGTAGCGCAACACATCCTCGCTTAGCCGAGCGTTATCCTGATAGCGGGTGCGGGCGCGCTCATCGGGCAGAGTCAGCAGCATTTGCCGATATTCCTGGACCGTGACCTCGTGCTCGCCGTCTCGCAATAACGGGGCAGTCGGTTCTCCCGCCCAGGCGTTGACCATCCCCATGATCCACCACACACCCAAGGCCAACAGCCACCACTTTTGATCCCGTGCCATCGTTTTCAGCCATTGTCTGATCATTGATAACCTGATGATAAAGAAAAGAGCCGGGCGGTTTCCCACCCGGCTCTTTTCTTCTCAAGTACTACGCTAGCATCAAAACTTCAATGCTTAGTTCGGTGCTACGTACGGCGGCACCGGGGCTTGGGGAGCACGCCCGTCATAGACGTGATCATACAGGACGGCGGAATCGCCATCCGCGTTGGACCGCGCCGTGAGGTTGAAACCGACGGCCGGCAATGGAGTGGGTTGGGCACCGGGGAGATTATCATAGGTCACGGTGGCCCAGCCGCCGAGGAATGGCGAATTCAATGCGCTGGTATTGACAGTGTTACCAACCACGGAATTCAGTAGACCCGCCGAACTTATGCCATTGCTAACGAAATTAATGACGTTAGCTTCATAGCAAAGCGTGGATCCCGTACCCGGCGAAAAACCGACGTCGGATTGGCTCTTTTCCTCACGATTATACAAGCCAATCTGGACAGGCACAGCAAACTCTTGATAAGCCGTCGGGCAAGCCGTGCTGCCATCAAAGGGAGTGGCGGGATCATTCTGAATCTGCAGGTACTTCGTCGGGAAAGTAATTACCCAACTCGACAGTTCATTAAGCCCTGGGTTGAGCACCCACTCGTTACTGATGGACACCGCGTTCAAGGCCAAATTGACGGGGGCAACATCAGCAGGTGGGGGCGGCGTGGGAGCCGCAGTAGCGGTGTTCGCCAGGTTGGGATAATCCCACTCGGCTGAGTACTGGCCATACACGATGTTTGCAGTGGTGAAGTCAGCAAGCACTACCCCACGAGATGCCCCGGCATAAGCCCGCGAAGTGTTGACCAAGTCAAACTTGCCGGCCAAGACATTCAGAGGAGGATTAAACAGAGTGCGGGTAGTGTTTATGTTGGCCGCACCAAATGCATCCTGGACAAAACCGCAATTGGCTGGAACACCCGAACTGCCATGCTTGGCGGCCACAGCTAGATCGCTAGTATTATCGATGGCCACCCCCATCTCGATGATTTCAGCATAACCCTCGCGCGCGGCGTCGGTCGAATCAACTCTCGTGGTGAGGAACGGCTGGAAGTTATCCTTGCCGATGATGGGCACGGTGCAGGAGTTATCGGTCGGCCGGACCCCAGGCACCCCATTCCGTTCTTCGACAACCGCCGTCCACATGTCATAGGGAGACAAGACCAACAGAAAATCGAGCAGGTCTTCAGATCCCTTGGCCGCATGGAAACGCACCTTGGTCGAGACAGTATAGCCGCTGGTATTGGTCACATGAACGAAAGTGCGCCATCCGTCACGCACCGTAAAGTACGGATAAATCACCACCTGACCATAACCGTTTCCAGAAACAACGGCCTGGGCCTGTGCCGCCGAAATCCCCCCTCCCAAAGTAGCCGCCGCAGCCACTGCCAGCGCCAGGGTTTTCTTGCGTAGATTCAACATTTGTTCGACTCCTTAACAAAGTTAAAAGAATTGTCACCACAGTCAAGATTTAGAACTCTCCGCCGGAGAGGCCGCTTGTTGGAGTTGATGCCACCACTGACCATCAAGCCGCAGCCAAGTCTCGGTATCCACTACCTTATCATCCATCATACCGCGCCCCGCCACATAAAAGCCATACTCGACCTCAACCGCCACTTTGGCTACCTCGGGTTGATTCAGATCAATCTGAACCACCTTGATCCGCTTCCAGCGCAAGCCCTGTCCGAAGTTGGCCCGGAATTGCTGGGCCGTGTAAATTTTGCGGTAAGCCGGTGTCTCGAACTCGTAGACTCGATCAAAATCACCTGCAATCAATGCGGTCCAGCGCGCTTCGACCCGCTCGCGCAGATCATCCATGTTTGCCGCCGCGCCAGCCATCGAAGTGATCGATAAAGCCAACCAAAGCAGAAACCCACCGAACGCGCCTGCACGACGCGATAAGCCAGAACCAAATAGCATTATCATCCTTTGGCTTGATAGACTTCATCAGATTTAAGCAAAGCGTTTGTATTCTGTCAACCTAAATCTGTATTAAATTTACCTGATAGTATTAAGTTGGCATATTGTTTTGTCATTTTCACAACAATCAGTATCGAACACAGGGTGGGACGCCCTCCACACAATGCACATCAGTCATTGTATGGCACATGGCCAATATAGATATAATCCTTATAAATCAAAATGTTATATTTAGTGTTAGCCAAAAATCAATCCCTCGCAGGCGCCTGTTCCGAGCTTAACCATCAACCCCCATGGGTATTTTAATAAAATTATTAAAAATAGCCTATTTAGCACTTAATCTTTTAAGATCATCAGGTTAGGAAAAAAAGGTATCCGTTGGCGGGTAGTATGTAAAAATTTCGTATATTTTCAATATATTCCATTATTTTATTGGGTCACAACCTAAGACATCAGCTCATGTCACAGGCACCAGGATCTCGACCAGATGCTGATGGACGTACGGAAGCGTAAACGGTACAGTACGCCTCCGCTGGTCGCGGCGGCGCCCAAAGCAAATCTACGCAACAAATAATATGTTAAATATTATAAAGTTGATTCCTCTTTGATACTACCCTGATTCCTCTCTGATACTACCCACCACCATGTTGAGCGCCCATTATCGCGATTTGATTTTGTATAAAACCCAAGCCGACCTGCGCGCTGAAGCCGCGAAAACCTATATCGGTTTCCTGTGGTGGGTGCTCGATCCATTGATGTTCATGATGATCTTCTACGTGGTATTCGGTCTGTTGCTCAAGCGCGCCACTCCAGATTTCGTACCATTTCTGTTGATCGGCCTGGTCTCTTGGCGGTGGTTTCAAAATACCATTTCCCATGGGGCAACAGCGATTCTCGGCGGCCGCGGTCTGATGCAGCAAGTCTATCTACCCAAGGCGATTCTGCCCCTGGTCGTTATCCTGACCGACTTGGTCAAATTTGGCGTGGTGCTAGGCCTAATGCTGATCTATCTCTGGTCGGCGGGCTTTGGTGTAGGGTGGAGCTACTTGGCCCTACCCGCTCTATTGTTATCCCACTTCCTGTTGATCCTGGGCTTAACCTTACTAGTGGCCGCCATCGTCCCCTTTGTACCCGATTTACGGTTCCTGGTCGAGCACCTACTGCAGATCGTTTTCTATATGTCTGGGATTTTCTTTTCCGGCGCGACGATTCCCGAACGCTATCAACCCTACTTCTACCTGAATCCGATGGCGAATATCATCGAAGCCTATCGGGATATTCTATTGCATCGTACTTGGCCCAACTGGTCGGCACTGGCGATCGTCGCGGCGTTAGGTTCTGGAATCAGCTTGCTGGCATATGAATTCCTGACCCGCAATGACCACCTGTATCCAAAACTGGTGCAACGATAATCTCCGCATGTCGAAACCATCCATCCTATCCCTGCAACACGTAGGAGCCTTCTACTGGCGACAGGTTGGCTACCTACGCAAGGAACAGTTCTGGGCACTCAAGGACATCTCTTTTGAACTGTATCATGGTGACTCTCTTGGAGTCATCGGCCGCAACGGTGCTGGCAAAAGCACCCTGCTTCGAATCCTCGCCGGCATTTTGCACCCCGACCGAGGTGTGCTGATCAATCACGGCGTACAGATGGCCTTGCTATCCTTGCAGATTGGTTTTGTACCCTATCTCACCGGCCGGCAAAATGCCGTGCTGAGTGGAATGTTGCTAGGTCTGCACAAGAAAGAAGTCATCAAGAAACTTGACGACATCCAGGCCTTCTCGGAATTGGGAGAGTTTTTCGATCAACCCATCAGCACCTATTCGAGTGGAATGTCGGCGCGCCTAGGGTTCTCCGTGGCTTTTCAACTCGATCCGGACGTGCTATTGATCGATGAAGTGCTGGGCGTTGGCGATTCGGACTTCCGACGCAAATCTTCAGCGGTGATGCATGAAAAAATTCGCTCCGAGAAAACGATCGTGTTGGTTTCACACAGTGCGGAAACCATTCGACGGCTTTGTAATCGCGCGGTCTGGATCGAAGAGGGACAAACCCGCGCTCATGGGGACACTTCCGAGGTATTGAGCGCCTACGAGGAGTACCTATCAGCCAAACCCCAATCGAGAGAATAACAATGCAACTTTTTGTGATGGGAATGCATCGTTCGGGAACCTCACTCACTGCCCGCCTGCTCAATCTGATGGGGGTTTATTTCGGACCTGAAGATGCGCTCATGGAAGCAGATCGTTTCAACCCCAAAGGCTATTGGGAAAGAAAAGACGTCTACCAACTGAATAAATCGATTTTACAGCAGGCGGGTTACCCTTATTGGGATCAAATCAGCTCAATGGGTCTTGAGCATCTTTCCAAGGAAGGCTTGACAGATTTCAATCAGCAATTAAAACAATTGATTCTTCGTCTTGATGCAAATCGACCCTGGTTCATCAAGGATCCACGCCTGTGCTTAACTTTTCCCCTGTGGCGCAAACATCTTGAATTTCCCATTTGTATCCATGTTTATCGATCACCTATTCAGATTGCTCAGTCATTACGAACACGTAATGGATTTTCATTACAACTAGGTGTAGCCTTGTGGGAAAAATACACGATTGAGGAATTAAAAGCTACAACTGGTTGCCCAGAATTACTGATATTACACTCTGATATAATGATAAAGCCTTTGCAGGTTATCGCTAATCTCTACCAGCAACTTACCGAAATAGGCTGTCGAGGTTTAAGGATTCCTCATGAAAAAGAAGTTCTTAATTTTATTGCACCAGAACTGCATCGGGAGCGAGGCTCATCCGACTTGGAAAAGGAATTTCTTAACCAACAACAAATCGCCTTACTAGATGCCTTCTCGTCAGGGAAAATTCTAACTCAGGTTGATAGAAACGATTTGCCCCTTTCAGCAGGCGCACAGGAAATTCTGGAACTCCACGAACAGAATGCGACCCTGAAGAGCGAGCATAAAAAAGCTCAGGATGCCCTGGATAATTTCCAGGCCAGCGAAGCCGTGCTGCGCCAAGACAACCAAAACTTGAAAACCACTTTGCAATCCCAACAAGGCTCGATCAAAGCGGCTCAAGCGCGTGAAGTAGCCTTCCAAGAGCGTGAAAAAACTCTTAGAAACGAGCGTGATCAACTGTTGCCGTTCAAAGAAGCCGAGCGACGTTTCGACTACTGGACTCGGCACTTGGAAAGTAACGCTGAAGCACTGTTTGCTTCCTGGCGCTGGAAAGTTGGATGTTCTGTTGTCCAAATCGCCGAGCGACTGTTGGGGCGGCGCAACGTCCGCCTATCTGCGGACAACATGCGTGAAATCTTCACGCAGATTCATACCTATCGCGCGCAGAAAAAAGATGCGGGCTCCACAAAAAAAAAACCGAATATCCCTGAGCGTATTCATCCCCTCACCGCATCGAAACGCAAACGCTTCAGCGTCACGCCTTCCCGCTCAGTAGATATCGTGGTTTGCGTCCACAACGCATTGGAAGAGGTCCGATGCTGTCTCCAGTCGATCATCGATCATACACCGGAATCTTATCGGCTGCTTTTGGTCAACGACGGCTCCGACCCGGAGACCTGTCAATTTCTTAGCGATTTTAAAAGTGCTCACCCACAATGTGTCCTACTGGAAAACCCCACGGCCCAAGGCTACACCAAAGCCGCCAACCGGGGGCTACGCGCCACCAACGCCGATTATGTGGTACTGCTGAATAGTGACACGGTGGTCCCTCGGCTTTGGTGGTCACGCCTACTTGAATGTATCGAACGCGATCCCAATATTGGCATCGTTGGCCCCTTATCCAACGCAGCCAGTTGGCAATCGATCCCAAAACTATTTGACAGCCAAGGCGACTGGATAGTCAACCGTCTACCTACAGGCTACCAAGTCAATGAAATGGCGGAGTTAGTTTACCAAGTATCGCCCAAACGATTCCCCCACGTTCCCTTTGTCAATGGCTTTTGCTTTGTCCTGCGACGATCTGTTATCGACCGGATTGGCTACCTTGACGAAGAAAATTTCCCTTGGGGTTATGGCGAAGAAAATGATTACTGCCTACGCGCCGCCAGCGCTGGCTTCAGCCTAGCGATTGCTGATCATACCTATGTCTATCACGCCAAATCGAAGAGCTATAGTCACGAGCGTCGCCTGATGCTTGCAGCCGAAGGGGACCGTGCACTCCAGAGAAAGCATGATGGTCAACACATTGCCCACAAGGTCAACCGCCTGCGCAATCAGGCCGACTTGGCTTTCATACGCAATCGTATCCAGAACGCATTACAGGGACAGGCGATCCCCATCGCCCATAATTCCCTGAGAATCTTGTTCGTATTACCGGTTGGCGGTATTGGTGGCGGTATTCACTCAGTCGTCCAGGAAACCATCGGAATGCGCCAGCTCGGCATTGAGGCGCAAATCGCCACTTTGGCTTCCGCCATGGACAGTTATCAGCAGCACTACCCCAACGAACACCGACCAGGTGGGATCTTTTTCTTCTTCCAGGATCCAGCAGATCTCTTTGCTCACGCGGCTGCCTTCGATGTCGTGATCGCCACTACTTGGGATTCACCGCTGCTCCTGCAACCTTTTTTCGCTAAACACCCTGAGATTCTACCCGCCTATTACGTCCAGGACTATGAACCATGGTTCTTCGAGCAAGGCTCGACGAAATGGCAAACTGCTTACGATTCTTATACCTTGATCAAAAACATGCGGCTATTTGCCAAGACTGATTGGATCCGGGAAACCCTCAAGCGCCTGCATGGCGTCGAAGTCGGCAAAGTTGCGCCCAGCCTCGATAATGAAGCTTATTGCTATCCCGCATCACGACCTCAATCCACGCCACCCATCGGTATTGTCGCCATGATCCGGCCCTTTACCCCTCGCCGGGGCGCGGATCGCACCCTGCGTGTACTCCACGCGGTCAAAAACCGTTTCAACGAGCGGATTCGTATCAATCTCTTTGGCTGCGACGATGCTGAGCTTCTAAAGCTGGAACCCCACTTCGCCTACGAAAATCATGGGGTGGCGATAAAGGAGACCATTGCCAATCTTTATCGCAATGCCGAAATTTTTGTGGATTTTTCCGACTACCAAGCCTTTG
>Ga0209573_1005428_pt1 | contig 11517 bp, 14 predicted proteins | sample TNRBio252014_DNA_FD_185870 | JGI IMG/M metagenome (GOLD analysis project Ga0209573, IMG submission 185870) | Wastewater treatment Type I Accumulibacter community from EBPR Bioreactor in Madison, WI, USA - TNR Reactor_6/25/2014_ DNA (SPAdes)... | ecosystem: Engineered > Bioreactor > EBPR >...
CCGCCGCCAGATCCGCCGCGACCACCGCCGCCGCCGAATCCGCCACCACCGCCGCCGCCACCGCGACCGCCGCCGAAGCCACCTTCACGGGGAGCTTGGGGACGAGCTTCAGTGACCGTCAGAGGACGACCTTCGAAGTCAGCGCCGTTGAACTTGGCGATGCCTTCTTGAGCTTCTGCTTCGCTGGACATTTCGACGAAGCCGAATCCTTTGGAGCGACCGGAATCGCGATCAGTGATGATGCGAGCCGATTCGACTTGGCCGACTTGCGAGAAGAGAGTCTGCAGAGCCGAGTCGTCAGTTTTGAAAGAGAGGTTTCCTACGTAAAGTTTCTTACCCATGATATATGTCCTCCTTTAGGCATATAGGCCGCTAAAGAAGATCACTAGCTGGACGCTGGGGACTCTGGTCGCGGTTCGATTTTCGATTATATCCGTGTGTCATTTGCCGATCCACAAAAAAAGGCGCTCAGACGCTAATTTACGGGGAGCTCAGGATTGGGTGCGTAGAGGGGTGAGGGGTCGATGTAGGTTCGGTAGCTCTGAATGAGCCCGTGGCCGTCAAAAACCGTGACCGTGGAGAAAGGGAGCTCGATTTTCGCTCTATCTTTTCGAACATAGGTGACCCTACCTTCCAGGATCAGGTTTGTGTCTTGGGTCCAAAAGCCCACCAGATGGTGGCCGATGCCCTCCAGCTGGCTAAAGATAAGTTCCGCCTGACTTCGAATCGCAGCCCTTCCCTGCAGGGGCGGGTTGTTTCCAAAGGTCCATGTCGCGTTCTCTGCGAACATTTCAGAGAACTCGCGAGCCTTGAACTGATCAATGATGTCAAAAAATCGGAAAATGAAGTCTTTATTCATGGCTCCAATTGTCCGCCCGCCCGTAGCGCCGTCCAAGCGCGCTTTATGAACTTATAACTTTGTGAATCTTTAGGGGGCTTGATTGAGCGAGGAGGGGTGTCGGGCTATCCTCTGAGCCCGGTGGGGCCCATAGCTCAGTCGGTTAGAGCAGGCGGCTCATAACCGCTAGGTCGGGGGTTCAAGTCCCTCTGGGCCCACCACTTCAAAATTTGCGTTGGTTACTCAACTGTTTCGAGCGGTTGGAAGTTCCAGAGTTAGCTACCCAACCGGACAGACTAGAACCTGCCGCAGAACAGGCTTGCTTCAGGGTGAGTGATAAAAGCCTAGTCCGCGAGTCAGGCTCAATGTGAGAGATTTCTCCGTATCGAAGAGTTGTCCCCTTCCTAAATTGGCGCAAATCCCTTTGCCAACATACCCGGTAAATTCATCGCTAAACCGTGTTTTGACCTGAATATTTCTCCCAGCAAAATCTAAGGTGACTTGGTCAGGACGATTCTTTCCATACCAAGGGCCAAAAATCGCTAGCACATCGTTGCTGCCGGCTGTATCGACCCGCGCTTTGTCACACACTTTCTTGTCGATTTTCACCGATGTCGTCCATATCAAAGACTTTCGCTCGAATTTCTCAATCTTGAAGTTGGAGTTGTCCGGCGCAGGATTGGCTTCTCCGACCTTTGAAAATGCAATAAACGAGTTCTTTTTGAAGGTGACATCAAAGGCTTGGAAAAAATCTTGCCCCAAGATCATGTCACAGCATGGGAAGTCGTTGAACTTAGGTTCGTGCACAGCTTTCGTGTAGGCAAGAAAGTAGACATTTTTGACCGAAGCTGTGGGTGCCAAGTTGATTTTGTCGAAACGATAAAAGCCTCCGATTCCTTGAGGAAGGGAAACTTTCTCGGAAGCCAACTTCAGCAAGGGACTATCTTCGCGGACGGCGCTGAGAGTGGAACCGCTATCTATCAAGGCGAAGTATCTTTGGCCCTCGATCTTCAATTCGATGATGGGCCAATCAACGCTGTTTTTCACCCAAGCAAAACTGAGGGGACCAGTTTGTTCGGCAATAGGTACGTTATACGCCGCCTCTTCGAGTTTCTTCTTTCCGGCCTCGCTATCAAACACATGTTCCGCGATCTTCGTTCGATGTGCGCAGGAGAGCGTTAACAGCTGCAAGACTAAGAACAGGCCAATTTTTTGCATACCTATACTATATTTGTAAGTGCTGCCTGCCACCAGTCCCGGCTACTACGATTTCATCTGGCGGATTGAAACCTTGGGGTCGCCCAATGGCGAATTGCCACCAAATGATAGTTCCCAACGGCGTTCCCGAGCATATCTAAGCTAGTTCCCGAGACGCGGTTCTAAAGCTGTCTATTTGGGCCCACCACTCAATTTTCCGACCAGCGTCGCATCAATTTCGTGCTCGGTCGTCACGACCCATTTGGGGTCGATCCTCCCTCCGCGCGAAATTGCTGCGCCTCCGGCCGAAAAATTGAGCGGGCCCCTTGGCGCTCCGCTGGGGTTGAGGAGTGACGATTTTACACTGTTTTAATCATTAAGAGGCAAGGGTTCGCTTCGCCCCACAGGGTTTTAAATTCTTCGAGCGGTAAAAATCCGGCGGATAGATAAAACTTCCGAGTGAGATCATATTCCGCATTCGGTCGAGAGGCAGAAAGTGTTTTAACGCTAAGAAATTTTCGCCCGCTAGAACGAGCGAGTCTTTCTGCTTCTTTCACAAGAGCCTTTCCTAAGCCTTTCCCATGAAAATGCGGGAGGACTCCCATCACGTGAATCTCGGCATTGAATTCGTTATGAAAATTCAAAGAGAGAAAGGCGGAGTTTTTTTGGCCGTCGATGTCTGCCACTAGGGTGGGCATGGTTTCGACATCTTTGACGTAATCTACGATGGCACTTTCAATACTAAACCATTTGGGCAGGCTTCTGAGAACTATGTTGCAGACTTCGCCTTTGCCATTTTGAATTTCGCGAATCTCGATCATTTGAATCTCTCTTAGCATTCTGCTTCCCGCAAGCAATTCTAAAGCTGTCCACTTGGGCCCACCAATTTCAACACCCAAGTAGACGAATCTCGAACTGAACTATTCGTCGATAGAACGGCAGTCTTGAAGGACGACACGACCTTCGTTGCGTCCTAATGTAACAACAAAGCCTGCTTCTTCTAAATGGGGACCTTTGTATCTTTGAACATTGTTCTCATCGACCACTACACTGAGCCCTTCGGGGCCTGTAGTTCGACTATCGCCCAGGTCATTCGCGGCGAAGTTCGCTTGAATCAGTGGGAGCCCCCAGGCTGACATGTTCTTGTAGACGAGGTTTGGCTTTCCTTCATGCGACACAGAATTCCAACGGTCGTTCAAAGTCCATCCCCAATAGCCGGGCCAGAGGATGATGTCGGCCTGGTTAGCTTGGAAGTGAGTCCACGGGTCCTGCTGGGATTCCATACAAACAAGAAGAGCGCACCTGTAGCCATTAATCGAAAATACTTTCTGGCGGTGAGCCTCGGAAACCGAAAAGAACTTCTTTTCCGATTCCGTTAAACCAAGTTTTTGGAACCTGGAAGCGACTCCGTCGCCAAACCAAAAGCCAGAATTATAGACTTCCCCATTTTCAAAGATCGCAGTGGGAAGGACTACGTGGATGCCCGTTTGGCGGCTCCAATTTTCGATAGAACTTAGAAATGGCTGAAGACGATCAATCGTGCATTCTTTGATCTTGGCCGAAAAACCCGAGAGCGAGCATTCCGGGAATAGGACCACATGAACATTTTCTTTAGAAAAGAGCCTTAGAAACGATTCAATCGAGGCGAAATTGCGCTCAAGCTCCGTAGAATTTACAATTTGGGCTACTCCAATCTTGAGCATTCATATTTGGTAGTTCCGGGAACCAGCATTGTCCACTAAAGGCCAGCTATTCAGGTTCCCATACAAGCAGTTCCAAACTCGTCTACTTGGGCCCACCAGTTTCACTCCGATATCAGATATCCGGTACCAGATATCTGATATCCGTGGGGATTTGACGGTTCTAGAAATTCGTCGAACTTGCTACCCAACTGGACAGACTAGAACTGCATGAGTGATTTAGGTCCACGCTTAGATTTTCTGGAAAAGAGCAACACGGTTGCCCTCGCAGTCCTTAAACTCAGCAACAAAGCCAAGGTCGGGAACTGGGGTCTTCGGAAAGAGCACTTCTCCTCCCTGATCTGTTACCAGCGTTAATGTCTTTTCGACATCAGCGGTGGAAAGGTAGATCAAAGTACCCGTGAAAGAAGGCTTGTAGATCTCACCTTTGGCCAAGGCACCACTGATTCCTGGACCGGATCCGCTAAAAGGAAAGAAGGCCATCTCGTTGCCGTGGATAACTTCTTTAGAAAAATCGCAGCTAAAGACGGCAGAATAGAATTTCATAGCTCGATCAAGATCATTGACCGGAATCTCGAAGTAAGTGCCGATATTGTCCATGCTCAATAGATACTACGGTCATTAAATATTGCCAATGCTCGCGATGGAGAGCGGAATTCAGCTCGGGAAGCTACTCAGGTGCTCGTGGACAATTCTCCAGTTGCCGTCTTCTCTGCGGATGATCGACGTCCCCCGACCTAATCCTTCCTTCTCCTGGCTTCCGACAATACCCTTCCAATGAAAGGTGTAAACACATACGGCGCTCGTTTCATCCGAGGCAATCCATTCAATATCGGTCAACCAATAAACTTCGTTTTGAATGATGGACCAGGTTTTCTCGAAGGCCGCTTGAATTTGTTTCTTTCCCCTAAAGGTTCCGCTTGAGAACCAGAATATGGCGCCATCGGAAATGAGGCCTTCTACTGCACTAAACTTGTGTTCATTAATCTGCGTAGCATATCGCTTAAGAACATTATGTGGACCCATAAAAATTTTTCTAGCATAAAGCAAAGAATGTCTCGAAGCTTAGAAAGCGTAGATCGGGAACTAGAATTCAAATCGGGAACCATCAATGTCAGCAGAAATTCGTGAGGAATAGACGGTTCTAAAATTTTCATAACTTTGCTACCCAACCGGGTAAACTAGAATTTCTTATGACTTGAACTAAGATTGGGTCGTGAATAACGTCAAAGAGCTCATTTCTATGCTCGATACTGCGAGTGACAAAGCGGCAGAAAAAGTCATTCAAAGACTGAGCAAGATCAGCAATGGTACGTTCGCCAACATGCGAGTCGGGCTATCGGAGAGCTTGAAATGCGTGCTGCCGTACCCGCCTTGAAAAAGTTGCGGGTTGTCGAGAAACGAAAGGCTGTTTTGGACGCCATCGCAGTAGCGTTAAAAAAGTTCGCCAGGTCATAGAAAGAAGTTACGCTTCTCTCTCTTAGCGACCGAATTTTTGGTGGCTTCAGCGGTCGTTAGATACATCCAACGTTGCGACTTATTTGGATCCAATTGAAATCCCAAACTCTCGTAACAACGAATAGCGCGGGTAGCTTTTGTCCTCTACCTTCAGGAAGAAACCTTTCGCTCTCCTCGATCGAGGCGCAGCTAGCGCGGACGACAAAAATCGCCCCCCTAGTCCCTTCGATCGGAGATCTTGATCAATGACGAACTCAATCAGTTCCCAGTGGCCAGGGCGATTCTGCCGTTCTTGGAGTTGCTTCGCTAACCAGAAACTGGTGCCGAGTCGCTGAAGTGGCACGTCTTGTGCGGCTTGCTCGGAAAACACGAAGGTCGACATTGTGGGGTGCGAGCGGAAAGCTTTAATCTGATCTTATGAAGTTCTTAAGATTCTTTCTTCTCGTGCTCAGTCTCGGAAGCGTCGCCGCTCATGCGGAAACCTATGCGCAGATGCGGGCCAAGATTCAGGCAAAGCGCGACGAGTTGCGCATGGAATACGGGGCGGCGAAAACCTCGGCTGAGCGAGTACGCGTCCTGGGTCGCGCGAAAAGTGTCATGTTTAGCGAACTGGTCAATCGCCTCTTTCCGGCGTGGTATGGAACCACTTGGGATTTCAATGGGACGAGCGAAACTCCGCGAGTGGGAAAAGTGGCCTGTGGCTACTTTGTGTCGACGACCCTGCGCGATCTGGGTCTGAATCTCAACCGCTTCCGCATCGCGCAGCTCTACTCGCATGACATTGTGAAACGACTGAGCTCTGAGCCGCAGACGCACTCTTCGGTCGCCGAAACACTAAAGGTGATCACCCAGAGCAGAGCACCCAGTCTTTGGGTGGTCGGGCTTGATCAGCACGTGGGTTTTCTCGTGCGAGATGCGTCTCAAAAAATTCACTTCGTTCATTCTTCTTACGGAAGTCCCGCGGAGGTCGTCTCCGAGCTCGCCGCGGAATCCGCCGTGTTGGCGCAGTCGACGAAATTTGTGCTGGGAGCGCTCAGTGACTCCGACGAGTTTGTCGTGAAATGGTTAGAGAAGACTCGGATCTAGCCCACCTTGCTTGGGATGCTCCGGATGCCGAGATTATCGACGAGCAGAGTGGTTTTTCCCAGAGGACCACCTTCGCTTTTCCTTTCTTCGCCCGCCCTTTTGGGCTCGCATCAATTTCGTGCTCGTCAGTCTCGACCCATAAAGGGTCGCTCCTTCCTGCGCGCGAAATTGCAGTTGGCTACCCAGTCGGACAACATGAAAGCAGGTGCTTATTCAGCTTCAACAAGGTTGTAGGCTCTAAGAAATTCGTCATATGCTTTGCGCGGCAGAAGTTTTTTCGACCGTTGGAATTCATTCTTACGAAGGGATTGAAACGCAGCTTCAGCTCTTGGTCGCTGCTCAAGCCAGTTGGCTAAGGTTATCGTAACCATGTTTGATAAGTCTTGTTGTGACAAAGATACTTTGCCGGAAACAAAACGGTCCTCAATTGAGAATTCATCAGCTCGATTTAAATTCTGCCATAGTGACTCTTTTTTATGAGCCCCAAATAGATAAGCCAATCTCTCTGCCTCGATTCCGATTAGCCCCTGGACGAACGACCGATTTCCCAGTGTCGCTGGAGTTCTAACGAAAGATTCTGGGCCGTAAATACTGTGGCAGAGGCCAGCTAAGCAAACGTACTCGGCACAGTTCCAGACTTTAAGAAGTTTGTAGGTGCCCGATAAGTGTTCAAGCAAGCTGTGGTGGCTATGCTGAGTCGCAGAAATACCAAAACGCTCTAACTGAGCGAGGATTTTCTGCATGCGAACACCCACTTTATGAGAACGGAACCTACAATTCAGCTGCGAACTGCTTTAAGCTTGTTCCCCACAAGCGGCTCTAAAGCTGTCCACGCGGGCCCACCATTTCAAAATTTGCGTTCGTTGTTCAACTGTTTCGAGGGGTTGGCAGTTCTATTTTTTGGAGCGATTGCATAGTGCTTGAGCGTTGGGTTCGTCTTTGCGACAAACTCCCTCAATGGAGTCCCAGCATCCCCCAAAGTCTAGGCACGAATCCTCTGGTCCTAATAGGAAAATGATTCCGATGATGACAACCAGTATAACGAAAATCGCTCCAGCGACCCATTTCAAAACACGTATCATTTCTCGCCTAATCTACACACGCTTCTAAAGCTGTCCGCTCGGGCCCGTCATTCCAAAATTTTCGCCCGCTAGAATGAGCGAGTCTCTCTGCTTCCCTCACGAGAGCCTTTCCAACACCTTTGCCATTTTGAATTTCCCGAATCTGGATCATTTGAGTCTTTCTTAGCATGTCGTTGTGAAGCTTTCTCTATACGAAAACTACTGAGTGACCTCTGCGCTTTCGCTTGAGGTTGGCTGGAGAACTACTATTGTCTTCTGCTTAAGTAGGACATGTCGACTTGAGTCACTTGGCCGGACCTCCAGGTTTCTCGGTGGAATACGTATTTGTCGCCTAAAGTGTAGAGCCGAAACCTGTACTCGGTTCCTTCTGCTTCGCCTTTTAGAGAATAGAGATTTCCTTCTCGGGTCCCTTTTGCAACAAAGGACCCCTGACGAATGGTCACGACATTGCCTCTCAGTTCGAGATGCATGTCCTTTGTAAGATCTTTAGCGTCTCGATATCCATGGGCGGTGATCGTCAGAGTGTCGAAGCTTTTTATGAGCATTGTTTCGGGATAGGCCTCACGCTTTATAGAGTTTCCGTCGGATATTTCGAAACTAACGTTGTCCCATTTCCCACTAAGAAATGTCACAAGATCATTCGCCTTCTTGGCGTCCACCCCACCGGCCATTGAGTTCCTCCAAACACTAGAAGCAATAATAAATATTGCTTTATATCGTATGAGGCATAGCTAAGAAGCGAGTTCCCGACAAGCGGTTCTAAGCTCATCTACTTGGCCCACCACTTCCCTGCTCACTTTTGCGCTTTTCGTGCCACACGGGTTGCTTGACATTAGTTTCCTAGGAAACTAATTGAGGGGTATGGCCAAAACGGCGGGAGTCAGCCCCCTTAAGTCCCACCTTGGTTACCGACTTCGGATCGTTTCAAACGCCGTTTCTCATTCGTTTGCTCGAAAGCTGTCATCGTGTGGCATAACAGTCGCGGAGTGGGTGATCCTTAGAGAAATGTATTCCGGCAAGGAGAAAACGGCTCCGAGTGCCGTGGCGGATATGACCGGGCTCACTCGCGGTGCGGTCTCGAAACTCATCGATCGCCTTTTAGCCAAGGGCTTAGTGCGCCGGTCCGAATCTTCGGAAGACCGTCGATACCAAGAAATCGTGCTGACCACGAAGGCCATCAAGCTCATCCCGAAGCTCACGAGCATCGCAGACGAAAACGACGAATCGTTTTTCTCGGTGTTGCCCGACAATGAGAAAAAAGCCTTGATGAAAGTTCTCGTGAAACTCGCCGAGCTTCATGGGCTCAATACAAACCCGATCGAATAAGGAGCACCTATGACCCAAGTTACTGAGCGCCTTGTTGAAGCGCAAAAATATGCGATGTCCATTCGTCCCAGAATCGGGGGCTTTCCGGTTCTAGCCGAGGTTCTTCGACAGGCTGGAGTCACCATGAATCGGTGGGCGCTACCGTCTTGCCAGGCGATCTACCACATGACAGATGGGACGGTCCTTCAGCAGGGCACGCCTCTCGTGAGTGGCTTTCAAGAGATCCCGAGTTTGAATCGTGAGGCCTTGATCACGGCGCTCAGGACCGACCAAGAGGGCCGGAGCACGTTCGCTGAATTTCTTCAGTCGGTGTGGAAGGCGGGAGTCATTGGCTATGATGTGGACTTTCGGGCGCGGAAGGTAACTTATTACGACGCTCATGGCGAGAGCTACCAGGAGGAATACCCTGCTGTAGAAGTTAAGAAATAGCGGGGCTCTGGGGTTGCCCCTGAGACGAGCGCGAATTCGCGGATCCACGACCTCATAGAGAAGCGTTAATAATTTTTCGATGGAAATAGAACTTTCGCACTTTCTGTCGGCCGTTTGCGCTCAAAGAAAAGAGCTTGAGATAGGGTCGTCCGTTTTCATCCAAACGGTAGGTGATGTTGGCTTTGCCTTGGGTGGTGTGCTCGACGAAATAATGAAAAGAGATGAGCCCGAGGTCTCGAAGGTAGCTCCCTTTTTTGTGCACAATTATTTCGGGCTCACTGTGCTTGAGCGGGATCTCTAAGACAAGGCTGATTGCTCCCGAACTAAATCGCCTTAGGATCATGACCACGCCATTTGCATCGATGTATTCGGCCTCGAGTTCCTCAATGCTCGGAAAACTGGCTTCGCTTGAGATGGTGTAAAGGCAATCGCTCAAACTATAGATGGGCGTCCCCTCGATGTGGATATAGCCGCTCGATTTTGAGCTGATCATGATTCCGCGCAGGCTAAGAGTTTGGGCGTCGAGAGTGAGTTGCACTTCTCCAAAAGCGCCTTGGTTCATTTCGCCCTCGGCATGAAGGACAATTGTTTCGCCCTGAAACGTCGCTTTGGCTTGGTGAAAAACCTCTAGAGGCACATCAAGTTTGCTGGTGCTGAGTGCGATTGTGTAAAATCCTTTTTCTGGCGAGGTGTAGATCACCAGGCGGTCGAGGATTTTGAGATAGCGCTCGTTGTCGTTCTCGATGCTTTTTGCCTGGATCGAGTAGGCGCCTTCAAGCCGAAAGGCTTCAGCGTTTGACGTTGTTTGGGAGCTCAGCTGCGGGCTGAGAAGTGCCGTGGCAAACAGGAAGAATAACTTGAGGCGAATGGGCATATAACGCACCGTATAATTTTGAGTCGCTGTCCAGGCAAGGCAATTCTTAAGTTCTGGGAAATAGGGGTTTATCAGGCCAAATCGAGGCTATCCGCGACGTTTGACGCCAGGATCGTATTGCCAGTCCGTTTGAATCGAGTTTCCCGTGTAGAGCTCGATGACAAATGGTTTTTTGTCGTGGGTCAGGTAAGGGATCACGATGCCCTGCCCTCCAATTTTTGTCATGATCTCATTGACGGCGGCCCCTGAAAAAATTTTCGGAAACGACGAATTCAGTCGCATGTTCAGTTTTCGAAACTCCGGATCCATCGAACCAAATGCAATGTTCAGGATCTCGCCCGCAAGATCGTGGTTCTCTGAGGAAATCTCTCTCACGGGTGTCGAGAACATGTTTTCGTAGAGAGCAATGAAGACATTTTTTGAGAATCCGAGAACGAGTTCAAGAGAAAACTCAGCGCTGTCGAGGCGAACGAGGCCGATGACGGCGAGGTCGGAGGCTGAGGTGTGCTCTTTGATGTAGGGCGCACCCGCCGACACTTTTGTTTGAGTGTAGCTCGCGATTGTTTGAGTGAGGGCGCTCACCACAATCTTGATAAGTTCCGGACGCTGCAAAAGCTTCGCTGAATCGGGATTCATAGAATGAATTGCCTCCGTGGCTCAGTGTCCTGATGTCGGATCGAGGGACTTGGGTGCGGCTTTCTTAATTGCATCGTAGAGCGTTTGAGGGTCAAAAGGCTTGACGACGTAACCCGACACCTTTTCCTTGATGGCGGATATGACCTCGCTTTGATTTTTCTCCCCAGTCACCAAAATGATGGGGAGCTCTTTATCGTATTTTTCTTTGCCCTCGCGCACTTTTTTGAGAAGCTCAAAGCCCGTCATTTTTGGCATGTGCCAATCGGCAACGATAAGGTTGTAGCGTGGGTTGACGACGCTAATTTTATTGTATGCAGCCAAACCGTCTTCACATTCGTCGATGTTGAAGTAGCCCGCCGACATGAGTGTGCGGACGACGAGTTTGCGTGTTGTGCCGGAATCATCAACGGCAAGGATTCGTGCGCTCGGCGGAAACCCAAAGCTTGTTGTTGTCTTTTCGCGCGCGAATTCGTTGCTGATGATTGGAATTTCTATTGTGATTTTTTGTTCACCGACTTTGAATGGAAATAACAGAGCTTTCGTCGTCGAAACCGATGTCCAGGCCCCGAGTCCCTTATTGTTCACGGGAATGATCCACTTGGAGTCGAGTTCGACCTGTTTGCTTTTGAGTTCTGCTTCGATACAGGAAAAAACGACTTTAAGAAGCTCGTTCTCTACGCTTTTGATTTCAAGGGGACCCTCTTCGGACTTCGATGAGGCAATCTCAACTAGAATCTCTTGGAAGCCAGGCTGGCTAAACCCGATCATGATGGGAGCTGAGTTGTTGCTCAGGTTTATCCTAAGGAGGCAAAGTCCTGAGACCTCGAAGGCCTCTTCACTTTCTTTGAGTTCGGGTGCCAGAGCTTCAACGGGTGCCTTTGATTGTTTTGT
>Ga0209573_1005429_pt1 | contig 11513 bp, 10 predicted proteins | sample TNRBio252014_DNA_FD_185870 | JGI IMG/M metagenome (GOLD analysis project Ga0209573, IMG submission 185870) | Wastewater treatment Type I Accumulibacter community from EBPR Bioreactor in Madison, WI, USA - TNR Reactor_6/25/2014_ DNA (SPAdes)... | ecosystem: Engineered > Bioreactor > EBPR >...
CTTGTCAAATACTTTAGGCCGCCTCGTTGAAGTTCGACGGCCCAATCTGGCGCTGTTCCTGAACGGGGCAAACATCGAGGCGCGGGTCAACCATGCCCTTCAGATGCTGGCGAACGAGGAAACGCCGATCGAAGAGCAGCCGTTTCTGAAGAATCTGAAATCGGCACTCTCGGTCGCGCCGGGGGATGCGCGCGTCTACACCCTTCTGGGGGAATACCTGCTCAGGACCAGGCAGCCGGATCAGGCCAACCAGATGTTCCGGCAGACCCTGAAGATCAACAAGGGCGAGGTGAATGCCCTTGAGAAGGTTGCGCGCCGGCAGATCGAGGACCGGGACATCGCCGGGGGCTTTGCTTCGCTCAACATCCTGCTGACGCGCTGGCCCGCGCGTCTGGCTTCCGTGGCAGACCTGATGGAAAAGGTCATCACCGATCCGCAGGGCCTCAAGGCCGTCATTTCGGAACTGAGCGAAAATCCGCCCTGGCGCATCTCGTTTCTCGATGCCCTTGCCCGCGCCCCGAACGCCAACGACTTTCTTTCCGAGATCGTGCTCGGACTGGTCGCCACTCCGGCGCCGCCCACGCCGCACGAAACGCGCATCGCGATCACCGCGCTGATGGCAAACGGCAAGGCGAATGCTGCCTACCGCGTCTTCCTGTTCACCCTTCCGGCGGCCGCGCAGAAACTGGCCGGCCATGTCTTCAATCCCCAGTTTGTCAACACGACCACCGGTCAGGTTTTCGATTGGGAATTTGTCGATTCGCCCGGGGTCGAGATCAGCCGCACTGCGCGGGGGGGGCTCACGATCAGCCTTCTGAATGGCCCCGTGCGGCTGATCCGTTTCGGCCAGACGCTGGCGCTGATCCCCGGCGCCTATGTGTTCAAGACCACGGTCAGCGGCCAATCGCTCGCTCTGCCGCGTGGCCTTTCGCTGAGAATCTACTGCCCCGGTGCCCGGACCGAGATCGCAAAAATCGACCTTCCGGAAGGCCAGTTCAGCCGCATGGATCTTGCGGCCGAATTCAGGGTGCCGGATGACGGCTGCGCCTCGCAGCGCATTTCCATCATCAGCGGCCTGAACGTCGACAGTTGGCGCTATCGCTACAACGGCAAGCTGCAACTCCACTCCCTGGATATCGAGCAGGCTGCCCAATGAGCCACGCCACCCGCAAAGCGTCCGAACTGGGCATCAGCATCATCCTGGTCGCGGCCATCGTGATCGGCGGCGGCACCGGCCCGGGCCTGATCAGCGACTCGCTGTTGCTGATGGCGGCGATTCTTGTCTGCGGCACAGCTCTGTTCCTGCTGGATGAGCATGAGGTTGACGGGCGCATCATCGCGCTCGCTCTGGCGGCCTGCGTCGCGGTCGCCATTCAGGTGCTGCCCCTGCCGGAGCTGGTCTTGCACAAGCTGCGTCCCGCTGCCGTACGCAACGCGATGGATGTTTCTGCGGGACAGATCGGCAATACCTTCGGCACGCTCTCGCTGGTCACGATCCGCACCCTTGACTATCTGGTCTTCACCATCGCTGCGACACTGCTGCTCTGGTCCAGCCTGCGCCTGCCGGCCCATCGCGTCTACCACCTCGTCAAACCGCTGTTCATCGGCATCGCCATCAATGCCATTCTGGCGCCGCTGGTGCTGGCCACCGGTGACCGCGGCACCGGCATCACCGGCATATTCGATCATCCTCTGCGTGGCGGCACCTTCTCCAACGTCAACCACCTCGCAACGCTGCTGTTCACGGCCATTCCGTTCATCATCTATTTCGGGTTTCGCGCGCGGCGCACCGTCATCACCATGTTGGGCCTGGCCTACATCATGGTGTTGCTGCTGGCTGCGGGCTCAATGGCCGGCCTGTTCATCGGAACGGCGGTCGCACTTGCCGCGTTGGTGCTTGCCGTCCGCTCGATGAGCGAGGCCCATACGCGGCTGCCGCTGCTCATGATCGCTGTCTGGGCCGCGATATCGATTGCCGGCGTCTGGTATCGGTTCGATGCCTTGACCGCGGACTCCAAGCTCAGCCGTTCCGAATATGCCCGCGTCAGCTTCAATGCGATCAAGGAAAACCCGGTGTTTGGCACCGGCTACGGCACCTTCGAGACGACTTACCCGATCTATGAACCAGCCGACAGCATCGGGCTGGCCATTGTCAACCACGTCCATAACGATGTCATCGAACTCGTCTACGAAGGCGGCATGATCGCCGCCGCGCTGATCATCGTCTATCTCGCGTTGCTCGGCTTGCGCCTTTTCCAGCAGCGCCATGTGCCGTTCATGCGGGCCATCGGCATCGCCATCATTGGCATTCTGGCTCATTCCCTTGTCGACTATCCGATGCGCACCGTGGCCATGCTCTTTGTCTTCGTCACCTTGAATGCGATGCTGTTCCATCGCGGCCTTGCCGAGTATGTCGAAACCCTCGTCACACCCGACCGCAAGAAGGATCAGGTTCCGGAGCACCACCGTCGCGGCCGCAAGCGCCGCTGAGCCGCTCGGGCCATGGTGGACAGTCCAGCCGGTGCGTCCCGGACGGTGGCCGCAGTTGCCATCAAATAAAAAACCCGGCGCAATCACGCCGGGTCTTGGCAGGTAAAAGAGATCTGAATTTCAGCGTGCTGCTGGCAACTGTGCGTTCAGCCCACGCAGCTGCGTCGCATCAGACGACCGGATCGGCGGCTTGGGCGGCAGCGGAGAACTGACCGGCTGCGGCGTGGCGGGTTCAACCGGCGTCACCGCCTCCAACCCTTCGGACCTGCCGCCAAGCAGGCGGCTGAACAGCGAGACACCGGAAGTCGTCGGCTGGGGCGTCGCTGCAAAGGCACTGGCCTGGCTCGCGGCGGGCGTCGTAACCGGTGCCGCAGCCCCCACCTTTGCCGGTGTGGCCTTGGCAGCGGCCTGCGCGGCCTTCTTGTCGCCCGGAACGGGTACCGGCACCTCGGTCGGTCCTTCGGCCAGAGCATCGGGGCGGCTGACATCTGCAATTTTCGACACCCCGGCACCGGCAAAGGCAACCACACGACCTTCCGCCGAAGCATCGGCATAGTGCGTGTGCTTGAAGGCCGGATGCTGGTCACCATCCTTGTAGATGCGACGCACCGGCTGGGTGCCGGCGGCGATAAGTTCCGCCACCTTCTGCTCGTCGGCCCGCGCCTTGGCGGCGACCGCAGCGATCACGGGGGAACTGGACTCGGCCGGCGCACAGGCGGAGCGGTTGAACACATACTTGCGTTCACAAACGCTGACCTGCGTCTCGCGCTTGCTCACGTCAAAGCTGTCAGACCCTTCCTTCAGCATCTTCCAGAACGGCATATGCTGGTCTGAGCGATACTTTGCCATGTTCTGCGGCGTGAAGCGGAACGGATAGGACTGGAACTGGATCGCCTTCTGTCCGCCCGCGAAGGCCTCGCGGGTAATCGCGTATATCTCGGCGATCTGCTTGTCCGTCATCGAGAAGCAACCGGCCGAGGAACAGGCGCCGTGCACCATGATGAGCGCGCCCGAACGGCCGTGCGCGCGGTCATAGGCGTTGGGATAACCGACGTTGAAGCTGAGATAAAAGCTCGAATTCGGGTTCAGCTGGCCCTCGGTGATCGTATAGAACCCCTCCGGGACCTGACGGTCGCCCTCACGCGTCTTGGGGCCGAGCTGGCCGGACCAGCGGCACATCGGATAGGTTTTCAGCAGGACATATTCGCCCGCCGCATTCATCTTCCAGATCTCGACTTCACTTTCCTGCTTGTAGGCTCGCAGCAGGATCGGTGCATGCTTGGTCGTGTTCTTCTCGGCCATCATCGCGATCATTTCCGCCGGCACCGGCGTGTAATGACGGCTGCTGCGCGACAGGCGCGAGTCTTCCTCGCAGGCGGACAGCGCCATGAGCGCAACCGCTGCAACACCGAATTTCAGGACCTTCGATAGCGACATCCAACCATTCCGAACGCGAACCCACAACCCGGGGTGCATTAAGGGCGATAAACTTTACTAAACCTTACCCGGCAACAGCGCCTTGATCTGGCTTCGTCAAATTTTCGTTAGCCACGCCGCCGCTCCGGTAACCATGCGATCAGAGCTTGCGCCCGATGGCCAAGAACTTTTCCGCCCGCGCCGTCCGGATTTCCTCCGGGCTGCGCCCGGACAGTTCCTGGAAGGCGGCCCAGATAACCTTGTCCGCCGAGGCAATGGTCGCCGCCGGGTCACGATGTGCCCCGCCAACAGGTTCGGGAATAATCGTGTCAATTACGCCGAATTTGAGGAGATCTTGCGCGGTGATCTTCATGGTCGTCGCCGCCTCCTGCGCCTTGGAACTGTCGCGCCAGAGGATGGAGGCTGCCCCTTCCGGCGAGATCACGCTGTAGATCGAATGCTCCAGCATCATCACCCGATTGGCCGTGGCGATCGCCACCGCGCCGCCTGAACCGCCTTCGCCGATCACCACCGCCACATTCGGCGCCCCGAGCCCGAGGCAGGCCTCGGTCGAGCGGGCAATGGCCTCGGCCTGCCCGCGCTCCTCGGCGTCGATGCCGGGATAGGCGCCGGGCGTGTCAACCAGCGAGAGCACCGGCAGGCCGAAGCGGTCGGCCAGGTCCATCAGGCGGATCGCCTTGCGATAGCCCTCGGGCCGCGCCATGCCGAAGTTGTGCCGGATGCGCGACTCGGTATCCGACCCCTTTTCCTGCCCGATCACGCAGATCGACTGGCCGTGATAGCGCCCGAGCCCACCGATGATCGCCTCATCCTCGCCAAAGCTGCGGTCCCCGGCCAGCGGCGTGAAATCGCTGATCAGCGTTTTGATGTAGTCGACGCAGTGCGGCCGCTCGGCATGGCGGGCGACTTGCGCCTTCTGCCAGGGGGTCAGGCTGGCATAGAGGGATTTCAGCGCGGTTTGCGCCTTGCCCTCCAGCTTCACCACATCGTCGGTAATGTCCTGATGATTGCCGGAATCCGCCACCGATTTGAGTTCGGCCAGCTTTTTCTCAAGCTCGGCCACCGGTTTTTCGAAATCGAGATAAGCGCGCATCTGGCCTCAACCATGGCGACGGAACGGCGTCGCGCCGGCAAACGTGTCCGCGTCAATACAGGAAGCGACGGGCAAGGAAAAGCCGTGAGTTTGCACCGCACACGTCAGGCGTCGTCGTCCGCCAGAGGATGGAGATCGCGCACCATCGCCTTGGCCCGGGCGTCGAGCACATGCGTATAGATCTGCGTGGTCGCCACATCGGCATGGCCGAGCAGTTGCTGGACGATCCTGAGATCGGCACCGTTTTGCAAAAGATGGCTGGCAAAGGCATGGCGCAGGACGTGCGGTGAGATCGCATCCGCCGGCAGACCAGCAGCGGCGGCGATTCGCTTCAGATCGCGCGCGAACACCTGACGCGACAGATGCCCCGCCGCACCATCGGCCGGGAAAAGAAACTTCGACGGCAGGCCGCCGCTCTGACGCTCCGCCAGCGCCCGGTAGCGCATGACCGCGGCGATCGCCGCCGGGCTCAGCACCACCAGCCGCTCCTTGGCGCCTTTGCCGGTGACGATCAGCGTCTCCTTGCCCGGGCGCACGGCCGTGGCCGGCAGCGTCACCAGTTCGGACACGCGCAGGCCCGTGGCATAGACCAGCTCCAGCAGCGCCGACAGCCGCGCCGCGCCGATCCGCTCGATCAGCGGCCGGGTCTCGTCGTCGATGCCCTCGGCTGCAACGCCCAGCAGACGGTCCACGGCCTCGACACTCATCACCTTGGGCAGCGGGCGTCCGCGCTTCGGCCCTTCGATGATGACCGTGGGATCGTCGCCCCTCAACCCCTCCCGATAGAGAAAGGCATGGAACTGCCGGATCGCCGAGAGCTTGCGCGCAGCCGTGGAAGCCTTCACCCCCTGCCCCGACAGGGCCGCGAGATGGGCGCGCACCTCCTCCGTCCGGGCCGTCAGACCGTTATGACCGGCATCGGTCAGATCGCCGAGATAGGCATCGAGATCGCGCTCGTAGGCGGCGATGGTGTTGGCGCTGGCGCCACGCTCGGCTGCCATCATATTGAGAAAATCGCCGATCTCGCCCCGTCGGTGCGGTCGGTCCATCGCGGGCCTCACTTGTTGAAGCGCGAGGACGGAACGGTTTCGGACATCTCGCGCTGTTCCGGCTCGACGAAGGCGACCAGCGCCAGCATCGACCCGTAGACGATGGTGACCAGCGCGACGATGATGACCAGCAGGCGAACGATTGCGAGCACGGGCCCCCCGGGCTTGGCGACGATCTTTAGCCCAGTTAATCGTGAAGCGGCGCTGGCACAAGTCTTCAAGTCGGATTTGCCTGAGCGCCGTTCCGTGATAGCGAGTGCGCGACCTTTGGGACAGCCCTCGACCTGATGCCGTGACCACGCCTGACGACACTCCCGCCCCGCCGGCGCGCACGGCGGTGGAACAAGCGATCATCGACAAGCTCGGTGAGCGCTCGATCGTGCTCGTGGGCCTGATGGGCGCCGGCAAGTCCTCGGTCGGCAAGCGTCTGGCCCAGCGCATGCACCTGCCGTTCGTCGATGCCGACACCGCCATCGAACAGGCCGCCGGCCTGACCATTCCGGAAATCTTCGCTCGTTTCGGCGAGACCGACTTCCGATCCGGCGAACGGCGCGTCATCGCCCGCCTGCTCAAGGAAGGGCCGCAGGTGCTGGCCACCGGCGGTGGCGCCTACATGAGCGAGGAGACGCGCCAGCGAATCCGCGAGAACGGCGTATCCGTATGGTTGAAGGCCGAATTTGACGTGTTGATGCGCCGCGTCCGCCGCCGGGCCGACCGGCCACTGCTCAAGAACAGCAATCCGGAAGAGACGATGCGCAAGCTTATTGACGAGCGCTATCCGGTCTATGCCGAGGCTGACCTCACCATCATCTCCACCGAGGTGGCCCATGACATCGTCGTCCAGTCGATCGTCGAGGCCCTGACTGGCCATCTCGACAGCGCCGCGATCCCCTCATGACCTTTACCGTCCCCGTCGCCCTCGCCGGACGCAGCTACGATATCCTGATCGGCAGAGACCTGATCGACCGTGCCGGGGCCGAGATCGCACGTCTCGCGCCGGGCGCGCGCGCCGCCATCGTCACCGATGACATCGTGGCCGGCCTGCATCTGGCCCGGCTGGAGGCCAGCCTCGCCACCGCCGGCATCGCTTCTTCGGCCATCGTGCTGAAACCGGGCGAGGCCACGAAGAACTGGAGCGATCTCGGCCGCGTCGTTGACCGCATCCTCGCCGACCGGCTGGAGCGCGGCGATATCGTCATCGCCTTCGGCGGCGGCGTCATCGGCGATCTCACCGGCTTTGCCGCCGCGATGGTCCGGCGCGGCATGCGCTATGTACAAATTCCGACAACTCTGCTGGCCCAGGTCGATTCTTCGGTCGGCGGCAAGACGGCCGTCAATTCTCCGCACGGCAAGAACCTGATCGGCGCCTTTCACCAGCCGGTGCTGGTGCTGGCCGACACCGCGCTGCTCGACACCCTGAGCGATCGGGAAATGCGCGCCGGCTATGCCGAGGTGGTCAAATACGGCCTGATCGATAAACCCGAGTTCTTCGATTGGCTGGAATCCGGCAAATGGCGCGGCATCTTTTCCGGCAGCGTCGAGCGCGAGGAGGCGGTGCGCATCGCCTGTGCGGCCAAGGCCGCCGTGGTTGCCCGCGACGAGACCGAGACGGGAGACCGGGCGCTTCTCAATCTTGGTCACACCTTCGGCCACGCGCTGGAAGCGGTGACGAAATACGATTCGGCCCGCCTCGTGCATGGCGAGGGCGTGGCCATCGGCACGGCGCTGGCCCATCGCTTCTCGCATCGGCTGGGCCTGTGCTCGGGGCAGGATGCGGTGCGCGTCGCCCGCCATTTCGAAACGGTGGGTCTGCCGACGCGGATGCAGCAGGTGCCCGGTGGCGTCGGCACCGTCGAGGCGCTGATGGCAGCGATCAGGCAGGACAAGAAGGTGACGCGCGGCACGCTCACCTTCATCCTGACCCATGGTCTGGGCCAGAGCTTCATTTCAAAGAATGTCGACGAAACCGAGGTTACGGCCTTCCTGTCGGATGAACTGGCGGGCTGAGCAAGACCCGCCCCGCCTTAGATCAGATCGCCCCAGTCGCGCTTTTTCGCAGCCTTGAAGGCGGCGTCGCGCGGACCGATCGTCACCTCCGCCAGTCCCTGCGGCCCGCATACCCGGAACCGGTGGCCAGCCTTGCCGTGCCGGGCGGGCGCGATGATCCGCCGCCCATCCGGGCGTTCGCCCTCGCGTAAGGCGACAAGATAGCTGAACTTCTCATCCTCGAACGGCACCTCGCCGCCTTTGACCAGCCGGTGCGCCCGGCTGCGCGCCAAACGCACCACAAAATGGCACCAGTCGGGATCGCTCATCGGGCAGGGCTCCTGGTGGGTGCAGGGCGCAGCGATCGTCGCCCCGGCCTCCAGCAGGGCACGACGGGCCGCCTGGATGCGGGCAAACCCGGCGCGCGACCCCGGTTCGACCAGAACGAGAGCCTGGCGCGTCAGCCGCCAGGCCCCGCGCACCACCGAGAGGGCGGCGCTATCCTCAAGCTCCACCAGCGCATAGGAACACAGGACGAGATCGGAGATCGCGCCGAGCACGGACACCCGCAGATCACCCGGCACGAACACGGTTTGCCGCCCCGGGCCTGCCGCCTCCCTCACCAGCCGGCTGGCGAGGCGCAGGAACGGCGCATTGTTGTCACACCCGGTCAGGTCGGCCAGCCCCGGAAAGGCCGTGAGCGCCGCGATCAGGGCCGAGCCGGGACCACAGCCGATGTCCAGGGCCTCGCGTGGCGCAAAATTCGGCCGCGCCTCGGCCAGCGCCCCCAGCGCGGCGCTGCACGCGGCAAAAGTCGCCGGCAGCCGGGCCAGCGCATAGGCAGCGACGGTCGCGTCCGAATCGATGACGCCGGAGGTGGTGCCTCCGGCGCGGTAGTGCTCTGATACGGCACTGTGTCGCTGCCTGACGACCTCCAGCCGCTGGCCCTCCATCAGCTCCGCAAGAACGCTGCGGACCGCCGCCGGAAGGTCCTCCGCCACGGCGCGGGCCTCAGGCCGCGTCGAGCCCGTAAAGGTGATGCAGCGTGCGCACCGCCAGTTCTGTGAACTCCTCGTCGATCAGCACCGAGAACTTGATCTCAGACGTCGTGATCGCGCGGATGTTGATCCCCTTGTCGGCCAGCGCCTTGAAGGCCTTGGCGGCAACGCCCGAATGCGAGCGCATGCCAATGCCGATGGCGGACACCTTGGCCACATCCTTGGCGCCCTGGATGGCGCGATAGCCGACCTCGGCTTGAAGCCTGGTCAGGATGTCCATCGCCCGGTCATAGTCCGAGGCCGGCACCGTGAAGGTGATATCGGTGGATTTGCCGTCTTCCGAGACGTTCTGCACGATCATGTCCACCACCACGTTGGCGGCGGCGAGCGGCGCGAATACCGTGGCTGCAACGCCGGGGCGGTCGGCCACGTCACGCAGTGAAATCTGCGCCTCGTCCTTAGAATAGGCGATGCCGGTTACGACCTGCTGTTCCAAGATTTCCTCCTCGCTGCAGATCAGCGTGCCCGGATGGGGATCGGCTGGATCGTCAAAGCTGGAGCGCACGTAGGTGCGCACGTTGTGGACCATGGCGAGCTCGACCGAGCGCACCTGCAAAACCTTTGCGCCGAGGGAGGCCATTTCCAGCATCTCCTCGAAGGCCACCTTGTCGAGCCGGCGCGCACTTTTCACGATGCGCGGGTCGGTGGTGTAGACGCCATCGACATCGGTGTAGATATCGCAGCGGTCTGCCTTCAGCCCGGCGGCGATCGCCACCGCGGAGGTATCCGAGCCGCCGCGGCCCAGCGTCGCGATACGCCCGGTTTCCTTGTGGATGCCCTGGAAGCCCGAGATCACCGCCACCTCGCCGGCGGCAAAGCCGGTGAGGATGCCGGTGCCGTCGATGCCGGCAATCCGGGCCGAGCCATGCGCGGCGTCGGTATAGAGCGGGATCTGCCAGCCCTGCCAGGAGCGCGCGTTGATCCCCATGGAATTGAGAACAATGGCGAGTAGCCCGGACGTCACCTGCTCGCCCGAGGCGACCACGGTGTCGTATTCGCGCTGGTCATAGAGCGGGTCGGCCTCCTTGCACCAGGCGACCAGTTCGTTGGTCTTGCCGGACATGGCAGAGACGACGACCGCGACATCGTTGCCGGCCTCGACCTCGCGTTTGACATGGCGCGCGACATTCTTGATGCGCTCGACCGTGGCGACGGATGTGCCGCCGAATTTCATCACGAGGCGGGGCATGAGCTCTCGTTCGGTTGGTGTGTGAGTTTTCAGCAATCTTGAGATGCCGAACCTGTGCGGGGCCGCTATAAAGGGCAAAACCGGCTTTGAAAAGCCGACATCCGTTGAATTGTGACAAGACCTACGGGGAACAGCCATGAGCGCCGCCGCCAGCGCCCGCACCGCCGACCGCATCGATGCCGCCGAGGTCGCCCGTTTCGACGCCCTTGCGCGTGAGTGGTGGGACGAAAAGGGGCCGATGCGCCCGCTGCATCAGATCAATCCGGTGCGCCTTGCCTTCCTGCGCGAGCATATCTGCGCCCATTTCGACCGCGATCCCGCCCGGCTGAATGCGCTGGACGGCCTTACCGTGCTCGACATCGGCTGTGGCGGCGGCCTGCTCTCCGAGCCGATGGCCCGCATGGGCGCCCGCGTCACCGGGGTCGAACCGGCCGGCAACAACCTTGCCGTGGCGCGGGCCCATGCCGTCGAGCAGGGGCTGGAGATCGAGTATCTCGACTGCCTCGCCGAGGACCTTGCGGCACAGGGCCGCAGCTTCGATGTCGTGCTGGCAATGGAGGTGATCGAGCATGTCCCCGACGTGCAGGCCTTCATCGACACCGCAGCGGCGCTGGTGCGGCCCGGCGGCTTCTTCGGCGGCTCAACGCTGAACCGCACCAAGCGTTCCTTCGCGCTCGCCATCATCGGCGCCGAATACCTGTTGCGCTGGCTGCCGGTCGGCACCCACCGCTGGGAGAAATTCGTCAGGCCGGACGAGTTTTCAGACAGTCTGCGCACCGCCGGTTTGATTCCACACGATCCGCGCGGCCTCGTCTACAATCCACTGTCCGACCGCTGGTCGCTGGCGCCAGATACGGCGGTCAACTATTTCATCACCGCCGAGAAAGCGCGTTGATTCGCGCATGGGCACGGCACGACGCAAAGATCAGGCGGATGCTCCCCATATGGCCCCCTCAGTGCCGCCGTGGGTGACGTTCAACCCTCACCTGCGGCGCCCCGTGCCTCTCAATCGTAAATCTTGGTGGCGATCGCGTTCTTCCGGATGAAGCCCCAGTCATAGACCACGCCGAGGCCCGGGCCGGAGGGCACCTCGACACAGCCATCGGCGCCGCAGCAATCGAGCTGATCGGTGTAGCCGCAGGTGTAGACCGGGGCGACCATGTTCGGGCAATCGGGCCCGACCAGCGCCAGTTCGTAGAAGTTCGTGTTGC
>Ga0209573_1005432_pt1 | contig 11506 bp, 1 predicted proteins | sample TNRBio252014_DNA_FD_185870 | JGI IMG/M metagenome (GOLD analysis project Ga0209573, IMG submission 185870) | Wastewater treatment Type I Accumulibacter community from EBPR Bioreactor in Madison, WI, USA - TNR Reactor_6/25/2014_ DNA (SPAdes)... | ecosystem: Engineered > Bioreactor > EBPR >...
GAACGTGAACAGTTTTGCTCCGGACTTCGCGAACTCGATACGGTTGTCTGTGGACATGCTGCCTGAGCTATCGAGAACCATCACCGTTTGAAGTCCACCTGATGCCGTTTGAAAGGTCACCGTATGGGCGGCGGGTGGGGCATCCACCGGTAACCCGGTCGGTATCACGGCCGGGAATCGTGACGCCGCAACCTGTTCCCAGTCGGATCGTTTGTTGATCACCGTCTGCCAGGTGTCTTTATCCGGATCGTGATTTGTTGCGATACTGAATTCATTCAGCGTGTAAGCACCGCCGGTGGCACGACCACCTCGATTGAAGTAGTTGTCCATCAGCGAAAAGCTCATGCTGGCGGTGTTGGGGAACGGAGCGTTTTCGGCCTTCAGCGGATCATTGTCAGCTCGACTGCCATCGTCGTTTGGTCCGCTGTATTCATCCAGAATCCCATAGGCGTGATGTGCGTGTTCGTGAGCAATCGTGTAAGCATCTCCATCAGCGCCAAACTGAGCTGTGAAGTTGCTGTTGAAATACAGATTGACATGCTCACCACGAACTCCGTACTTCCCCTGAGTCGCGTAGGCTCGACCGTCCCCGGAATGAACGAAGTACTCAGCCGCCTGTGTCCCGCCACTGTCGTTGATGATCGTGATGGTGCCAAATCGATGCTGCCCATCTGTCGCATCGGCCAGAATCTGACTGGCATTCTGAAAGGCCGTGCGGATCTGCGTCAGTTGAGCTTCAGTGGCATCGAATCGCACCGAAACGCAGAAGTTGAACTGGCCGTTTTCAAATGTGCCTGCTGCCAGCAGGGCTCGGTCTTCCAGGTGTTCACTCCGGCTCACGCAGCATCGATCAAGCCGGTGGGAAACTGCCTGACATTCATGAAGACGACGGTTTCGGCGACGGTTCAGGAGCATGGGTAAACCTTTCGACACGAGGGGATGTGAGGGAGAAAGGATTGGGAAGGGAAGACTCCCAAGTCTGTGGTGTAATTCCATTCTCCCTCGATTTACTCTCGTCATTTCGAAGGTTGTGTCAAGCAAACAGGCAATCTCCGCAGAATGAGTAATCTGAAGGGGGCTGGTTTCTGTCAGGTGTTGGATCACCGGATTCGCATGTGCCAACGGAGTGAATTGAGGCTCGACGTCGGTCGGATGGAATCCACCCGCAACGGCTGTCGGTGATTGGGCGAATTGCGCGCGATTGCCAGGTCCGAATCGAACTGGCGTCATGACGTCGGCGAAGCACACGCCAGGGAGTGGCGCGATGGCTGACGGGAGATCCTGTTCGTTAGCAAAGAGTGGACGTCACATTCTGCCTGACGCAACTCACCGGGGGCGAGCCACTTCCGCGACACTCAGAGAGTGACATCCACTTTGATCTCGACAGTCGGCGACAGGGGAGGCGACTGGATTGGGCATCGTGCCGGGCTGTCGATCAGCCCACGAAACTATCCTGAGCAAACTGACTCATGAAATGATCAATCTGTTGCTGTGTCGGGGAGGGCGCGATGCGTTGACGGGACAGAGACCGATCTGAGGAACTGACGTCAACCGGGCTGGCATCACCAGGTTTGGGACCAGTCACGTTGTCGGAAGTCACCGGCTGGCTTTGGGACGATGCGGAATCTTTGCGCTGCTGACTTTGTTGTTCAGTGGTTTCCGGCAAGCCTTCGGATTGCTGTCCGTTATTCAACTGAGTGTCTGTCAGAATGTCCGACAAAGGCGTTACGCTCAGTTTTCGCAGAGCGACTGATCTTTGACTGGCAGAAGAAGTCGTTGATCGCCCGGAACGCATTGGGTTCCGATCAGAACCCTCAGTCGTTTCCGATCCCCGACCTCGTGATTGTTGTGATGTGCCGGGTTCCGTAAGACCAGATCGTGTCGGTGTGGAAGCCGTGTGAAACAAGGAGTTCATGCGTTGAGGAATCCATTGGCTGACTGTCAGAATCGGATTGACAGTTATGGACTGCACCGGGACATCGGCCTCAATGTCGGAAGTGATGCTGATTTTGGATGACAGCACCGCCCGATGTTCGTCTGAGGTATCGATCTTGAGGGCGTCATTCACGGTGACGATTGTCTGAGTGTTGTTCTGACTGAGTTCTTCGCCGAGATCCGGGATCGATCGAGTAAACCAGGAAATGGGTACAGCATTCGGCAGATCAACATTCCCGGACCGAGGGGAAATGTCGGAGTCGTCCAATTCCGCAAAAGGCAACTCCGCTTCTTCGGGGACTGACGTCAGTTCAAAGATTTCGGTGTGCGGTCCATCCGAAGGTGCCTGGCTGTCGTCATACGGCTGAACAGAATCGTCCGGCAGAGGTTCTGCCTCCCACATCTGATCGACGGTGATGCCGGAAGAGTTCTTTATGGGCTGCTCTGTGTCGAAGAACTTCACCGCATAGTATTCCGGAGACGCTTCGAGATCCGGAATCGCATCCGGCTTTGATTCCGGATCGAAGTTCGCTTCTTCAGGGTTCATTTGTGGAGACGGCGAGTCTTCTGGTCCCTGACAGAGATCGGGAATCAGGAATCCTTCCGGAGGCAGTTCCAGCGACTCCGGATCGAAGCCTGGACCCGAGCGCACCAGTTCCATCAACGGATGCCATCCTTCCGGAAACGGCCGTTCGTCAATGCCCGGACTGAAACTGCCGGGACCACTTCCGTCCGGAGATTCCATTGTCGTTGGAAAGACATCCGGTGGAGTGGTCATGGTGGGACCACCGTGGAACTCGATTGGTGATTCGATCGCAGGGTCGAATTCTCCCGGAGCGACGTCGGATGGATCACCTGGTACCGGGCCGCTTTCGAAGATCGACGCGTAGTAAATCCATGATGGGTCCCATTGATCAACGGGCGGACTGATGCTTTCGAATTCGATGTCAGTTCCAGGTTGCGGCTCATCGACGAGATACGTCACCGCGAGCAGCTCTTCGGATGGTCCAATGTCGGCACCTTCTAATGTGAGCGTCACACAGTCGGAGAAAACACCAGGCTGTGAAGGATCGAAAGATGGTGGATGTACGAGAAGTTCTGGTGGAATCTCAGGGGAATCCAGTTCGGCTTCCGGAACAGTCATCGGACTTGCGCTCAGGAGCGAACGGGTCTCGCAGGACTCAGAACCAGCGGAGACCTGCCGAATTCGGCGTCTGCGAGGTATGGAATGATTGAGTGACATGGTGATCCTTTCCACGAGTTTCCGTCAGAGCCTGGTGTTGAGCGAAGTCATCCGATCGATCCGATTCTGCTCGCTAACGCGCACCACCCGGCGGTTTAGTCGAGAAGGCAATGTCAGGGCAATCGCAGTGTCTGCCGGTTTTCCTCGCGGGCAACGGCGTACGGGCAGACCGCATTCCATGTTCTGTGCGACTTGTCATGCAGAATGCCCCGTCGCAGTCATGCGGAGCTTAGATCGCTGAAGTGACTTCCGAGTTCAACTTCATGCTGCCCAACCTCGAAAGGGACAATACTGCAGTTCGTTTCCGATGTTTCAGCCAGGTTCCGGATTCCAGAAAGCTTCATCCTGTTCGTTCGGCCGGTTCAAAAATGGCCTCGGCAGCTTCGGCGGTTCCCCTGCGAGACCGGCAGGCTCTGCGAATGAGGTGTCAAACGCCGCAGATCGAACTCGCGTCATCCGCACGTTGAGGAGATGGCGACAGCGCCGAAAACGGCGGCCGAAAGAGCCGCTTGATCATCGGTGGGGAAACAGCCCATGGACAAAAGTTTCCCGATTGGCGACGGATTTGCGCGGATTTTCCAGGGATGCGGCCCCTGAATTACGCATTGAAGAGAGTGACTTCGACGGATTCGGTGAACAACAACTGGCACTGAACATCTGGTCCTTTGCGACCGTAGTCGACGTCTTTCTGATGTTGTTCTGCTCGGGCACAGGGATTGCTTTGAGCTGCTGACTAACCGGGACAGTTGGCATTGCCTTGACAGGGTCAGGGTGGTTGATCGGCGAAATCACACGGGAGGAATCAACTTTCCCTGTTTGACTTGATCCTGGTATTCCCCACCCCTTACAGTGTACGTCATATCATATGGGTTTAAGGGAGTGTTGACTCCCAGTAACACTTGTTGACGAAAGTGCACGCACTTGATGTGTCATTGGCCACCGCTGCCAAACATTTCGAAATGCTGCAATGCCCCCATTCGCTGGATCCCGGAGCGATCCTGTCTTCGAGCACGAGGCTCGTCCCTCAGAAGTTGTCCCGCGCGTTTGTAGTTTGAGATCCGTTCTTTCCTGGACGGCATCTCCCTTCATTTCGATCAGACCCCTCACGCTTCGAGTTCATCCATGGCACGTCCACGCAAAGCCGGTCGGCAGAGTCTTCGCTCCCTGGTGTCGTCGCTGTTCTCCGTGAATGCCGTTCCGAAGACTCCAACGCGAGGTCGGGGTCGTCGACAGAATCGAACCGAGTCGCTTGAGACTCGTACGATGCTGACGGTCAACATCGGCGCCGTGAGAACCGATCTTGGTCATGCCAATAATCTGTTACAGCAGTTTCTGGACAATCAGCCGCTGACTGGTGGCGACGTCAATCCGGAGATCACATTCCATTACGGGTTCAGTGCCACTTCAGTGGGCGGTGCTGGTGTCGATGACGTCGCGCTGGCCGGAGACTTCAGCGGACTGGGCTTTGATCAGTCCGTCGTGGTTCGTCCGAATGGCGGTGCGTTGCAGTGGCTGGGTGATACCGATCGCGACACGACTCAGGAGCATCTGTTTCGATTTGGTCTGAGTGACATGACTCCGCTGATCGCCGATATGAATGGCGACGGGATTGATGATGTTATCGCTGTTGACCGGACGACGCTCTCGGGTGGTAACGAATGGTACATTCATTATGGTGTGACTACGGGCACCAATCTGCCAACAGATGATTCCACTGTTTCCACAGATGCAACATTTACCTTTGGATTGAACAGTGATATTCCCATGGTGGGAGACATCAACGGCGATGGAACGGCCGACGTGCTGGCTGTCCGCAACGATGGTTCGCTGCTGGACTGGTACATCCATCAGGTCAGTGGTTCGTACCCCAACAATACAAGTACGGTGCTGTCAGTCAGTTCAACGATCACTGACTATGGATCTAACAACGATGTCCCGGTTGTGGGCGACTGGGACAATGATGGCGATGACAACATCGGCGTTGTCGATGAAGACAGCAGTCCCTCGACGTGGAACCTGGACACCAACGGGGGCGGTACTGCCGAGATCAGCAAGCAGTTTGGTCTGGCGGGTGACCAATACATCGTCGGTAACTGGGCCGACGTCCTGTGGGACGGCAGCAGTGACAATAACTGGACGACGGCGGCAAACTGGAGTTCGGGCGTCGTTCCGGGAGCCGGTCAGAATGTGGTGATCGATCAGCCGACGGCATCTCCGACCATCACCGCGACCGGAAGCACATCGATCGCCAGCCTGATCACTCGGGAGCGAATCAGCACATCTGCAGCAATGGCCATTTCGAATTCCGGCCAGTTCCTTTCTGGACTTGATGTGACTGGAGGAACACTGGCCAGCAACGGAACACTGACCGTTTATGGGTCAAGTACCTGGACGAACGGGCAAATCGGGCTGGGCGGATATACCACGGTGTTTGTGAATTCCGGAACGATGGTGTTTTCCGGTCCAACAGCTCGCAACATTCAGAATGCGACCTTTACGAACCTGGGCATGTTCACACAGACGTCCAGCCAGCTGGGCATCAATACCAGCACGTTTAACAACAATCCGGGTGCCACGTATAATCTGCAGGGCACAGCATCGAATCCGGCCATCACGACGCCCTCCGGGACATTCAACAACGCCGGAGCGTTTGTAGACACTCAGACCGGGACGCATGGGGTCTCCGGGACGTTCCACAACACGGGTTCATTAAGTGTTGCTGCGGGCACCTTTGGATTGCCCGGTGGCGGAACTCATACGGGAACTTTCACGGTTTCCTCCGGCGCGATAATGCAGGTCGGCGGCGGAACGACCCACTTTAATGTCGGCTCGAGTTTCGCCGGGGCGGGGTCCGTAAACTTTGCAGGTGGTACCTACAATCTTAATACCGATGCCACCATCCCTGGCTTTGTCAATTCCGGTACGGTCAATATCGCGGCCACTAAAACTTTGACTGCCGTTTCGCCCACATTGGGAGGCGGCACGATTTCCGGAGCTGGTACACTCGCGATCTCGGGTACGACGACCATGACTGTTAGTACCACGTTCAGCGGAAACGTGGTGAATACAGGGACGCTGAACGTTTCCGGAGTCAGTCGGCAACTTTCCATTAATTCTCCAGGAGTGCTGACCAACGCAAACGGCGCCACGATTGCGCTGACGACTACTGCGAATCCAGGCATTACGGGAACAGGCGTGCTTGAGAACAGTGGACTGATTACGAGCACCGGAACGGCCGGGATGTCGGTCAACAACTACAACAATCTCTCGGGCGGAGAAATTCGAGCACTCTCGGGATCGCTTTCGATTCCTTCCAGTGGTTCTCATGCCGGAACGTTTACCGCGGACGTCGGAGCCACCCTGAATATCCAGGGCGGCACGATGACGCTGAATGGCGGAGCCAGTTTTGGTGGCGGCGGAACAATCAATCTGTTCAACGGGACTTACAACGTCGTCGACAACATCGTTGGAACAGGACTGAATCTGGCCTTCTCAGCCACGTACATGAATATCGCCACTGGGAAATCGCTCACGCTGATCGGCAACAACTCGGTCAACGGAGCCAATTTCAACAACACGGCCAACGGAGCCCTGGTGAACAGTGGAAACCTGACGGTGGCCGGAACATCGGCCATGACATTCGTCGCTGGAAACTTCATCAACCCGGGCATATTGACCAAGACGGGGTCGGGAACGATCAACATCCTGAACAGTTCGATGTTTTCGAATGAAATTGCCGGACTGGTGGATCTGCAGGGCACAGGCGGATTCGGCAGCTTCACAGGCACATTGTTGAATAACGGAACGCTGCGCAGGACGGGTACGTCCTCAACTACCATCGGCATTCAGGTGCAGGGAACCGGGGCAATTGATAATGCCGCAACCGGTACACTCGATTTCCAGAAGGGCGGCTCGTTCGGAAACAATATTGCGTCCGCGGCTGGCGCCGTCACACGTTTCAGCAACGCTCAGGTCTATCAGTTCAATCCCGGTTCCCGATTCATCGGTTCCGGCACCGTGGAATTCGCCAACGGCACTTTTAATGTCAACTGGCCCACGGTGTCAGACAGCAGCGTGGTGATGTCCAGTTCTTTTGGCACACTGACTGTCGCCGCCGGATCCAGTTTTCATTGGAAAAACGCGACCAATTCAATTGCCGGTGGTGCATTGAGCGGATCCGGATCAATCCTGAACTCGGGTCACCTGACGGTCTCCGCGACGTCACTGTCGAACTCGTTGACACTGACCAATGATCCGCAGGGAACCACTGAGGTTACTGCCAATCTGAACCTCACTGGCGCAGGGACCATTGTCAATCAAGGTCTGCTGCTGCGGTCGACGGCCACGGGAACGGCAACGATTGCCAACGCTCTGAACAACTCTGGAGTTGTCGAAGTTCAGGCGGGAACACTGACATTCAGTGGCAGCGTGTCGCAGGCCACGACGTCCACGCTGACAGGCGGGACCTGGATTGCTGATCTGGGGACATTGAACCTCAACACAGCTCCCAGTTTGACAACGATCGGCGCTGGCGCGGCCGTATCCACGAACCTGGCGAAGTTTCCAAAGATCGCCAACCTTGCGACCAACCTTGGCGAGTTCTCAGTCACCAGCGGTGGCAGCTTTACGACCGCTGCTGCTCTCGACAACCAGGGCGCTCTGACGATCGGAAGCGCAGCTGTGTTGATTCTGGGCGGGGGCAATGATCTGATCTCCAGCGGTGCAGTCATCTTTGACAGTGGAGAATTGAATGCCGGCACATTCCAGATCAATGCTGGTGGTGAAGCTGTTGGGACCGGACTCATCAGCGCGAATGTGCTGGTCAACGGTGGCTCGATGCGACCCGGAGCATCGCCGGGGCTGCTGACGATTAATGGCAACTTCGAAGTTCAGAGTGGTTCAGCCATCGAAATGGAGATTGGTGAAGCGACGACGAATCCGGGTTTCGATTTCGATCAGATTTCTGTTGTTGGTACGGTCGCTCTCAGCGGCTCTCTGCAGACATATCTCTACAGCAACATTCTGGCGAACAGCCAGTTTGTCATCATTGACAACGATGGAGTGGATTCGGTCTCCGGCACTTTCGCGGGATATGGAGAAGGTGCGACGGTCTCAACCGGTGCGGGTCAGTTCACGATCAGCTACGTGGGTGGCGATGGGAACGATGTCACATTGACGTCGCAGAATCAGACGTTCTTTACGGCGTTCTGGAGTGGCGAAGGTTCGAATGCGAACTGGAGCAACATTGAAAATTGGCGAGACAATGCTCTGCCGGGCGCCGGTGACCTGGTTCTTCTGGATCTTCCGGGAACAACTCCGGTGGTTGTCGACATCAATCTGGAACTGCTGGGACTGTCGACCAACGAGCCAATGCAGCTGAATGCCAATGTGACAACATCCGAAGACCAGACGTACTTTGGACTGGTTAGCCTGCTGGGAAACTCGGTGCTGACTTCGCGTGATGTGTCACTGCAGGATGTGGGGCTCGGCAATTCGATGCTGTCCATTTCCGCCACAGGTTCTGTCGAGCTGAAGGGTGACGTCGTTTCGGCGGGATCGGGCTCATTAATCGTGGAAGCCGAACGGCAGATCGTTGTGGTTGCCGGAGCAGGAATTTCAACGGTCAGCGGTGACATTGTTCTGGCGGCCAATCGGCAGGGATCACCAACTTCCGGGGACTTTACTGGTGTCGAAATCTTCGGCCCTGTTACGTCCTCCAGTGGCGACATTGAAATCGCGGGTTCCGGAGGCACTACGACCGGCAATCATGGTGTGCATATCGCGAGTGGCTTGATTTCATCCCAGGGCAGTGGCCCTGGTGCCGGGACAATCACGATTGTTGGCAACGGTCTGATCACCGATGGCGCCGGAATTCGAATGAGTGGAAATGCTCAGATCACCTCCGTCGACGGGGCCGTCTCGCTGACGGGGCAGTCGCCAGGTGAGCATGGGATATTCATGGGTGACGGAACCGTCTCGTCGACGGGGACTGGAAGCAATGCCGCCCCGATTGTGATTTCGGCGGTGACGACAGCTGGCGGTTCAAAAGTCGGCTTGTACATGGATCAGGGGATTGTGACGTCCGTTGACGGGAACATCACTGTTTCCGCGAGCAGTGATGGACTGGCCGGCCTGCTGATGAATGAATCGTCGCGGTTTCAATCCACTGGAACGACCAGCGACGCGGCAGAAATTCTGATCACAGGCGAAAACTCAGTAGGGCGGGGAGTTCTCGTGCAGGAGACGTCCTATGTGACGTCGGTGGCTGGCAACATTCAGATTGTTGGTGAGGCCGGCAGTGATGAAGGCGTTCGGATCAGTGATGCTGCATTTGTTTCTTCCACAGGAACCGCAGAAATCATCATTGCCGGATCTTCGGATGGCGGTCCGGGCGTACTGCTCACCAACAGCGGCAATAAGGTCATTGCCCTCGACGGCCCTGTGAATATCTCAGGTGCCACTGCTGCGGATGGCGCAGCCATTGAGATGTCCGACTTGGCAGGAATCCTCGTAACCGGATCCGGCGAGGTTGTGATCACTTCACCCGGAATTATTTTTGAACAGGCCGGATCGTCGATTACCACGAATGGCGGTGACGTACTGCTTGAATCCACGTCCGCTGCCATCACGGTAGAGGGTACAGTGACGACAGGTACTGCAGATGTGTTGATGGATGCAGCCACTACCGTGACACTGTCCGGCGCTGTGACCAGCGGTGGAAATATCGAACTCAACGCGATTGTGCTGAGTATCTCAGCTTCGGTTTCCGCCCAGGACGACGTGGTGGCAACGTCAACCAGCAGTATTACGGTCACCAACGGCGTCCTGGTTCGAGGGGACAGCAACAGCGATGGCAGCGGGACGCTGAATCTGACTGCCGACAGCGATGGGAACCACACCGGAAACGTCACGGCCACCGATGGAACGTCGCTGCAGGCCGCGATCATTACTCTGTCCGGTGAAAACGTCAGCACGTTCCGAACCAACGCGGATTTCGGCGCTGTCACCATCACCGCGGCCAATGACGCCTCCGTTCAGCATTTCAGTAGCGCGGCAACCGACTTCATCGTGACGGCCAATCGGCACGTGTACATTCCGAACAGCACACACTTCAACCGCACCCTCGACGCCGACGACGACAACAACGGCAGCGGCGATCTCATTATCACTGCCGACGCCGATTCAAACGGCACAGGTGACCTGATAATTAACCCGTCGGTCAACTTCCTGGTGACAGGTGCCGCGGTCAGTCTGAGTGGTGTGAATGTCACCACAAGTCGCATCACGTCCAAAACCGGAAACGTGTCGATCACTGCCACCGGAGGCGATGTCATTCTGGGATCTGACCGCGCAGCGATTTCAGCAGGGTCCTTTGATGTCACAGCTTCCAACGACATCATTCAGCAAAGCGGCAGCACAGTCACTGTCGGTTCCACACTCAGTTTGAACAGCGGCGATGCACTGATTATCAATGGGACGGTGAATACATCGTATACGGTGACCAGCGGCCAAACGCTGAAAGGCAGCGGGACTATTGTCGGCGCACTCACAGCACAGTCGGGCAGCACAGTCGCTCCCGGTAACAGCCCCGGCATCCTGAACACCGGGGACTTCACACTCGATTCCAGTTCGACTCTGGACATTGAGATCGGTGGGACAACTCCAGGCAATACAGACAGCAATCATGATCAGGTGAATGTCACGGGAACGGTCAGCCTGTCTGGAGCACTCAGCCTGTCGTCCTGGAATGGTTTTACAGCAACCGCCGGGGATTCCTTCACGATTGTCAACAACGACGGAACGGACGCAGTCACCGGCACTTTCAGCGGACTACCTGAAGGAGCCACCGTTGCGTTTGGGGCTGTAAATCTGACGATCAGTTACGTGGGCGGGACCGGCAATGATGTGGTCTTATTTGTGGCGATGCCTGGTACGCTGACGGTCACGAACACCAATAATTCCGGAGCGGGATCTCTGCGGCAGGCGATTCTGGATGGTCAATCCGTTCCCGGACCCGACGTCATTGAGTTCAGTGCTGCCCTGAACGGTCAGGTCATTACGTTTGCATCAGAGATTTCAGTTACAGACGACATAGAAATTGATGCCTCAGACCTTGCGTCCGGCATCACGTTCAGCGGCGGAAATACCACCCGACTGTTTTCTGTCAGTGCGACTGGATCACTGACACTAAATGGTTTGACGTTGACTGATGGATTCAGCCCGAGCTCCGGCGGTGCAATCGCGAATGCTGGTGAATTGCAGATCGTGGAAAGCACGGTCTCCGGGAATCACTCCAATGATGACTCTGGTGCGATTGCGAATTTCTCC
>Ga0209573_1005433_pt1 | contig 11506 bp, 7 predicted proteins | sample TNRBio252014_DNA_FD_185870 | JGI IMG/M metagenome (GOLD analysis project Ga0209573, IMG submission 185870) | Wastewater treatment Type I Accumulibacter community from EBPR Bioreactor in Madison, WI, USA - TNR Reactor_6/25/2014_ DNA (SPAdes)... | ecosystem: Engineered > Bioreactor > EBPR >...
CACTCGATCCGCCGGCAATACCTCCTCGGAACCGGGCAACATTTCCGGGACGCGCCGCCCCCGCGCATCGGGCTTGCCCAACTGCGTCGCACAAACCCGCACCCCTTCCACCCGTCCGTCGCCGACGATTTCCAGCGGCTGGCGATTCCACAGGAAACGCACGCCTTCTTCCTTGGCGTTGGCGACTTCGCGCCGGGAGCCGGGCATATTCGCCTCATCGCGGCGATAGGCGCAGGTGACGCTGGCCGCGCCCTGGCGAATCGCCATGCGGTTGCAATCCATCGCTGTGTCGCCGCCGCCCAGCACGACGACCCGCTGACCCTGCATATCAATGAACTCGCCAGGGTCTTTTTCCAGGCCCAGCAGTCGATTGATGTTGGCGACCAGATAGGGCAGCGCCTCATAAACGCCGGGCAAATCCTCGCCGGGAAAGCCGCCCTTCATGTAGGTATAAGTTCCCATGCCGAGAAACACCGCGTCGTATTCATCCAGCAGGCGCTGAAACGGCAGGTCGCGGCCAATTTCGGTGTTCAATACGAACTCCACGCCCATGCCTTCCAGAATTTCCCGGCGGGTCTGCACGATCTCCTTTTCCAGCTTGAACGGCGGAATGCCGAAGGTCAGCAGACCGCCAATTTGCGCATATCGGTCGAACACCACCGGCTTGACACCATTGCGGGCCAGAATGTCGGCGCACCCGAGACCGGCGGGGCCAGCGCCGATAATGGCGACCCGTTTACCGGTCGGCGTCACCTGGGACAAATCAGGACGCCAGCCGGCTTTCAGCGCTTCGTCGGTGATGTATTTTTCAATTGCGCCAATAGTGACCGCGCCGAACCCGTCATTCAACGTACAGTCGCCCTCACATAACCGATCCTGTGGGCAGACCCGCCCGCACACTTCCGGCAGCGAGTTGGTGCGATGGGACATCTCTGCCGCTTCAAATAAATTTCCCTCGGCGATCAATTGCAGCCAGTTGGGAATGTAGTTGTGGACCGGGCATTTCCACTCGCAGTAGGGATTGCCGCAGTGCAGGCAACGTCCGGCCTGGACAGCAGCGGCAGCGGCGTCGAATTGCCCGTAAATTTCCTTGAATTCGAGAACGCGCTCGCGGGCCGGTTTCTTGTCCGGGTCCTGGCGCGGGTTTTCAATGAACAGCAACGGTTTGGCTTGGGACATCGGCGTATCCAGTGGCAAACAGTGATGTAGGACTCAGGCGGCTTCGCGTAATGCGCCGACCAGCGACTTGAGGTCAGCAGCTTTCGGCTTGATCAGCCAGAACCGGCTGGCGTAGTAGCGGAAGTCGTCCAGAATCGCCTGACCCCAGGCGCTGCCGGTTTCCGCCACATAGTCCTCAATCAGCTCCAGCAGATAATTGCGTTGCGGCTCCATGTATTCGGTGGCGACGCGGTGAATGTCGATCAGTTCATGGTTGTAGCAGTCCACGAAGGCGTTGCGCTCGTCCAGCACGAAAGCAAAACCGCCGGTCATGCCCGCGCCGAAATTCACCCCGGTGTCGCCCAGCACCACTACGACGCCACCGGTCATGTATTCGCAGCCGTGGTCGCCAACTCCTTCCACAATCGCCAGCGCCCCGGAATTGCGCACGGCGAAGCGTTCGCCCGCCGTGCCAGCCGCGTACAACACGCCGCCCGTCGCGCCATACAGGCAGGTATTGCCGATAATCGGCGTCTGCTGGCTGGGGAATTGACTTTGACGGGGTGGATAGAGGACCAGTTTGCCGCCGGCCATGCCCTTGCCCACATAGTCATTGGCGTCGCCTTCCAGATAGAGATGCAGACCGCCAACGTTCCACACCCCGAAGCTTTGTCCGGCGCTGCCGGTCAGTTGCAGGGTGATCGGCGCGTGTTCCATGCCGACATCGCCATAACGGCGGGCGATTTCCCCGGACAACCGCGCCCCGATGGAGCGATGGATGTTCTTGACGGCGTAGTGAAACTGGCCGCCGGTTTTCGCCGTAATCGCCGGCAGGGCGTCGCGCACCATCTGCTCGGCCAGCTCGCCCTTGTCGAATGGCTCATTGCGCGGCTCAATGCAGAATTGCGGATGCTCCAGCAGCAGACCAGCATCGGACAGCAGCGGCGACAGGTCGAGATGACCGTGCTTGCGGGTTTCGCCAGGCAACGTTTCCAGCAAGTCGGTGCGGCCAATGAGGTCCTCAAATTTGCGCACGCCCAATTGCGCCATGATCTCCCGTGTTTCCTGGGCGACGAAGCGGAAATAGTTCATCACCTTGTCCGCCGTACCCCGGAAGTGGTTCAGCCGCAACACGTTATTTTGTGTGGCGACCCCGGTCGCGCAGTTATTGAGATGGCAAATCCGCAGATATTTACAGCCCAGCGCCACCATCGGCGCGGTGCCGAAGCCGAAACTTTCTGCACCGAGCAGCGCCGCCTTGATCACGTCCAAGCCGGTTTTCAGCCCGCCATCGGTCTGCAGGCGCACCTTGTCGCGCAGGCGGTTCATGCGCAGGGTCTGATGAGTTTCGCTCAACCCCAGTTCCCAGGGCGAACCGGCGTATTTCACCGAGGTCAGCGGCGAGGCGCCGGTGCCGCCGTCATAGCCGGCAATGGTGATCAGGTCGGCATAGGCTTTAGCGACGCCGGCGGCGATGGTGCCCACTCCGGCTTCCGCGACCAGCTTCACCGACACCAGCGCCTGTGGATTGATTTGCTTGAGATCGAAGATCAGTTGCGCCAGGTCTTCGATGGAGTAGATGTCATGATGCGGCGGCGGGGAAATCAGCGCCACGCCGGGCTTGGAGAAGCGCAACCGGGCGATCATGGTATTGACCTTATCGCCGGGCAACTGCCCGCCTTCGCCCGGTTTGGCTCCCTGGGCGATCTTGATCTGCAACACCTCAGCGTTGACCAGATAGGCCGGGGTGACGCCAAAGCGTCCAGAGGCCACCTGCTTGATTTTCGACATCTTTTCCGTGCCATAGCGGGCCGGGTCTTCGCCGCCCTCGCCGGAATTGGAGCGCCCGCCGAGCCGGTTCATCGCCATGGCCAGCGCCTCGTGCGCTTCCGGGGACAACGCGCCCAGCGACATGCCAGCGGAATCGAAACGCGGCAGGATCGCTTCAATCGACTCGACTTCATCCAGTGGAATCGGCGAACCGAGCGGTTTCAGCCGAAACAGGTCGCGCAAGGTCGCCACCGGGCGCTCATTCACCAACTGGGCATATTCCAGATAGTCGGCGTAATCGCCGCTGCCGACCGCTTTTTGCAGGGCGTACACCACGTCCGGGTTGTAGGCGTGGTATTCGCCGCCGTGCATGTATTTGAGCAGACCGCCGGCGTCAATCGCCTGCCGCCGCCTCCAGGCGTGTTCCGCGAGCCGCCGTTGTTCCGCTTCCAGATCGGCGAACCGTGCGCCCTGAATGCGGCTGACCGTATCCTTGAAACAAAGATTCACCACCTCGTCATGCAAACCGACGATCTCGAACAACTGCGCGCCACGATAGCTGTTGATGGTGGAAATGCCCATCTTGGAGATGATCTTGTACAGGCCCTTGTTGATGCCCTTGAGATAGTTCTCCACGGCCGCAACGGTGTCGCGGCTGGCGATTTCCCCGGTGCTGATCAGATCATGCAGCACGGCATAGGCCAGCCACGGATGCACCAAAGTAGCGCCGTAGCCGATCAACACCCCAATCTGGTGCGGATCACGGGCGGTGGCGGTTTCGACAATCAGATTAACGTCGCAGCGCAAGCCGTCGCGCACCAGCCGGTGATGCACCGCGCCGGTCGCCAGCAGGGCGTGAATCGGCAAGCGCTCCGGGGTGATGGTCCGATCCGACAGGATCAACAGCACCGCGCCGCCGCGCACCGCTGCGACCGCTTCGTCGCAGACCCGCTCAATCGCCGCTTGCAAACCTTCTGACGCGGGATAATGCAGATCAATTCGAACATGAGGATAGTCACCGTCGGGATTGACCAGCAGCGCCTGAAAACGCCCCTCGGTCAATACCGGCGAATTGGCGGTCAGGCGCGGCGCATAGGTCGGGCTTTCCTCGAACAGGTTGCCTTCCCCGCCCAGACAGGTTTCCAACGACATCACCACCGATTCGCGCAGCGGGTCAATCGGCGGGTTGGTGACCTGGGCGAATTGCTGGCGGAAATAGTCATACAGTGAGCGGGGCCGATTGGAAAGCACCGCGAACGGCGTATCGTCGCCCATCGAGCCAATCGCTTCCTGGCCGGCCTCGCCCAGGACGCGCAACACCTGATCGCGCTCTTCAAAGGTCACGCCGAACAGTTTTTGCGCGGCGTTGAGCATTTCCGGAGCCAGCAGCGCCGGTTCCGGTTCGTGCTTGTACAGCGAGCGCAGACGTTGCACTTGGCCGCGCAGCCAGCGCCGGTAGGGATGACGGCTTTTCAGATCGTTGTCGATGTCCAGCGGCGTCAACAGCCGACCGGTTTCAACATCGACCGCCAGCATCTCGCCGGGCTTCATCCGGCCCTTGGCAACGACCTGTTCCGGCGCGTAGTCGTAGACGCCGATTTCCGAAGCAATCGTGATATGCCGGTCGGCGGTGATGACGTAGCGGGCCGGGCGCAAGCCATTGCGATCCAGCACGCAACCGGCGTAGCGGCCATCAGTCAGGACGATGCCAGCGGGACCGTCCCACGGCTCCAGATGCATGGAGTTGTATTCGTAAAAGGCCCGCAAATCGGGGTCCATGTGCTCGACGTTCTGCCAGGCCGGCGGAATCAGCAGACGCATGGCGCGGAACAGGTCCATGCCGCCCATCACCAGCAGCTCCAGCATATTGTCCAGACTGCTGGAGTCGGAGCCGTGCAGATTGACCAGCGGACGGATGTCGGCCATGTCCGGCAGCAGTGGCGAGGAAAAAATATGGCTGCGCGCTTCGGTCCAGTGGCGGTTGCCGCAGATAGTGTTAATTTCGCCGTTATGCGCCAGATAGCGGAACGGTTGCGCCAACCACCACTGCGGCAGGGTGTTGGTGGAAAAACGTTGATGGAACAGACAGATCGAGGATTCGAGTTCCGGGTCGTTCAGATCAGGATAGAACACCGGCAAATTGGCCGGCATCACCAGCCCTTTATAACTGATCACCCGCGCCGACAGGGACAACACATAGTAGACCGGATCACGCTGGCGGATGCGGTTATTGGCGCAGCGCCGGGCGACGAACAGATGGCGCTCAAAGGCGTCGGCGGCGATATCGGCGGGCGGCGTGACGAAGACCTGTTCGATGCGCGGCAGGGTCTTGCGCGATTCATTGCCGCAGGCATCGGCCTGCACCGGCACTGGTCGCCAGCCGGCGACCGTCAGGCCCTCTTTCTCCAGCGCTGTTTGTAAATCGGCGCGGGCGGCGGCGGCCAGGGCTGGATCATGGTTGAGGAACACCATGCCCACCCCGTACTGTTCGCCGAGCGTCATGTCGGCTTCCCCAGCTACCCGGCGCAGGAAGGCGTCCGGCTTGCGCATCAGCAACCCGCAGCCATCGCCGGATTTGCCGTCGGCCGCGACAGCGCCGCGATGGGTTAGGCGAGCCAGGGCGTTAATAGAAGTCTGCACCAACCAATGACTGGGCTGGTTATCCATCTGCGCGATCAGGCCAAAACCGCAACTGTCTCGCTCGAATTCAGGCCGGTACAGGCCCGGTGCCTGGGGAGGAGGGGAAAATGTAGGCATTGAAGGGCTCCGCCTTGGGTCAATGTTGAGCAGAGAGGGGTGGGAGGCTGAAGAGTCAAAGCAAACAACGGGCCGATTCTGCCGCTGACGGTCTTCAACCACCGGATTTACTGTTGAATAAATAATTATCTTATTGAATTAAAAAAATTTTTTAATGTAGCGCGACATACGGAATTGCGCGGTGCAACGGTCGGGGGTTTTCAGCATCAGTGCGCCAGAATGGCGCATCGCTTCATGATGATTCAGCTAAAAGCTGGGTCCTGTAAATTTTCCTGTGATGGCGAAGGCCAGCAGCGCGCGGCTAGAACGTCAACCACGTCCAACCCTTTGATTTTGCCAAGCGATGCTCGCTTTACTTGTACACCCCATCGTTCCGATCACAGGAAATCCTTTGCCGGGTGGGCGATGCAAAAATCAACATGGGCATTAGCCTTTCTGGCAATGATCGCCTTCCGCCGAGCAGCAAACAATCAAACTGCATGATCCGGAAAATTCATGAAGCAATGGCCCTGCCGCAAGCAGTAACTCAGCCATTTATAGAGAAAGCGGTTAATGCGCCAGCGCCGGTAGAGACCGGCGCGATCCTTGCGCCCGGCATCGGAAAAATCACTGGAGAAAACCGAGTCATGCCGCAAATGCGCCGTCATCACTTCCGCCAGCCGGGCATCGTGATATACCCGAATGCGCAAATCCGGCTCGGCGATCGGCGGGCCATCCTCGTGACAGAACTGATAGGTCAGAAGCAACTCGCTGGTATAACGGCAACGCTCAACGATTCGCAGATGCAAGTCCAGGCCGCCAGGGATTTGCGAAACCCGCACGGCTGATACCGGCGGCATGACCGGCAACAGCCGACGCATCTGGATATAGTTACTCTCGTACAAATCCATCAGCGCCGAGAAACTGCCTGGCGCATCGTGCAGCCATGATTCAGCCGCAGGTAACAGGATCATGATTTCATGCGCTGGTCAGCGGCTCCAGCCGCCAGCCGTTTGCATCGCAACGCAAAACACTGCCCTGCTGCTCCTGCCAGTCGCCCAGCACCGCCCGCCGTGCGGGTTGACCATCCAGCCGCCATTCATGAATCGCCGGTCGATGCGTGTGGCCGTGAATCAGTCGCCGGACCCCCTGGGCGCGCATGACTCGCTCCACTTCCGCCAAATTGACATCGGTAATGTCAGCGGCTTTCTGCTGGCCGGCCTGACGACTGGTTTCCCGCAACTGCCCGGCCAGCGCCCGTCGTTGCCCCAACGGCAAGGCCAGAATCTGCGCCTGCCAGAGGGGATGGCGCACCTGGGCGCGAAACGCCTGATATTCCTCATCGTCGATGCACAGCGTGTCGCCGTGCAACAACAAGGTCGGTTCGCCGGCCAGCTCAATGACGACGCTTTCCGGCAGTAATTGGACGCCACTGGCCGCAGCGAACCGCTCGCCGAGCAGAAAGTCGCGGTTGCCGTGCAGGAAGTAGACAGGAACGCCAGCATCGGTCAGCGCACGCAGCGCGGCAGCCACCGTCCGTCCCAGTTCCGCATCATCGTCATCGCCGATCCACGCCTCGAACAGATCGCCGAGAATATAGAGGGCTTCCGCCTGCCGGGTGGATTGCTCCAAAAAGTTCAGGAGCAGACTGGTGATCGCCGGCCGGGCGGGGTCCAGATGCAGATCGGAGATGAACAACGTCGCCCGTGGGTTCATTGACCGGCTTCAGCCTTTTCGCCGCTGATTTCCGCCTTGATGATCACCACATCCTCAACGGGTACGTCCTGATGACCGCGCCGACTGGTGGTGGACACGCGGGCAATCGCTTCAACCACATCCATGCCTTTGACGACCTTGCCGAAGACGCAGTAGCCCCAACCTTGGCTGTTGGCGGCGCGGTAGTCGAGAAAGTCGTTGTCCTTGAGATTGATGAAAAACTGCGAACTGGCTGAGTGCGGATCGGAGGTGCGGGCCATGGCGATGCTGCCGGTCACATTTTTCAACCCGTTCTCCGCTTCGTTGCGGATCGGGGCGCGGGTCGGCTTCTGGCTCATGCCCGGCTCCATGCCGCCGCCTTGAATCATGAAATTGGGAATCACCCGGTGAAACAGGGTGCCATCGTAAAAACCGTCCTGAACGTACTGGACGAAATTGGCGGCGGTGGCTGGGGCGCGTTCGTGATCGAGTTCGATGCCAATGACGCCTAGGGAAGTCTGCAAATTGATCATGGAAGGAAGCTCACGGTGGGAGGGAGAAGGGCCGGTTTCTGACTGAGCAGGGGCGCCGGCCAGAACGGTCCAGCAGGCCAGACCCAGCAGGGTTGCGGCGAGCAGCGAAAAGAGGTTGCGCATGGAGTCATTACCCTGGTGACGGAAACGGAATCGCTGCATGATAGTCGGCGAATCGGCCCACTGCCAGATTTGGCGGCGTTCCATGCTTTCCGTTACCATGATTTTCCTATGACCACCCAAACCATGAAAACGCGCTTTGCGCCCAGCCCGACGGGCTATTTGCACCTCGGTAATGTTCGCACCGCCCTGTTCAATGCGCTGCTGGCCCGCCATGGAAACGGGTCTTTTGTACTGCGTATTGAAGACACCGACCAGGAACGCAGCCGTCCAGAATATGTCGCGGCGCTGCTGGAAGATCTGCGCTGGCTGGGGCTGGACTGGCAGGAGGGGCCGGACATTGGCGGTCCCTGCGCCCCATACGCCCAGTCGGAACGAGCAGCGATTTATGCGGAATATTATCAACGGCTGGAAGCGGCGGAGCAGGTTTATCCCTGTTTCTGCACCCCGGCGGAACTGGCCTTGAGCCGGAAAGCGCAACGGGCCACGGGCCGTCCACCGCGTTATGCGGGAACCTGCGCCCGGTTGAGTGAGAACGAACGGCAGGCGCGATTGGAGCGGGGGTTACAGCCGACCCTGCGTTTTCGGACGCCGACCGGAAGGATCATCGAATTCACCGATTTAGTTCGGGGTCCGCAGCGTTTCGCCAGCGATGATATCGGCGATTTCATCATTCGCCGGGCCGATGGAACGCCACAATTTTTTTTCGCCAACGCCGTCGATGATGCGCTGATGGGGATTACCCAGGTGCTGCGCGGCGAGGATCATCTGACCAACACCCCGCGCCAGCTCTTGTTGCTGGACGCGCTGGGATTGTCGGCCCCGGAATACGGTCATCTGGCTCTGATCGTCGGGGTGGATGGCGGTCCCTTGTCCAAGCGGGAAGGCGATCTCAGCCTGCGCGAATTGCGGGCGGCGGGCTATTGGCCGGAGGCGCTGCTGAATTATCTGGCGCGGCTGGGCCATCACTATGCGCAGGATGGCTGGATGGAGCTGGCAGAACTGGCGGCTGGGTTTGCGACAGAACATCTCGGTCGTGCGCCAGCCCGCTATGACGAAACGCAACTGCTGCACGGGCAGGCGGAAGCGGTGCGCCATGCCGCGCCGGAACGGTTATGGGCTTGGATGGGCGCGGCGGTTCATGAGCTTGTTGCGCCGACCTGTCGGGATGAGTTCATTGTGACGGTTCGACCGAATATCCGCTTTCCGGCAGAAGCGGCGTTCTGGGCGGAACGGTTTTTCGGTGCGGCGGATTTGTCGTTGAGTGAGGACAGCCGGGCGGTGATTGTGGCGGCGGAGCCGGGGTTTTTCAGCTACGCCCTGGCCGCCTATGTCGAACAGGGCGCGGCTTATCAGCCGCTGGTTGAGGCGTTGAAACAGCGAACGGGCGTCAAAGGCAAGAACCTGTTTATGCCGTTGCGGGCGGCGCTGACTGGTGAAACCCACGGCCCGGAGTTGGCGCGGATTTTGGCGCTGTTGCCGCCGGAGACCGTTCGGCGGCGGCTGGCAGCGGCGAGTTCACCTGATGGATGACCGGCCAGTGAAGCCTGCTCAAGCTGAATATCTCTGATGACAAAGGTAAAGAGACGATGGGAACCGCTACTACCAAACAGGACCGCATCGGAGCGCGTGTCCCTCATGAAGTCTATGAAACGCTGCGCCGTGCTGCTGAACTGACCGGTGCGACAGTCAATCAATTTCTGGTGCAGTCGGCGCTGAAAGAGGCGCAGGCGGTCATTGAACGGGAGGAAGTGATCCGTTTGTCGCCCCGTGACTGGAACTGGCTGCTCGAACGGCTGGAAAACCCACCAAAGCCCAACGCCCAGTTGCAGGCCGCCATGGAGCACTACCAGAAGGCCCAGCGAGACGATGCAGATCCATCCTTTAGCTGGAACCCATGACCGACAGGGGTTTGACTGTGGCCAGCAGGAACTCAACGACTGGCTGCGGCAGATCGCCCGCCAGCATCAGGATAAAGGGCTATCGAGGACCTTTGTCGCTACCCGCGAGGAGGCTCCAGATCACATCTGCGGTTATTACGCGCTGACGCTGGCTGAACTCGACAGCCGCTATTTACCGAATGCCTGGCGTAAAAAACTACCACGCCGTATCCCCGGTGTACGACTGGGACGCTTGGCGGTCAGCAAACGGTATCAGAGCAAGGGCCTCGGTGAGTTGCTGCTGGTTGACGCGCTGACTCGAGCGCAGCGGATTTATACCGAAGCGGGCGGCATTGGTCTGTTCGTCGATGCCGTTGATGAGCAGGCGGCGGGCTACTATCGTCGGTTTGGTTTTGAGAGTTGCCCCGATCATTCATTGCTGTTGTTCCTGGCGGCGAAGACCAGCGCTGGGTTATGACTCAACAAATCAGGATTACCCTTGTCCGCTCTGTATGATCTGATCGCGCAAATCAGCGATTCACGCCTGCGCGAGCGCCTGGCTGCGGAATGGGCCAAGGCGGCGCAAGACCGGAAATTCGGGCTGGTGTTTGAAAATCACTTGCCTGAGCTGTTGCCGCTGTATGGAGCGCAGCCGCGCCGGGGCGATTGGGTTTGCCGTAAGTCCGGCCCGTTGAAGAAAAATTTCATCAACACGCAAAAACTGGGCAACGACAAACGACTGACCAAGGTCGGCGACGGTCGCCAGTATTCCCTCTGGACCACATTGAGCAATACCGCCAGGGCGCATCCTGACCGTTTCTACGTGGTCATCGACGAAGCGCACCGGGGGATGGCCAGTGGTCGCGGCACCAAAGAGGCCCAGACGCTGATGCAACGCTTCCTGCTGGGCTACCCCGAAGTCGGTCTGGTCAAAATGCCGCTGGTGATCGGCGTTTCGGCCACGCCCAAGCGCTTCATGGACCTGCTGGAACACGCTCCCCATACCGTCCACAAGGTCGCTATCCCCCCGGATGACGTGCGTCAGTCGGGGCTGCTCAAAGACCGCATGCTGATCCACCACCCCGATTCAGCCACCACGGCGGAAATGGCGTTGCTGGAAGAAGCGACGCGCCGCTGGGCGCAGATGACCCACGGCTGGAAGCACTATTGCGAAGTAGAAAAGGAGCAGGCTGTCTGGCCGGCGCTGGTGATGCAGATTGAAAACGGCACTGATCAGCAACTCACCAAAACCAGCCTGACCGATGCCCTGGACGTGATCGAGCGCGCCCTGGGTCGCCCGCTCCATGAAGGCGAAGCGGCGCACGCAATGCACGACGCTGGCGACCTGGATATCGGTGGTCGAAAATTGCGCAAGGTGGACGCCTCACGCATCGCTGCCGATAAGAACATCGGCGTGGTGTTCTTCAAAACCAGCCTGTCCACCGGCTGGGATTGCCCACGCGCTGCGGTGATGATGATGTCGTTCCGTCGCGCCGAAGACCATACCTACATCGCGCAACTCCTCGGGCGGATGGTGCGCACGCCGCTCGCCCGGCGCATTGAGCGGGATGCGGCGCTGAACGATGTGCATCTGTTCCTGCCCTACTTCGATAC
>Ga0209573_1005434_pt1 | contig 11506 bp, 11 predicted proteins | sample TNRBio252014_DNA_FD_185870 | JGI IMG/M metagenome (GOLD analysis project Ga0209573, IMG submission 185870) | Wastewater treatment Type I Accumulibacter community from EBPR Bioreactor in Madison, WI, USA - TNR Reactor_6/25/2014_ DNA (SPAdes)... | ecosystem: Engineered > Bioreactor > EBPR >...
CATCGAGCACCGGGTCGTAGATGCGCACCTGGGACAGGTACTGTTCGAGGGCCACCACGCGCTTCTCGCGCCCGATCATGTTGCGCGGGATGTTCCTTTCGTTCAGCCTGGCTTCGAGCTGGACGATGACCTCCCAGGCCTTTGGCTCGTTCCTGGCGAAGTAGTGCTGGGCGTATTCGATGAACAGCGCATCGATGTTGATGACGTGGCGCTGGATCAGCAGATAATCCGGCCGCTGCCCCAGCTCGACCAGGGCGCGCGCGATGATGTTGACGAAGCGCCAGGCGAATTCACGGAACGCAGCGCTGTTGCCTTCGCCCGAGAGCTGACCGGCGATGCGCGTGGCCACCTCGGAGATCCGCCCGAAGCGACCCACCGCGTTGTAGCGCGACGAGATGTCCGGCCAGCCGAGGTGGAAGACGTAGAACTCGCCTTCGCGCCCGGCGCGCTTCGCCTCGACGTACATGCGCTTCAACAGGTCGGCATCGCCCTTGGGGTCGAAGACGATCACCACCTCGTGCTCGCCGTTGACCTTGCGCCGGATGTCCTGGGTGATGAACAGTTCGCCCAGCCGGGTCTTGCCCACGCGCGTGGTGCCCAGCACTAGGGTGTGGCCGACGCGCTCGCCCAGCGGCAGGGTGACGTCGACCTCGGCCGGTTCGATGCCATGCAGGCGCGGCAGTCCGCCGACCGGCGGCAGCGGTCGCATCGGGTTGAGCGGGCTGTCCCAGGCCAGCGCGCGCGCCAGCGTGGAGATGGGAAACGGCGCGAACTCAAGGCGCTCCTCCAGCCGCCGGGCGGCCCGGTAGATCGCCGTCGGCTCGACATACCGGCGGAACTCCGGCCGATAGGTCTGCATCAGCCGGTGCGTGTGTCGCTGCTCCCAGCGAAAGCCCCGGCCGACAAACAGCCGTTGCTGACTCACCGGCACGTCGCGGCTGGTCATCACGTAGCGCGGCAGGCGGCGGATGTTGCGGCGAAAGCGCAGGATCGCCCCGGTATCGCGCAGACGAATCGCACCGAAGGTCAGGAAGGCCAGCGCCGAGCCCAGGCCGAGCAGCGGGTTCAGCGCGAGCGACCACGGCGCCACCAGGCACAGGATCGCGGCACCGACGCAGACCGCCACGGTGTAAAGCTCCACTGCGGGCCGCAGCAGAACCTCGACCGCGTGCGATTGAGCCATTTGCGCACCTACTGCTCGACGCCGGTGGACGTGATGAGCACGGGGTAGTGGCGCAGACCCAGGCGCTGGGCCAGATCGTCGCCGGAGACCGGCGAAAGGGTCAGGCCCGGCACCAGCCGCCTAAGCGCCATCAGGGCGGCCATGGACTCCACATTGACCACCAGGCCCACGGCGCCCAGCTCGCTCAGCTCGGCCTGCCGCTGCCACAGCCAGGCGCGCGACCGCTCGTCGTCACCAACAAGGAACAGGGCCGTCAGGCCGGGCGCCCGGATGACGCGGCGCTGTACCTCACCCGGCGACAGTTGCGTCGAGCGCACCGGCAACAGGGCGGCTTCGGCTTCGCCCGCGTTGCCCACGCGAGGGGCCTGAATCGGGGCCGGCGGTGTAGCCTCATCCGGCTGGGGATCCAGGGCTTGGTAGTACGGCAGCGCGGAGGCACCACCACGGTCTTCGACGACGATCAGCGGTGCGGAGGCGGTCTGGGCGAAGACGGTAGTCGCAGACAGCAGCCCGATGGTAGCGATTTGGACGATGTGGTTCATGGCGTGGCGGCCTGGAGGGTCGGAGCGGGAACGACGGGGTCGAGCACGCGAGTCAAGTGCCGATGCACGCTGCGTCGGTAGCGCGCCGCGGGTGCACCGCCGGCGGGCCGGTGATAGCGGCCGATGGCGAGGAACCAGTCCTCGCCCGGCGTGTGCTGTTCGCGCAGGATTTCCGCAGCGATGGCAAGGTTGCGGTAGGGGTCCAGCAGCTCGCAGGGCTGCGTGTAGCGATGCGTGTGGTAGCCGAGATTGACCTGGCCCAGGCCGGCGTCTATGCGCTTGGCCGGCGTGTGGGCGAGCGCCCGGTGCAGCCCGGCGCAGGCGTCGGCGCGGGTGGCGTAGCGCTGTGGCGCGCCGGCGACGTTGAGCGTCCACGGCCAGGGGATCAGGCGCCCGCGCAGCCGGGTGCCGCTCTCCTGCAAGGCCACTGCGTACAGCACGGCCGCCGGCACTTCTGCGCGATGCGCCGCCAATTGATAGGCCGGCGGTGGCACCTCACGCGCCAAGGCACCCAACGACCAGCCCCCGGTCGCGAGCAGCAACACGGCGCTGACGAAGCGGAGAGCGACGCCGGATAGCCGGAGCTCCCGGCCGAAGAGCCCTATTGCCGCAGCCATTCGCCGTTCGCCTCACGCACCACGGCCGGCAGATCACCGGGCAGGCCGAGCGACAGCCAGCGCCCCGCGTCATGGTTGAGCGTGATCGTGCGGGCGCGCACCCTGGCCGGATCGATGCCCGCCTGGGTGGCCCACTGCCGGATACGCGCATCGTCCTGACGGCTGCCGACCATGTAGAGATCGAAGGCCGTGCCGGCTGCCTGCAACTGCTGTACGCGCTGCGCGCACGGTGCGCAGTCGGCCTTGACGAAGACCGCCAGGCGCCCGGAGCCGGTGTTCCCGGCCCCCTGCTCCTTTGCTCCGGGCAAGCCCACGCGCGGTTGGCCAGGAAACAGGCGCTGCCACGCCTCGTCGTAGGCCCGCTGGTAGGCCAGCGTCTTGCCAACGCGCCGGGCCTCGGCCTGCACCTGCAACTCCGCGTAGCGCCTGCGTTCCTCCTCGCTGCGGGCCTCGATGCCCAGCGCCGTGAGCGGATCGAGCTGTGGCGAATAGACGCCGAGCGGCCCCTGCATCAGTTGCCGGTAACGCGTCCATTCCTCCGAGCGAAGCCCCCACTCCCTCGCCTGCCTCTCGTCGAGCGCGGTATCAGCGCCCGGCTGCACGAGGGTGGGCGCCATGCGGGAGTTCGTCACCGGGGCCGGCTGGGCGGATGCGCCGAAAGTGACGGGCAGGACGACGGCGACGAGCAACGACCGCAGGATCATGGCCACCAGCTACGGCACCGCAACGCGCTGCGTCTGGCCGCTCACCTGGAACACGCCGGCCTGCGCCTCGATGGACTGCAGTTGCCAGCCGCCCTCGACATCGCCCTCGCGCAGCAGCCGGGCGCCCGCGAGCGAGGCCGCGGCGGTGGAGGTGATCGATAGAAGGCGCTCGCCTCCCCGCAGTTCCACGCCGAGCACCCGGAACGGCGGCTCCGGCACCTTGGGCCTCATCACAACCGGAGCGCGCGGACGAGCGGCGGGTGCCACCTGCCGGATCTTTTCCAGGCGGGCTTCGATTCGATTCACGCGCCCCTGCAGCGTCTGCAGGTCGACGGCCAGGGCCCTCGCCTCCTCCGCTTTTTCGAGGCGCGTCATCCGTTCGTCCAGTGCCTGCCGCGCGGTGGCGAATTCGGTCTGGCTGATCGGCACCGGCCGGCGCTTGTCCGCCTCGGCCTGTTGTTCGAGATCGGCGACGCGCAGTCCCAGCGCATTGGCCTGCGCATCCTGTGCGCTGCCCTGGATCTGCGCGGCGAGCCGCGACAGGCCGATGCTGTTGATGAGTGCCACGGCACTGATGAGCAGCAGCCAGAAGGCGGCGGCGATCCTGAACCAGCGCGTGCGTGGGGTGCGCTCGTATGGCGCTTCGGGAAAGGTCATGGCTGCAGCTCCTCGGGCCGGTCGGCGTCCGGCACGAGCGTGGCAATGCCGAGCGGGTTGGCGGAAAGGAGGGAGGGAGCACCGTGTCGGCTGAAGCAGACCTGGCGGCTCAAGTCATCGACGGACAGCTCCCAGGCGGGGCCGGCAAGGGTCAGCAAGGCATCGCGTAGTGTCATCGGGCCCAGGTGCAGGTGTGCGGCGGGCAGCGGCAGCGCGTAGAGCGTGGCGACCTCGGCCGCATCGCAGAGCCGGTAGCCGGAGCGCAGGAGCACATGGCGCATGGCATCGCCCACGCTGGCATCGAGCATGGGCGGAATGGAGGCCTCCACCGCCTGCTGCAAGAGATCACGCTGCGCGGGTTCCGGCACCAGCTCGACCAGCGTGTAACGGCCGTAGCGCGCCACCGGAACGAAGCCCGGCGCCGGCGCCGAGGCGATGGGCGTGGGTGCTGCAGCCGGCGCGGGCAAGGCGGTGGTCGTGGCGCAGCCGGCGGCCAAGACTAAGCTCGCTATCGCACCGTAGATGGCAAGATGGCTACGGAAACGAGCGGACAGGCGCATGGTTCGGCTCCCCGGAACGTGGAGCCGTCACCATCGCCGCCATGACGAGCACTGGCAGCAAACAAAGGGCACTGGACGCCAACCGATTAGTGGTGGTGGGTGAAGGAAGCGCTGCGCTGGACCATGGGTGCTTGCCGCCACTCAATGTGAATGTCGGTGGTGGATGTCCGGGAAGTGCGGGTGTTTGTGGGCCAGCACGTCGTGCCGATGCCAGTGCTCATGCTGCTCGTCGCTCGTCCACGGGATCACGTGCTCGTGCTGGTGGTGCGCGTCATGAATATGGCGGTGACGGTGCTCCATCGGCTCGTGCACATGCTCGTGCTCGTGGCGCTCGGTGAGATGCAGCCAAACGCCCCAACCCATCAGGGCCGCAGCGATCCAGAACGCCATCGAGGCCGACTCGCCGAGCACCGCAAGGGAAACGACCGCGCCGATGAAGGGGGCGGTCGAGAAGTAGGCACCCGTGCGGGCCGCGCCCAAGCCGCGCAGCGCCAGTACGAAGAGCACCAGGCTGATCCCGTAGCCGAGCAGGCCGACGGCCATGGTCCCAACCAGGATCGTGCCACCCGGCAGGCTCGCGCCGAGCATAAAGGCCAGCCCGACGTTGACGGTCCCCGCCACCGCGCCCTTCGCGCCCGCGATGAACAGCGGATCCGAGGCCGACACCTGCCGCGTCAGGTTGTTGTCGATCGCCCAGCACAGGCAGCCAGCGACGATCGCAAGCGGCCCAAGCCAGTCGCTCGTCCCCGCATGACCGCCCGACCAGGAGAGCACCGCCCCGCCCGCCACGATGGCGAGCATGCCGAGCACGATGCGTCGGTCTGCGTTCTCCTTGAAGACGACCCAGGCGATCACGGCAGTCAGCACCGCCTCGAGGTTGAGCAGCAATGAAGCCGTCGAGCCGCTGGTACGTGTCAGGCCGAACATCAATGCGAGGGGCCCAAGCACCCCGCCGAAGAAGATTGCGCCAAGCAGCCAGAGCCATTCGCCCCTGACGAGACCCGAAGGTCGCCATGCCCGGTCGCGGATCAGCCGCACCATCGCCAGCCCAACGCCACTCCCGACGTACAGCAGCCCCGCCAGCAACCAGGGCGACATCTCGCCAACGAGCAGTTTGGCAAACGGGGTGCTCGCACCGAACAAGGCGGCCGCGAGCAGCGCGTGCAGGACGTAGATGTTGTTCATGACCCCGCCTGAGCGGTGGCGACGCCTCCGCGAGATGCGATCTCATACCAGAGCATGGCTCTGTCCGTCCAGAACTGGCCGCCGCGTGCGGCGGACTGAAGCGCAGTACGGGCGGGGCTAGCGCCACCTCGCCAGACCCGGCAGCCCCTCAAGAACAGGTCACGCTGAACGCGGTCGCTCCCGTCGCCCCCTCCACCGTGCCAGCAGCCGGTTACGGGCGTGATGTGCCAACCTCCTCCGCCACCAGCCGTGCCAGTTGTTCGGGACCAAAGCTCGGCAGACTGCGTCCATTGACGAAAAAGGTGGGTGTCTTGCTCACCTGCAGCGCAGTCAGGTCCTCGACGTCCTGCGCGAGCACCGCCTGGATCTCGGGCGTCTCCATGTCCTGGCGAGCACGACCCATATCCAGGCCGGCGCGCGCGGCTGCTTCGAAGGCGAGATCGAGATTGGGCGCCGCATGGTCGGCCCACTCCGGCTGCGCGGCCAGCAGCGCTTCGAGCACCGGGGAGTAGAGCCCCTGCTTGCGCGCAGCCTCCATCAGTTTCACCACCTGATCCGAGCCGTGGTGGAACGGGGCATAGCGCAGCGCAAGCCGAACCTTGCCCGGATGCTGGGCCATGATCTGCTTGACGATCGGATAGAAGGCGCGGCAGGTCTCGCACGCCGGGTCGAAGAACTCGACGATGGTGACCGGCGCGTTCTGCGGCCCGATGATCGGGGTGTGCATCCGCACGAGGCGGTTTCGTTCCACATCGACGCGAGCATCCTGACCGGCCTGTGTGCGGTCGCGATAGGCGTCCATGCCGAAGTAGAACGCCAGGCCGAGGATCAGCAGCACGGCGAGTGCCAGCAGTTTTCTTTTGTTCATGCACGGGTCCTTTGGAGATAGATCGTCAGAGCGGCGGCGATGGCAAGGAACGCCGCCAGCGACAGCCAGGGAATCTGGATGTCGCCGAGGATGACCAGCGCCTGCTGGCTGCACGATGGCCCGGTGCCGCAGGGCACCCACCACTGCGGCACCCAGCCGGCGATCAGCGCGCTGTGATAGGCCGCGAGGGCGAGGCCAGCGAGCGCGAACGGCATCGCATACACGGCGCCGCGCCGATCGTCGGCGAACACGGCCATGCCGAGGATGAGGGCGAGCGGAAACATGGCGATGCGTTGGTACCAGCACAGTACGCAGGGCATCATGCCCATCACTTCGCCGATGAAGAGCGCGCCCAAGGTGGATATCAGGGCCACGGCCCAGGCGGCCATCAGCCACCACCATTGTGTTCGTTTGTCGTGCATCGAGTCGGTCTTCAGCGCCTGCAGTCTAGATGGCGGGAAGCGCGACGGTCCGGGATGAACTGCCGGTCAGAATCGGACCGTCGGGCGAATTCGTGGGAAGCCGTGAATCAGGAACTGCGTGCTGGAATCGGTGCAGTGCAATCCTTGATGTTGACGTAGACCTTGTCTCCCACCCGCAGCTTCGATTCGGTAGGTAGCTTCGCGGTCCGCGCGTACGGATGGCCATTTCGTAGGAATGCGATCGTTACGTAGCTGACGTCATTTTCCTTCTCGGATACCTGGTCTCGGCAGTCATAGAACGCGGGTCGCTGCAGGTCCTTTGCGGGACCGATTTCGACGACCGTTCCCTCGCGCCAACCGTCGCTCTGTGCGTATTTGCCCTCGTGCACGATCGATGTCGCACACCCCGTCAAAACACCCATTGCCATAAGGACCAAGCCTACTGCTATCGATCTTTTCATTTGATCTGCTTCGTTCAATTTAGAAGGCCACCTGCTGCGTAATTGCCACAGGCGGTCGTATCGCGTCATTTCAAGTTGAAGCGCGCGGTGGTCGAGGGTTTGCCCGAAAGGGCGACAACCGCAATCAGCTTGGTTCCCGCGCCGACACGGAAACTGCCCCTGGCTTCGAGCCGATCCCCCGCTGGTTTGAGCTCAACCTCCTGCTTTTCTGCACCGGAGAGTAGCGTGAGCTTTGCGCTGCCATTGGTCACATCGACCGGGTTGCCGTGATCGCGAACATGCAACTGGATCACCTCTGGCTTGGCGACGAGCTCGAGGTCGAGATCCTTGACCTCGACTACTACCCCTCCATGCAACGATTCATGTACATGTGTATCGTCATGTTTTTCCGCTGCAAAGGTGGGGCCCACTGCCACAAGGGCAGCAATGGCGACAAATGGTACGAACTTCATGGTTTCTCCTTTCAGGTTTGTGCAGGGGGAGGTGAGCAGCGTCAGAATGCCTCGGCGTTCCGATCGTCGAGCAGACGTTCAGCGTCACGGCGACCGAAGAGCCAGAACATTGCCGGGGTCAGGAAGGTATCCAACAGAGTCGAACTGATAAGGCCCGAGAAGATCACCACGGCAACCGGATGCAGAATCTCGGTACCCGGGCGCTCAGCCTCGAACAGCAGCGGTGCAAGCGCAAACGCAGTGACCAGCGCGGTCATCAGCACCGGCGACAGACGCTCGATCGAGCCGCGCAAGATCATCGAGTGGTCGAAACCCTCGCCCTCGATTCGCATCAGGTTAAGGTAATGGCTGACCTTGAGGATGCCGTTGCGCACCGAAATACCCGCGAGCGTGATGAAGCCGACGAGTGCCGCGACCGACAACGGCTGACCTGAGATCCACAGACCAATCACTGCCCCGACCAGCGCGAGCGGGATGTTCGCCATGATGAGGGCCGAGAGTCGAACCGACTTGTATCGGCTGTAGAGCACGACGAACATCAGCACAAGCGAGACGATCGACAGCAACCCGACGAGCCGGGAAGCCTCTTCCTGGGCCTGGAACTGCCCGCCGAGGGTAATGAAGTAACCCTCGGGCAACTTCAGGTCGGCCACGACGGCGCGGATGTCCTCGACGACCTCCGAGAGCGGACGTTGCTGCGCGTTGGCCGAGAGCACGATGCGGCGCTTGCCGTCATCTCGGCTCACCTGGTTCGGGCCGTCTCCATCCTCGATTGACGCGAGCTTCGACAAGGGCACATGTCCGGTCGGCGTTTCGATCAGTATCTGTGCCAGCCCGTCGACCGATCGCGCCGTTTCGGGCAGACGCACGACCAATGCGAACCGCCGGCCACCCTCGACGATCTGGGTGACCTTCTCGCCCTCGACGAGGTTCTGCAGCGCGGCCAGAATCTGCGGCGCTGGTACGCCGTAACGGGCTGCCGCTGCATAGTCGATCCGCACCTTGATCTGCGGGGCGAGCACTTGCTTCTCGATCTCCAGGTCGGCGAGCCCCGGGATGGCTGCAAGCCGCGTTCGCAAAACGTCAGCCTGTCCACGCAGGCTATCGAGATCCTCGCCGAAAATCTTGATTGCGATCTGAGAGCGCACGCCCGACAGCATGTGGTCGATGCGATGCGAGATCGGTTGCCCGATCGCGATTGCCGCCGGCAGATTGACCAACCGCGACCGAATATCGGCGGTGATCTCACCCATCGAGCGGGTCAACTCACCGGCAGGCCTTAGTCCCACATCGAGCTCGCTGACGTGGACGCCTTCCGCATGCTCGTCAAGCTCGGCCCGTCCGCTTCGACGTCCGACGTGTGTCACTTCGGGAACCTGTTTCACGAGCACTTCCGCTTGTTGCGCGAGCGCTGTCGACTCTGCCAGGGTGACGCCCGGGTTGAGTCGCATGCCGATCAGCAAGGTCCCTTCGTTGAACGGCGGCAGAAAAGTCGTCGGGAAAAACGGTACCGCAGCGGCAGCGATCACCACTGCAACCCCACCCGCTGCGAGGGCCGCCTTGGGATGCTCGAGCACCCCCTGCAACGTCCCGCGATAGCGCGCCTTGAGCCAGGCGAGCAGGCGCGTGTCACCGTGATCGAGAGATTTCATCCGGGGAAGCAGGTAGAAGGACAGCACCGGCGTCACGGTGACCGAGACGATCAACGATGCGAGCGTGGAGACGATGAACGCCACGCCGAGCGGCACAAATAGCCGCCCCTCCATGCCGGGCAGCGCAAAGAGTGGCAGGAACACCAGCACGATGATGATCGTCGCGTAAAGGATCGCCGAGCGCACCTCCATCGTCGCGCGGGCCACGAGTTCGATCGGATGCAGCCGATGATCATGATGCTTCGAACGATCCTCCTTCAAGCGTCGCAGCACATTCTCGACGCCCACAACCGCATCATCGACCAGCCCGCCAATCGCAATCGCAAGACCGCCTAGCGTCATCGTGTTGATCGACTGCCCGAAATACTTGAAGACAAGGGCCGTCATGAAGATGGATACGGGGATCGCGGTGAGCGCGATGATCGTTGGACGCAGGGTGCCCAGAAAGAAGAAGAGGATCGCCGCAACGAATACCGATGCGCCAATCAGCTTGCCCTGTAGCGTGGTGATCGACGCTTCGATGAAGGTCGCCTGACGGAACGTCACCTCCGGCGCTTCCATCCCCGCCGGAAGCGATTTCTTCATCTCTTCGAGCGCAGTTTCGATCGAGCGCGTCAGGTGAATGGTGTCCGCCGTAGGCTGTTTCTGGATGCCAAGGATCACGGCCGGTTTGCCCTCGAAGCCGGCGTCCCCCCGTTTGGGTGCCGCCGCGAAGGTAACGGATGCAATCTGACGCAGCAGGATCGGCTGGCCATCACGTGCCGTGATCGCGAGGTTCTTAAGATCGTCCAGGCTCGAGGTCCGCCCGAGGTGGCGGATGAGGTATTCGCGACCGTTCAGTTCGAGAAAGCCCCCCGAAGTGTTCGACGAGAACCCTCTGATCGCACCTTCCAACTGCTCCAGTGAAACGCCGAGCTCGGCCATTCGGCGGGTGTCAGGCTGGACCTGGAACTGCCGCACTTCCCCGCCGATCGGGATGACTTGCGCGATGCCGGGAATTGCCATGAGGCGAGGGCGCAGGATCCAGTCGGCGTACTCGCGGACCTGCATCGGCGTGATCTTCGCAATGTCGATCGGAATCGCGATCTGCATGATCTCGCCCATGATCGAACTGATCGGCCCCATGCGCGGGATCACGTCTTCAGGCAATCCTTCCTCCATGGCCGAGAGACGTTCCGACACCATCTGCCGTGCGCGGAAGATCTCTGTGCTCCAGTCGAAGGTCACGTAGATGAAAGACAGCCCCGAACTCGAGGTCGAGCGCACGGACTCCACGCCGGGCAAACCATTCATGGTCGTCTCAAGCGGGAAGGTGATGAGTTGCTCGACCTCCTCTGCTGCCATGCCACCGGCCTCGGTCATGATCGTGACCGTTGGCTTGTTGAGATCCGGGAATACGTCCACGGGTGTTCGCGAAAGCGTGAACGCCCCGTAGGCCATCAGGACCAGGCTGGCGATGATCACCAGCAGCCGGTTCCCGAGGCTGTTGTCGAGTAGCCACTTGAACATCTGATGTGCTCCCCGTCAGCGGATCTGGTTGATCAGCGTGGCGGCACGCGTGGCGACCCGCTCACCGGCTTCGAGGCCAGACGTCACCGCGACATTCACGCCGTCCAGTGGCGCGATGGTGACGGTTCGCGACTCGAAACGCTCGGGCGCCGTCTTGACCCAGACGATGGTCTGGTTTGCCGGATTTTTCAGCACCGATGCTGCGGGAACGCTTACACCCTGCTGCGTGCTGCGCGTCTGCACGTAAACCTCGACAGGTTGTCCCACGGCAAGCCGGGTCAGCGCATCACCGTCGGCCGTAAAGGCAAGGGGCAAGGCCTGCTCGCGCAGGCTGCGGGCGGCACCGATGAAAGTGAGCGGAATCCGCTGTTCGCCAACGGCGAGGGTTGCCGAGGCAACATCTGCCGCGACCTCGGGATCGTAGGCGAGCGCCTCGATGCGCAGCCGCTTCGGGTCGACGATCTCGAACACGAGCTCGCGCGCATCGACGACCTGGCCTGACACGGCGTTGCTAGAGGCAATCACACCGCTGACAGGTGCAGTAAGGACATCGCGCGCATTCAGGCCACCACCGATCGCTCTCGATCGGGCAGCCAGACTGGCAACTTCGCTTTCAGCAGCCTCGATCTCCTTGCGCGGGACGGTGTCGGCGAGCTCCTTCAGGCGCGCAAGGCGCTTCTCCGCAAGCGCCCTC
>Ga0209573_1005435_pt1 | contig 11506 bp, 9 predicted proteins | sample TNRBio252014_DNA_FD_185870 | JGI IMG/M metagenome (GOLD analysis project Ga0209573, IMG submission 185870) | Wastewater treatment Type I Accumulibacter community from EBPR Bioreactor in Madison, WI, USA - TNR Reactor_6/25/2014_ DNA (SPAdes)... | ecosystem: Engineered > Bioreactor > EBPR >...
GACATCCCAAAGCTCACGCCCCACCCGGTGATCCCGCTGGTCGCCGAAGGGGCGATGGCGCACAGCAAGCCCTACCTGGCGACGCCCATCATCAACGCCCGCATCGGCTTCCCGGACGAACTGGTCGACGGCTGGGAAGGCAAGGCGGTCGCCAGGTTCGGCGAGTTGCTGGGCAAGTACCGCTCGCTGCGCGTCTACATGGACGCCTGCGTGCACTGCGGCGCCTGCAGCGACAAGTGCCACTACTACCTGGGCACCGGCGACCCGAAGAACATGCCGGTGGCGCGGCAGGACCTGATGCGCTCGGTCTACCGGCGCTACTTCACCTTCGCCGGCAGGCACTTTCCGAAGCTGGTCGGTGCGCGCGACATGACGCGCGAAGTGCTGGACGAGTGGTACAGCTACTTCAACCAGTGCAGCGAGTGCCGCCGCTGCAGCGTGTTCTGCCCCTATGGCATCGACACTGCCGAAGTGACGATGGCGGCGCGCGAGATCATGGACTCGGTCGGCCATGGCCAGAAGTACTCCAACGAGATCATCGGCAAGGTCCACAAGATCGGCAACAACCTGGGCATCCCCGGGCCGGCGCTGGAGGACACGCTGCTCGGCCTGGAGGAGGACACCAAGGAGGAGACCGGCGTCGACGTGCGCTTCCCGCTCGATGCGAAGGGCGCCGAGGTGCTGCTGGTCACCCCCAGCGCGGACTTCTTCAGCGAGCCGCATGTGGAAAGCCTGATCGGCTATGCCAAGGTCTTCCATGCCGCGGGCGTCAGCTGGACGCTGTCGGCCAAGGCCAGCGAGGCCGGCAACTTCGGCCTGTTCATCGGCAACTACGAGCAGATGCGGCGCATCGCGCTGCGCATCCGCGAGGCGGCGCTGGAGCTCGGCGTCAGGCGCATCGTGGTCGGCGAATGCGGCCATGCTTGGCGCGTTGCCTACAGCTTCTGGAACACGCTGGTCGGCATCGGTGCGGGTGGCAGGGATCCGTTCGCGATCGAGCTGCAGAACCAGCTCGACGCGCGCTACAAGCAGCCCATGCACATCTGCGAGTTCACGCACGACCTGATCCAGCGCGGCGCGCTGCGCTTCGACCGCGAGAAGAACGACGACCGCATCGTCACCTTCCACGACTCCTGCAACGTCGCGCGCGGGTCGCGCATGGGCGACGGACCCGGAGGCCAGTTCACGATCCCGCGCGAGATCATCCACGCGGTCGCCAACCGCTACGTCGAGATGGCGCCCGGCAGCACGCACGAGGCCACCTTCTGCTGCGGCGGCGGTGGCGGCCTGCTGACCGACGACCTGCTGGAGTTGCGCGTCAAGGGTGCCCTGCCGCGCATGCAGGCGCTCAAGAACGTCGTCGACGAGCAGGGCGTGAACTTCATGGCCACCATCTGCGCGATCTGCAAGGCGCAGTTCAGCAAGGTGCTGCCGATGTACGGCTTCGACATGGGCATGGTCGGCGGCGTGCACCAGCTGGTCGGCAAGGCGATCCGCCTGGGCGGGCCGCACTGACCCGCCCTGGCGACCCGCGCGCAAGACCGCCACGACGCACGAACCATCCGGCCCCGCCCCAAAAGCCCCCTGCAAGAACCCGATCCTGGAGACTGCCATGTCGAGCGACACCGCCACCACCAAGCCGCTGACCTTTCGCCGCTACAAGGACGGCGACCAGAAGGTGCGACGCTGGCAGGACGAGATCTTCGACGCCGACCACTCGCACAAGTGCCCGACCTACATCCAGAGCACGCCGCCCTGCCAGGGCGCCTGTCCGTCGGGCGAGGACATCCGCGGCTACCTGAACATCGTGCGTGGCATCGAGAAGCCGCCCGCCGGGGTGCGGTGGCAGGAATACGCCTGGCGCCGCCTGACCGAGGCCAACCCGCTGCCCAGCGTGATGGGCCGCGTGTGCCCGGCGCCGTGCGAGAGCGGCTGCAACCGCAACCAGGTCGAGGACTACGTCGGCATCAATGCGGTCGAGCACTTCCTGGGTGAATGGGCGATCGAGAACAAGCTGGGCTTTCCCCGGCCCGAGCAGCGCAGCGGCAGGAAAGTGGCCGTGATCGGCGGCGGGCCGGCCGGGCTGTCGGCGGCCTACCAGCTGGCGCGCAAGGGCCACGAGGTGACGATCTTCGACGAGCGCGCGGAACTCGGCGGCATGATGCGCTACGGCATTCCGGGCTTCCGCACGCCGCGCCAGGTGCTAGACGCCGAGATCCAGCGCATCCTCGACCTCGGCGTCACGGCGCGCATGAACACGCGCATCGGCACCGACATCTCGCTCGAGCAGATCCGCGCCGAGTTCGACGCCGTGTTCCTGGGCCTGGGCGCGCAGAGCGGCCGGCCGCTGCCGGTGCCGGGCGGCGAGGCGCCCAACGTGGTGACGGCGACGGCGTTCCTGAAAGCCTTCAACGACGGCCGCATGCAGCATGTGGGCAGGCGGGTGGTCGTGGTCGGCGGCGGCGACACCTCGATCGACGTCGCCACGGTGGCGCGCCGGCTGGGCCACATCGAGGTCGAACACGAGAGCGACCGCCCGGAGGCGGCGATCGCCGCCGGGGCCGGCTTCGCGGCGCACGATGCGGCCATGCTGTCGCGGCGCCAGGGTTCGGAGGTGACGCTGACCTCGGTGTTCGCGATCGAGAAGATGCAGGCCAGCAAGCATGAGGTCGAGCATGCACTGGCCGAGGGCATCGCGATCCGCGGCGGACTGGTGCCCATCGGGCTCGTCAAGGACGCCACGGGCCGCGCGACGGCGCTGAGGGTGGTGCGATGCGAGGCCCGCATGGCGGGCGGCAAGCTGGAGATCAAGCAGATCGCGGGCACCGAGGAAGACATCGAGGCCGACCTCATCGTCTCGGCGATCGGCCAGGCGGTGGACTTCGCCGGCCTGGAACTGCTGGACAACGGGCGGGGCGCCGTCGCTGCCGACAGGAACTACCAGGTGCAGGCCGGCGGCCAGGTGCAATCGGGGCTGTTCTGCGGCGGTGACGTGATCAGGCCGCACCTGCTGACGACCGCCATCGGCCAGGCGGCGATCGCTGCCGACGGCATCGACCGCCACCTTCGCGGCGAGGCCCAGGACAAGCGCCCCAAGGTCGACGTGCACAGCTTCGACCTCATGCGCAAGATGGTCGAGAAGGGCCTCAAGATCACCGACATCAAGGAGCCCGTCCGAGGGACCGATGCCGGCCATGGCGCCGTGCACAACTTCGACAACCGCTCCGACCGCTACGTGATCGGCCACAAGGAGCTGTTCCTCGGCCACTTCCCCTACGTGGCCCGCCAGCAGCGCAAGGTCGTCACGCTGAGCAAGGAAGAGGCCCTGAACAACTTCGAGGAACGCCTGCTGCCGCTGCTCGAGGCGCAGGCGCAGGCCGAGGCCAAGCGCTGCATGAGCTGCGGCCTGTGCTTCGAGTGCGACAACTGCGTCGTCTACTGCCCGCAGACGGCGGTGTTCAAGGTCAGGAAGGCGCAGAGCACGACCGGGCGCTACGTCGACACCGACTACAACAAGTGCATCGGCTGCCACATCTGCAAGGACGTGTGCCCGACGGGCTACATCCAGATGGGGCTGGGCGAATGAGATCCATGGCCCGCCGCCGTCGTCCGGGCGGCGCGCCGCGGTCGCCCGGCTGGCTGGCGCTGCTGGCCTGCCTGGCGGTGTCGACCACGCTGCCGGCGGCGCCGCCTGTCGAGCGCGCGCTCAAGGGTGAGCGCTGCGTCGAGGACACGGCGACGATGAGGCGCGACCACATGCGCTTCCTGGAGCACCAGCGTGATGCCACCGTGCACGGGGGCATACGCGGCGCCAGGCACAGCCTGAAGGGCTGCATCGACTGCCATGCCAGCGCCAGGACCGGCAGCGTGGCGCAGGCGCCGACCGACTTCTGCATCAGCTGCCATGCCTACGCGGCGGTGAAGCTGGATTGCTTCGACTGCCACAGCACGCGTCCGGCCCGGGCCCTTGCGGGGGTGGCGAAGTGAGCCGCCGCGCGGTGCTCGGGGCGGCGGTGGCGGCGCTCGCCGGCGTGGCGCTGGCGCCGGGAATCCGGCTGATCGAGGTGGCCCGCGCGGCCGACGGTGCCGACGGTGCCGGCGGTGCAGCCGGGCCGGCCGCCGGCAAGGGGGCCGACCCCAAGGTGCGCTGGGGTCTGCTGATCGACACCACCCGCTGCGCCGAGGGGTGCACGGCCTGCGTCGACGCCTGCAATGCCGAGAACGGCCTGGGCACGCCTTCGCGGCCCACCGATGCACGCTGGATCCGCAAGGTCGAGATCAGGGAACTGCGCACTGGCCGCCAGGCCTCGGTGCCGGTGATGTGCCAGCACTGCGCCGAACCGCCCTGCGTCGACGTCTGCCCGACGGGCGCCAGCTTCAAGCGCGCCGACGGCATCGTGCTGGTCGACCGCCACAGCTGCATAGGTTGCCGCTACTGCATGATGGCCTGCCCCTACAAGGCGCGCAGCTTCGTGCACGAACCGCTGCACGACCAGAAGCCCGACGTGCCGCGCGGCAAGGGCTGCGTCGAGAGCTGCACGCTGTGCGTGCACCGCATAGACCGCGGCGAGAAGCTGACGGCCTGCGCCGAGGCCTGCAGCGCGGCGGGCCATGGCGCCATCCTGTTCGGCGACCTGAACGACCCCGGCAGCGAGATCTCGCGCCGGGTGCGCGAGGTGCGCAGCCGGCAGCTGCGGGCCGACCTGAACCTCGACCCGGGCGTGCGTTACGAGGGCCTGTGACATGAGCAGCCGCGACGATTCACGCAGCTTCTGGGCCTTGCTGGGCCTGGGTGGCCTGGGCATGCTGGCGGGGCTGGCGGCGGCGCACCACATGGAGACCGCCGGGCACATCGCCACCGGCATGGACAACCAGGTGGTCTGGGGGCTGCCGCATGTGTTCGCGATCTTCATGATCGTCGCCGCCTCGGGCGTGCTCAACGTCGCCAGCATCGGTTCGGTGTTCGGCGAGGCGCTGTACAAGAAGCGGGCGCCGCTGTCGGGCCTGCTCTGCCTGGCGATGCTGGCCGGTGGCCTGATGGTGCTGATGCTGGACCTCGGCCGGCCCGAGCGCGTGGTGGTCGCCGCCACGCACTACAACTTCAAGTCGGTCTTTGCCTGGAACGTGTTCCTCTACTCGGGCATGGCGGCCATCGTGGCCGTCTACCTGTGGACGATGTTCGAGCGTCGCCTGAACCCCTGGTCGCGCAGCGCGGGCATCGCGGCGCTGCTCTGGCGCTTCGCGCTGACCACCGGCACCGGTTCGATCTTCGGCTTCCTGGTGGCGCGCCAGGCCTACCAGTCGGCGCTGCTGGCGCCGCTGTTCATCGTGCTCAGTTTCGGCTGGGGGCTGGCGGTGTTCGTGATCACGCAGTCGGTGATGTACGCGTGGAACGGCCGCCCGCTGCCGGCCGAGGCCGAGCAGCGGCTGGCCCGGCTGCTGGCGATCTTCGTGGCGGCGGCGCTCTACCTGGTGCTGGTCTACCACCTCACCAACGCCTACTTCGCCCGCCAGCACGACTTCACCGCCTTCGTGCTGCGCGATGGCGGCCTGTTCCCGGTGCTGTTCTGGGCCGGCTTCGTGCTGGTCGGCTCGCTGGTGCCGTTCGTGCTCCTGGTCGTGCCGGCGGCGCGCAGCGGGCCCGGCCTGGCGCTGGCGGCGGCCTTCGTGGTGCTGGGGGCGTTCGCCTTCCTGTACGTCTTCATCATCGGCGGCCAGGCCTTCCCGCTCGAGATCTTCCCCGGCCACGAGGTGCGCAGCGCGTTCGGCGATGGCGCGGTTGCGCACTACGTGCCGCGCTGGCCCGAGCTGCTGCTCGGGCTGGGCGGCGTGGCCGCGGCCTTCGTGGCGACGCTGGTGGGTGTGCGCGTGCTCGCCTTCATGCCGCAGGACGAACTGGCGGCGCCGAAGTGAAGCTGCCGCGCTTGCTGGTCTCGGCGGCGCACAAGTCCTCCGGCAAGACCACCGTCACCACCGGGCTGGCCGCCGCCCTGGCCGCGCGCGGCGCCGTCGTGCAGCCGTTCAAGAAGGGCCCGGACTACATCGACCCGATGTGGCTGTCGCTGGCCACCGGCCGGCCCTGCTTCAACCTGGACCCCCATCTCAGCCGGCCCGAGGACATCCTGCAGCGGGTGGCGCGCGCCGCCACCGGCGCCGGGCTGGCGCTGGTCGAGGGCAACAAGGGCCTCTACGACGGGCTGGCCCTGGATGGCAGCAACAGCAATGCCGCCCTGGCGCGGCTGCTCGACGCGCCGGTGCTGCTGGTGCTGGAGGCGCGTGGCATGACCCGCGGCATCGCGCCGCTGATCCTGGGCTACCAGGCCTTCGACCGCCAGATCCGCATCGGCGGCGTGGTGCTCAACCGCGTCGGCGGCTCGCGCCATGAGGCCAAGCTGCGCGCGGTGATCGAGCACTACACCGACGTCCCGGTGCTGGGGGCGGTGGCCGAGGACAGGCGGCTGGCGATGAGCGAACGCCACCTGGGGCTGCAGCCCTGCGCCGAGGTCGATGGAGCCGCCGGCTGGGTGGCCGAGGCCGGGCGCATCATCGGCGGCCAGCTCGACCTGGACCGCATCCAGGCGCTGGCGGGCACGGCCGCCGCGGGCGTGCTGCCGCAGCCGCCGGGCAAGGCGGCGGCGCGTGCCGCCGGTCGGCCACGCCTGCGCATAGGCATCGCGCGCGACCGCGCCTTCGGCTTCATCTACCCCGACGATCTCGAGGCCTTCGAGGCCGAAGGCTGCGAGCTGGTCTTCCTGGACCTGCTGCACGACCAGCGGCTGCCGCCGCTGGACGGGCTGTTCATCGGCGGTGGCTTCCCCGAGACCGCGCTCGACGCCTTGCAGGCCAACGCCGCGATGCGCGGCGCGCTGCGCGAGGCCATCGTCGGCGGCCTGCCGACCTACGCCGAGTGTGGCGGCCTGATGCTGCTTTCGCGCAGCATCCGCTGGGGTGACCGGGTGGCGCCCATGGTCGGCGTGATACCGGGTGACGCGGTCATGCACGAGCGGCCGGTCGGGCGCGGCTACGTGGAGCTGGCCGAGACCACCGACATGCCCTGGCCGGCGCTGGCCGACACGGCCGGGCTGCCGCAAGCAGGCGTGGTGCGTGGCCACGAGTTCCACCATGCCAGCCTCGAAGGCCTGCCGCCGGGCCTGCCTCATGCCTGGCAGGTCAGGCGCGGCCAGGGCATGGGCGCGGGCCGGGACGGTGTGCTCGTGCACCGCCTGCTGGCCTCGTTCAGCCACCTGCGCGACGGCGCCGGTTCGCAGTGGGTGCGGCGCTTCACGGCCTACCTCAGGCAGCTGCAGGCCGAGGCAGAATGCGCGCCTTGCACGACAACGCCATGACAACGCCTCCGCTGCCCGTTCCCTCCCGCGCGCGCGCCCTGCCGGGCCCCGGCAGCGTCGCGCTGGTCGGCGCCGGCCCGGGTGACGCCGAACTGCTGACCTTGCGTGCCGCAAGGCTGATCGGCGCCGCCGACGTGGTGGTGTTCGACAACCTGGTCGGCCCCGAGGTGATGTCGCTCATCGACCCGCGGGCCGAGCGCATCTACGCCGGCAAGCAGCGTGCCCACCACACCCTGGAGCAGGAGGGCATCAACGAGCTGCTGGTGCGGCTGGCGCGCGGCGGTCGCCGTGTCGTGCGGCTCAAGGGCGGCGACCCGTTCACCTTCGGCCGTGGCGGCGAGGAGGTGCTGGCGCTGGCGCAGGCCGGCGTGCCTTTCGAGGTGGTGCCGGGGGTCACCGCCGCCCATGGCGTGGCCGCCTATGCCGGCATCCCGCTGACGCACCGCGACCATGCGCAGAGCTGTGTGTTCGTGACCGGCCACCTGAAGGACGGCAGCTGCGACCTCGACTGGGCGGGCCTGGCCCGGCCGCGGCAGACGGTGGTCATCTACATGGGTCTGGCCGGTCTGCCGCAGATCGCCTCGCAGCTGATCGCCCACGGCCTGCCGGCGGACTGGCCGGCCGCGGTGGTGTCCAAGGGCACGCTGCCCGGGCAGCGCGTGGTCACCGGCACCCTGGCGACGATCGCCGAGGCCGCCCTGGCCGCGCAGCTGGCCTCGCCCTGCCTGACCCTGGTGGGCGAGGTGGTGAAGCTGCGCGAGCTCCTGGGCTGGTTCGACGCCGCCTGAGCGGCGGGCGAACGGGCGCCGGCGCTCAGCGCTCGCCGACCCGCGACTCGACCGCGAACACCGCGGCTTCGACGCGCGAACTCAGGTTGAGCTTGGCCAGGATGTGCCTGACGTGCAGCTTGACGGTGTCGTGGCTGATGTCGAGCGCGCGCGCGATGGTCTTGTTGCTCTCGCCGCGCGCCAGGTGGTCCAGGATCTGCCGCTCGCGCTCGGTGAGCGAGGCCAGCAGGCTGTGGCGGCTGGTCGCCTTGGGGCCGGACTGCAGCATCTGCGCGAGCTTGAGCGTCATCGCCGGCGCGACCACCAGTTCACCTCGTGCCGCCGCGGCGATCGACTGGATCACGTCCTCGGGCTCCATGTCCTTGAGCAGGTAGCCGCGCACCCCGGCGCGCAGCGCGGCGGCGAGGTCGGCCTCGCTGTCGCTCATGGTCAGGACCAGCGCCGGCGTCTCTATGCCCTCGGCGCGCAGCTTGCGCAGCAGCGTCAGGCCATCGACGGCCGGCATGCGCAGGTCCAGCACCAGCAGGTCGGGGCGCTGCTCGCGCAGCACCGCCGCCACCTGGGCGGGGTCGCCGATGGCGGCCAGCACGTCCATGCCGCCGCGCTGGCGCAGCAGGTCCGACAGCCCGGTGCGGCACAGGGCATGGTCGTCGACAAGCACGATGCGCGCCGCCGTCATCAATGCACTCCCATGCCCGCGCGCGTGCCCGGCAGGCGCGGAAACTCCACGCGGATGCAGGTGCCGCCCCCCTCGCGCGGGCCGACCTGCAGGTGGCCGCCGAGCCGGCGCGCGCGCTCGCGCATGATGCTCAGGCCGTAATGGCTGCCCCCGTCGCCGGTGCCGGCGGCGACGGCACTGGCGGCGGCCGGCAGGCCGCTGCCGTTGTCCTCCACGCACAGCGTCACCGTGGAAGGGCCTGCCGCGCCGACCTGCACCCAGGCCTTGCTGGCGCCGGAATGGCGGGCGATGTTGAGCAGGGCTTCCTGCACGATATGCGCCGCCTGCGACTCCTGGTCGCTGCGCAGCCATCCGCGCGGCAGCATGTCCTGCAGTTCCAGATCGACTGCACAGTGCTGCCGGAACGCCTGGGCGGCGACCTGCAACGCGTGCGAGAGGCCCAGCGGGTCGGCGGGCGCGCGGTAGTCGCTGAGCACGCCGCGCAGGCTGGCATGGGCCTGTCCGACGGCGTGGCGAACGTCGCCGAACAGGCGCTCGGCCTCGTCCTGTCGGCAGGCCGCGATGGCGTCCTGCAGCAAGGGCAGGCGCATCTTGACGAAGGCCAGGCTCTGGCCGATGGAGTCGTGCACGTCGGCGGCCAGCGCCTGTCGCTCGTGCAGCACCGTGGCTTCCAGGCTCTCGCGCTCCAGGCGCGCGTTGTCCAGCGCCAGACCGAGCAGGGGGCCGATGGTTTCCAGCAGCGACAGCACTTCCGCCACCGGCTGCTGGCGGCCGTCGAAGAACAGGTTGATCAGGCCCAGCACACGGCCGCGGCTGTGCAGCGGCACGGCCAGCACGCGCTGGCAGCCCTGGCCGAACCAACGGCCGTCATGGCGGCGGCTGCACGGCGCGAGGTCTTCTGCCCAGCGCGGGCGGCGGTCGGCCAGCGCGCTGCCGCAGACGCCGCAGCCGTCCTCCACCGCCTGCTCGCCCTGCATCACTTCCTGCGGCAGGCCGACGCCACCCAGCAGGTGCAACTGCGGCAGCCTGGGGTCCAGCACCCTGACGGCGCCGCCCGCCGCCCCGGCCAGGCGGACCAGCGGCTGCAGCAGCCGCTGCAGCAATGACCTGAGGTCGTCGCCGGCCGCCAGGCCGGCCGCCAGGTCAGCCAGCACTTCGCCGGCGCCAGGGCGGTCCTGGGTGTCGGCAGGGGTTTCTGGCGCCGGCATGTGGGTGTGGGTGGGCGTGCGCCGCGGCGAAGGGGTGGGTCTGGTGATCAGCTCGGTGCGGCCGGTGGTCGCGTGGGACGGCGCAGGCATGTCCTGGCGCCGCCCGCCGGCCGAGAGCTTACGTCGGTTTGGTCGGCAGACGGCCGTGCGGGGTTCTGTCGCGTGCTACGGGAAAACCCCGCGTCAGCGACGAGGCGTCGGCCGCCAGGCAATGCTCGACGAAGTCGCGCGCGCCGCGACCCAGTTGCTTGTTGCGATGCAGCACGATCGCCAGGCGCCGGTCCTGGCGCGGCAGCAGGGTCCGCAGTTCGACCAGCGAGCCGCTGGCCAGCGCACCCGCGGCGGCATGGCGCGACAGGCAGCCGAGCGCCGCACCGGTGGCCACCACGCGCCGCAGCGTCTCGCTGCTGCCCAGCTCGAAGCCGATCTCGACCGAGCCCAGGTGCTCGAGCAGCCAGCGGTCGCTGGCCTCGCGGGTGCCCGAGCCCGGTTCGCGCAGGGCCCAGCGTGAGGCCCGCAGCGCCTCCAGGCCGACCCTGCGCACGCGCGCCAGGGCGTGGCCGGGCGCGGCGACGACGATCAGCTCGTCGGTCAGCCAGGGGCTGACCGTCAGGTCCGGGTGGCTCTGCGGACCTTCGATGAAGCCGACATCGACATCGAACGACGCCACGGCGTCTATCACCTCGCTGGTGTTGGCGACCGCGATGTGCACCGGGCTGCCCGCGTGCGACTGCTTCCACAGCGCCAGCAGCGGCGGCAGCAGCACCTCGCCTATGGTCAGGCTGGCGGCCACGCGCAGCGGCGCGGCATGGGCGCCGGTGAACAGGTGCTCGGTTTCGGCAGCCTGGTCCAGCAGCGAGGACGCCTTGGGCAGCAGGGCGCGGCCGTTCTCGTTGAGCAGCAGGCGGCGGCGCACGCGGTCGAACAGCGTCACCCCCAGCGTCGACTCCAGCTCGGCGATCGCCGCGCTGGCCGCCGACTGCGAACGGGCCACGCGGTCGGCGCCCGAGCGGGTCGAGCCGGTGCGGGCGGTGGCGACGAACACCTCAAGCTGCCGCAAGGTCAGGCGCAGCCGCTGGGGCAGTGCCGTCAGGGTGTCGGGTTGATCGGTTTTTTGGTTCAGCATGACCTGTATTGTCTGATTTTGTTTTTCACCGGGCGACCTAGCATTGCCCCCGATCCGCAAGGGGTTCCTTCGGCGTGCGCCCCGCGCCGCCGAGACGCGAAGAACAAAGATGAGATCGGCAGAGACAAAGGTCCCGACCAGTGCCCTGGTGGCCCCGCATGGCGGCGGCCCGTTGCGCCCCCTGCTGCTCGACGACGGCAGTTCCCTGCAGGCGGAAGTCCGCCGCGCCGCCGGCCTGCCCCAGGTGCGCGTGAGCTCCCGCGAACGAGGCGACCTGCTGATGCTGGGCATCGGCGGCTTCACGCCGCTTGAAGGCTTCATGGGGCACGACGACTGGCGCGGCTGCTGTGACCACATGC